>FKKE01012264.1_pt1 | contig 10081 bp, 7 predicted proteins | sample 1106331 | NCBI WGS metagenome assembly FKKE01 (sample SAMEA3931202, study PRJEB13176) | freshwater metagenome | biome: Drinking water system; feature: drinking water; material: freshwater | place: China | collected 2013-02-06 | reverse complement strand
GTGAGGTACTCGCGGATCTCCCATGGCGTGACCTGCTCGTGGTAGCGGAACCACTCGTCGCGCTTCACGCGCGCGAAGTAGTCGACGTAGTCCTCGTCACGCCCGCGGCCGAGCGCGGCCCTGAGCACGTCGTCGCCCTCGAGCTCGCCGATCGCCTCGAGCAGGTTCGCCGGGAGCGACTGGAGGCCCCGCGAGCGCAGCTCGGCCTCGGGGATCCGGTAGAGGTTCTCCGCGTTGGGCTCACCGGCGTCGAGGCCCGACTCGATCCCGTCGAGGCCCGCCGCCAGCACGGCCGCCGCCGCGAGATACGGGTTGCAGGAGCCGTCGATCGTCCTGTCCTCGATGCGCCCGGGCCCGGGGATCCGCAGCATCTGCGTGCGGTTGTTGTAGCCGTACGAGATCCAGACGGGAGACCACGTCGCGCCGCTCGCCGTCGAGCCCATCTTCAGGCGCTTGTACGAGTTGACGGTCGGCGCCGTGACCCCGCTGTACGCACGAGCGTGCGCGCGCAGCCCGCCGATGAAGCGATACGCGGTGTCCGACAGCCCGAGCCCGCGCGGGTCGCCCTCGTCGAGGAAGAGGTTCGTGTCGCCGTCCCATAGCGACATGTGGAAGTGGCACCCGTTCCCCGTCAGATGGGAGAACGGCTTCGGCATGAACGTCGCGATCATCCCCGCCTGCTCCGCCAGGGTGTGAACCATGTAGCGGAAGAAGATCGCGCGGTCGCACGAGACGAGCGCGTCGTCATACGTGAAGTTCTGCTCGAACTGGCCGTTCGCGTCCTCGTGGTCGTTCGCGTAGTTGCCCCAGCCGAGGTCGTTGCAGTAGCGCGAGACCGTCGTCAGGAAGTCGTACTGGCGCGTCAGGCCGGCCATGTCGTAGCAGGGCTTCTCGAGCGTGTCGTAGCGGTCGGCGATCTCGATCGAGCCGTCGTCGCGCATCGTCACGAGGAAGTACTCGAGCTCGAGCCCCATCCGGAACTCGAAGCCCTTCTCCTTCGCCTGCGCGAGCACGCGGCGGAGGATCGTCCGCGGGCAGTACGCCCACTCCTCGCCCTCGACCGTCACGTCGCACGCGAAGCGCGCGAGGTTCGGCTGCCAGGGGACGGGCGTGTAGCTCGCGAGATCGGGGATCGCCGCGATGTCGGGATCGCTCGGCTGCTGGCCGATCTCCCCGGCCGCGAAACCCGCGAACCCCGCGCCGTCGGAGAGCAAGGCGTCGAACGCCTCCCGCGATCCCACCGGCACGAGCTTCGCGCTCGGCCGCGCGTACATGTCGACGAACTGCGCGAACACGAACTCGATGCCGCGCTTCTGCATGTCCTGCCAGACCGCATCGGCCGTCCCACCCATGAGAGCCCCTCCTCTGACGTCGGTGGCATAGCCCTACCAGCCTGCGGCGGCCACGAGAAGGTGCGAGGCGCACACCTTCTCGACGTCTATGTGTGCGTTTCTCCCAGAGCCTGCTGCAGCTTGACCATCTTCACCGCGATCTCGATGGCGAGCCAGTCGTCCCGACGAAGGTCGAGCCCGGAGAGCTCGCCGATGCGGCGGAGCCGCTGGCGGAGGGTGTTCGGATGGACGTACAGCGCCTCCGACGTCGCGCTGATCGAGCCGTGCCGGCGGAGGAACTCCTCGAGCGTCGCGAGGAGCTGCGCCCCACGCTGGGCGTCGTACTCGGCGAGCTTCCCGACCGCGTCGACGGTCGCGTCGCGAATGCCGCCGTCCGAAGCGACGCGCAGGAGGTACTTGTAGGCGCCGAGGTCGTCGTAGGCGAGCACGGCCGGAGTCGTCGCGAGCACCGCCGTCCCGACGAGCGCCTGCTGGGCCTCCGCGAAACCTGCCGCGAACGTCTGCGCGCCGCGGCACACGCTCGAGACGCCGATCGACACCGGCGCGCCGAGATCACCGTGGATGCGACGGACTCGTTCGAGCAGTGGAGCGCTCGAGCCGCTCGTGAGCCGCACGAGCGCGCGGAGCGAGTCCTCACGGTGATCGAACAGCGAGCCCGGCGACGCTCCACGCAGCGCGCGCGCGAGCGCATCGCTCCAGGGCTCGGCGACGAGGACGACGTGCGGCTGGTCGAGGTCACAGCCGAGCCGAGCCGCGCGCCCCTCGAGATCGCCGCGTGAGTGCCCTCCGGCGAGCTCCTCGAAGAAGTCCTTGATCAGGTTCTTCTCCGTGAGCTGCTCGATGAGCTGCACCTTCTTGATGCCGACGGCGACCTGGCTCGCGATCGCGCGGCCGAGCTCGACGCGGGTCGAGCCGTCGGCGACGAGAAGCCCGATGAGCTCGCCGGCAGCGACCAGTGGGATCGCGAGGCGGGTACTCCGGCCGCCACGGGCGAGCTCCGGCCCGAGCTCGGCGAGGCCGAGCGTCTGCCTCGCGCTTCCCGCGTCGGGGTTGCTCGCGACCCGGTCGAGCTCCTCCCGTGCGGGGTCGAGCAGGTAGACGTGGCTCGCGCGCGCGCCGAGCAGCGGCCTCGCGTTTGCCACGACCGTCGCCAGCAGCTCGTCGAGCGCCTCCGCGCGCGCGATCGCCTCCGCGAGCTCGGTCAGCTGCTCGAGCTCGGCGACCCGCAGTCGAGTCTCCTCGTAGAGCCGTGCGTTCTCGATCGCGCCTGCCACGAGCGACGCCGACGTGACGATGAACTCCACCTCGTCGTCGGTGAACTCGCGCGGCGCCTCCGTGTGCGCGGTGATCGCGCCGATCGGCTCGCCCGTCCGCCCGACGATCGGAACGGCGAGCAGCGACTGGTAGCGCTCCTCCTCGAGCTCGGGCACGAACTTCACGCGAGGGTCCGCGAGCGCGTTGTCGCGGATGAACGCCGGCTCGCCGCGCTCGACGGCCCACCACGCGAGGCTCTCGCCGCGCTCGAAGGCGACCTTGCCGGCCTGCTTCTCGTAGGGCGGCGACGCCGCCCGCATCACGAGCCGGTCGTGCTCGAGCAGGTAGACGAAGCACCCGTGGACGCCGCTCGCGTCGGACATGAGGCGGACGATCGCGGGCAGCACCTCGGAGAGCTCGAGCGACGACGCGACCGTCGAGACGATCTCGTGCAGGAACTTCGGGCTCGTTTGCAGGGACATCCCGCGCGGATCGTATGACGCGCGCCGCCTGTGGACAACCTGGCGCGCGTCAGTGCAGCGCGGCCGCGCCGAGGTGCCGCTCGTACGCGCCCGTCTCCACGATCTCGGCGATCTGGTCCACCGCGAAGCGAATCTCGTCGTCGGTCGAGAAGAAGTGCGGGCCCAGGCGGATCCCTGCGCCGGGACGGAAGTCACCGAGGACGCCCCGTGACTCGAGCTCGGCGTATACCGCTCCCCCCTCGGGAACGGCGACGATCACCGCTCCGCCGCGCCGCTCCGGCTCACGCCGGCTGTACACCTCGAAGCCCGCGGCCTCGGCGAGGTCGATGACGAGCTGCGTCTGACGCAGTGAGTTCTCCCGGATCCGCTCGACCCCGATCTCCTCGATCAGGTCGTAGCCGGCCGTCCCGGCCATGTGGGCGGCCGGATTCGGCGTCCCGGTCAGGAAGCGGGCCGACCCCGAAGGCGAGTACTCCATCGTCTCCTCGAAGCCGAACGGCCGCGCGTGCGCCTGCCACCCCGTGACCGTCGGCTCCAGCCGCTCAGCGAGATCGGGCCGCACGTACAGCCAGCCGTTCGCCGGTCCGCCGCAGAGCCACTTCACCGAGCCGCCGACCGCGAAGTCGACGCCGAGTGCGGTGAGGTCGACCGGGACGATCCCCGCCGACTGGTAGCAGTCGAGGATCACGTGCGCGCCGACCTCGTGCGCGCGGCGCACGATCGGCTCGACATCCTGGATCTCGGACTCCTTGAAGAGGACGTGGCTGATCGGGACGAGCAGCGTGCGCTCGTCGATCCGCTCGACGATCTCCTCACCGGATTCGCAGACGACGACCTCGAGATCCGGCTGCGCCTGGTACAGGTAGCGCACCGAGGGAAAGTTCGCGCGCTCGTAGACGACGCGGTTCCGCGTCGCTTCGACCGGTCGGAAGCACGACAGCGCGATCGCCTCGGCGATGGCGACGTTCTGCTGCATCACGACCGAGCCCGCCGGCGCTCCCACGATCCGCCCGATCTGGTCGCCGACACGCATGGGCGTGTCCCACCAGCCCTCGGCCCACGACCGGATCCCGCGCTCGGCCCACATCCGCCCGAACTCGGCGAGCAGCTCGGGCAGGCGCCGCGGCATCGGTCCGAGCGTGTGGCTCGCGAGGTACGTCGTATGCTCGAGGATCGGGAACTCGGAGCGGTAGTCGAGGAGGTCGCGCATGAGCCGGAGTCTGCCCGACATGGGCAACTGGGACTCGGTCTTCGACGACACCTACCTCCAGACGTATCTTCCGTCGGTCGACGCCGAGCGCACCAAGGCAGAGGCGCTCGGAGCCGCCGCACTCGCCGAGGTGGAGCCGGGATCCGAGATCCTGGACTGCCCCACCGGCTTCGCCCGCCATGCGATCGCGCTCACCGGGGCCGGATATCGCGTCACGGGCCTCGATCGCTCCGAGGCGCTGCTCGCCGAGGCGGAGAGGCGCCGTGGGAACGCGGAGTGGCCGCGGCTCGTACGCGGTGACTACCGCGACCTGCCGTTCGAGGATGCCGGCTTCGACGCCGTCCTCACGTTGTTCAGCTCGCTCGGATATCTCGAGCGGGAGGAGGACATCGGCGTCCTGCGCGAGCTCCGACGGGTCCTCCGGCCCGGCCGCGCGCTGATCATCGAGACCGCGCATCGCGACGGCTTCGCGCGCTTCACCCAGCCGTTCGCCCGGAGAACCTGGGATCGGCTGCCCGACGGGTCGCTGTACCTCGAGGAGCGCACGCCCGACTGGGAGGCGGGAACGATCGACACATACCGCCTCATCGTCTCGCCGTCGGGCGAGCGCGTCGAGCGCCCCTACGTCCTGCACGTCTACTCGGTGAAGGAGTGGATCGACATGCTGGGTGCCGCCGGCTTCGCCGAGGTCGAGGCGTTCGGCGCATGGGACGGCGCCACACCCGTCACGCCCGACACCTGGCGCCTGATCCTCCGCGCCCGCTGAGCTAGGCTCGCGCGCGATGCGCGTCAGGTTCGACCGTTGGTACACCTACGCCGAGCTGACGGAGACGCTCGAGGCGTGGGCGTCCGAGCATCCGTCGCTCTTCTCCTTCGAGTCGATCGGGCGCTCGTACGAGGGGCGCGACATCTGGCTCGCCACGGTCACGAGCGCGGAGACGGGGCCGCACGACGAGAAGCCTGCGGTGTTCGTCCACGCGCAGATCCACGCGATGGAGTTCACGGGCACGACCGCAGCGCTCAACCTCCTCGACCACCTCCTCCACTCCGACGACGCGCGCGTGCGCCACGCGGTCGACACGCGCACCTTCTACGTCGTCCCGCGCGTGAACCCCGACGGCGCGGAAGCCGGGCTCGCCGACGGCCGTTTTCGCCGTTCGAGCGTCCGGCCGTACCCGCGCGAGGAGCGCCAGGACGGCCTCCACCGCGAGGACGTCGACGGCGACGGCCGCGTCCTGTTCATGCGCATGAAGGATTCGAACGGCTCGTGGAAGACGCACCCGGACGATCCGCGGGCGCTCGTCGCCCGCGCGCCCGACGACATCGAGGGCGACTTCTATCGCGTGCTTCCGGAGGGGACGATCGAGAACTGGGACGGCGTGACGATCCCGATCGCACCGCCGCTCGAGGGCCTCGACCTCAACCGCAACTGGCCGGCCGACTGGGCGCCGGAGGCCGAGCAGGCGGGCGCCGGCCCGTTCCCGACCTCGGAGCCCGAGGTGCGCGCGCTCGTCGAGGCGATCGTCGCGCGCAAGAACATCACCTCGTACATCGGCTACCACACGTTCTCCGGCGTCCATCTCCGGCCGTGGTCGGGCCGGTCGGACGACGACTTCCCGGTGCCCGACCTCCGCGCGTTCCAGATCGTCGGCGAGGAGGCGACGCGTCGGACCGGCTACCCGTCGATCTCGATCTTCCACGACTTCAAATACCACCCGAAGATGGTGATCAAGGGCGGCGACGTCGACTGGATCTACGACCACCTCGGCGCCTATGCGTGGGTGACGGAGTTCTGGAGCCCGCAGCGGCGGGCGGGCATCGAGGGCTACCACTTCATCGACTGGCTCCGCGAGCACTCCGCGGAGGACGAGCTCGCGGTGCTGAAGGTCGCCGACGAGCTCGGCGAGGGCTACGTCGACTGGTACCCGTTCGAGCACCCGCAGCTCGGGCCGGTCGAGCTCGGCGGCTGGGACCTCGTGCGCTTCTGGTTCAACCCGCCGCTCTCGCAGCTCGAGGCCGAGGTGAGGCCACACGCCGACTTCGCGGTGTACCTCGGGCTGATCTCGCCGCGCCTCGAGCTGCGCTCGTTCGACGCGGAGCCCGTCGCAGAGGGCGCGTTCCGGCTGAGACTCGTCCTCGAGAACGCCGGCTGGCTTCCGACGAACGTCACGGAGAAGGCACTCGAGCGGCGGGCGGTGCGGCCGATCGAGGTCGAGCTCGAGCTTCCGGACGGCGCGCGCGTCGCGACCGGGAAGCAACGCGAGGAGGCCGGCCAGCTCGGCGGCCGAATCGAACGGCGGCAGGTGACGTGGTGGGCCGTCGATCACTCGACGGCCGAGCGGACGATGGTCGAGTGGGTGGTCGAGGCACGGCCCGGTGAGCGCATCGGCGTCGTCGCGCGGCACGAGCGCGCAGGCACGGTGCGCGCCGAGCTCGTCCTCTAGGAGAGAACGGGACGACACCTGGCGAGCGGTGGCTGCCTCGCTGATATCTTCACGCTTGTGAAGGCATCTACTGTTGAATGCGAAGCGGAACGCGCCACCGCGGCCGGCCTCGAGCAGGCTCGCGCTGCTCTTCCGGAGGACGTGGCGCTCGAGCTCGCGGAGACGTTCCGGCTGCTCTCCGACCCTGGTCGTCTGCGGCTCATCGCCGCGCTCCTCGAGGCAGGAGAGCTGTGCGTCTGCGATCTGGCGGAGGTGACGGGCCTGTCGCAGACGGCCTGCTCGCACAACCTCAGGCTGCTGCGGGCCCAGCGCCTCGTCCGCTATCGCAAGCGCAGCCGCAACGTCTACTACACGCTCGACGACGACCACATCCGTGACCTGCTCGACGTCGCGCGGGCTCACGCGGTGCACGGATGAGCGGCGACCACGCCCACACGAGCGCAGTCACGGCGGCGAGCCGGCACAAAGGCCCGTTGCTCGTCGCCTTCGCGCTCACGGCGGCGTACACGGTCGTCGAGGTCGGCGTCGGGCTCGCGATCGGCTCGCTCGCGCTCCTCTCCGATGCCGGGCACATGCTCACCGACGTTGCGGGCCTCGGAATGGCGCTCGCGGCGATCCAGGTCGCGCAGTCACGCCGCTCCCCTTCCGCCACGTATGGCCTGTACCGCCTGGAGGTGCTCGCCGCGCTCGTGAACACCGTCCTCCTGTTCGGCATCGCCGCCTACGTGCTCTTCGAGGCGTGGCGCCGCTTCTCCGATCCGGCCGAGATCCCCGGCGCCGCGCTCCTCGTCGTGGCGAGCGTCGGGCTCGCCGTGAACATCGTCTCGTTCCTGCTCCTTCGGAAAGGAGCCAAGGAGAGCATCAACGTTCGGGGCGCCTCGCTCGAAGTGCTCTCGGACATGCTCGGCTCGATCGGCGTCATCCTTGCCGGGATCGTCCTGCTCACGACGGGCTGGCCCTACATCGACCCGATCATGGGCGTTGCCATCGGGCTGTTCATCCTTCCCCGGGCCTGGCGCCTCGGTCGCGACGCGCTTCGCATTCTTCTCCAGCTCGCGCCCGCGGAGCTCGACGTCCCCGGCGTGAGATCGGGCCTCACCGCGCTTCCGGGCGTCGCCGGCGTCCACGATCTCCACGTCTGGACGCTCACCTCCGGGTTGCGGGTCGCTACCGGGCATGTCGATCTCGAGCCGAACGCCGACGCCGGGGTGGTGCTCGCACGCGCGCAGACCTACCTCAAGGAGGATCTCGGCATCGAGCACATCACGCTCCAGGTCGAGCCGGCGGGTTTCCAGGAAGAGAAGGTTCCCGTCTGATGGCGCCGGTCGCCGTCGTCGAGCTCCCACTGGTCGAGGAAGCCGACTGTGCTGCGTGCGCGGAGCGCCTGCGTGACGGGCTTGCGACCCATCGAGGCGTGGTCGAGGTCGAGCCCGTGGACGGGCGCGACCTGATTCGCGTCAGCTACGACCCCGACCTGTGCTCGCTCGACTGCCTCGGCGAGGCCGCCCGCGACGTCCGGCTCGACCTGGCGAGCGCGTACGCCCATCGCGTGTGCCGCATCGAGGGCATGGACTGCGCGGACTGCGCGCAGACGATCGAGCGCGCGGTGTCTCGCCTGGACGGTGTCACGAACGTGGCTGTGAGCTTCCCGGTTGCGACGATGCGGGTGGAGTACCAGCCGTCAGGGGTCGAGATCGAGCGCATCGCCGACCGCGTCGAGAAGCTGGGCTATCGGGTGGACCTGCCCGAGCGGGAGGCGCGGAAGGCGCCGCTCGTGACCCGTGAGCGCACGACGCTCGTCGCCGCCGCGCTGCTCGCTCTCGCGCTCGTCGTCGACTTCGCGACGAGCCTGACCGCGATCCCGCTCTACGCGGGTGCGATCCTCGTCGGCGGTTTCCCGCTCGCGCGGTCCGGCGTGCGCGCGCTCGTCGCGACGAGGCGACCCGACATCAACCTTCTCATGACGATCGCCGCGATCGGGGCCGCGGCGATCGACGCCTGGCTCGAGGCGGCGCTCGTCGTCGTGCTCTTCTCGATCGGCGAGTGGCTCGAGGGACGCGCGGTCGACCGCGCTCGCCGCGAGCTCGCCGGGCTCGTCGCCCTCACACCGGAGACGGCCCGCGTCCGGCGACGTCAGGGCGATGGGGCGTTCGCGCAGATCGTCGAGCTGGAACTGGCGCTCGAGGACGTGATCGTCGGTGATCTCGTGGTCGTTCGACCGGGCGAGCGGATCCCGGTCGACGGCCTCGTCCGCGAGGGGGCGTCGGCCGTCGATCAGGCACCCATCACCGGTGAGTCGACGCCCGTCGACAAGGCCGTCGGCGACGACGTGTTCGCGGGGACGCTCAACAGCCAGGGACTGCTGGTTATCGAGACGACGACCGCGCCCGGCGATACGACTCTCGACCGCATCGGTCGACTCGTCACCGAGGCGCAGGCGCGAAAGTCGCCCTCCGAGCGCTGGGTCGACTCCTTCGCGCGCTGGTACACGCCTGCAGTCGTGGGGCTCGCCGTGCTCGTGGCGATCGTCCCCCCGCTCGCGGGCGTGGCGTTCGCGACGTCCTTCTACAGCGCTCTCGCGCTCCTGATCATCGCGTGCCCCTGCGCCCTCGTCATCTCGACGCCGGTCGCGATCGTGTCCGCTCTCGGACGTTCGTCGTCGGCCGGCGTGCTCGTCAAGGGCGGAGCGCACCTCGAGCAGGCCGGCGCGACCTCGATCGTCGCCTTCGACAAGACGGGAACGCTCACCGTGGGACGCCCACGGGTCGTCAGCCTCGAGCCGGTCGGCCTGTCCGACGACGAGCTTCTCGTGCTCGCCGCCTCGCTCGAGCAGGGCTCCGAGCATCCGCTCGCTCGAGCGATCGTGGACGCAGCGGTCGAGCGCGGGCTCGATCTGCTGCCGGTCGACGGGTTCGAAGCCCGGACCGGGCTCGGGGCGGTCGGACGCGTCGGTGAGGCGGACGTCGCCATCGGCGATCCGCGCCTGTTCGCCGACGGCACCCTCAGCGAGGTCCTGCTCGCGCGCATCGAGACGTTGCGCGCCTCGGGCCAGACCGCGGTGGTCGTCGTCCGCGCCGACGTGCCGGCCGGCATCATCGGTCTGGCGGACAGCGCTCGCCCGGAAGCGGCCGCCGCCGTCGCCGATCTCCACCGCCTCGGCATCCGGACGCTTCTGCTCACGGGCGACAACGAGCTCACCGCCCGCGCGATCGCCGAGCCGCTGGGCATCGACGACGTTCGCGCCGGGCTCATGCCTCAGGACAAGGAGGCAGCCGTCGCGGCTCTCGGCGACGGAGTCGCGATGGTGGGTGACGGCGTGAACGATGCCCCGGCGCTGGC
>FKKE01015512.1_pt2 | contig 10084 bp, 8 predicted proteins | sample 1106331 | NCBI WGS metagenome assembly FKKE01 (sample SAMEA3931202, study PRJEB13176) | freshwater metagenome | biome: Drinking water system; feature: drinking water; material: freshwater | place: China | collected 2013-02-06 | reverse complement strand
TGCGATTGCCTCGAACACCTGATCAATCAGCAATGGTGATAGCCCCATGCTCGGCTCGTCCATTAGGAGAAGCGATGGCCGACACATCAAGGCCCGGGTGATTGCCAACATCTGCTGCTGACCGCCCGAAAGCGACCCGGCGAGTAAGGCCCGCTTTTCATGCAGGATCGGGAACATGTCGTAAGCGTTCTGGAGATCGGCCTTTACTTTATCGCCTGGACTCGTCCAGCCGCCGAGCCGCAAGTTGTCCTCGACCGAAAGGCCGCCAAACACCTGACGGCCTTCCGGAACCTGTGCAAGCCCATGCTTTACTCGTTCGCTTGCCGCGACGTTCTCGATCGATTGGCCGTCAAACGAGATGCTACCACCGCTGATTGGTTGAACGCCGGAAATTGTCCGCAGCAGTGTCGTCTTTCCTGCTCCGTTAGCTCCGATCAATGCAAGGATATTTCCTTTCGCAACGGAAAAGCTGACGGAGTGCAGCACTTCAATTCTGCCGTAGCGGCTGCTTACGTTTTTCACATCAAGCATTCGCAGCCTCTTTCGCCCCGTGATTGCCGAGATAGGCACCGATAACGCGTGGGTCGCGTTGCACCTCCTCAGCGGATCCTTCGCAAATCGATTTGCCATGGTCGAGAACGTGAATGCGATCGGAAATTCGCATCACGAGTTTCATGTCATGCTCAATCAGCAAAACAGTGACCCCGGATTCTGCGATCTTCCGGATCAGATTCTCGACCTCAGCGGTCTCAGTCGGGTTGCAACCCGCAGCCGGTTCGTCGAGTAGCAGTATCTGCGGTTTCGTCGCAAGCGCGCGTGCAATTTCGAGCCGCTTCAACGCGCCATAAGGCATCGCCGAGGCCATGTTGGAAGCAAACTGATCTAATCCTACGAAGGACAACATCTCGCGCGCGTATTCCGCGCTTCTGCGGTTTTCACGCCGAACAGATGGAAGACTGAAAAGTTGCGCTGCCAGCGACGTTTGCTCGTGGACGTGGCGGCCGACCATAACATTCTCGATTGCTGACATCTGCGTAAAGATTTGTAGATTTTGAAACGTGCGTGACAGCCCCTTGCGAGCGATTAGATCGGGACGCAATCCGACAACATTCAATCCTCGAAGATGGATCGAACCCTGGTGCGGAATGTAGAGACCGGAGATTATGTTAAATAGCGTGGTTTTTCCGGCACCGTTCGGACCGATGATGGAAAACACCCTGCCCTCAGGCACGGAAATCGACACGTCCTCAACGGCCCTCACGCCACCGAACGCGATCGAAATACCTTTTATCTCGAGCAGATTCGTCACGTCGTTGTCCTCTTCAATCTACGGGACAACGACGGAACCACGCCCGCCGGCATTAGTATAATGCAGAGCATCATCAGCAGCCCAAGCATCAGATGCTCGTAGTCATGAAAAATCGTCAATACTTGCGGGAGCAGAATAAGTACCGCGGTACCGAGAATCGAACCCGCAATCGAGCCCATTCCCCCTAGAACCACCATCGTCATCAATTCGACCGATCGCAGAAACCCTGCCGTGGAGTCCGGCGTGATGTGACCAGTGCTCAGTGCGAGCAACGATCCGGCAAACGAGGCGTACACGGCAGAAATCACGAAAATCTTGAACTTCTGCTTTGCGATATCAACACCTACCATCTGCGATGCAACCTCGCTGTCGTGGATTGCACGAAGCGCTCGCCCCGTTGAGCTAGATGCGATGTTGTAGGCAATGGCGGTTCCGATCAGTAAGGCCACGCCCGAAATCCAATACCATTGCGTGACCGTTCGAATGCGAACGCCAAACATCTCGGGCCGCGCTACGCTCATTCCGTCCGGACCGCCGGTCCAGGACGCCTCGTTTGTGAGCAGCAACGCGACAAGAAATCCGAAACCGAGCGTAGCAACTGCAAGATAGATTCCGCGGAGCTTTAGGATCGGCTTGCCAATAATGGCCGCAACGAGTGCCGAGACAACTGCGCCAATCCAGATTGCGTAAAGGCCCGGAATGCCGAATTGCGCAGGTCCAATTCCGACGGCATAGGCTCCAATGCCAACAAAGCCTGCATGCCCGAGACTAACCTGCCCGGCGAATCCCATCAGTAGATTCAGCCCGATTGCAGCCAGACCGAAGACGTAGATTAGCGTCATTACCCGCAGGTAATAATTGGACGGCATCACAAAAGGTGCGATGACGATAACAAGCGCCAGTATCGCAAGCGTTGCGATACGCGGGGAAATTAAACTCACGACTAAACCCTCTCCCGCGCCGTCGAGCCTACCAAGCCCTGTGGCCGAACCGCGAGGACTAAAAGAATCGCTAGAAATGCGAAGGCGTCTTTGTACGCCGACGAAATCAAGCCTCCGCCAAATGCCTCGACGATGCCCAACACCAATCCCCCAATGATCGCCCCTAGCGGGCTGCCAAACCCGCCGAGCATTGCCGCAGCAAATCCCTTCAAGGATAGAAGTGTACCCGCATCGTAACTTGTAAGCGTGATTGGAGCAGACAGAACACCTGCAACCCCACCGATTCCGGCGGAAATCACAAAGGCTACCGTAACGATCGACGTCACATTAATTCCGACAAGTGTTGCGGCCAGACGATTTTGTGAAATCGCAAGAACGCCCTTCCCGACCAGCGTGCTCCGCGTAAAGAGTGCTAGTGCCAACACGATGACTGCGGCTCCAGCCATCACCACAAAGCTTTGCGGCTGAATGGTTGCACCCAACATTTTGATAGGTTCATTGCTGAACCACGCCGGCAATGAGTGAAACCGCTTATCAAAAACGATTTGCGCGGCACCCTTCAGGAAGATTGCTGCCCCCACGGTAAGCACGATCAGACCCAGCACGGAGCTATTCCGTGATGGGTCGATCGCAAGCCGATAAAGCAGCAAGCCGGCGATCGCCGTCACGAGGATCGCTATGATCCCGGCGGCGACGATCGGAACTCCGGCGGCAGCGACAAACACAGTCGTCATGGCGCCGAGCATTGCAAAATCGCCTTGGGCGAAGTTCGCAACATGCGTCGAGTTGTAAATCAGCGTGAAACCCAACGCGATCAGCGCATAGATGAAGCCCACCGTGAGCCCGGATACCGCGTATTGCACCAGATCAGAGATCAAGGCAGCACCATTCAGTTTGAAAAATGGAGTTGATCTATGCGTACTGGCTACGGCTACTTTCCAGCGCTAACCGGCGTCCAGTTGCCGCCCTTGATCTCGACGATGCGGAAGCCCGCAAGATCGAGGCCCATGTGGTCCGTGGGGCTCATGTTGTAGATCCCGTTCACGCCAACATAGTTCTTGGTGGCTTCCAGTTCCGCCCGGATCTTCGCCGGATCGCTGGACTTGGCGCGCTTGATCGCATCCATCACCATCACAAAGCCGTCATGCATGAAGCCGCCGAACGCCGAGACTGGCTGATTGTGCTTCGCTTCATAGAGCTTGGAGTAAGCGAGAACAGGAGCGCGCTGCGGATCGTTCGCGTCAAGCCGCTCGCCAACGAGAAGTGCCGGTACCGGGAGACGTGCATTTTCTGCGCCACCTTCCGCAAGCTGTATAAACTCCTTCGACGCAACGCCATGGCTGACGTAGAGCGGCGTCGTAATTCCGAGCTGCTTGTAGTTTCGAGCTAGAATTGCGGGTGCCTGGCCGATACCCGGAACAACGATCGCCTGTACTTCCGTCTTGCGGCGAACGTTGGTGAGCTGCGGCGTCATATCCGAATCGCGGGGGCCGAAGCTCTCTTCATGCGCGATCTTGATATTGTATTTCGGCGCGACGGCGACGCATTGATCGCGCATCGAACGTGCGAAACCATCGGTGCCGGAGACGAGTGCTATGGTATTGAGTTTACGCGCCACGATGTCCGTAAAGATCTTCTCGCAGGCCATTGTGTCCGTGTGCGGGGTTTTGAACACCCACTTTTTCACCGGCGAAACGACCTGCACGGCACCGGCCATCGATACGAACGGAATTTCCGCGTCCTCAAATGCCGGAATCATGGCCATCGTGGTGCCCGTCGTGGAGCCGCCGATCATGGCAACAACTTTGTCCTGATCGATGAGACGACTTGCGAAGGTGCGGGCTGCGTTAGCGTCGCCACCATCGTCGTAGAGAAACAGCTGAAGTTTGCGGCCGTTGACTCCGCCACTGGCGTTGATCTGCTCGACCATCATTTCGATGGTCCGTTTCTGCGGATCGCCGAGGAACGATGCGGGGCCGGTAACCGAAAGGATCGCGCCGATCTTGATCGGTTCCTGAGCGGTGGCCGTTGCGGGAAGTAGCGCGACTGCCGCAGAAGCGAGAATTCCGGCAGATAGATTCTTAAAGGCGTTTTTCATTGTTCGTTTCCATCCTCTGGTAAGCAAGATGGCAGCGCGGATCTTCTTGTCGTGTCCGTAAGCTGCCGGTCGTTCACATCTTGCGATTCTGTGCGTTCCAAAATCGCTCGAGATTGCTGATTAGCGCAGGTGAATAGTGGCAATAGGCCTGTTCCCGCGCGTACACGGCCATGTAGGTCCGGAACAGATCTAGCGGCTCATGCGCGATCCGCATGGCGCGCCGATTGCTCGCCGCACTCACTACGCCCGAGTTTGTAAGGCGCTGTATGACCTCGTCGACTGCATTGTCGATGCTGTCTGGCGGAACAATGAGATCGCAGATCAGGCGCCCCACGTCGCTGTCGCAATCTATGCGGCGCTCGGCCATGATTGCCTGGCGCGTAATCCGATCGCCGACAAATCTCGGCATTCGCAGGTTTGCTAAACCCGGAATAATCCCTTCCTTGCGCGCAGGAAGCGTCATGTAGGCATCCGAAGCAGCGATGTTGTAGTCGGCGGCGAGCAGATACTGACACCCGCCACCAATTGCGAACTTCTCGACCGCTGTGATCCAAGGCTTCTCGATGGTATCTCCGACCATCTCGTCAGGAGAGATGTGTTCGAAAGCCATGCCGCGATACATCTTGTTGATGAATCCCATCTCGCGCACGAGATACCAAAGATATGAGATGCGGCCGTAGTAGATATGGGTCAGATTGATGCCGGTGCAGAAGGTACGCTGCCCTGCATACTTTCCTTGATCGATAAAATCGCCGCGCAGAACGCAAATCCCGGTTTCAGGATCAAGCATTGCCAGATCAACGGCAGTTTCCACATCTGCGACAGTGTTATCGTCCTCCGCATTCAAATAGCGGGGATTTTTCATGAGAACGATCGAGGCCTTCCCCTGCCGTTCAACCGATGCGTACTCAAGAACAACCTTGCCGTCGCGCTTCAGCGTATCGAGCTTTGCCAACGCTTCTTTGCGAGGCAACAGCATCGCGTGAATGAGATGCAATCCGCAACTGCGGTTTGCGAGAACGCGGTTGAAGAACAGTCCCTGATCGAGTTCATGGCCGTCCTTCTCGGACTGTACCAGCGCGTTCTCGCGCCTGATCCGCGCGGGATCAGGACACAATCCGGGAACTTTCGCGGCTGCATCAAGCGCCAGCGCCTCGACACGTTTGAAGGTGCGTAAATCGTCAGTCAGCGAACGATAAAGTGTTTCGATATGCGCATCGAGGAATGCTTCGCGCGACGCTCTCGTTTCCTTCAGGATTCCTTCGGCCTTGGTCTGCTGCTCTGCTGTGCGCTGACGGCGTGCAGGCAGTGAATCGATCAGGCCAAGTGCCTCAGTCCAGTATTTCGAAAATGCTGCGCAGTCCTTCGCGTAGTCGCCAGACGCTACCGGCCGCCCGCCTCCCACAGTCACAGATGTCGCCTGGATATTTGTCGAGGACATCGCGCGCTCCGCTCCAGAATTTCAACAGGCGCAAAACAATCATATTCAGTTCAAATATGAAAGCCTTTTCAGTTCAGATAACGAAGTATATGATGCAGCTTGTGGAGACCGCTGCGTCTACGCCCCACTAGAACAATAACGAGGGGCAGCGCTGCCGAACGATTATGCTCTATATCTCAATTGCTTAATTGGCATACCGCGCTGATTGGCAAGTGGGAGCGCATTACGTAGCGAGCGCCACAATGTGATAGAGGCCCATGGTCAGGGGTGAATAACCCTTGCATGGAGGAAATGCAGGGGAATTACTTCCATTGTTGAACCAAATTGGTCGGAAAAGTGAGCTCCAATGATCGAGGCCGGCAAGTCAATCTCCAGAGAAATTGTGGTCGATGAGACCCGGGTTATTTCGTTTATGGGCCCGGAACTTCGGGTCTATGCGACACCGATGGTCCTTTGGGACATCGAGTCTGCCTGCCGCGATCTGCTTCGCTCATTTTTACCCGAGGAACAGGACAGCGTCGGTTCCAGGGTCATTCTCGATCATCTTGGTGCAGCCCCGCTCGGCGCCACAGTGCAGGTAAACGCTTCGATTGCCTCGGTCGACAATCGCAAGGTCGTGTTCTCTGCGAACGTCACTTTCAATGGCCGCGAAATCGCGCAGGCAACGCATACCCGAACCACGGTCGTTGTCGCCGATCTGAAGGCACGCGTCGCCAAACTAAAGCAATAGGAGCCCGGCATGGCAGAACTCTCTTTCCGCGAAGAGGTCAAACAACTTCGAGTCGGAAAAGGCGAGTACTTCGAAGGAGAAGGCATTCTCGCGGTTACGAAGGCGCTTTTGCAGTCGGGTGTCTCCTATGTCGGAGGCTACCAAGGCGCGCCCGTCTCCGCACTTGTCGACGTACTAAGCGATGCCAGTGATCTCCTTGAAGAACTGGGTGTGCATCTCGAGACCTGCGCAAACGAAGCTGGCGCTGCCGCCATGCTGGGAGCTTCGATCAACTACCCGATACGTGGCGCGGTCACGTTCAAGTCCATTGTAGGCACCAACGTCGCTTCCGACGCAATTTCCAATCTTTCGTCGCCCGGCGTCATGGGTGGCGCACTCATCATTGTGGGCGAAGACTACGGCGAAGGCTCCAGCATCATTCAGGAGCGTAGTCACGCTATCGCGGCGAAATCGCAGATCTGGCTAATGGATCCTCGCCCGGACCTGCAGAAGATCGTCGATATCGTCGAGCGCTCGTTCGAGCTGTCCGAAGCGTCGAACACGCCGGTGATGATGGAATTGCGCATTCGCGCCTGTCATCTGGACGGACGTTTCGAGGCCAGAGACAACAAGCGCGCGCAATTTTCGAAGCACGATCGAATCGAGACGCCGGTCTTTAACAAGGATCGCATCAGCCTTCCGCCTGCGACCTACGTGCAGGAGAAGCTCAAGATTGAAGTCCGCCATCCGGCGGCCGTGCGCTATGTCGCCGAGAACAAAATCAACGAAGTCTTCGACGGAGACCTCAGCGACATCGGCTTCATCCTGCAGGGCGGGATGTACAACCATGTGATCGCGGCTTTGAAGGCGCTCAAGCTGGCAGACGACTTTGGCAATAGCCGCGTCCCGATGCTCGTACTGAACTGCGTCTATCCGCTGGTCCCTGCCGAGATCGAGCAGTTCTGTAAAGGCAAAAGGGAAGTGCTGGTCATCGAGGAAGGCCAGCCGAACTTTATCGAGAACGACATCAAAGCCTTGCTTTCCGATTCCGAAATTAAAACCAAGATCTCGGGCAAGAATTGCCTCCCGATGGCGGGCGAATATGTAGGCGCCGTACTGATCGATGGCTTCGACAAATTCTTTGTACGCTCGAGACCCGCGAATCTCGACGGCAAGGTGGCCGCAGCTGCGGTAAAGTCATTTGAGGACACAAAACGCAAGGTTGCCGATATTCTCGGCGAACCGCTGCCTACTCGTCCGCCAGGACTCTGCACCGGCTGCCCTGAGCGGCCCGTCTTCAGTGCACTCAAACTGGTGCAGGATCAGGTCGGCAAGGTTCACGTCAGCGGCGATATCGGTTGCCATAGCTTCGCTACGCTCGAGCCCTTTAAACTAGGCAACACCATTCTCGGTTACGGTCTCGGGCTCGCCTCGTCGGTCGGGCTTTCATCGATGATGAAAAATCCGGTCGTCAGCATTATGGGCGACGGCGGATTCTGGCATCAAGGCTTGACGACGGGTGTTGCCAACCACGTCTTCAATAAAGACGAAGGCGTACTGGTCATCCTGAAGAACGGCTATTCGTCGGCGACCGGCCACCAGCACATCCCTTCCACCGGCACTAATTCGCGCGACCAGGCAAGCGAGATGAACCTCGAAAAGGCACTGCGCGGTGTTGGAGTGAAATGGATAGAGACGGTCGGCTCCTACCGCGTCGGCAAGATGATCACTGCACTGAAGCGAGCGATCCTCGCTCGTGGCAAGGGCCTACGCGTAATTATTGCCGAAGGCGAATGTACGCTCGCACGCCTGCGACGGGAAAAGCCGATCGTAGCGGCTCACGTAAATGCCGGCGGAAGAGCTTTACGAACCAAATACGGAGTCGATGAGTCGACTTGCACGGGCGATCATTCATGTATCCGCCTGTCGGGCTGCCCCACGCTTACGGTCAAATCCAATTCGGACCCGCTCCGCAAGAACCCGGTTGCGTATGTCAATGACGGCTGTGTCGGCTGTGGCAACTGCGGTGAGGTCGCCCACGCGGCAATTCTGTGTCCCTCATTCTACAAAGCGGATGTCGTGCAGAACCCACATTTCCTCGACCGCCTTCTCGCACGAGTTCGCGGCGGGTTCATTCGCTTTATGCAGCAGCGTCAGCGAGTGGCGGCATGACAACGGAATCTAGAACCCGCTCCATTCTCGTCGCCGCGCTGGGTGGCGAAGGCGGAGGCGTCCTCTCCGACTGGATCATCACTGCTATTCGCGCGGCCGGCTATCTTGTTCAGGGCACGTCTATTCCAGGTGTTGCGCAGCGTACCGGCGCAACGACGTACTATCTGGAATATCTTCCCGTGCCGATCGCCGAGCTTGGCGAGCGCCGCCCGGTGTTTGCACTTACCCCTGTCCCCGGCCGTGTAGACATCATGATCGCTTCCGAACTTCTGGAAGCGGCACGCGCCGCGCAGAACGGATACATCACTCCGGACCGGACTACCCTTATCGCTTCAAGCCATCGCGTTTATACCACCGCCGAGAAAATCGCGATGCTTGACGGTCGCTTTGATTCCGAACCTCTGCTGAAGGCTATTCACGCGATTGCGAACCGCGCGCTCGTCTTCGATATGCAACAGGCGGCATTAGAGGCGAAGACCGTCATCAATGCGGTTATTCTGGGGACATTGGCAGGCTCCAACGCGCTAGTGATCGATCCCTCGCATTTCGAGAATGCGATCAAAGCGTCCGGTAAGGCCGTTTCGGCGAGCCTCCAAGGTTACAAACTCGGTTTCAACGCTGCGCGCGGCACACTGACGAACCATGAAACCGCTCATGTGCAATCGCAAGCCAACACTTCTCGCGACAGTTTTCCGCTGGAAACACAATTTACAATCGCCAATGGCTACGACCGCTGCCTCGACTATCACAATCGCAAATACGCGGAACTCTACCTTGACCGGGTAAGGTCCATTCTGGAGGTCGACCGCGCGGCGGGCGGCGCAGAGCGCGGCTGGAAACTCACGATCGAGGGTGCACGGCATTTGGCCCTGCGCATGACGTACGAAGATGTCATGCGGGTTGCCGATTTGAAGACGCGCGCGGAACGCTTTGCGGGAATCCGGCAGGAAGCCAAAGCCGGACAGAATGAACCGGTTCATATCATCGACTTTCTGAAGCCAGGCCCTGAAGAGATCTGCGCGTTGTTGCCGCCGCGGCTTGGCAATGCATTTCTTTTGTTCCTGCGAAAGCGAAACCTCGAGCATCGTTTTCACGTTGGAATGCACATTCGCAGCCATACGATCTCCGGCTTTCTGCTGATGCGGCTGCTTGCGAGAATGCGTTTCATGCGCCGCGGTTCGTGGCGGTTCGCGCAAGAAGAAGCCTTTACAGCACGCTGGCTTAAGGCTGTCCGGGAGGCTTGTGCGATCGACTATGACTTTGGCGTCCAAGTCGCCGAATGCGCCGACTTGCTGAAAGGCTATAGCGGCACCTATCGCCGCGGTGTGCGCAATTTCGGGCTTCTCTTCGACGAAGTGATCGAGCCTGCAATCCGCGCGAAGTTGCCCGCTGCCAAACAGGTCAGCAGCGCACG
>FKKE01001631.1_pt1 | contig 10086 bp, 12 predicted proteins | sample 1106331 | NCBI WGS metagenome assembly FKKE01 (sample SAMEA3931202, study PRJEB13176) | freshwater metagenome | biome: Drinking water system; feature: drinking water; material: freshwater | place: China | collected 2013-02-06 | reverse complement strand
CGGCGGATCGTGACTGGACCAAGGGGCAGTATCTTGTGAAACTGTTCATTACACCATTAGGCCAGCAGCCGTTCCATGCGGTGAATCAGGTGGGAACCATGCAGTTCACGATCGCCGATCTCCCATCCGCCGGAGCGTCGATGCAGAAATAGGCCGCAGCGACGTTCTCGTATGGTTCCGTAACGCGAGAGGGATAACGAACCGCCGTGCCGATTTACGAATACCTTGCCGACCAGTGCCGGAACCAACCGCCCTGTTCGCGTCGAAAGCAGTATATTCAACGGCTCAACGATGCCCCAGAAACCGCCTGTCGGGACTGCGGGGCGCCCATCCGGAGAGTGATGTCCTCCTTCGCGGCGCGATCGGGGGCCGTGGGGGTCTCAACGCCGGATCCGACGGGACTGAACGTGACGGGGATTCCCGCGCCCAGCAGTATGCCGGATGGTGGCTCGGATGAGGGAGCATGCGGGGGAGGGCATTCACACGATCACTGACGCCTGTTCCCGTGAAACGGTGGACCGTGGGGCGTTTATTCGGATGTGAGGAGATCGCAACGCTGATGGAGACGAATCCGGAAAAGCTGGCCCTGTTGTACGAACGATTCCGCGACATCTGTCTCGTCGAGAAGGAACTCTACATGCCGCGGGAGGTCCACCGGGGGCCGATTCTGACGGCGGCGCAGGACCGCTATGAAGTGGTGATCGATGATCCGGCGGTGGAGGAGGCAATTGAGGCCAACATCCCGCTGGGGGCAAAGTCTCTTGGCGCCGCGATCGAGGCCTACAGGGCGCACATTCGGTTTGTCAGGAAAGGCTAGGGCTACGGGAGCTGCCTGGGCTTCGGCCAGCTCCCGTTGAGGTTAGCTCCTACTCCAGCGCCTGTTCCAGATCGCGCACGATCGACTCACTGAGCGGTTTGGTGCGGTGGTGGTAACGGGCAATCACGTTCCCCTTCCGATCCACCAGGTACTTCTGAAAGTTCCATTCCACCTCGCCGGGGAACGGACTCTGCTCCGTGAGGTAACGGTAGAGGGGATGGATATCGGTCCCCTTGACGCTGATCTTGCTGAAGAGCGGGAAGCTGAGGCTGTACTTGGTAAAACAGAAGTTCTTAATTTCCTCGTTCGTGCCGGGCTCCTGCTGGCCGAAATTGTTGGCCGGGAAGGCCAGGATTTCAAAACCTTTCGATCGATACTTCTCGTAGATCGTTTCCAGATCAGCGTATTGCGGGGTATTGCCGCAGAAACTCGCCGTATTGACCAGCATGAGGACCTTGCCCTTGAACTGACTCAGCGCGACGGGTTTCCCGTCGATGTCGTTCAAGGTGAAGGCGTACAGGGTTTGGCTTTGAGCAGCCATCAACGTCGCCTCCGCCGGGGTGGATGGCGGGAGGGGCGGGTCGCCGGCTTGTGCTGGCGTTCCCCAGAACTGGTATCCGGCAGTACAGCTGGCGACGATCATGGCGCCACATCCAATAAGCCATCGTCGCCGGCGTCCCGTCATGACCCGCCTCCCAGGAAGGGGTTGAGTTACAGCCGCTCCAAAGCGGCAATTCTGGATTCGATCGGCGGATGGGTCGCAAAGAGCCCCAAGATGCCGCTGGTCCGGCCGGAGATCTTCATGGTCGCCAAGGCGTCCTGCTGTGCCGGTTCAAAATGAGCCCGGTTCACCCAGCGATCGATGGCCCGCAGCGCCGAGATCATGGCATCTTTCCCATAGACCTTGGCGGCGAAGGCATCCGCGCCAAACTCGCGATGTCGCGAGAACCAGCTGATCGGAATCATCGCCAGGATACCCAGGACAATCTCCAGGACCATCGAGAGCACAAACCCCAGCCCGGCCTGATCGCGTTCCGCAAAGATCCGGCGGACCCACATGGAGATGAAGTACACGAAGGTGTTCATCAAGCCGGCCAGGACGGTGGTGGTGAACATATCGCCATTATAGACATGGCCCATTTCGTGGCCGAGCACGGCGCGGACTTCCTGTTCATTCAAGTTCTGGAGCAGGCCGGTCGAGACGGCGACCATCGAATTGTTCTTGCTGGGACCGGTGGCAAAGGCGTTGGGATCGGGGGACTCGTAGATCCAGACCTCCGGCATCTGAATCTTGAGGCGATGGGCGATCTCCTGCACCGAGCCGAAAAGTACGTGTTCGGCCGGAGTTCTGGGTTGTTCGATCTGCACGCAGTCGAGCATGGCCCGGGCCATCTGCTTCGAAAAGGCCAAGCTGATAAAGGCCCCGCCGAAGCCGAGCACCAAGGCGTAGAGCAGCATCATCTCGTTCACGGACTGGCGGATGTCGATGCCGAAGGCCGGCAGGACGAAATAGGCCAGCACGTTGAACGTGATATAGAGGGTAATGCCGATCAGGATATTGGAGATCAGCAGCAACCCGATACCTTTCATCTTCTTGAACATCTGTACCGTCCTCCTGGTTCGCAGTCACATGGATGTATTATACCCGATTCCGGTTCACCTGGGGTGCCTGGACGGGTATCAATAAAGAATAAAGCCCAACCGGCGATCGGTCAAGGACCCGCAGGAGAAGGATAGACCCTTCTTAGATCGGGGTTGCATTGACCGCTTGGAGGGCATCTGTTACAACCTCTGCCCATGATCAATCTACGCAAACTCTGTCGGGATTGGATGTTGGGGCCAGCAGGTGCGGTCGCGGTGGCCGTCCTGTCGGGGCCGGCCGTTGCGGCTGAGACGACCGGTCAACCGTTTCCTGTCCCCGTGGATCAAGACGGCGTGCAGCGAGCCACCGTCCAACTTGACAGCTATGCGTACACACCCGGCCACCTGATCGTACAGGCCGGGAAGCCGGTCGAATTGACCTTGGTCAGCGTGACCTTCCTCACGCCGCACAATTTTGTCTTGCTCGACTCCGCCGCCGGGCTTGCGGTGGAACAGGATGTGGGGGCCGGCAAGACTGTGGTCGTCAAGTTCACTCCAAGCCGTCCCGGGCTCTATTCTTTCTATTGCGACAAGAAACTTCCGTTCTTTCCCAGTCATCGGGAGAAGGGGATGGAAGGCCGGCTCGAAGTGCGCGAGTGACCCATCCAGCGACCTATGACGCCGCCCGCCTCTTGAGCGAGCTGCTCAAGCGTGTGTCTCGCTCGTTCTATTTGACCTTGGCCGCCCTGCCCGCCGGGCTTCGCGAGTCGATGGGCCTCGCCTATCTCTTTGCGCGGGCGGCCGATACGATTGCCGATACGGATTTGATCGCGCGAACCAAGCGACTGGAGTTGCTGCTCTCTTTCCGGGCCCAGTTCGTCGAAGACCAGATCGATCCGGCCGCCATCGCCGCGGTCCAGTCCGCTCTCCTTCCACATCAACATGACTCCGGCGAGCGAACGCTGCTGGAGCAGTTACCCGCTTGTTTCGACGTGCTGCGAGGCTTACCGGAAGGGGATCAGGATCGCATTCGTGGGCTCATGCCGACGCTCACCCGCGGGATGGAGCTCGACCTGGCTTTCTTTCCGGGCGATACGGTGAAGGATTTGACGGCGCTGCCCGGACTCGCCTCGCTGGATCAGTACACCTATTTCGTGGCGGGCTGTGTCGGGGAGTTCTGGACCGCCATGACCTGCGCGCACCGTCCAGCGTTGGCCGGATGGGATGTGGAGGCCATGTCGGCGAAGGGGGTGCGATTTGGCAAGGGTCTCCAGTTGACGAATGTGCTGAAAGATGTGGCGAAGGATCTCCAGCGGGGACGCTGTTACCTGCCGCACCCGCTGCTTGCCGAATGCGGTCTCGCTCCTGCCGACTTGTTGAATCGGGACAAGGTCGATCGTGTCCGCCCGATCGTTCGACGACTCGCCGCCATGGCCATCGAGCATTTGGACGTCGGCTGGGCCTACACGATGGCGATTCCCAAGAGTGAAGTGCGCCTACGCCTGGCCTGCATGTGGCCGATTCTGCTCGCCGGGGAAACGCTCGCGCAGGTCGTCATCTCTCCGGATCTTCTCGATCACACCAAGTCTGTGAAGGTCAGCCGGGACGTGGTGTATCGCATCATGGCCTCGACCATCCTCACCGGCGCCGCCAGCCTCCCCGCCACCGCCTATTGGGGGCACCTGAGGAAACAAAACGTCCTGGCGTGAAGGGCAGGGCTGCTTCCGCTTGAGGGCAGAGGCGTTTTGGAAGAGAGTGCCAAAGGCCCGGTAGAGGCGTTCGCCGCTGGAGCACCTCCGGGCACCCAACTAAACCCGGCCTGCCCGCAGCCGACAAACTCGTGGGCTCGAACAGTGTCGGCTTCGCCCTTGCACCGACTCCCGCAAGGGCCGCAGTCTGCGGCAAGTTGTGTCCTGTTCCCTCCGACGATCAGCGGCTCAGCCTCCTGCTGGGCCTCGCATGGAAGGGTGCCGTGGAGCACAACGCGGCTCTCATGCCCGCTTCAGCATCCCTACATTTCAGTCGCCATACAGGCCAACGTTATGCCGCTCAGGGGCGCGAACGAAGTGAGCGTCCCATGCAGCGACGGGTTAGACACCATCCTTCAAGAAGACCGCGCCCGCTGTGGCAGCAGCTCCAGCGGAGTCCGGAAAGAGTGTCCCACGCCATACACCGTGATTCTCACAAAGGACCTGTCGGAGCGTGGACTTGAGCTCTGCGGCAACGACGTATCGATGGTAGCACTCCGAATTGACCAAGAGCCACGAAATCACTGCGGCGTGATCACGGCCGAACCTTGCGGTCATTGTGTAGACGCTTTGCTGCGCGTTTTGGCGATGAAACCCAGGTCTATAGAAGCCGCAGATGAACCAATCGGGAGGCTCGTTCAGCGAAAACGCCGTAAGCCCCTCGGCAAACTTGGATGGGTCACCCGTTCTGTCACTCGTCGTCTCGGGCCACTTCCTCCATTGCTTGGTACCCTCCAGCTCGTAGAGAGGTTCGTCAAAGGCCCAGATTTCACCGTTCTCCTCGTCGTGGCCGTTCACGGCAAAGTAGGCAGCAACCCACGGCGACCAGGACCAGTCCAGTAGGCGCGTCGGAACCCCGTAGTGCCGCGAGACCATCAGGGCAATAACATCGTCAGCCAAAGCTCCTTGCTCTCCCGGGTCCGCGAAGAATCTGGCGGTCGATCGAAACAGATCAATGGCTCTGCGCTCAAGCGCGAGCTTGTCGGCCCGCGAGAGGCGGTCTCGTGCTCGCGGTCGATCGATGCAACCAGACTCCCGTAGGGTTTCGGCTGGCCACGAAACAGCCAGCGCCTACCGCGCAGCTCGGTGAACACGCGAAGGGCTTCAGCCTCCCCGACGAGAGTGGTGTGCTTCCAGTCATGGGGCATGCGTCACCTGTGAACGTCGGTCAACGTGTACGAAGAGCCGCTTGTGTGCCTAACGTTTGAGATGAGGGGCTGCCTTCCGGCGGGCAAAGCCCACCGGAAGACAGTCCCACTTGACCGAAAGGTTAGGCATTTGATGTGCCTCGGTTAGTATTGAATTTGACCTTGATTCCTGCCGTATTCAGGCGGGCATACAAATCACCACTTTCAAATGACCATCCATCGGGCATACGCTGTCTCAAATTCAGTTCCTTCCCACTGTCTAGCCTTTCTTGTTCTTCTCTTGAGATGTAGACAATCTGTAGATGTTTACGAATAAAATTGGCTACAGCCTCGATAGACGATCCGGCCCTAAACATCTCATGACATCGGTTACAGATAACGTTCCGAGGAATGACATGTTCTCGATGTTCCTTTCCAGCAATTGACTCTCCAACAGTCACGTATTCGTCGGGAATCAGTGGCGGAAGCAGAAGCCGAGTATCAGAGCTTCCTTTTTCCTCCCACATCCCGAACATAACAGTCGCCGCTCTATGGAAAGCCCTTTGAATCAGTTCCTTTTCGGTGAAGTTCCCCATGTGAACGCCTAACGGCCACGATGACCCGCGGCGGCTGAGCAGCGCGAAGCCGACGTCAGGTCGATCGTGATGTTAGCGGGCCTTGCTAGCAAGGTGTTCGCCGAAGCTGACCTGTGCAGCTGGACACAAGCGCAGCGCGTTTACGCGGCACACCGAGCACTTCTGCGGCTTGCGCGTCGGCATCGGCTGCCGTGTGCCAAGCCAGTATCCGCTGAGGAATCGCAACTCGTTTCGGGCCTTCGCTTCGTCATAGGCAAATATCGCCGCACGTAGCCGAGTTGTGCCAAGACCACGAACACGATGCTCGTCCCAGCGCCGACGTGCCTCCGACGGTCCCGGCGGCGTTTTGCAGACGAGTCGCGCAAGGTCAGCTCGCCGGTCTTCAGGAAGTGTCACGATTTTCTTAGCCGCTTCGCGGTCCGTGACCACGCAAACGAGGGACAAGCGACGTACGTCGAACCTCCGATCCTGTCTCAACAGGAATGCGTAGAGCCGAAGCTGCGCGTCGTCCGAGGGCGTCAGGTACGGACGGGCTCGGACTTTATGCTCGAGGACCCAGGCGCTTCCTTTGCCATCGAAATGAAGCGCATCGGGCCTGCCGATCAGTGGTAGGCTCCGATACCGTCCGAGAAGCGACGTCTCGATCAGAGTGAAAGGCTGTTGCGAGGAAACGAGCTGCGAGATGTCGTCGGCCGAAATGGCCTCTGCTGATTCGGCAACGGCCTCGTGGAACTCTTTCCCGCTGTCGATGCTTTCAAGCTGTGCGGCGGCTTCTGGCAGCGTATGGATCTCGCGCTCGATCTCCGGATGGCGGAGCTCAAGGTCGACCTTGAGCTCGCAAAACTCTTGATCCGCCATCCGGTATACAGGGACCGATGGTCCGTTCAACAAGTCGATCGGCCGCTGCCGCGTACGCATCGCCAACCTCCGGCTGGACTTTGTCCCGCTAACAATGTGTAGATTCCCACGCCCTTCCGGGCGTGGCACTCTCAGAATTCAAGCTGCGCTTGTCCAGCGCAGGGCGCTGAACCTGGCTCACACCCCCGCCCTACCAGGCGGGGACCTCTCGCTCGATGATTAGATGGACCCATGTAAGAGCCAGATTTGCGAGTTTCTATCCGCATAACACATCGATCGATTTTGCCAAACACTACGCCATTACTGGTGTCCTTTTAAATGGCTATCAGCGGCGTCCATTTATTCTGGCATCTTATGCGAATCTGCCTAACACCATCTCCTGGATGGGATCATATCCCATCCAGAGGACTGCGGACCCCCACTCTGGCTATGAGCGGAAGCCATGCAGCCCGGCCGGGGATTCCCTTTGCCAGTCAAAAGAATCCGCCGCCATTCGTCAGCCGGGACCTGCTACTGCTTTTGAGGCACCAGTATCTTCTCCCCCTTCTTGAAGACGCCGTAGATCGCCTGAGACGGGCAGGCATCCAGGCAGAGCCGGCAGGATTCGAGACAGCGTGACGCGTCGAACTTGTAGGGCGGCGTGGAGAGCCAGGCGCCGGTGGGACAGATGGGGACGCACACGGCTTGATGGGTGCAACGGTCGGGATGCCGGACGAGGTGATCACGAACGACCATCATGGGTTTGACTCCTTCAAAGAGACCTTGTGAGAAGATCTCAAACATGTTCTTCTTCGGGATGCCGCTCACTTCCACTCCTTGACTAACGCCTTGATGCGGTCTTTCAGCTCAGGAATCTGGTCCAGGTTGTTCTGAATCGCCCCGATGATTTTGTCCATCCGGGCGGCTCGGGTCGCTTCCCGATCCTGTGCCGTCAGGCGGTCGTGAATCGCGTAGGCCTCCCGATGGTGGGGCTCCAGCACCGAGCGAGCCTCGGCAAGCCCGTCCGTGAGTTCCCACGGCTCGGGGGTGTGGGGAGGGGCCAAGAGAAACGACCCGTCGGAAAAGACCACGACCATTTCTTCCGGCTTGGACTTGAGCGGCACGATAGCCGTGACCGTCTTGCCTTGCGTGTCCTTCCAGCCGGCGAGCAACCCGGGAAACTGTTTCATGAAGGCCACCTTGTCCAGGTTGGCTTTCCATTTGGCGTCGGGATTCATAGAGACGTGGGGAAGAGAGATGTTACGACGACCTGAGCGGCTCAATCTTGAGGGGCACGGGGTGATCGGGCATCAACAGGCGCTCGACGACTTCGCCCTTGAGGACATGGCGTTCCATGATCTCGGTGACGTCGGCTTCCGTGCCGACCCAATACCAGACGCCTTCGGGATAGACGACCACGCTGGGGCCCATGTCGCAGTGATCCAGGCAGCCGGCTTTGTTCGCCCGCACCGTCCCCTTCAAGCCCAATCGCTTGACCTCGCTTTTGAAAAAGGCATGGAGTCGTTCCGATCCGCGGGCAGCACAACAGCCGCGCGGGTCGTCCGGGGGCCGCTGGTTGATGCAGACAAAGATATGTCGTTTAAAGGGTGGCACGGGAAGATTTTAGTGGGGTGCCGGCGCAGTGTCCCCGTGAGCGTGGAGACGACTCAGCAGGGCGGTGACATCGGCAGGGTCCAGGAGCTTCGATCCGGCCTGGCTCCCCAGAATGGCTGCAATCTCGTTGAGACGCAGACGCGCGCGCTGGACCTGTTCGGTGGCCGTCAGTTCGGATGTCTGTCCCTTCTGCCACTTGTCGAACTCGGCCTTGATGTCTCGGAAGTCCCGTTGGAGATTCTTCTGCATCGAGCAGGTCTCGCAATACCATTTCGGACTCTGATCCGAGGAGGGGGAGAGGCGGTCGTACACGCGGCCGAAGAAGTCGCGGCCCAGGGACATTTTCAACAGAGGCCCCTTCGAGGCGCCGCAGGCATCACAGGGACTGGCTGGAGGGGGCGTGGGCGTGTCGCTCATCGGTGCATACTCACCTGTTTCGTGTGGGCGCGCATCTTACACCAGCCTTCCTCGGACTGTCCACTGAGCGACGGTCCCATGTGTGGCCGTTGTCCTCAAAAGAGCCACGTGTCTCGATCGCGCGAAAGTCCTCGGGATTGCGCAGACAGGAGGTATAATGCAACGACAGTGATGTACAAGCCGGCGATGCGCGGGGTGTGCGAAGGAGGAGCTATGATCATCGGCGTGCCGAAAGAGGTCAAAGATCAGGAGTTTCGTGTCAGCGTGACACCGGATGGAGTGCGGGCCTTGGTCCGGGCCGGGCATGTCGTCTGGGTCGAACCGGGAGCCGGCGCTGGAACCGGATTTTCAGACGACGAGTATCGCAAGGCCGGCGCCCATGTGGCCGCGAATAAGGCACAGGTCTTTGACGAAAGCGACATGATCGTGAAAGTGAAGGAGCCGTTACTCTCGGAATGTCCGCTCTTCAAGCCGAAGCACGTCCTCTTCACCTACCTGCACCTGGCTGCGGTGTCGGAGGTGACGCGGGCCCTGCTGGAGACCGGGGTCACCGGGATCGCCTATGAAACGACGGAGGATGCGGCGGGCAATCTCCCGATGCTCAAACCCATGAGTGAGATTGCGGGCCGCATGGCGGTGCAGGTGGGAGCGCGCTATCTCGAACGGCTCCAAGGCGGCAGCGGGGTGTTGCTGGGCGGCGTGCCCGGCGTGGCGCCGGCCAATGTGGTGGTGCTCGGAGCCGGGATCGTCGGATGCGCCGCCGCCCAGATCGCGGTCGGGATGGGTGCCCGGGTGACCGTGATCAATTTAGACATCGAGCGGCTGCGGCATTTAGACGAGCTGTATCGTGGACGTATTGTCACGCTGGCCTCCAACCAGGCCTGGATCGACCAGGCGGTGACCGAGGCCGACTTGGTGATCGGGGCCGTGTTGGTACGCGGGGCCAAGGCGCCGCGGCTGGTCTCACGGTCCGTCATCGCCAAGATGCGACCGGGGTCGGTGGTCGTGGATGTTTCCGTAGACCAAGGGGGCTGTTTCGAGACCACTCGTGTCACGACGCATAGCGATCCGGTCTATCTGGTGGACGGCGTGCTGCACTACTGTGTGGCCAACATGCCCGGCATCGTCCCCAGGACGGCGACTTTTGCCTTGACCAATGCCACCCTTCCCTTTATAGTTCGCATCGCTTCTGCGGGTGTTCAACAGGCCATCAAGAGCGATCCCGGCCTCGCCAAGGGGGTTAATCTCATGCATGGCAAGGTGACCTGCAAGGCCGTGGCGGAGGCTCACGGGCTCCCGTACCATCCTCTCACGTAACGGTTCCTTCTGAATTTCAGGATCGGGGCGTA
>FKKE01012609.1_pt1 | contig 10111 bp, 11 predicted proteins | sample 1106331 | NCBI WGS metagenome assembly FKKE01 (sample SAMEA3931202, study PRJEB13176) | freshwater metagenome | biome: Drinking water system; feature: drinking water; material: freshwater | place: China | collected 2013-02-06 | reverse complement strand
CGCGGCGGTCTCTACTTCGTCAGCCGCGAGGCGCTGCCCGGAGCCTGCGGCCAGGGCGACATCTACTTCGCGAGCCAGAAGGACAAGTCCTGGAGCGAGCCCGTTCGGCTGCTGTGCTCGACCGCCGGCGGGCCCAACAGCGAGCTCGACGAGCAGGGCCCGTCGTACGTCAGGAGCGACGGCCGCGAGATGCTGTTCTTCTCGCGCGGCTCGGGGGCGCCGTTCCCGGTCGTGCCCGGCGAGATCTTCGTGAGCGAGAAGCTCGGCGATCTCTTCGGCCCGGCTGTGGCGGTGTCCGAGCTGAACGACGCGACCGCGAACGACATCCAGCCGAACGTCCGCAAGGACGGGCGAGAGGTCGTGTTCAGCTCGAATCGGGCCGGTGGAGCCGGCGCTCAGGACGTCTGGGTCTCGACGCGGCGGAGCATCGCCGATCCGTGGTCGGCGCCGGTGAATCTCGGATCGGCCGTCAACACGACCGCGAGCGAGTCTCGTCCGTCGCTGTCCTGGCACGCCGAGCAGCTGCTCTTCGGGCGCAGCCCAGGGCCTGAGGGCAGCAACGACATCTACGTGACGACGCGCGAACGCGAGAAGTGATCACGCACCGGTAGCGCGTGATGCCGAGGGGGCCCCGAGCGGGCCCCCTCGTTCGTCTCAGGTCTCGGCGGGCTCGCGGGCCGCGCCGGAGAGATGCGCCTTGAGGCGCAGGATCGCCTTCGTGTGGAGCTGCGAGACGCGCGACTCGGTGACGCCGAGCACCTCGCCGATCTCGCGCAGCGTCAGCTCTTCGTAGTAGTAGAGGGTGACGACGAGCTTCTCGCGCTCGGGGAGCTCGGAGATCGACTCGGCGAGCGCCTCTCTGATCTCCGTCTGCTCGAGCGAGGCCTCGGGGTCCGGCCCGGACTCGTCCTCGATCGTGTCGATGAGCGCGATGGAGTCTCCGCCGGCGGAAGGCGACCAGAGCTCGTCGAGCGCACCCACCGATGACCGGGAGATCTCGAGCAGGCTGTCGTCGAGCTCCTCCTGCGTCACGCCGAGCTTCTTCGCGATCTCCTCGTCGGTCGGCGCGCGCATGAGCTCCTTCTCGAGGGTCGCGATCGCGCGCTCGATCTGCCGCGCGCGTGTGCGGACCGAGCGCGGCACCCAGTCGAGCGAGCGCAGCTCGTCGATGATCGCGCCGCGGATGCGCGCCATGGCGAACGTCTCGAACTTGATCTCGCGGTCGGGATCGAAGCGCTCGATCGCGCCGATGAGGCCGAGCAGCCCGTAGGAGACGAGGTCCTGCTCGTCGACGTGAGCCGGCAGGCTCGCTCCGACACGGCCGGCGACGAACTTCACGAGCGGCGCGTACGTGAGGATCAGCCGGTCGCGAAGGTCTTGATCCTTCGATCGCCGGTAGTCCTGCCAGAGCGCCTGGGTCGGATCCGTGGCCGCCACGGCAAGAGAATACGCCGCGCGCAGCCAGACTCCTCAGGCGCGTCGTCGCTGAAATGCCCGCCGGGCGAGGTCTCCCATCCAGAGAGCGAGCGCCGCGGCGGACGCGGCGATCACCCACGCGCTGCCTCCCTCGAGCGCCGCGTACACGGCGATCAGCGCGAGCGAGAGCGCGAGCGCGCCGAAGAGGGCTGCGAGGAGGGTGCCCTGCACACGCGAGATGGTGCCACTCCGACGCCGCGGTACCATTCGGCGTCGCATCGGAGGGGCGTAGCTCAGCTGGCAGAGCGCCGGTCTCCAAAACCGGAGGTCGCAGGTTCGATCCCTGTCGCCCCTGTGTTTCTTGCGGCGAAGGCGATCTGCTCTCGCAGATCGCCTTCGCGCACAACCCTGAAGGCGGACGCTTCGCGTCGGCTGCCGTAACTACCGCCGAACCGCCCGGTCGGCGGTGGATCAGGCGCGTTCGCCGCGGTCGATGTCGACAGATGGCAGCTCGATCGCCGCGTCGCGGCGGTACTGGAGCACCTCCCGCCCGATCGCGAGCAGCGAGCCGGCGACGGGGATCGCGAGGAGCGCGCCGAGGATGCCCGCGAGCTGCGCGCCGACGAGCACCGCGCACAGCACGGCAAGGGGCGAGAGTTGCACCGTCCTCCCGTACACGAGCGGCTGCACGACGTGGTTCTCGAACTGCTGGTACGCGATGAAGAAGACGACGACGATCAGCGCCCTGACCCAGTTCGTCTCGATGAGCACGACGGTCGAGACGATGATGGCGGCGAGCGTCGCGCCGGCCAGCGGGATGAGGTCGAGGATGGCGACGAGGAGGCCGAGCGCGATCGCGAACTCGCTGCCCACCGCGAACAGCAGAATCGTCGAGATCGTCCCGGCGAGGAGGCTGATGAGCAGGTTGCCGGTCACGTAGCCGGAGATCGTCCGGTAAATGTCGCGCCCGACACGCTCGTAGCGCGGCCGGGTGCTCTCGGGGATCTGCTCGAGGATGCCCGCGATCGTCCGCGGCCCCTCGAGAAGCATGAAGTACGTCAAGAAGATGATCGTGATCGTCCCGACGACGGCCGTGATGACGCTGCGCACGACCTCGAGGAACGGCTCACTGAGGCCGAGGACGCCCCCGGCGCCCTGCTCCTCGATGGCCTCGCGGATGCGGTCGACGATCTGGTACTCGTCCTGCAGCCAGCCGAGCGGGCCGCGCCCGGCGGTGACGTCGTCGACGAAGTCCGGAACGGCGTCGACGAAGTCCGACACCTGGGTGAGGAGCGGCGGGAGCACGAGCGCGCCGATCAGGCTCAGAACGAGGAGTGCCGTGAGGAAGACGACGGTCGCCGCCCACCCCCGGCTCAGTCCGCGCGCCTCGAACCGCTCGACCGCCGGGTTGAGTGCAGCGGCGAGCAGCATCGCGATGAGGATCCACGTGAGGACATGCCAGGCGAGGTAGCCGAGCAGGAGCACGAGCCCTACCAGCACGGCGATCCCGATGACGAGAAAGATCGTCCTCGGGCGAACGGAGACGACGCGTACCTCGGGGGTCGCCATGGGGGTCAGTTCGGTGCTGCGGCGGAACTTCCTGGCAGGCGCGCGTCTTGATCCGCTCTTGAGGGCGACGTCGTACGCTCCGCCGGTGATTCCGAGGTTTGCGTGGGCACGCACCCTGGTTCTCCTGGCCGTCGTGCTCGACGTCCCCGTTCTCGCGCGGCTCGTCTGCAGGCTCACCCCCGCGCCACGGGTGGAATCGCTCGAGCTCGACGGAACGCCGCTCGAGATCGTCGTCCCCGGAGGGAGCGGGCCGTGGCCCGCGTTCCACTTCGTGAACGGCGCCCACCCCGAGCGCCGGCGCGAGCCGATCGTCCAGCGCGTCACCCATGGTCTCGCCCGGGCGGGGTTCGTCGTCGCGCTGCCCGACCTCCCCGGTCTCGGCGACGGGGAGCTGACACCGCGGACACTCGACGCGGCCCGCGCGGTGACCGAGCTCCTCGCGGCGCGCGCGGACGTCCGGGAGGGTCGCGTTGCGCTCGCCGGCGCGTCCGCCGGAGCCGGCATCGCGCTCGTCGTCGCCGCCGACGAGCGGGTCGCCGACCGGATCTCCGTCGTCGCCTCCGTCGTTCCTTTCGCGGACGTGCGCCGCCTCACGTGCCTGGCCACCACGTCGCGCTATCGCGCCGACGGCGACGCGCAGCACTACGAGGTCACGGCGCTCATGCGGCGCGTGGTCGCCAGGTCGCTCGTCACCGCCCTCCCCCCGGGGGACGACCGGACGACCCTCCTGGAGCTGCTCCGCGCCCAGGATCCGGACGACCTCGAAGCGATCCGCTGCCTCGCCGACCCGGGGCGCGAGCTGGGTGTCGATGCACGCAGCGTTGTCGCGCTGCTCCTCAACGAGGACGAGGAGCGATTCGACGAGCTCTTCGCGGAGCTTCCAGCGGACATCACCGATCGGCTCCGCGAGCTTTCGCCCGGTGAGCATGCAGCGCGTGTGCGCGCACCCGTCGAGGCGATCGCGCCGCCCGACGACCCGTACTTCCCCCTCCCCGAGGCGACCGCCGTCGTCTCGCTCGTCCCCGCGGGACGGCTGACGGTGACGAGCGTCCTCGACCACACGCGCCCGTCGCTGTCGCTGTCACACGTCGGCGACTTCCTGCGCTTCCTCACGTGGGTGAAGCGCTGCCTCGGGACGGCTTCGGCGTGACGCCGACGCCCGTGAAGCTCGTCCTCGTCGTCACGCTGCTCCTCACGGTCGGCGCTCTCGTGGTGCTGCTCGACCATATGCGGCGCACACTCGACACGGGCGAGGTGGCGCCGATCCTCTGGCTCCTGACGGGCCTCTTCGCGCTCAGGGTGGCTGGTCAGGTCGTGGTCGTAGTGCGCGCGCCGTCCTGGCTGCCGCCCATGGAGGACTGGAACCTCGTGCCGTATCGCCTGCTGCTGCCGAGCCAGATCGTCATCCTCGGCGTCATGGTCTGGATCGACGTGTCGTTCGCGACGAGCTCCGGGCCGCCCGTCGAGCGGGCCGCCGGCTTCGGCTGGTTCCTCGTGGGGTTCAGCCTCGTGTATGCCGGCTCGATGGCGGTGCGCTACGCCGTGCGGATGAGGCGGCGGCCGGATGCGCGCTGGTTCGGAGGAACGATCCCGATGGTGTTCCACGTCGTCCTCGCGACGTACCTCCTCGCGCTCGGAGCGTTCCATGTCGGAGCGTGAGCGGGTCGTCGTCGTCGGCGGAGGAGCCGCGGGACTCTCGACCGCCGCCGCACTCTCGCGCCATGGGATCGACGCGCTCGTGATCGACCGCAGCGAGCGTGTCGGGGAGAGCTGGCGAAGCCGGTACGAGCGTCTCCACCTGCACACGATCCGGCGGTTCTCCGGGCTCGCCCACCGCGGCATCCCGCGCCGCTATCCGCGCTACCTGTCGAAGGACCAGTACGCCGAGTACCTCGAGGAGTACGCGACGCGCCTCGGTCTTCGTGTCGCGCTGGGCGAAGCGGTCACGGCCGTCCGGCCCGGCTGGAGGGTCGAAACCGCGCGCCGAACACTCGACGCCGATGTCGTCGTCATCGCCACCGGGCACTACCTCGAGCCCCGCATCCCGGCCTGGGACGGGCGCGACGCCTTCGAGGGCCGCCTCCTCCACTCCTCCGCATACCGCAGCGGGAGCGAGTTCGCAGGCCGGCGCGCCGTCGTCGTCGGGCTCGGGAACAGCGGCGCCGAGATCGCGACCGACCTGGTGGAGCAGGGCGCCGCCTCCGTCTCGGTCGCGATGCGCACCACCCCGCCGATCGTGACGCGGGAGATGTTCGGCGTCGTGCCCGTCCAGCTGTTCGGCATCACGCTCATGCCTCTGGGGATGCCGAGGCTCGTCGATCGCGTCGGCGCGAAGCTGCGCAGGCGTGCGGTCGGCGATCTTCGCCCCTACGGGCTCGGAGTCGCGGCCTGGGGGCCGTTCACAGCGAGACGACCCGCCGTGATCGACGTCGGGTTCCTGGGAGTCCTGAAGGCCGGGCACGTCGCCGTCCGGCCCGCGCTCGAGCGGCTCACGACGCACGGCGTCGAGTACGCGGACGGCTCGACGGAGGACGTCGACGTCGTCGTCGCGGCCACCGGTTTCGGCACCGGCCTCGGCCGGCTGCTTGCGGACGTCCCGGGCGTCGTGGGAGAGGACGGCCAGCCGCTCGCGCGCTCCGGATCCCCGACGGCCGCGCGGGGCCTCTACTTCATCGGCTTCGACGAGACGATCCGCGGGCATCTCTTCGAGGCGCGCAAGGAGTCGAAGCGCCTCGCTCGGACGATCGAGCGCGACCTCACTCGCGCACGCGGAACGTCCAGCGCTTGAACAGCAGGTACGCCGGCGGCGTCACGACGAGCAGCGACAACGCTTGACCGAGCGTCTCGTCGAGCCCCACGCCTTCGACGAACAGGGTGAGCACGGCAGCGTTGAGCGCGACCACCACGAGCCCGACGAGCAGGTACCGCGCGTACGCGCCCCAGAAGCCCTCGTGGCCGAGCCGGAACGTGAAATAACGATTTGCGACGTACATGAGCGCGTTCGAGACGATGTACGAGAAGACGGACGCCGCGACGTACGGCGTGCCCGCCGCGACGAGAACTGCGAAGACCGCGATGTTGACCAGGTAGCCGCCCGCGCCGACGAGCAGAAACCGAGCCGGACGGGCGGCTCGAACCGCGACGCTCACGCCAGGAGCGCGCGGTGATGGCGGTACCAGTCGCTCTGGAACCGCTCGGCCGGGTCGTACCTCAGCTTGGCGTCGAGGAAGTCGCGGAACTGCGGGTAGCAACGCTCGACCTGCTCCCTGGTCGCCCAGCGGTGGTACGTCGGGAAGTACGAGCCGCTCCGTTCCGCCGCCAGGTCGATGAGCCGTCTGAAGGCCGCGGCCGAGTGCTCGAGCCCCACGTCGGTGTGCACCGTGTGCAGGTTGAAGATGACGCACGCCCATGGCTCCCGCGCCCACGCGAGGAAGGCATCCTCGTCGCGCTCGATGAGCCGGATCGTCCCGTAGATCACGTCGACGCCGGATCCGCGGAAGTCGTCGGCGACGTCCGCCATGAAGTCCGCGAGCCGATCGCGCGGAACGTAGAGCTCCGAGATCATCTCGGTCGCCTTGTGCGGCGAGCCGAGGTGCGCGTCGAGCGCGCGGTGGTACCCGTCCTCGTAGTCGCCGAGCTGATGCGCGTCCGAGTGGTACAGCTGGCCCGACGTCGCGAGGTAGTGCTCGGCGTACTGGTCGAAGGCGCTGCGCTTGTCCGTGTGCGCGAGCACAAGCAGACGCCTCCAGTCGTCGCGGGTGAGCGCTCGCTGCCCGTCCGGTAGCGGGCCGTCGTGCTCTACGGGCCGGTAACACGAGAACACCCCGCGGCGCAGGAAGTCGTCGCTCGCCGGATCGGTGGCGAACTGGAAGTCCCCGTACAGGAAACCGTCGGCGATGCGGCTCTCGAAGAGCCCCTCGAGGTCGTCGATGAGCCTGAGCTCGACGACGCGCTCGACGGTCTGCCGGGGAACGAGCCGGAGCTTCGCGCTCGCGACGCAGCCGAAGAGCCCGTAGCCCCCGGCGACGAGTGAGAACAGCTCGGCGTTCTCCTCGCGGCTGCACGTCACCGCGTCGCCGCTCGGCCCGACGAGCACGAACGACTCGACGTCCGACGAGAACGGCGGGAACGTCAGCCCGCGCCCGTGAGCGTTCGCCGCGAGCGCGCCACCGATCGAGAGGCGGTCGGCGCCGGTCTGCTTCTGGCGGATGGCCCAATGCGTGCCGTCCGGCGCCGGGTGCTCCCCCAGATACTCGACGAGCGCAGGCCACTGGATGCCCGCCTCGACGTCGATCGTTCCCGTCTCGGCGTCGAACGCGAGGATGCCGTCGAGTGTCCGGGTGTCGAGAAGCATCCCGCCGGCGCAGAACTGCTGGCCGCCCATCGCGTGCATGCCGCCGGCGACCGAGACCGGACGTCCGGAGCGACGCGCGCCATCGAGGGCCGTCTGGATCGATTCCAGCGAGTCGACGGGGACGATCCCGTCGACCCGCGTGGCGTTGAGCCGGGAGTGGACGTCGTTGACGACGGTCATCGCACGCGGAAGTCGAAGGGGACGACCAGGAAGAACGTGAGCCATGCGCCCGTCACGAGGGCGAAGGCGAGGGCGGCGAGTGCCGCCTCCGGGAGGCTCGCGAGGATCCGGTGCGCGTTCCACCGGGAGACCGTCGCGGGCTCGATGTGGGATGAAGTGGTCATGCCGCCATCGTGGGCGGAGCGGGTCCGCGGCGTAACCGGGCGCGCTTCTGTCTCGTCTCGGGGTAATCCCTGGTTTCCCGACCCGGGCGCACACCGTGGACTCGGCGCCGCGGCCATGTGACGATTCGCCCATGGCGGCTCGCGTACTCCAGGTGACGCTGGCGATTGCGGGAATCGCGCTTGGCCTGGTCGCGTACCAGGTGCAGATCGACAACATCCCGACGACGACGGAGCTGCGCGCATCAGGCTCGGTCGCAGCCGCCTGGTCGTTCCTCCTCGCCGGGCTGATCGCCTGGGTGCGCCGGCCGTCGAACCGCCTGGGCCCGCTGATGGTGGCGACCTGCTTCGCGTTGCTCGCGCGTCAGTTCCGGTACAGCCACGACGAGCTCGTGTTCCCGGTGTTCTTCATCCTCGGCGAGCTCGGCTGGGCGCTCTTCACGCATGTGACGTTCGCGTATCCGTACGGCCGCGTGTCCGACCGTCTCGAGCGTGCATTCCTCTGGATCGCGTACGTCGTCGCGGTCGCGTTCCCGTTCGCGATCCTGCTCTTCTACGGCGGGACGGTGCGCCTGCGCTACCTGGATCCCTTCCCGCGCGAGAACCCGCTCGTGGTCACCGAGAGCGCCCGGGCCGTGGACTTCCTGCAGGACGCGTTCGGGCTCGTCGCCTACGGCGTGCTCGGGACGACGTTCGTCGTGCTCGTCCTGCGGAAGCTCTGGCGCGCGTCACCACGGGCACGACGCGTCTACCTCCCGCTGCTCATCGCTGCAGTCGCGGCGGCCCTGTGGGCTGTCCTCAACGGGATCCTCACGTTCGTCGAGAGCCCGCCGGAGATCATCTACGACCTCTTCTGGTGGCAGGTCGTATCGCTGATCGCGCTGCCGATGGCGCTCCTCTGGGGGCTCCTGCGCGCCCGCCTGGCGCGCGTGCACGTCGGCGAGCTCGTCGTGCACCTCGACGAGACGCCCGCCGACGGACTGCGTGACGAGCTCGCGCTCGCACTGGAGGATCCGACGCTCGACGTCGGCCTGTGGATTCCCGACCGCGGCATCTATGTCGAGTCGGCCGGTGGCGAGCTCGCCGTTCCAGAGGATGGACCCGAGCGAGCCGTGACCTGGGTCGAGCACGACGGGCGACCCCTCGCCGTGCTCGTCCACGACCCGACGCTCAGGGAGGAGCCGATGCTCGTCGAGGCGGTAGCCGCCGCGGCCCGGCTCGCCCTCGTGAACGCTCGGCTCCATGCGGAGGTTCGCGCCCAGCTCGAGACCGTGCAGGAATCGAGGGCGCGGATCGCGAGCGCGGCCGACGAGGAGCGCAGGAGGATCGAGCGCGACCTCCACGACGGTGCCCAGCAGCGGCTCGTGGCGCTCGCGCTCGAGCTGCGCAGCGCCCAGCGCCAGCTCGCCGAGTCGGGCGATCCCGACGTCGAGCGGCTCCTGGCGTCGACGGCGGACGAGCTCCAGGTTGCCGTCGACGAGCTCCGCGAGCTCGCGCACGGCATCCATCCGGGGATCCTCACGCAGGGCGGGCTGGTGCACGCGCTCGAGGCGCTCGTCGCCCGGGCTCCACTGCCGGTCGCGCTCGACGTCACCGGGGAGCGATTCGCACCCGACGTCGAGGCGACGGCCTACTTCGTCGCCTGCGAAGCGCTGACGAACGTCGTGAAGCACGCCGGGGCGACGCGTGCGTCGATCGCCGCCGCGCGGGATGATGCCGTCCTCGTGCTCGAGATCGCCGACGACGGTGTGGGTTCCGCTGATGCGGAAGGCTCGGGTCTGCGCGGTCTGAAGGATCGCGTCGAGGCCCGGGGCGGGCAGCTCGCGGTCGAAAGCGCCCCCGGCTCGGGGACTCGTGTGCGCGCGGAGATCCCATGCGAGTCGTGATCGCCGAGGACTCGGTTCTCCTCCGCGAGGGCCTCGCGCGCGTGTTGACTGAGGGCGGCTTCGAGGTCGTGGCGCAGGCGGCGAACGCCGACGAGCTCAAGAAGACTGTCCGCCGGTTCAAGCCGGACGTGGCGGTCGTCGACGTGCGCATGCCGCCCACGCAGACGGACGAGGGCGCTCGCGCCGCCGTCGAGATCCGCGCCGAGCAGCCCGAGGTCGCCGTGCTCCTGCTCTCGCAGGTCATCGAGGCGACCCATGCGCTCACGCTCGTCAGCGACTCGGCGGAGGGCTTCGGTTACCTGCTGAAGGATCGCGTGCTCGAGATCGACGACTTCCTCGACGCCGTGCGGCGCGTGGGAAAGGGTGGCACGGCGATCGACCCGGAAGTCGTCACGCAGCTCCTCGGCCGCAAGCGCGACGAGGGGCCGCTCGACGAGCTGACGCCGCGGGAGCGCGAGGTGCTCGAGCTCATGGCGCAGGGTCTCTCGAACCGCGGGATCTGCGAGAAGCTCGTCGTGAGCCCGAAGACCGTCGAGACGCACGTG
>FKKE01008535.1_pt2 | contig 10148 bp, 22 predicted proteins | sample 1106331 | NCBI WGS metagenome assembly FKKE01 (sample SAMEA3931202, study PRJEB13176) | freshwater metagenome | biome: Drinking water system; feature: drinking water; material: freshwater | place: China | collected 2013-02-06 | reverse complement strand
TCTATTCAGAAACAGGCTGATCTGCCCACCCCCGATATAGACTCAAGGCCTCTTCCAACGAGAGGCACCCAATGGGCGGAGAATCCTCGTTGACAGCTCTGTATGCTATCACGTTTGTCCATATCTGCCCCGGGCTATAAAGAAAGCGTATGAACTCTTCAGTTACTGTTTCTTTGCTTACCCAGTGCGTATCGCCGTCAAAATCTGCCCACCAGTCTAGCCCACTAGGCCACCAGATGTCTTTTTGGTCCCAGGGGTTCATTACGGTGAATTCCGCGTCTTGGGGCAGCGTCTGTAGCAGAGCTACAACCTCAGCGACGGTCACTTTGACCGCCTCGTGGCCAGACCGATTACCATGTCTGGGGTAACCTGAAAAGCAGTCTGGCAGCGGTCACAGACCGCCGCTGTGGGCTTCGGGGCGGTCTCACCCCAGCTCGGTTCTAGGAACTCGCCCGCCGCCACACAGTTCTCACAAACGAAATCTGGATCGTTAAACTGATATTCTTCAACACGAGAAACAGCCTCATCCCAATCCTCTTCCAGTATCTCTAGTCGCATCGGCTGTAAAAGCTCCGAACCTTCATGTCGGACTGAGCAGCCTCAACCAGGTCAACTACAACAGAACTAGGCAGAAATACTTGGGTCGAAATACCTGCGTTCTCTCCGAGTTCCGGAGCTTCTCTGGAAACCGAAAGCACCCAACCTTCGGTTGTGCCGCGATTTTCTGTCCACGCAGAATCGACGGTCCAGCTCACGGGTAGGCTCGCACTTCTACGTCGCCGCTTATCAGGATCTCCTGGCCGGTCTCGATGTCAACGAACCGAACCCCGTAGGACTCCACTTTGGGCTGATTTTCAGCCCAATAGAACTGCATCCCGTAGTTGACTCGATTGTGCTCGATCTGCCAGTGCGGGCCCGGTTCTCCCCAGACGGACCGCACCCAAACAAGCTAAGCAGCAAAGCTGCTACGACCGCCAATACCCAACGTGTTCCCATTATTCCTTCTTTCCGCCTTGCCATTCCGGCAAAGGCTTACCCTGTAGTAGAGCCACAAGTCTTTGGTAAGTAAACCGGTGTGCGCGTCGGCACAACAGCGCTAGGCTGCTTGGCAGCCCATGCTGTCTGTGACAGCGCTTCAGATCTATGTTGATTTCCGCCCTAATAAACGCGCGTTTGGTCCGGCGGAGCTGGCGCTTCAGTCTCCAATGCAATTTAGCTCCAGCCAATCCCACCGAATTTCAAATCTTCCATACCCCAAAGCGCCCGCATCCGGAATTCTTGTTCACATGCAAAACAAACAGCACAGTAGAAAAACACCAAGTTGCCGTCTTCCCAAGCACAAGCGCAAGCCACCTCATCGAGACCTCCTGGATACCGGCAATTAGGGCAGTCTGTCTGCTTCGTGCTGCTCCTCCTGAACCCAAGCCAGATAAGGAGCTAGCTCCTCTACTCGGTCCAACACCACAGGATCGCCCATTCCGTCTTCGTCCTGCCACCACAGAGTCATCGGCAGCCCTGCTGCCGGAACCGTCAAATCTATGCGGCACTTGGTCTTAACGTTGTGCCAAACTAGATCTAAATCACACAGCACTTGGACCTGGCCATACGACGGCTCCTCATGGTCACCCGGGAATATGCAAGGAGGACTAACTTCAGGCATAGTCATGAGGGCAGCCAAGACACAAAGAGCCTCAGTAGAGAACACGTAGCCTAAGTCGTGCAGCTCAGTCAGCCGAGCACTGCGGTCCTTAGCTTGTTCTATCGTCATTTGATTTCCCCACAACATCCGCCATGGCCGCGTCGAGCTGACATGCCACAAACCCGAACAGCATCTCAAGCCCAAAGGCAAAGAAATACAACCCTATCACCCACATCCCGTAGCAGAGCAGCAAGGCTGCTCTAGTGCGTCTCACGGGTTAGGAATCTTCTTGTGGATTTCGTGGAGGCCTTCTCGGAGGTCGAGCAAAAGCTCTATAATGAGCGAATTTTGACGCATTAATCCTTCATTCCAGTTGCTACAAGAATAAGCGTCGTCGTCAGCACAAACTACCACTTCGCGGCTTGGGCGACCTAAACAGGGATTACTATCCACTAGTCCCAACCCTTTCTTTTCCACGCAGTCGGATTCCACTGGGAGTTTTCTTCGCGTAGGCCCGACTTGGTCGGGCGGCGGCGTTTGAACCAAGCCAGTAACCCACTATACCACGGGTTTACAGCGCGTGTCAACCCCAATTGATCCTCTCTGATCGGTAATAACGTCTTCAGGTAAGGAACGTCTTTGGTTGGTTCAAATTTACATGGATCTAGCAACTCTACACTAGTAGGCTCCCAATTTAGATGGTGGCTCGCGTAGTAAAACAAGATATCACTCATCTAACTTCCTCAAAGTCCAAAAACACCCGGCGTGCTCGCTGAGACAGCCCAACAAGAGCTGCTTCCCTTTCGGCAGCCTCGTAGCTGCCAACGTGTCTTAGCTCCCTAAACACAGGCATTCCAAGAGAAGCAGCCAGCAGATTAAGCTTCAGTTCTAGGTCTCGCATCTCAATCAAGTATATGTTTGAGTTCGGGCGACAAAGTCGCTGCGGCAAAAAATGCGGGTCACAATCCTCGTAGGGAACCGAAGTGATTACAAACAGGAACTCCTCGAAAGACATGCCTCCCCGCAAGCGAGGATAAAACCGTCCAAGGCTGTCCCTTTCGACACCCTTCAAGTAAATAGAGTCTGTTACCCTATCTGGTTTGATCTTGTCTCTCCACAGCGAGTACAGACGCTCCAAAGGAGGTCGCGTCACTGCAAAGTGCATGTAATTGGGGAAGCTGTTCCACTCTGCCGTTCTAGTGAACGGCAACGAGTGGACATCGCTGTTCTTCTGAAACGAAAAACCCAACCAGTGTCCGAGCCAGGCCTTAATTGAGGTACACGCACACTTAGCAACGTCCCAATACACGATCTTCTTCTCGTGTAATACAATGCCGTTACCGCTCACTTGGCAGCTAGCTGCGCGGCCTGTTCGTTATACTTCAGCATCTACTTCTCATTCCACCCTTCACTACTAATAGGCTCACTCGCGTTCGCCCAGGAAATTTTCCAGCCGTTAACCGAGTAGCGACTATAGTCGCCGCCGTAGCCTTGGCTGCTTTCCTCCATCGAACAGGGCTCGACCTTGTAACCGATCTGCCGCAGTTTAGACTTTACTGTCTTCTCTACAACCTCCCAACGAGTTCCAATACGAAGCACATGCTTCGTAGCGTAATACTCTAACTCGAATTTACCTGCCTCGACTTCCTTTTCGATTAGACCTAGGATATGAGCCATGAAGGGTTCGGCAAGGCCGCCTTTTTTACTCAACGCCTGCTCGGCCTTGAGCCGAGCCTCCCATGCTTTCACGGATAACGTACCTCCAACATCTCAGATCGACCATCCTGGAGATGGTCAGGTTTTTGTTTCTAAATCAAAAGCAGCCCTGCAACGTATTTCTACACCCTAACTCCAAACCGGCTTAAGTCGAACGTCGATAAATCCTGTGATTCTTTTCTCCGGCGCCTCTTTGAGGCGCATCTCGATCACAATCTCTTGCCCGTCTTTGACGGGCGCACGCCTACCGGCCGCATATAACCCCGGCTCTGTTACTAGCCTAACTAGGTCCTCGAGAGTGCTGGCGTGCGTGTGCAAGGCAACACCTACAAGATAATTGAAAAGAAAACCGTCCAGAGGCCCGCTAGAGCAACCAATAGTTACCCAGGGACCGGACAGGTTTGGCAGTTTAGGCTTTTTGCCGTCACCTAAATTCAAAGTCAGGCGAAGCTCATACTCGTGCATTACTCTCCGTAGGGTCTTAGCTTTTCAACATCAGCCAGCCGCATCTCTCGCACGTGTGTGTATCTGGTGCATATTTGATCTAGCAAATCCTCGAGCATAGCCACAGCGTGGCTCACCCTAGAAACTTCAGCGGCTAATTCATCACCCAGATTAGTCCTTAATCTACACGCGAAATTGGTTGCAGATCCCAAACACTCTTGTGCCACCTCTAGTTGCGACGACAACTGAACCAAGTATGTTAACTCAAGGCTGGGATTCATAGAATCCCTCCTGGTTCAACCACTCTTCGTCTTCGCGAATTTGTTCTTCCATGCGCCGCATCCTTAGGGACTCGTTATGCTTGGCTACTGTCTCAAACAGCCCCAAAGGCAACACAGGGCACCATGGAGGTGTGGTTGAAACACAACCCACTTGTCGAGGAGCTTCTTTGCTCCAAAACGAACAAGCGTAACTCCAGTCGTGATACGAGTCTCTTTCGGCTTCGCTATGGACGCAGTCCAAGCAAGTGCCTCGAATGCTAAGTGTAGGACCAATGAACTTGGGCATCAGATCTTAATCCTTCCCGCCGCCTGAAACAAGCGAGTCCACCAGCGTTTCTTCTCGCTGCACAACTGCAATAGGTGCCAGCGTAGCTTGTAATCCTTGTCAAGCAAAAGCTTGACACACAGAAACGGATCTACAATTGCTTTCGCCACATCGCGTAGCATCGGAACGATGCTACACACAGCAATCACAACTATTGTCGCCGGCAGCATCAGGGGCAAATACACAATCCTGATCAGGAACACTAGCGCACAAAACGCTATAGCTCTTGCGGTTTCAGAAAACAAAGCGCACCGACTCCCCAAGCAGACTATCGTCTGTGACAAGTGGAATTCCATACAGAAGCGTGTGGTTCACGCATCCTGCACCGCCGTAGATATACTGGAAATACGAGACTTCCTCTCGTTCCCGCTGCAGCACCCGCGCCAGCGCGGGACTCACTTGGATGCAAGAGCAGAAGCCAACCCATCTAGTCTTAGCGGCCCACAAAGCCCTCTTGATTTGCTCCTCGGCTCGTCCAACCGGAACAATCATAACAGCCTCAGTCGTATACTCAACTTTGTTGAGATTCCGATTGTAGGCCTCCCACATGTTGTCCATCATTCGAATTCTTCGCCCGTTATCTCCTCGAGTATATCCCCAATAGTATCCCAGGCTAGCTGGTGTCCGTCAGTGGCTATCATTTCCTTCATGCTGCCGCGACACTCAGCCAGCTTAGCTACGATCTTTTTTAGATCACGCTCACTCTCCAGCCACAGTGCCTTAAACAGGTTCGCCGCACGTTCTGAAGAACTCAGTTCAACAACAGGACTGCCACCCTCGAAGTCCACCTCGTTTGCTTTCTGCTCAAGCAGCTTTGCTGCTTCACGGGCCTGTGCGCTGGACTTAAAAACGCAAGTATGCTCGTGCTGTAATTGTCCATCGGACTTAAGCGTAGATATGTTCATCCAGACTCCGCCGCCCCGCGTGTCGTTCCAGTCAGAGCCAACAAACAAATATTCCTGGTGAGGAAGTTGTAGGTGTCCAGCCTCTGCTACCCAATCCGGAAATTTTATCTCAGCGTCCATTTATCCACCCTCCGAGGCGACTCAAGCAGTCGCTGCACTTGTTAAGAAAACGCTCCACGCAGCTAGCTGCGCCCTCTACGCCCCGATACACGGCAATCAAGGGATACCAAACCAGATAAGTCACTACAGTCATCGTTAGCGCGATAAGAATCGCGCCTGGCTTCCCAACAATCTTACGCAAATACGTTACTCCTTTAAAAATTTGGTGGGCTGGGGCGGAATCGAACCGCCAACACTGCGATCTTCAATCGCATGCTCTATACCGATTGAGCTACCAGCCTTAGAACTTTACTAGTATACCAGAGACGAGCTAGCTCGTCAAGAGCTTAGCTTACGGGCCACAACAGGATTCCCGTCCTTATCAACCCAAGAGCCGCTGCCTGGCAGCGAACTCAACTTAACCGTTGTGTCTGCCTTGACAAGAACAATCCGGAGCGGGCCCTCGAACAGGTAGGCGTAAATCTCTGGATTACCCAGGTAGGTGAGCCAGCCTTTGAGTTTATCAATGTGGTATTGGATATAAGGACGCGGCACCTGCCGCGATCCCGAGCAGAAACTCTAGCAAGGCAATCTTACCGTCGTGAAGAATCCAACTCCCGCCGCTTTGACACTGCATGAACTTATAGAAGCGAGGATCATTCTGCCTTCAACAAACAGGCCTTGACGCCGACCAAAGGCGCGTAGCCGGCTAGCCAGCTACCCAATAGTTCCATCTGGTCTGCCTCCGAGGGTTTCTGATTTTCCCGCTGGTAATCGACCCAATCAAATGGAACAACCATGGTATCAAAGAGCCGCCCGCTGTGTTTCGGCGCCAGAACTCCTTTGGAGTTCACCTGGTATGGGTTCTCTTGAAACCAATCCGTTTTAACGGTGTATTTCAGCATCGATCCGTAGCGATTCAATAGGTTACTCATCAGTGACACTGCTCCAAATCCAAGTATTCTTTCCTAGAAATCTTCCGAGACAACCGACCGTCTTTTTCCAAAGTCCACCAGTATCCCTTCAGGTCAATCGTATATAGGTCACCTCGCACAGGCGCGTGCGGCACTAGCGCCGCCAACCTGGTTAGTGTGAGCACCTGCTGCTTCGTGAAGTCCCAAGTGTCCCGATCGTAGCCGTTATAGTAACTAAATTTCCAACTCCGAGACAGAACTTTCGTTCTGTCTCGGCTATCAACTACGTTTAGCGGTTCTCCGATCTCACGGACAAGCTCTTCTACAGTCTCAGGAAACCGCGACATTAAGGTAGCCTTTGCTGTTTCGTGTAATCTCACCAGTGTCGACCATACGGTCGACAATCGCCTGCTGCATAGAAGACAGGGCCTCGTTGGTCCAAGAGTTGTAGTGCTTGCCTCTAACAACTCGCTCCTCAGGAACACCCCCGTAGGGCTGCTCGCCCCGTAAACAAGACCGAAGCGTGTCTGGAAATTCCCTGATCGTGTCGGATACATAGAAAGCACCCCAGAGCACGTGCGACAGAGTGCACGCTTCTTCAGGAGAGAGACTGATTAGTCTCTTTTGCTTGTTGTCATAAAGGCTGATGCTCTGGTTTTCAAGATCAGACACGGTAGAATCTATCTCTCCGCGTGCTTCCCACTGAGTTTTAACCTCAAAACGACTCACAAATGAAGTCCTCCTTACAAAAATCAATATACTTAGGATTTAAGTCTATGCCCCAAGAAGAAACGCCTAAATCCCGCGAGGCGCGGGCCACATTACCTACACCGCAGTAAGGATCTAAGACAATTCCCTTTTCTAAGCCTGGGGTCATGGCCAAAGCTAGCTTTACTAAGTCTGCTGGAAAGGGACAAGGGTGGCTAACTTTCCTATTTTGATGTGTTTGATAAGGAACAAACAGTGTGTCTACACTTTCCTTTACTTTTGCCGGCTCTTCCAACCAAAATAGGTCAGGCTCTGCTGTAGAACCTCCAGAATTAAGGGCACGGCTGGCTTCCCAAGCCCTTTGTCTCCACAGTATTTCTTCCTCAGATAATTTAGTTTTGTATCCCGGAGAAAAAACCGAGTGCTTTCTATTGTCCAAGGCAATTCCTAAAGCGGCCTGTTTTTTCTTAAGTATTAGGTAAGGATACACGGCCTGTAGGAGGCACGCTGCTTGCTTACCTACTATAGTTAACTTGTGAAAATCCTGCCTTCCAATGCCTTTGGGCGGAGAAGTTGCTATAGATCCAAAGCCGTCTACTAGCGACTGAGCATGCTCTAGCATCTTTTTTGAAGTAAGGCCTACTTCTACGACCGTCTGGTAAGCAGGAGATGCTTTACGTTTATCCTTTTGTTTAGAAATGTAGATACTGCCGTCCGTGTCCAACAAACATGCCCACCATCTTGCTTCTGACTCACCAAAAAAAGGAAGTAAATCAGAAGAAGGAGGAACAAACCACACATTTCCACGGCACCTAGCATCGGGCTTGGCTTGGCCCTTAGACTGCTGAACAAATCTTTTAAGATTTGACTTGTGCATGTAAGGAACCGCCACTCCCTGGGCTAACCTGTTCAATCGGATAGGGTCCCCTTGATTAAATAGCAGAACCAACTCGAAGCCGTTATGGGGGTTAATACCTCTTGTATTAGGACTAAAATGCCCGTGAGTGGTCTGTCCTATGGATAAAGAAAAGACCCAGACAAAAAGGCACTGGAAACACCAGCCTGCGCTCTCGGCTGTAGTTAGCACAGAGAATAATTTGCGAGGATCTGTACCTTTCACATTTAACCACAGGGGAGCTTTTTCATTACAAGACTTCTTAGCCAGGGCAAAAACCCTCATAAGCTCAGTTTTGTAGTCTTCTTCAGAAGAATTGTCCCTTATTTTGCTTCCGTCCGATCTAAATCCATAATCTAAACCTAGATTATACCTAGGGGAGGTGAATACAGCACTTACAGTCCCCTCGGAGGGATACGAGTTAGAATCAGTGGCGTCTCCCGTAATAAAAGTATGATTTACGCTAGAAGTCAATCTGCACCCACTCACCACATTTGTCGGGATTTTTCACCTGTTTTGCCTCTTTGGGCATATTCTGCTTCAGCAAAGCTACACAATGCTTAAGGCACTCTTGCCGAGTGTCGAAATAAGGCGTGTATATGTTGTGATCGTAGATCCAGGCCCAAAACCGTGGGTTTTGCTGCTTTTTGGCCTCTTTTTTGCCTGAAGAAATGTCATTGAGGATATTAACCCAGCAAATCAAACGATTTCATACTCCTTGATAACGAGAGTCCCGCCGTCAAGGCTCTCGGCCCATTCTGGTTCCATCGGTTCTTCTCCCTCATAGGTGCTATGGTATCCCCAGTATTTGGCGATCGCTTCCATGTAGGCTTTCCACTCGTCGTGTTTGTCTGCGGGAATCAAAAAGCGATGCCCGTCGTCGTCTCGAACCTGAACCCAACCTACTTCACTTCGCATTTTCTTTCTCTCCATACATGTGGTTTAGATAGACTGGAAATGCTTTTTCCACAGTGTGAAACCAAGCAGTCTGGATTTCGTCCAGATCCGGCAGAAGAACTCTGTTCAGTAGTAAACTCAAGTTGTAGTCCTGCATCCGACACTGTGTGTATCCCGATAAGAACAACTTGCGCCCTACCTCCGCCTTCTCAGTCTCCAAGACCTTTTCAATGTGGTAGTTTATAAACCACGTTAAAGCCTCCGGGGGCAGACTATCTAAGATCTCACTTATCTGTTCTCGTTCTTTAGAACGGCTCATAAACCACCACTTCCTTCCATGCCTCCGCCAGCCTGCTGGCGAACCTGTCAACCATAGGCTTAACCTGGTAGTGCCAACTCAATCCACCGAAGCCGCACCCCAAGGGTGCGAGGGCGAGAGTAAGGGAGCGATTAGCGCGACCGGTCTGTAGGGCGAACAGGATGCTTTCGACCCACCTCAGTTTAGAACGTTCTCTCCAGTCGTCTTTGGTGAAAACCAAGAGAGTTTTGCTCAGATGCCAGCCCCGAACCGAGCCCGGCTCGGGGGCCTGTGCCTTGTCCTGACAAAGCATGCTGTAGAACAGAAAGTCTTCCGGATACAGCTCTTTCCATCGCTTTGCGATGCCTTTGCCGGCAACACCCTTGGTGTTGACCGTGACAGTTATTCTGTCACACCCACTCTCGAAGATATCACCCCGAGTAAATCGCACTGAACCATACGTCTTGCTCACAAAGTGAGCTTACCAGACCTCAACCAGTACGTCAATACCCCAGACCTGGTATTTTTAATACTCTTCTTCCATGAAGACAGCGAGGGAGAAATCGTCCATAGAGGTGCCTACGAAAGCAGTGCGGCGCCAGACCTCCATACCTCCTTGGGGGTTGATCTGGAACAAAAACTTCAGTTTACCAGTGGAGAATTCGAGCTGAATCGGATAAATATCTTCCTCGTAGTTTTCCTCGGGGAGTGTGATCGTCCCGTAATGGAATACGTTTTCGAGCCAATCAACGATCTCCAAAGCGGTCAACCGCGCAGCGCGCGGGCCTAGAGTCTCCAAGGCCGTTCGCAGGTCGCTAATTTCGGCCATGATACTCCAGCAACCCAGCCTCTACGAGGCTGGCTCCGTTGACCCAAACAGCTCCATCCTGAATGTGGCTGTGGCCGCGATAAGCAGCGGCGATCCTTTCCAGATCTCTCGAGCAGACAGGATGCAAACAATAGTTGTCACCTAGTATGTGGCGTAACTCATAAGCGTTCCACCAGATTGCGGCTTTGCCGCACAGAA
>FKKE01004979.1_pt1 | contig 10158 bp, 14 predicted proteins | sample 1106331 | NCBI WGS metagenome assembly FKKE01 (sample SAMEA3931202, study PRJEB13176) | freshwater metagenome | biome: Drinking water system; feature: drinking water; material: freshwater | place: China | collected 2013-02-06 | reverse complement strand
CCGCAAATCATCGCGAATTCAGAGAAGTAGTCGTAGGCGACGATCGTGATCACACAGCGGTGATCCGGCTGGTCGGCGAAGGCCACTTCGCACAGGTGTTCCGGTGTCAGTCGGGCCGTCAATCGGACGTGTTCGGCAATCGTTGGGGGCGTGAACCGTTGGAAGTATTCCTGGTCCAGACGGGCGAAGAAATCCTGCAGAAGATCGGGTGGCACATCAGGGCACAGCGGACGGATGGTGTTGAGTAGTGCGACGCGATCTGGCATGAACGTCAGTATACCCGAACGGTTTCATTGTGCGTAGAGAAACCTGTCAGTATAATGCCGCGCTATGCGCGGAGGTCGTGACGTGTGAGGCGTGAAGCGTGAAACGGCAGTCTGAAAAGAGCGACATGCCACGAGTATCGGTTCGAGGGAGGGGATCTGGAGGACCGGATCCAAGGCCGGTTTTGCTTGCGCCCAAGCGGAATGGCGAGCAGGTACGAGCTATCCTATCCGCCTATGGGATTCGAGATGTTGATCTAGCGGACCGTAATCTCGACGCGATGGCCGGTGATCCATTGCAGCGCAATCGGCTGGCCGAGATTCTCCCAATGATGCTGGAATCCATCTCATGGACAGCCGATCCGGACCAGGCATTGAATCATTGGGAGAGGCTGTTCGGGAGTGTCTCGCGTGCGTCATTGCTCGACTACCTGAGAACGTGGCCGCGCATGCTCGATTTGCTGTGTGCGATTTTCGGCAACAGCGATGCCTTGGCCTTTACGCTCATCCGAGATCCCATGTTGGTCTATTGGCTGGCCGAAGAAGATGTGCTCTCGCGCGCGCCGACACGGAAAGGACTTGAGCGGGCGCTTCGAGAGAGCATCGGGCACCTGACGGCGAAGGAAACAAAACTGGATGCTCTCCGTCGTTTTCGCAGGCGGGAGATGTTGCGCATCGGCGTTCGGGATCTGCTCAAGCTTGCCACGGTGCCGGAGACGACGGCCTCGTTGTCAGATCTGGCCTGTGTGCTGATCCATACAGCGTACGAAATCATTGATGCTGATCTTCGCCAGCAATATGGCGTGCCGATGCATCAGGCTAGAAAAGGGCGATGGGTGGAGACCGGATTCACCGTCATTGGGATGGGCAAGCTCGGCGGACATGAGCTGAACTACAGTTCTGATGTCGATCTGATCTACCTCTATGAGGTGCATGGCGGTGAAACAAGAGCCCTGAAAGGCGGACGTGCTGCCGTTCCCCCTGGCGTCGGCATTTCCAATGAAGAGTACTTTGAGATTCTTGCCCGGGAGTTAACTCGGGTCTTGTCTGAACCGACGAGGGAAGGTCACATCTTTCGAGTCGATTTGCGGTTACGCGCGGAGGGGTCCATCGGGCAGCTCGCTCGATCACTCGACGAGTACCGGCGGTATTATGCCGTCCGTGGGCAGGTCTGGGAACGGCTGGCTCTGCTGAAAGCTGCGCCGGTTGCGGGATCACAAGTGGTCGGGCAGGCGTTCCTGAAGATGGTCAGGCCGTTTGTCTTGGGGGCGGGAGGAAAACCAGATCACGATCAGGCGTTGGCGATCGTACAAGATGTGCGCGCCGTGAAAGACATGATCGATGCCAAAATGACCGACCGTGGGCACGGACAGCGGAATGTGAAGTTGGGAACCGGGGGCATTCGGGAGATCGAATTTTTCGTGCAGACCATTCAGGTCTTGGCCGGGCGCAAGGTGCCGGTCTTGCTCGATCGAAGCACGCTTGGATCATTGGATCGGCTGGCTCGTAAGAAATTACTCTCGGTCAAGGAACGTGACGCGTTGACGGCAGCCTATCTGTTCCTCCGTGATGTCGAACACAAACTTCAGATGGTGCATGACCTTCAGACGCATTCTCTCCCCGCTGAGACCGATGAATTGGAGCGCTGTGCCATTCGGATGGGGTATGGGATCGAGGATCGGAAGAAGGCTGTTACGTCCTTTCAGGCCGACCATCAACGGCATACGGAAATGGTGCACCGGACCTTCCAGTCGTTCTTTGTCGAGTCGAAGACCTCCTCGGTCCTCAAGTTGACGCTTCGTCTGATCGGTGCGTCGAAGTAGAGGAGTCGGTGCGAGGGCGGAAAGGTAGGGACGTGATAGCGCAGGTGATCGTATGCCCTATGCTATGTGCAGATTGTCTGCCGCGCCATACTACTGGACAAGATTGACAGCCCTGGTTGCCTCTGCTAGCGTCTGTGTGTGAGTGCTGGAATAGTGGTCTTCTCTTTGCAGTGAGGGGTATGAATACGATTCAGATCAAGACCCCGTCTCCTGAGCAAAGCCTTCCTTTGGTAAAAGAGGCGCTGGAGATGGAGAAAAAACTCACACGCGACAGTCTTGCAATCTCAGAGGGCCGAATCTCGGCTCTGGTCAGAGCGCTTGGGGTGACGGTTGATCAAGTACTGGGGGGTGTCGTTGCAAGACGTGAAGAGAGCGAGCAAGACTTGTTGGATTTGGAAGGTGAGCTGGAGCTCCGTCGGACGTTGCAAGAGACACTCACGCATCTCGAGCAGCTCGAAGTATGTCGGTGAGCGTGTTGCTACTGAAGAAATGGAGACATCCCTGGAGGGACTCGCTTGGGCATGGCTAAGTCACATTAAGCATGCCATGAGTGCCAGAAAACGAGTCAATCGATTCAAGACATCAGCCGTTACGCGCTGACTTTGTCCGGCAAACTAATCACGGGAATACTCACCCGTGCTCGCCCGACCTTTCCCGTGGCAGTACATCGATCCATGAGTCGAAGGACCGCAGGCTTTAAAAATGTCTCCCCACATTGACTGCATACCTCAGCCTGCACGTTCTTAAAGAGAAACAAACGTTTCCCCCACCGATGGACATGTTCGATCGTTTTTCGTTTCACCGGGGCTTTGCAAAACGGGCAGGACTTCATGACCGTCCCCCTTTTCTTTTGCGCCAGTTCGTCCACAACTTCGAATCCGGCCGATAGATCGTGATCAAAATAGCCACGCTCTCGTGAATCGACCACACGGCGTGCAACGGCTGCTGTAATTCCGTAAAGGCTAGCACAAGAGCCGAGTGTCCGCGAGGATCGTCCGGATAATCTTCAATGATCTCGCTTGAAACACTGGAATACGCCTGTTCAATTTCGTCGATGGTAACCTGGTCAGCATCACGCTCTTGTTCCGCATGCAACGTGACCCGATACCGACCGGCTGTGATAAGCGTTCGCAGACGTTCAAGCACGCGCCGACTTTACTGAAACTTACCGCAAAGTGCAATAATCAACCAGGCGGCCAATGCGCTGACGGCGGCCTATCTGTTTCTCCCTGACGTCGAACACAAACTGCAGATGGTGCATGACCTCCAGACGCATTCTCCTCCCGCTAAAGCAGAGGCATTGGAGCAATGCGTTGTTCGGATAGACTATGGGAAAATGACCTTACCAAGGCCCGCCCGCTATTTGCGAATGACCATGCGCACCACACAGAGGTAGTGCATGAGTAATTCCGCTCCTCTCTCATGCGACGTTTCAGTCAGCGCGGTAGGTGTATCTAAATTACAGTGAAGTGGGTTCTCTGGGTGAGGCGGTGGCGATCCCGTCGCCTCACCCCACAGTTGTAAGACAACACCTGCTTCAATGCCACTCATTATAGCGAGATCCCGTCCAGTTTTTCTGATCAGTACTAACAGGTTTTTAACTAAGCAATGTATCCCGCATACGCTGTTGGTATAGCCCGCTCGTGCTTTTGCGGTGTGCCACGACGAAGACGTGTCGAGAGCGTGGTGGGATGGAATGTTCTGGCCATGGAAGTAAGGCGTGAAAAACACGAACGGGCCGTGGCTTGCCGTTGAGCACATCATAACTATCAGCTCTCCATCATCTCGTTACTGAAATGTCCCACGCCATGACTTCTCTGAAGTTTGCAGATCCAAGCGAGATTCTCACCTCAATATTCTGCGCAATCCATTGGATCAGAACGGGGTGAATAGGGAGAGAAGCCGGAGCGACGAGCAGCCAAAATAGACGCCCAGCTGTATCTTTTTGGATTCGAATCCATTTGGATACACCCTGTATCATTTTGTCTTAGCCTGATGGCACATGACAGCCCTGCTCGTACACATACCCACGTAATACCCACAAACTGTGTGCATCAACAGAAATGGAGTTCATGCTTGTGAGTGGTGCCAGTCTTGCTTTAGAGTGCAGCCAACGGCGTCAAGTTCGTATGCCGTAACGCGATCAGGATAATCTCGATATATGGGTTCGTAAACAGCAAGGAGTAGAGTAGGGAGGATCGCTGGCAAGCGGTACGACAATTCCACACATCCGTCAATCTAACCGTATAAGCAAATAAGGAGAATGTATGAAAGAGAGTGTCCAAGTGCTACGGCCTTCACACTATCCGAGATGGGTTCAATTGCCGATGGCGTTATTTTTTGCCGCCCTTACTGCGTGCTCTGGTGATGATGCGGCACCAGTAGCGCCACAACCACTACCTCCTCCTTCTTCCAACGGGTCGATTACCGGTCGCGTGATTGCTTCTGATGGTTCTGGGGGGGTTCCGAATGCGGTGATCGAGGTGGGAACGGTGCGGACGACATCCGGAGCTGATGGCAGCTATACACTGTCTGTCCCAGCGGTTGATCGAGCCGTGGTGCGTGCCGATGCCGATGGGTTTGCGGAGGGTTTTCGCATTGCCCGTGTGACGGCTGGACAGAGCACACCGCTCACCCTCCAACTTGTGCGGGTTGGCTTTACCCAGAACATGCCCATTGCATCCGGAGGGACGATCGCTGATACGAACTCTTCGGCTCAGGTCATCCTGCCGGCCAACGGACTCGTCCCACGAACAGGCGGGTCCCCAGCTGCGAACGTTGCGGTTTCAGTCACTCCTATTAGTGTGGCGAGCAGGACGAGCGACATGCCTGGAGACTTTACCGCCGCCACCGGGGGAAATAGCTCAGCCATTGAGAGTTTCGGCGCAATGCTGATCGATGTCCGGGATAGTAATAACGTCCGGTATAGTTTGGCACCCGGAAGTACCTCCACCATCCGTATCCCGGTCAGCACGCGGTCGAGTAATGTGCCTGCGACGATTCCGTTCTTCTATTTGGACGACTCGACAGGGCGCTGGATACAAGAAGGCCAGGCGACACTCGCCGGGACTGGTTCCAATCGCTACTATGAAGGCAGTGTGACTCGTTTGGTCTATTGGAATGCAGATCTCGTGACGGAGACGATCCTCGTGACTGGCTGCGTCAGGAACGCTGCTGGTCAGCCTGTGGCGAACGCACTTGTCGAAAGCGATGGCATTGACTATTCAGGTTCTTCACAAGCCTTTACAACCACGGACGGCTCGTTCCAGATTCCCATTCGCAAAAGCGGCAAGGCGACGATCACAGCCTTTCTTGGTAGCCAATTAACGAACACAGTGACTGCTGGTCCTGCAGCGGCGAATATCGTGTTGGATCCGTGCCTCGTCACGACGACCAGTCCGGACGGTTTCAATATCAAGCTGACCTGGGGCGAGATTCCCGACGATCTTGATTCACACCTCTTCACGCCCAACGAAGGTCATGTTTTCTGGAACAACGCGCTGGGTTCGCTGACCGCATTTCCCTTTGCGAAGCTCGATGTCGATGATCTGGTAAGTTTTGGTCCGGAGGTCGTAACGATCAGCAAGTTGATGCAGGGGACCTATGTGTACGCCGTGCACAACTACAGTCGGCGTAATGATCCCAATATTCCTACCATTACAGAGTCGCCTGGACGAGTAGAACTCACACGAAATGGAAATACCAGCGTCTTTGCCCCACCTGCTAACGAGGGGGCAAGGGTCTGGTGGCATGTCTTCAATATTGTCGTGGACGCACAATGCAACGTGACGGTGACTCCAGTGAATGCCTGGCTTGATCAGGAGCCAGCCTTGTCACCAGGAGGGACTCCGGCATTCTGTAATGTGAATTAGTCTAGCGCTGCTTGGGTTGGCTCGGCGGGTTACCCGCCGGGCCTGGAAGATGCGAGCGAATGTGCGTGTATCTTTTTAGATTCGAATCCAAAAGGATACAGGTGAATCATTTTGTATCAACTGGTTGGTTTTGCCCCTACGTATCTCAACGCGAAACGGGGAAATGCCGTACAACCTGCAGACGGACCAAATGATGGAAACCAGGGGTGTTGAGGTACAAGGTTTGCCCTCTGTTGCGCAGCTCGTATTACGGGTAGGAGTAGGAAGGGGTAGCTTATGGATCGTACAGATCTATCGGTGTATACCTTTCGGTTGAATGTATAGTATGGTTTACGTACAATCCGCGTCGAAATGGGTCCGTGTCAGTTCATCGTAATGGGTGATCACCTCAAGCCAAGGAGGGCTGTTGATGAAAAGGGTAATGGGTTTGCCGTCGTGTACCATGGGGCGTATGGCTGTGGCGGGAATTGCACTGATGTTTTTGTCTGGCTGTGCGGCGTCGCAGACGATGATCAGTAAGCGGAACCTTGATGTGCAAACCAAGATGAGCGAGACGATTTTCCTGGATCCGGTCGGGCCTGATAAGAAGGTGATTTTCGTCGATGTGCGGAATACGTCCGACAAAGACAACTTTGATATTGCTGCCCCGATTAAGGATGCTATTGCCAAGCGGGGATATCGGATCACACAGAATCCGGACGAGGCGCACTATCGGCTTCAGGCGAATGTGCTGAGTGTCGCGAAGACTGACCCGACTGCAGCACAACAAGCCTTAGCTGGTGGGTTCGGTGGACCGCTGCTGTCCGCTGTTGGTGGGGCTGCGGCTGGTGCAGCAATCGGGGGGCTGGCCGGAGGGACGTACGGCACGGCTGGACTTGGGGCTGCTGCCGGTGGATTGGCATTCGCTGGGGCTGAGATGGTGACCGGCGCGCTGGTCAAAGATGTGCTCTATATGGTGGTGACGGATATCCAGGTTGTCGAGAAGGCGGCAGACGGGGTCATTGTTCGACAAGACAACCAACAGGATTTGAAGCAAGGTATCGGGGGTTCACAGCAGCAGACCTCGTCCGAAGTGACGAAACACAAAAAGTATCGTACGCGAGTGGTCAGCACGGCCAATAAAGCGAACTTGGACTATGAAGAGGCTGCGCCGGCATTAACCCAGGGCCTCACGAAGTCCTTGGCTGGTCTGTTTTAATGACGATTTAGGCAGGATTCAATCGCCCTTCCAAATATCTCGCTCGGTCCGATTGGCTGAAAGGAGGAGGGTATGGGACGCGTGGCGTTAAGGATTGTCGGATGCGCACTGTCATTCATGATAGGGATCGCGGGTGTGCTTTGGGCCGGAGAAAAGGAAGATATGGAAGCCCTGCAGAAGCAGCTGAATAAGGGTGTGTTGGACAAACCATTCAATGCTGGGGACGCGGCGGCACTTGATACCTATCTCCAGCAGGCGATTAAAAACAATACGCCACCACCTCAAACTCTGCCACCCGCCGGCTGGCAGCCTGGATGGACCTGTAATAATCTCATGTATTCGTACTATCAATACCGGAATTGTCTTCACTACTACCGTTATCACGGTCATTACTATCTATATTAATTTCTGCTGGTTGCGCAATTGCTTGCCAAGAGGAAAGCGATACGCTTTCCTCTTGGCGTGGCTTCACCTTCCCTTGGCGCTCGGTCCTTCCATACACGCCTGATGACCTACGCAGATGTGTTGTTAGTTTGGGGATGTCGCTTGCAGCGAGGACGATAGACACTGGCTGACGGAAGTCGTGGCCGTCCTGAGAGCTTCCTGATTCAGTAAGCGTACTTCTGAGGCGGTCATCTGTCTCCCGACATGGGCGTTGGCGGTTGCCAGGCAGTGGAGTTTGATCTCTGCTGTGTTCACGGCAATAATTTTCAGCGGTACCGTCACCGCCCAGGTCTCGATCTGATTCCGTAATCCATAGAGTTCGTTGAGATCTTGATAGATCGCATCAAAGACCACCACGTAGTCCAGGCCTAAAAAGTGCCCAATCTTTGCGAGATCCTGATCTTTCACCTTCCCGCTGGCTTGAAAGCGAAACTCCTTTTCAAGGTCCCCGACGCTACGCCGTTCGACGACAATCAGGCGTGGAACGGTGGCTTTGAGCGAGAACAGGGCTTGTTCAATTACCACCCGCACGTGTCGATCAGTCTCATCACGATCTTCATGAAGTAGGCCTATTTTTGATCCAGGGGCCAGTGTGAACGGGATGGGGCGAGATGAAGTTGTCTCAAATGGTATCCCCTGATGTTCATGGCTCGTTTCAAGTGGTTGCTGGTTCATTCCTGAAGAAGGGGTGTGCCCGCCGCACCCGAGTGTGGCCAGGGTAAGACCCGTCAGTAAGACGCTTCCAATCCAGAATGTTCGGTGTTGCCTTGGTGAGGCCATAATCAGCGGGGCGCTTGTGATTTTATCATGTCCACAGCGAGGTAGTCGCGTTCGAACCCCCATGCGGCCCCTGTCATCACGTCGACGGCCAACCCGAGCGGAAAGAATGGAAGAATATTTCCGATAATCGCAGGGCCGATAAGGAATTCGTGCCTGATGGAGAGGGGTTGTGTTTCATATCCTTCCTTTTTAAAGAGGGCCTGATGATTCGATGCGCGGGTTAACGCGATGGTGTGGGGGGTGGTGAATTGTGTCGCGTTGTCGAGTGTCACGGTCATACCGGGCGGTTTTGAGTCGAAGGTGATGTCCTGTTTTCCCCCATGCAATAAGAAACCACACCCAGACAGCACGAGCAGACCCATGGCCACACAGAGCCTCTCTAGCCTGGCGCTTTGAGTCTTGCGTGATAAGCTTATTATGTCATGACACAGACGTAGGGCTTTCATGCGACAGGGTGTCCGATTCTGCAGTGTGTCCACGCGTACACCGGTTCATCTTAACGCACCAACAGCGCTTGCACAATGCTGTGTCCATTGAGTGACGGTGAGGCAAGGGGATTTCTCATGCGTGCAACAGTCCCAATCGTGCTTCTGATGGCACTGAGTTGTCTTTCGACTGGTATCTGCGCAGACTATTCGGCAGGGTTGGATGCGTACAAACGTGGAAACTATGCGGTCGCAGTGCAGGAGTGGCGTGGATTAGCTGAGGCGGGTCATGCGCAAACACAAGTCAGCCTTGGCTGGTTGTATCTGAAGGGGCGTGGCGTTTCACAGGATGATGTGGCAGCCAGGCAGCTCTTTGAGAAGGCGGCGGTGCAGGGGAACGTGGAAGCTCAGTATAACCTTGCGCGGCTGTACTATAGCGGGCAGGGCGGAAAGCAGGACTATGCTCAAGCCTGTCTATGGTACGAGAAAGCTGCGCTTCAAGGGAGTGCGGATGCGCAGGTGAATCTAGGGACCTTTGACCTTCCCCCGATTTCACAGACACCTCCATACGTGGGAGAATCCTGCAATCGGAGGACAACATGAGCACGAAGACTCGACGATCGTATACGGAGACGTTTAAAGAAGAGGCGGTGCGCCTGGTGCGTGAATCAGGACAGCCTGTGACCCACGTGGCCAGGGATCTGGGGATTGCCGATCACCTGCTCTACCGCTGGCGGGGCGAGCAACAGCATGCGGAGGGGCAGGGCCAGACACGTCAATCGGCACGGGCCGAACAAGCGGAACTCGTCCGGCTGCGACGTGAAAATGCTGTCTTGAAGCAGGAGCGGGATTTTTTAAAACGTGCGGCGGCGTTCTTCGCGAAGGAGTCGCGATGAGATACCGAGTCATTCAGGAACACGACCGCCGCTATCCGATCCGATTGATGTGCCGGGCCTTGGCCGTCTCGGCCGCGGGCTATTATGCATGGCGTGTACGGCCAGAGAGTGCCCGGTCGGTGTCGGACCGGACGACCCTCTCAGCCATCCGGGTGATCCATCGAGAATCCCGCGAGACCTACGGGAGTCCCCGCATCTGGGACGCCCTCGTTAAACAGGGCCACCGCATTGGTGAGCATCGCGTGGCCCGGCTGATGCGCCAGGACAGTATTCGAGCCAAGACGGTGAAGAAGTGGCGGGCCACCACCCAATCCCAGCATCGGTTCCCCGTAGCCGCGAATACCCTTGAGCGGGCCTTCACCGTCGAGGCGCCCAACCGGGTGTGGGCGGGTGATATCACGTACGTCTGGACCCTGGAAGGCTGGCTGTATCTGGCCGTCCTGCTGGATCTGTACTC
>FKKE01002622.1_pt1 | contig 10161 bp, 17 predicted proteins | sample 1106331 | NCBI WGS metagenome assembly FKKE01 (sample SAMEA3931202, study PRJEB13176) | freshwater metagenome | biome: Drinking water system; feature: drinking water; material: freshwater | place: China | collected 2013-02-06 | reverse complement strand
GCCGGGCACGGTTTGGGTACGGTTTTGGCCATTCCCTGCACAACCTCACTCGACCTTGCCCGCCTGAGAATCCCCTGTGCATCCGAGAATCATTGAGGATTCTGCTTGTTCCAACCCTCACACGGTGGAAGTCACAGGTCCGAATCCTGTACGCCCCACTAGCTGAAATCACACGGGAATCTGTCGATCTGGCAGGTTCCCGTTTTTCGTTTTGGGCACGGTGCTGGGCACGTTTTCTCTCGGGGCCGGGTAGAATGGAGTGACGATGAGCGCTGACGTGACCGCCGCGTGCGGCAAGGAGGCAGTGACGTGAGTCTAGACGACATCGTGAAGGTCAACGTAACCGGCTCGCATTCAGACGGGCACGGCGAATACTACCCGTGCGACTTCTCCACCTACGGGACCGTTGCCTTCACGCACGAGATGATGGAACGCGGCATCAGGCCGGGACGGTTGCGCGTTGACGAGGATGGACAGCCGCTGGTTGACGCTGCCTTCCAGCCCATCTTCGACCCTGCGCCGATGCTGGACGTTACCCTGTGGCTGATGATGGTTCCCGAGGTGTACAGGAAAGCAGCCGTGGACGCGGTGAACGCGGTCGGTCCTAAGTACCTGCGCGAGCAGATCACGCCGCGATTGATTCACGCCTTCGTGTGCGATCTTCAGCAATGGATCTCTACGCTGTTGAGCCGGCGCGCTAGCCCCACGGCGCCGGGGAGGAGATGACGCATGATCAAGATCGATTGCATTCTCGTGTGTGACAACTGCGGCACCGAGGCGAAAGGCGAGTGGCGCGTCACCGGATCGGGCAGCGTCTCGTCTGCGTTCGGGCTACCGTCACGCATCGGCGACATCGTTGGGCCCGTGCTTGAAGACGGCAAGGGAACGCCGTGGGTTTTCAACGGCTCGTTCGGAGACAAACTCGCCTGCTCTACCAGATGCGATCAGGAGCTGGAGCAGAAGAAAGAGCAGGAGCGGGCGGCGCGGGATTCTGAGGGGTTTCGGTCTGCGCCGTGTAGGACTTGCCATACTCGGGGCTACGCTGCGTCTACGCCGCCGATCGCCTCGTAGCTGTTCTGCACCATCGCCAGATACAACTCCCAGTCCCACGGCGCCTTATCGGGACAGCCCCGGTGTGTGGTGCGCTTGTCCGCCTCGGCGTGCCCCATGATGGTTACGTGGTGCGCCACCGGCAGCCCCGCCGCTTTCAGCAGGTACGCCACGAGTGCCGCCGATGACGCGTACAGTTGCGGCGTGGGCGGCATGCCGGGATCGTCCTTGCCCAACTCGCGCGGCTCACGGGCACAGTGTTCGATACCCACGCTGTGCTCGTTGGCGGCATGGGCGTGGAACGCGGCGTACCTCAGCGGCACGCATTGGAGCAGTCTGCCGTCCTGCCCAACCACGAAATGCGCCGACGATCCATGCTTGGGGCGCTGCCACATGCGCGCGGGTCCGTAAGGGTCAGCGCGCCCGCTCGTGATGTGGATGACTATCAGGTCGTAGGCTTTCTTTCGGTGCTGTGGCCGTTCGCGGTAGTTGCTGGGATTGGCAGGCACCCATAACGCGCCGGGGACTTCTCCGGGGGTGCCGTCAACGGGTTGCATGCGGTCTCCTGGTGTTGTGGTCGTAGTCGCCGCCGCCCCCAAGCCGCGTACACTTGCACGGCCGCTCGCCGCGCTTGCCGCTGAGCTTCACCGCCCCGCGGCACACCGGCCCGTCCTCGGTCTCGGCCTGGCGGTGCACCGCCGTCTCGTGGCCACACTTGGGACAGAGCGGGATGCCGACGACGGGGATCACGTGAGCATCTTCCTGCCCGCGCTCGGGATGCTGGTCGGCTTGGGGCGCGGTGCTTCCTCTTTCTTGACCTCATTCGAGGCGGAAGAATCGGAAGTCACCGCACCACATCGCTCACGGCATGTCGGGCACAGCGCAGGAGGCTGCGCGCCGGGCTCGCGATAGACGCCGCCGCTGGCGAGCTGGCGCTGCCGTGGTCGATGAAACAAGCCGCGCACCCAGGCGCGCAGCATCAGCCACCAGACGCGCAGGATAGACGGCTCGCCGCCCTCCTCGCGTTGTGGTGGCGCGGGCGGCGGGTTGCTGGGCGCGACAGGCACGACAAGCCCTGCGCGGGCCATGTTCTCCTGGAACTGCTTGAACAAGTCGGTGATGTCGTCGGCCATCTACTTCTTGCTCGGCCCGCCCGGCTCGTCGCCGACGTCGAAGCGGCCGCTCGACACCTCGACGGGCGGAGCGTCATCCTCGATCCTCGGCGGCTCGGGCACGGGTGCCGGCGCTGCGGCCGCGTCCGCTAGCTTGGCCTTGAGCAACATGGCCGTGTTGCGATCGTCGAGTGTCTGCTCGAGGCTGAAGAGTCGATCTTCGCACTTCTCGTAGGCCGCGCGCGCATCGGCCTTCAGCTTCGCCCTCTTCTCCTCGTTGGCGGTGATGGCCTCGAGCGCGAGGCCGCCGAGCGTGAACACGAGCTCGCCCAACGCGGACCACATTACCGAACCTCCGCGCGCGCGACGCCCATGGCGGGCCAGTGACAGGGATTGAAGCGGTCGGCCACGTAGGCGGCGAACATTCGATCCACCCGCCACGGTGCCACGCCAATCTTGGGCACATTGATGGGCACGCCGAGCCGCTTCGCGGTGTCGGCCAGGTGCACAGATGCCGTGATCACGTCGCCCACCAGCTTGCCCCAGTCCTGCGCCTTGCCGGCGTCGTAGGCGTCGAGGCCATCGGTCAGCGCTCGCAGGGCCCCATAGAACGCCTGGAACGCGAGCCGGATCGGCTTCTGGATCTCTCGGTGGTAGCGCTCGAGCGCGGCCACCTTCTCACCTGCGCGCGCTTCGGCGAAGACGCGCTCTTGCTGCTCGAGGTCGTACTTGTCGAAGATGCCGGCGCACGCGGTGAGCGCCTTCGATGCCTGCCCCTTCGTGATCTCGGCGGCATCGCGCGCGGTGGCGCCGCAGCCCGTGGCGTAGATCGCGGCCACGCCGAGCCCGGCGATCGCGAGTGACATGATCACCACCAGGTGAGCAGCGCCCTTTTCGCTCGGCGCTTCTTTGTCGCGCACGCCGCTGCGGCTCGGGTTGTTCAGCGCGATCAGCGACAGCACCGTGGTGAGCGCCGCCGAGGTGAGAACGTTCCACGAAAGGCCGTCGCGCTGAATCGCCACCGCGACGCCTTCCAGCAAGCCCGTGCCTAACGCGAGCACCGCCAGGCCCTGCCGCGTGTTGAACCAATGCGACTCTTTGGTGAGCAGGCGCGCCAGATACGCCGCGATCACCAGGCCAGCGATCACCAGTGCCGGCCATCCCGAAGGCATGAGCGTGGTCGGATCCATCTCTATTTCTCCTTGCCGCGCTGTGCGGTCATTTTGATCACGTCGTTGTCGATCGCGAGGTCTACACTCCAGCCGAGCGAAACCAGGTGCGCCTTGAACACGGCTAGCGCATTCAGCGCCTTGGGTTCGCTAGCGAGCACCTTGATCCGCTCCTCCATCTCGGTGTGCTCGTCGAGCACCTGCAACCAGGTCGTGGCCCGGTATGGCTCGGCGCTCGGCCGGCGGAATAGCGCTGCCCTTCGCAAACTCGTAGCCCTTTTGCCGCAGCGCGATCTCGCGCATCGCGGCGACAGACATGCGGCTCACTTGTGCACCAAGTAGTAAACGACCACCAGGCCGCCGACGATGATCGCCAGAGCGGCCAGGCCAGCGATCGTGTAGAAGCGGTCCTTCTTCATGTTGTCCGCCATGCCGGCGAGCGTCACGGCGCGGTCCGGTGGCGGGATCGGGATCTTCGGGTTCGTCGCTTCACGGATGGCTTCGATCACGTCGAGCCGCTCGGCGATCGCCTTCACGAGCAGGGCCATCGGTTGCACGGTGGTCATGTGCGCCACCGCGACGTCTTCCGAGCCGCGCGCGATGCGCTTCACGTGCTCGTTTGTGATCAGTTCGCGGTCGGCGCTGGCCTGCGTCGCCTTGCGCTGCGCATCGACGGCAACGGTCAGCCGATCGATGTTGCGCTGCAAGTCGCGCAGTTCGCGCAACTCATCGAGTACCTGCTCGAGCAAGGCCTCGACGCGCGACTGATCAGCCATCGCGCCGCCGCAGCGGCCACAGCGGGCACCGCTCGTCGGCGCACTCCTCGGGCGTGATGGAGCGGTCGCACTGCTCGCGGCAGTAGCGCGGCAGCTTCGATAGCTCGCGCTGGATCGCGTCGATCTTCTCGGCGGTGGCCGAGAGGTGCAGTTCGCCGTAGGGGACACTCATAGCCATGTCGCCTCCTGCTTCGTCTCCACCATCGGCACCGGCTGACTCACATACGTCTGCGTCCCCGCGATCGGCGCCACGCACCGGCACTCACGCCCCATCGGCATCGACTGCGCCAGCCCGAGCCCGTTGCGAATCGCCCAGGCGTTGCACCGCTCGGCGCACTGACGGCTGTTGCTTCGACGCCCAATAAAATCGCAGACTTGCCTAAACGCCGCTCACAGCGCAAGTCCAGCCTTCACTGCGGCGGCCCAGCTAGAGCCAGCGCTGATCAGCGTCGCATCGTTGATCAGGTGCCAGTCGTCGAAGGTATCCAGCGCGCTCAGATCCGGGCCGGCGACGATGTGGTGCGTCCCGTAGGCGTTGCCCACTGCGGTGCGTAGGTTGCCCTCCGCAGTGTTGTCGGCGCCGGCATTGTTCTGCAACTTGGCCACAATCAGCACGGCCCCAAGGTCGGCGAAGAAGGCATCGCCGATGGTCTCGAGACGCGAGACATAGGTTGCTGGCGCGGTGCCGTCCGCCAGGTCGCCCTCTCCTTGCCACCAAAGCACACCCTCTATCGCGTCCGACTGGCTGGCCTGCTTCGCCCTGTAGACACACGCGCCGTAGAGCGTGGCGCGGTTTTCGTGGTCGACACCGGGCAACCAGTCCGCGATGCGTGAGCTGTTCTTGGCGCAGGGGATGAGCGCCACCGGGTATTTCCTCGCCACGGCGTCGGCCGCCAGCGTGGAGAGCATGTTCGGCCAGGCAGAGCCGCCCGCGGTGGTGCTGTTGTCGTTTACCGCATCGACCCATCCGGCGTTGCTGCCCACGCTCATGATGCCCACGGGGTCGGCGACGCCGAAGCGCCACGCGTAGTCGCCGCCATACTCGGACGCGTGAGGCAGTGCACCAGGGGGAGGCGTATAGGTCTGATTTGACTGACCTTGGCCAACGCCGTTCGACTGCCCGGCGACAGCCATGATTACACCACACCCGATCTGCGCCACGTGCGCCGCGTCTGCGCATGGGTCGCCCGCACAGCCTGCCCAGCGCACGCTGATCACGTGGCGCCCAAGCGGAACGTTTGCGAGCGTTCCCGTGTAGGTCCCGGTCGCGTCAGCCTGGATGGTTCCCCAGGTCAGCGAACCCTGCGATGCGCGCGCCTCGATGGTGTGGGTGCCTCCGCCCACTGAGCCGGCGATGGTGATCGAGCAGGTGGAGCCGCTGCGCTGAATGACCTGCCCAGTTGTCAGGCTGGTGACGGTCGGTCCGGCATAGGCAACACCAATGAGCGTGAGCAGCACGGCGACTGTGCGCATCAGAAGCATCCAATGCTGTACTGCCAGTCGTATTGCTGGCTCACGGTCGGCGTGCCGACTTGGACCACCAGGCTGCACCCACTCGTGGTGCAAGTGATCTTATCGGCGGTGTCCGCAGAGAAGTTGCGATACCAGGCAGAGGCGTTGTTGTTCGCCGGGTAGAGGATCATCGATGTCCCATTGGGACACGTGTAGCTTGACGCATGGGCGAGCGTGAACCACGTGCCGGTGGTTGTGCCGCTTCCGCCGTTGGTGACGGCGACCAGTCCGCGCTCCGCGCTTCCAGTGACGGTACAGCTCGGGCTTGCCCCCGCTGCGGCGCCTGGAGTGCAGTCTGGTTTGGTGCCATTGCTCGTGTGGAAACGGCCGGTGAAGATGCCGTTGTTGGCGAGGGTGATGTCGGCACCGCTCGCGCCTGTCAGGTCGGTGCCGAGCGTGATGGTGCCGGTGATTGTGCCGAGGATGTTGATCGCCGTGAGCGCTCCGGCCGCGCCGTCGTCGATGGTGAGCGTTTTTGCAGCCGTACGCCTAATGTCGATGTCCGAGGCGAAAGCGCCCGACGCGAGGCGGATACTACCCTCGAAGTAAGCGTGGTTGGAGAAGTTGGCGAATCCGTTCGACTCGGAGATTGTGAACATGTCGCCGCCGTCAGTGCGGGACACCTTGAAGTTGTTCCCCGCGCTCGTCTTCACGTCGAAGGAGGCACCAATGGTGCGCGCGCCGGTCCACGCGTCGTTGGCGCTGACCGTTCCCCACGATGCGGTCGTGCCGTTGGTGGTCAGGAACTTGCCGGAATTGCCGGTCTGCGACGGCAAGTAGCTGCGGGTCGGGTACGCCTCAATCCATCCTACGGCGCCGAGAACGACAGACACCGCCACAAGCGCGGTCAGTGCTGACCACGATCGGAAACGTTGACGCATTTTTTCTCCTTGGGTTTTGCTACACGTCGCCGTCGACTACGTACTCTTTGACCGCCGAAGAACCGACAACCGCCCCGGTGCAGTACGCGCGCACACGCCACGTTCCGGCAGTGGAGAGCGAAAGATCGAATTGATAGACGCCAGGCGATATTTGCGAGACAAGGGTGCTATTGCCGTGCTGGTAGATGGTGACGGCGGCGGACGGATCCTTGACCTTGAAAAACACGTTAGTCCCGGTCGATGCGCCGGGGAACGACGCCTTGATTTTGAGCTGCGAGCCGATCGGATAGTTCATCTATGACGCCTGTTCTTCGACCGTCACGGGAACGGCGATTGTTTCGGACACGGCGACAACGCACGACAGAGCCGCGTCAAGGGCGGCTGGAACGGACGTGGTTTCACTGATCGACGCCACGACCACTGGCAGTTCTTCGATCGTCACCGGCATCGTGAACACCTCGGCCTCTAGCGATACTTGCAGGTACGTGGACTCGGTGGCGCCAACGAGGACCAGCGACGGGATAACAGAGATGGCCAGGTCCCCCGAGACCGACTCCGCGACGCTAACTGGCTCTGCGAGCTGCGCCGCCAAGCCCAGCGCCGCTGCAACCGCTTCGGCAAGGCTGAGCGATTCGCTTACCGACACCGACGCGCCGGGGGCTGCCAGCGTGCTTTCGCCGACCCCAACGGAGTCCGACAGCGCCGCCGCAGCGCTTGTCAGCACGCTTGCCGCCTCACCGACCGACACCGACTCGTTGACACCAGCGATCGCCGTCAGCAATCCCGCGATCGACTCCGCTACGGCGACGGCATCGGCGAGTGCTGGCGATGCGCTGCGCAGCACGGCTATCGATTCGGAGAGCGCCACCGCCTCCGACGGCGCAGCAGACGCGGCAAGAATCGCCGCCACGGACTCGGCTATGCTTACGGTTTCGGATACGTTGGCGGTGTAGTTCTGAGAACCGGCAGCCGTGCCAACTACGTCGTCATCCCTGACGCTGGTCCACGCGTTCTTAGGGCGGACAAATTCAACAGGGTATTGCGCGAGCCCTTTGATTAGCGGCACGGCTCACCCGTTGATGACGGCGATCTGCAACTCCGGGATCCCGGTCGCGGTCGAGTCAGGACAGATGATCGGATAGAGCGCCGAATCGGCGTACACGTCCATCAGCGATGTCTTGTCGGGTCCGTGTGTATCGCCGTCATTGGCAACCCTGATGCGTGCCGACCACAGGCGCTTCATGACCAGCACGTTGAAGGTGCCCGCGCTCGAGACCGTCGAGACCACCGACTCAATCTTTTGCACGCCCGTGTCACCGGCTTGCAGCGGCAGTTGCAGCATGCGCCCAACGATCGGCGCCACGCCCGTGGCGATCGTTCCGGTGCTGCGCCCCGTGGTGCCCGCCTGGTTGGTGTACGTGACGGCGATTGATTGGTTGCCCGTGAACGCCGTCACGGCCTCGATCCAAATTTGGAGTCCCGCAAAGTCAGTGCCGCCCGGCACGCGAGACGAGTACGACGGCTGCGAGGAAAGCGTGACGTTCGCATTGAACGCGTAGGCGCCACCCTTCCACAGCAGATCGTAGACACGGATGCGGCACGCCACGGTAGAGCCAAAGTCCACAGCGTTGATGTAGCCGCTGTTGCTACCGCTGAACGCGTTGATTGTCGGCATGCCAGCCGTGGCATCAGTCGGCACAACGCCCGCCGTCGTGCTGGTGCCCGCAAGCGTGCCCGCGCCCGGATTGCCTGCGAGGTCGAAGACCGTGAACCACGTAGACGCCACGGCGGTGCGGCTGGCGGTCTTGCCCCACTGGACTTCTTGGCCCGCCGCAACCGCTGCGGTGTGGCCGTCGCGCGTGGTGATCGCCATTTTCTATGACAACGTGATGGTGAAAGTGACCGTCAGCGTGTCGGTGTTCTGCAAACTACGCTGCGTGAACGCGAGGGCGTGTTGCATGGTGCCGCCCGAGCTCGCAGAGAACAGCGCCGCCTTCTGTGCCGACTGAGCGCCGGTTGCCGTGAACACCTTTTGGATCGTGGCGGTGCTCTGCCCGTTGGTGTGCGCGTAGGTTCCCTGCGCCCGGCTAAGACCGTTGGCAACGATCTCGTTCGACAGCGTGGTAGAGCCGGTGCCCTCGGTCAGCGAGTCGTTCGACAGCGCGATCCAGTTGAGCCCGTTGGCGCCTGGGCTCGTGCTGTATCCCTGCGCGAACAGGAAATCAATCCCAGCGGTGGTCTTGACGTTGTAAACCGTCTCGTCTTGCCCGACCGGCACGTAGACGCCGCTGACCAAGCGGCGGTGCTGGATCAAACAGGATGCGCGTGCGAGGCGAAGTCCGTCGTTGATGTTCATGTCACCTTGTTAGCGCCGCCCACAGCGCAGCGCCGATCGCGAGTACGACCAGTGCAAGGACCGCGTAGACCTCCCAGTCAGCCATTATAGGCCGGTGGTGTGAACGCGATAGTTGGTCACAACCTTGACGAAGTTCGACGCATTGCCGCCGCCGAACTCGTCGCCGCCTGTGTTGTGAATGCACAACAGGCCGTTCGCGATCTCGCCCGCAGCGGTGAGAATGGGCGGCGTGGCAAGCGGACGAGCAAACGTAATCGCGTCGCCAGCGGCATCGACAAACCCCGTGGTTTCGATCGTCTCGCTGACGATGGTGCCGGACCCGTTGGTGTACCGAATCGCCATGTTGTCGGCGGTCTCGGTGTAGGCAGCCGCGCGATTGAAGAACAGCGTGGCGCTGATGAATTCCAGGAACTTGCCCGCGCCCGGTGCGGCCACGAGCGTGATCGGCGATGCGCGCAGTGTCAGCATTTGCGCGTTCGTGATCGAGACCGTCGACTGTTGGATGATGCTGGACCCAACGCCCTGACTGCCACCGACCACGATCCAGTTCGAGGCTGCGCCGCCGTAAAGCATGACCCAGCCGTAGTCCTGGTTTATGACGTACGAGGTCGCGCCGTTGATCGTGTCGGACCCGCCACGGGCCAGCGTGATGTTGTTCGCTGCCGCCGCGCCAGAGATGTCGGCGACGATCAGGAAACGCCCGCCGTTCGTGGTGCTGATGGTCTCGAGCGTCAGCGTCACGGCGCCAGCGCGGTTCACTTCAATGATCGTGTCAGTGGCCGCGCTCGTGCCGGTGGCGTCCGTGATCTGGCGACGCGGGAACTTTTGGTAGAGTAGCTGGTAGGCGACACTGTTGGTGCTCCACTTCGGGAACTGATCGCCCGACGCCGCGTAGAGCGCCCACNNNGCCGCTGCCGAACGGAGACGCCGACACCGGGTAGCACCGCGCGCGCGACCCGCCCTTGAAATGTCGTGACAGGAGGTTGAAGTAATCGAGAAACTGGCCGAGCTGGTCGCCCCAAATGTGCGACGTGGTTGGTGGCAGGCGCTCATCAGTCCTGCGCGTTCCCAGCGTGNNTTCCACGTCGATGGCGGCGCCAGCCGAGGCTTGCACGCCCCATTTCAACTGGGTTAGGGTTGTCCCGATCGGCATGTGATTACACGTCCTTAGCGCATCGGGAATCTGGACCCGTGGCGCGCTGTTCTAAAATGTGGGAGCGTTGGTGCTACAGGGGGCGTCGATGCAGTGCTTGTGGTGCAAGGCCCAACTCAATGAAGGCGCTACTGTCTGCGCAAAGTGCGGAC
>FKKE01004672.1_pt5 | contig 10190 bp, 8 predicted proteins | sample 1106331 | NCBI WGS metagenome assembly FKKE01 (sample SAMEA3931202, study PRJEB13176) | freshwater metagenome | biome: Drinking water system; feature: drinking water; material: freshwater | place: China | collected 2013-02-06 | reverse complement strand
TCCAGTTAATGCAATAGCAGCTTCTGGGTCCATCAATTGTACCATCTATCAATCCTGCGTTTTTTAATTCTTTCAGGTGCTGGCTTACGGTGCTTTGAGCAAGCGGAAGAACGTCAACGATCTCGCCGCAAATACATTCATTTTTTTGTGCGAGCACTTTTAGTATTGCAATTCTTGCAGGGTGACTCAACGCTTTTGCAAAAGCTGCCAGGTCCTGTTCTTTTTGCGAAAACTCATCTTTTTTATGAATTGCCATTATTGAATATTTATTTTTTTAAAACTGCAGAATAAAAAATTCTGGATCTTATTTGCCGGTGTTATATGATCGGTCGTTATACACTTTATTTTATCAAACCATTTTTTTAGGACCGATGAAAGTGACTGCTCGCTGTATTGCTTTACCGGTAAGCCACTGCATTTCTCCGGGCCGGAATCAGAAAAAGTGCCGATTATCATTCTCCCATTTTCTGAAATATTTTTTTGAGCGGCGGATAAATATTTTTCTACCTGCTCTTTTTTAGTTAGAAAATGAAATGCGGCTCTGTCATGCCAGCAATCAAACTTTTTATCAGAAGAGAATTCTGTGATGTCAGATACTATCCAGTTGATCTTCTCCGCATTTTTTCCCAGCCGCTGCTTTGCCTTTTCAATAGCAGTTTCAGATATATCAAGCACAGTAATATCTGTATACCCAAGTTGCAAAAGATGATCAACAAGATAACTGTCGCCGCCTCCCACATCAATAATGGCGGAGTTCTTTGGGGGTGCCAGCTCCTTTAAAAAGTAAAGTGAAACCGTTGGCGTGGCCTGGAACCAGCTTACGTCCGAAAATTTTTTGGTGTGATAAACGTTTTCCCAATGGGATTTCTGATCCATTTCTTTATCATTTATCGCAAATATACGATAAGTGAAATAAGATAACCAAATATTTTTTTTAGAGAATTCAATTTAATCGTCGGGTAACTGACTTTTTTTATAAAGAGAGATGATGACCCCGCTTGTAATAATACAAAAGATGCCCGCCCAGCTCATAAGATCGGGGAATGCATCGCCCAACAACATTCCAATAAAAACTGAATAAATAATATTAGCATAACCAAATACAGAAACAATTCCTGCTTTATCGGAGCCATAAGCTTTGGTAACGAAGTATTGACCAAACAAAGCAGCAATGCCCATAAATAAAACCCAAAACCATTCAAGACCCGAAGGCCATTTCCAATCAATAATTAAAAGTCCATCTGCTACAGCGCCGGATGAATAATGAATAAGCAATGAAACAGATGGAAGCAGGACACCGCCAACTAAAAAAGATAAAACAATAATGCGGGGATCATAATAAGCGGCCAATCTTCCCACCGTTAAATAAGCAAAGGCAGAAAAGATTCCCGATAGCAAGCCGGCAATATGATAATACCAGGAAAAGTGCATGACCGGTTTATAAATAAGCAACATGCCGGCAAACCCAAGCATTACAGCGAACAAAACTCTTTTGCCATGATATTCTTTAAAAAGAAAAAAAGAAAAGATGGCGATGAATAAGGCAGAGGTAAGATTATAACTCATGGCTGTACCAAGCGGAAGATGGAGAATGCAATACAATAACGTATAAAGAGCCAGTGTACCCATCAATCCGCGAAAAGCCAGACGAAGAGGTTTGCCGCCTTTTTGCACAGGTGGAAAAAGAAAAAGACCGGGAAGAAGAAAGATCAATCCCACGGCATTTCGATAAAAAACCAACTGACCAGCGGTAAAACTTTCTTTTAATGCTTTTGCAGATCCTCCCATTAACGAAAATCCCAATGCTGCCAGCAGCATATAAAATATTCCTTTATATCGAACATCATTGACCATACCCCGGTACTCCCTAAAGGTTTTTAGCGAGTGTTTAAATTTTTGATAAGCGTTCTACAGCGGCCTCAAGAGTTTCTTTTTTCTTGGAAAAACAGAAACGAACAACTTTATTGTCTGTGCCGGCTTTATAAAATACCGAAACAGGAATGGTGGCTACGCCAAACTCTTTTGTAATACGTATGGCAAAATCCCTGTCATGCTCATCGCTGATACGATCATACTTTGCACAAATAAAATAACTACCACTACTGTTAAGCATTGTGAATTTTGTAGCTTTCATTAATTCAATAAAATGATCCCGTTTCTCCTGCATGATTTCACTCAAGGATTGATAAGCATCTTTGTTTTTTAAAAAATCAGCTAAGGCAACCTGGGATGGCGTATGACAGGAAAAACAATTGAACTGGTGAACTTTCCTGAATTCGATCATCGATGCCGCCGGGGAGATGCAGTAACCAAGTTTCCACCCGGTGCAGTTATATGTTTTACCAAATGAAAAACAAACAAAGCTTCTTTCCAGCAGATCGGGATAACGAAGAACAGATTGATGAGGAATATTATCAAAGATCAGGTGCTCATATACTTCATCGCTTACGATGAAGATATTTGTGCCGCTAACTATTTTTCTTAATTCTTCAATATCACTTGCATTAAGCACAGCGCCAGTAGGATTATGCGGGCTGTTCAACATGATCACTTTTGTTTTTTTAGAGATCTTTTTCTTTACCTCATTCCAATCTATTTTGTATTCTGGAAATTTAAGATCGATCAAAACAGGAACAGCGCCATTGATCTCAACATTCGGAATATAGCTATCATAGCCCGGCTCAAAGATGATCACTTCGTCTCCGGGCTGAAGAATCGTTGTCAACGCTGTATAAATAGCATATGTGCCACCGGGTGTAATGGTGATCTGTGTATCGGGATCAATTTTTGTTTGGTATAAAAATTCAACTTTTTCAGCGATCGATTCTTTCAATGGCATATAACCAGGCATTGGCACATACTGGTTCCATCCTTTCTGCATTACCTCATTCACCTTGTTCATCAGCTCTTCGTTCATCTGGTAATCAGGAAAACCCTGGCCAAGATTAATGGCATTGTATTGATTGGCGAGGCCGCTCATTACAGTGAAGATGGTGGTGCCGACTGAAGGCAATTTTGATTGAATATGCAAATGTGAAAATTTGAAAATGAGATAATGTGCAAATTAATGAAACCGGGGATTGTAAAAGGGCGGAAATTTAACTGATGATAGCAGTTGCTTCAATCTCTATTAAATATTCGGGAGCAATTAAGCCCTTCACTTCGATCATGCTTGTGCATGGCTTGATGTCTTTAAAAAATTCACCATGTGCTTTTCCATATTCTTCCCAGCGGGAAATGTCGGTAACAAACATTCTTGTTCTTACTACATCTTTTAATGAGGCACCGGCTTTTTGTAGTACCTTTTCTATTTTCTGAATAATGAATTTTGTTTGTTCATAAGCATTATTACCGCCAACCAAATTGCTGTTATCATCTACTGCAACGGTTCCTGTTACTTCAATGATGTTACCCATTTTTACTGCACGGCTATAACCTACAATGTCTTCCCATTTGGCGCCGGAGGAATAATTTATTCTTTGCATATCCCAAATCCTTACGGGCTTTTGAATGTTTTTACCAGAAGTTAATTACCATATTGGCCAAGAAACTTTATACGCATCAGTTTCAATTGTTCCCATGTAAAATTATGCTCTGATAATTCTTCCTGCGCTACCTGCAAGGAAGAGGTCTCACAACCTTTGAAATATTCAATGATCTCTTCCTGGTCATACTCATCAAGTATTTGTGAAAGAGCATAATCCAAATTCAATTTGGTGCCGCTGGCTGCAATGGTTTCCATTTCTTCCAGCAATTCATCCATTTTCATTCCCTTGTTCTTTGCAATCGTTTCCAAAGGGATTTTTTTATCAATGTTCTGAATAATGAAAACCTTATTGCCGCTTTTATTCACCACACTCTTCATTATAAAATCATCAGGCCGCTCAATGTTATTATCGGCAACATATTTTGCGATGAGATCAATAAACGGTTTGCCATAACGCAACGCTTTTCCCTTGCTTACACCCTGGCATTTTTCAAGATCGGCCATTGTAACCGGGTAAAGCGTTGCCATATCCTGCAATGAAGATTCAAGGAAGAGAACGAAAGGCGGCAAAGATTTTTTCTTCGCCTCTTTTTGACGAAGTTCTTTCAGCATCTCAAACAATCTTTCATCGGCTGCTGCGCCTTCGGCAGACTCAGCGCCTTCATCATCATCTGCATTGGCTTCTTCAAACAGATTATTCAAAACGATCTTGAAAGATCTTGGCTTTTTCAAAAAGTCGGTACCTTTTTTTGTAAACTTCAATACGCCATATTCTTCAATATCCTTTTGCAGTAAACCTTCCAGAAGCATTTGTCGTATCAGAGAATTCCAGAAATAAGGTTCTTTGTCATTACCGCTTGCAAAAACATCAAGCCCCTCGTGCCGGTACATAGTGATCTGCGGTGTCAATCTTCCAATGATCATGTTGATCACATATTCCGCGGCAAATCTTTCGTCAAGAGCTTTTATAGTTTTTAAAACACAAACAACATCATCTTTTGCTTCTACTTTTTCTTTCGGATGCCTGCAGTTGTCACAATTACCGCATTTTTCTTTTTCATATTCTTCGCCAAAATAATTGAGCAATACTTTTCTGCGGCAAACGCCACTTTCTGCAAAAGCAACCGTTTCGGAGATCAATTGAGAGCCTACTTCTCTTTCACTAAGTGGCTTATCACGCATTAAATGTTCAAGCTTTGCTACATCCTTGTGTGAATAATAAAGAATGCATTTTCCTTCCAGCCCATCACGACCGGCACGGCCGGTTTCCTGGTAATAATTTTCGATGCTTTTTGGGATATTATAATGAATGACAAAACGAATGTCCGGTTTATCAATTCCCATTCCGAATGCAATAGTGGCAACGATCACCTGCACATCTTCATTCATGAACTGATCCTGCCGCTCGGCTCTTAATTTGCTATCAAATCCTGCATGATATGCAACGGCTTTTATACCATTTGCCACCAGCATATCAGCAAGCTCTTCGGTCGTTTTCCTGTTGGTTGTGTAAATAATGCCGGTTTTGCCCTTGTTCTGTACAATGAACCTCGCCATATTTTTCAACGTATCATCTTTCTTTATTTTAGGAATTACTTCATAATAAAGATTGGGACGATTGAAAGAGGAAATAAAAATTTTCGGATCCCGGAGAGCAAGGTTTTTTATAATATCATCCTGAACTTTTGGGGTTGCAGTTGCCGTTAAAGCGATCATAGGGATGTCAGGATTTATCTGGATCATCATTTCACGAAGCCGCCGGTATTCAGGTCTGAAGTCATGTCCCCATTCAGAAATGCAATGGGCTTCATCAACTGCAAAGAAGGAGATCTTAAGGTCACTGAAAAATTCAAGATTTTCCTGCTTGGTCAATGTCTCCGGCGCCACATATAACATTTTTGTTTTGCCGGTGAGCAGGTCATCATGAACTTCTTTTATTTCTTTTTTATTTAAAGTTGAATTTAAAAAATGGGCAACATCATCTTTGCTGCTGTAGCTGCGGACCAGGTCTACCTGGTTCTTCATTAATGCAATAAGCGGAGACACAATGATGGCAACGCCTTCACTAACCATTGCAGGCAATTGATAACACAAGCTTTTTCCTCCACCGGTAGGTTTTATTACAAACGTATCATGCCCTGCCAATAATGATTCAATGATCTTTTCCTGGTTGCCTTTGAAAGATTCAAATCCGAAGTGTTCCTGCAACGCCTCATGAAGATCGAACTTCTTTTTGGCGGCCGGTTTTCCATTGGATGTCTTTACTGTTTTTTTCGCTGATGTTGTAGCCATTACTCAAATCTTTTCACAAAAAATGTATTCCGTTTAAGATACAGAAAATAATACAACAGGTTTTTTTGAAATGATGTTTTTTACAAACAAACTGTGTACTACTGCGCAGTGACGGGAGATTTTAGGGGAAGCGGTTATAGACCCTTCAATTCATTCATCCCGGTAGTCGCTTTTAATACTCATAATAAACGGACTGCGAATTTACGAAATTCATTTGCTCAAATCGTTATTAAAAACGTAAAGGATATTCGGCATAACATCTGTTTGTTTCATAACAAATCCTCTAATTTTGGCCACTTAAATGACGGCCTCAGTAAAACAGATCGCCTTAAAGACTATTGAATTAGAGTCACAATCCATTAGCGGGTTATCTCAATTCATTAATTCAGATTTTGAGAAAGCGGTAAGTGTTATTGCTCATAACAAAGGCCGCCTGGTTATAAGCGGTATTGGAAAAAGTGCGGTGATTGCTCAAAAAATAGTTGCTACCCTTAATTCAACAGGTACCCCCTCGATCTTTATGCATGCGGCAGATGCTATTCACGGAGATCTGGGTATTGTGCAGCAGGAGGATGTTGTAATGATCATCAGCAAAAGCGGAGAAAGCCCTGAGATAAAAGTGTTGGTGCCATTAATAAAGAATTTTAAAAATATTTTGATCGGGATGGTAGGAAGCATCGATTCTTACCTGGCGAAACAATCTGATATTATTTTAAACACGACCGTTGAACAAGAAGCCTGTCCAAATAATTTAGCGCCAACAAGCAGCACCACTGCCCAATTGGTGATGGGTGATGCCCTGGCCGTTTGTTTGATGGAGACAAAAGGATTCAATGGCGATGATTTTGCAAAATTTCATCCGGGCGGCACACTGGGTAAAAAGCTTTACTTAAGAGTTGGGGATCTTTATATAAAAAATGAAAAACCAAAGCTAAAAAAAGAGGCAACATTAACTGAGATCATTTTTGAAATTTCATCCAAAAGATTAGGCGCTACAGCTATTGTAGATGATGCCGATACTCTTTTAGGAATAATAACCGATGGCGATCTAAGAAGAATGTTGGAGAAAAAAATTTCTTTAGATGAAATAACAGCGGCAGAGATAATGACAGGAACAGCTAAGACAATAGCTGCCGATGAGCTTGCAGTAGCTGCATTGGACCTGATGCGGAAAAAAGCAATAACACAATTAGTGGTAACAGATGGGGGAAAATATCTTGGATTTATACATTTACATGACCTGATCCGTGAAGGATTGATATAAAAATGAGCAGCAAACATCATTATGTAGCCATCATGGCCGGTGGAATCGGTAGTCGTTTTTGGCCCATGAGCCGCACAGCATATCCCAAACAATTTCTTGATATACTGAATACCGGCAAAACGCTGATTCAGCAAACCTACGATCGCTATAAAAAGCTGGTGCCGGAAGAAAATATTTTTATCATTACTTCTGCTGAATATGTTCATATTCTAAAGCAGCAGCTGCCAAAAGTAAAAGACGAGAATATTCTTGGAGAACCATCAAGAAAAAATACTGCTCCATGTGTTGCCTATATTTCTTTTAAGCTATTAAAGAAAGATCCAAATGCCACTTTGATTGTTGCGCCTGCCGATCATTTGGTAACGGAAACAAATGAATTTGTCAAAACATCGAAAAAGGCTCTTGACTTTGTAGATCATATTAATGCTTTTGTCACACTCGGAATAAAACCAATATATCCGAATACGGGATATGGCTATATTCAACACGAAACGGCGGCAGTGGCACCGGATATTTATAAAGTAAAAACATTTACAGAAAAACCCAATGCCGAGCTGGCGCAAACATTTATCGCCAGCGGGGATTTTCTTTGGAATGCGGGAATTTTTATTTGGAAAGTAAAAAACATCATTACCGCTTTTGAAAAGTATTTGCCGGAAATGTATGAAGTGTTTGCCGCGGAAAAAGATAAGTTCAATACCAAAGAAGAAAAGCAGGCAATTGATGAAATTTATCCGCAATGCACGAATATTTCAATTGATTTTGGAATAATGGAGAAAGCCGATAATGTTTACATCATCCCTTCCTCATTTGGGTGGAGTGATCTTGGTACATGGAACAGTGCATGGGAAAACATGGAAAAAGATTATTTGGCAAATGCGGTGGCGGGAAAAAATGTAATGGTTATCGATGCCACCAAATGCATGGTTCATGCTGACGACAGCAAGCTTATTGTATTACAGGGTTTAGACGATTTTATAGTAGTTGATACAAAAGATGCCCTGCTAATTTGTAAAAAAGAAAAAGAACAGGAAATAAAAGAATTTGTTGCTGAAGTAAAACGAAACAAAGGCGACAAGTACCTCTAAAGTGGTATCAGTAATTCATCCAGCTTTCATATTTTTAGATGTCTGATATGACCACCATCAACAATATATTGTTTCTGGACATAGAAACGGTTCCTCAATATGCAGATTATCATTCTTTGCCCAAAGACTGGAAAGAATTGTGGGATACTAAGGCGACATCGCTTTTAAAATATCATGAAGAGGAAACCAAGGAAACGATCTATCATCGTGCAGGCATCTATGCTGAATTTGGAAAAATCATTTGCATCAGCTGCGGATTTATCTCCGGGAACGGAGAAGATAAAAAAATTATTCTCAAATCTTTTTTTGGCGAAAATGAAGTCCTGCTTCTGGTGGAGTTTTGTGACATGCTGAAGAAATGGTCGGCAACCGGCGAGGAGCAAAAATTTTTGTGTGCACATAATGGAAAGGAGTTTGATTTTCCATATTTATGCAGACGATTACTAATTAACAATCTTTCAATTCCTGCAATTTTAAATATAAGTGGGAAAAAACCCTGGGAGGTTGGCCATCTTGATACTCTCGAATTATGGAAATTCGGAGATTTTAAAAGTTTTACTTCATTAAATCTATTGGCACATACCCTGGGCATTCCAACTCCTAAAGATGATATTGATGGCAGTAAGGTATGGAGCGTTTATTGGAATGACAGAGACCTGCCGCGAATAGTAAACTATTGCCAGAAGGATGTTGTCACAGTTGCACAAATATTTTTGAAATTGAACTGTGATTCCGCAGTAAAACCCGGGAATGTTGAGATCAAGTGCTGAGCGATAAGAATTTTCAACTTGTTTTTCAGTCTTTGATTCAGAACAGCTATTTTTGCTGCCCCAAATCTGATTTGTAGTTTAAGGTGCGGTAGCTCAGTCGGTAGAGCAAAGGACTGAAAATCCTTGTGTCGGCGGTTCGATCCCGCCCCACACCACGCAAAGGCTCTGGTTTTAAATGACCAGGGCTTTTTATTTTTACTTCAATGGAGTACGACGTTACTAACGAAATGTTCCGGTTAGCTTCAGAGCTTATCAATCACAGCTCACGGAATATATTTCTTACAGGTAAAGCGGGTACAGGGAAAACGACATTTTTAAAATATATCAGGCAAAATTGTTCCAAACAGGTGGCAGTAGTAGCACCAACAGGGGTTGCTGCTATCAATGCTTGCGGGGTTACTATCCATTCTTTTTTTCAATTACCTGTATCACCCTTTATTCCGGATATAAAAGGATTTAATAATAGCCGTGATGAAGTAACAAACAAAAATAGTCTCTTAAGCAAGCTGCGCATGACTTCAGATAAGAAAAGAGTTTTGCAGGAGCTGGAACTATTGGTGATTGATGAAATAAGCATGGTACGTTGCGATACACTTGATGCTGTAGACACAATATTGCGTCATATCCGTCGCCGGCACAATGAAAGTTTTGGGGGAGTGCAGGTGTTGTTTATTGGCGACATGTTTCAATTGCCGCCGGTTGTTAAAGAACAGGAATGGGTTTTTTTAAAAGAATATTACAACTCTCCTTTTTTCTTCGATAGTATGGTATTGAAAAATGAGTCGCCGGTATATATAGAGTTTGAAAAGATATTCAGGCAAAAAGAAGAAAAATTTATTACCATGCTAAACCAGGTAAGGAATAATGAACTTGATGAAGACGCCAGATCGGTATTTGAGAATTTGTTTACACCGGATTTTAACCGGCAAAAAGATGATGGTTATATAATTCTTACAACACACAATGAAAAAGCAAGAGTAAAAAATGAGAATGAACTGAACCAGCTTACCGCTGCCCCATTTTTATATGAAGCCATAGTAGAAGGTGATTTTCCAGACAATGTATTTCCCGCTGATCCGCAACTTCGCCTAAAAGTTGGCGCCCAGGTGATGTTTATTAAAAATGATACCGAGAAAATAAAAAAATATTTTAACGGGAAAATTGGAACGGTTGTAGAATTGGAAAAAGACAGGATAATAGTGCAGTGTAAAGATGATCCAGAGCCCATTGGAGTTAAAATGGAAAAGTGGGAAAACATCCGTTACACAGTTAATAAAACAACAAAGAAA
>FKKE01005322.1_pt2 | contig 10194 bp, 10 predicted proteins | sample 1106331 | NCBI WGS metagenome assembly FKKE01 (sample SAMEA3931202, study PRJEB13176) | freshwater metagenome | biome: Drinking water system; feature: drinking water; material: freshwater | place: China | collected 2013-02-06 | reverse complement strand
TGAATCGCTACGTCATCGGGCAAAAAGACGCCAAACGCATGGTGGCCATCGCACTCCGCAATCGGTGGCGCCGGCAGCAGCTCTCGCCGGACTTGCGGGATGAGGTCATGCCGAAGAACATCATTATGATCGGACCGACCGGGGTGGGAAAAACGGAGATCGCGAGACGGCTGGCCAAGCTGGCTCATGCTCCGTTCATTAAGGTCGAAGCCTCGAAGTTCACGGAAGTTGGCTATGTCGGGCGTGACGTGGAATCCATCATCCGGGATCTGGCGGAGCTCGCCATCAATATGGTGAAAACCCATCGTCTGGACGCGGTCCAGAACAAGGCCGAGCAGCTTGGGGAAGAACGGCTACTTGACCTGTTGCTACCGCAACCCCCATCCAGACCCGGATTCATGGAGGGGCAGGGTGAAGGGACCGCCGCAACCGCGCATGATTCCTATGAGGCCACCAGGTCGAAACTGCGACTCCAACTGCGCGACGGCAAGCTCGACGAGCGGACGGTCGAGATGGAGGTCAAGGAGCGCAGTATGCCGGTTGGCGTCATTTCCAATCTCGGTGGAATGGACGAGCTGGAAGGAAACCTCCGCGACATGTTGGGTGGAATGTTTCAGGGTAAGAAGAAGAAGCGCCTGATGAAGGTGCCGGAAGCCCTGAAGCACCTGACGCAGGAAGAAGCGCAGAAGCTCATCGACATGGATGAGGTGGTGCGTGAAGCGATTACCAAGGTAGAGCAGACCGGTATCGTGTTTCTCGACGAGATCGACAAGATCGCCGGACGGGAACGGACGATGGGTCCAGACGTATCGCGCGAAGGTGTGCAGCGGGACTTGCTCCCTATTGTCGAAGGCTGTACGGTGAGCACGAAACATGGCGCGGTGCTGACGGACCACATTCTCTTCATCGCGGCAGGCGCGTTTCATGTCGCCAAGCCCTCCGACTTGATTCCAGAACTGCAAGGGCGATTTCCCATTCGCGTGGAACTCAGCCCCTTGTCGAAAGAAGACTTTGTGCGTATCCTCACGGAACCGAAAGGGGCGCTGGTCCGGCAGTATCAGGCCTTGCTGGCGACGGAGGGGCTCACGGTGCAGTTCGCCTCGGACGGGTTGGAGGCCATCGCCGACATTGCCGTGCAGGTCAATGAGCGGACGGAAAACATCGGGGCTCGCCGTCTCTTCACGATCATGGAACGGCTGCTGGAACAGATCTCCTTTGAAGGGCCCGAGTGGCCGGACAAAACCGTGAACATTACGGCCGACTATGTTCGTGAACGGCTGAAGGACGTGGTGAAGGATCAGGATCTCAGCCGGTACATACTCTAGGAGTTGCCAGCCATCAGCCGTTTGCCGGGAGTGCGTCTATGAATCGACTGATCAAGAAAGCCAATGTTCTGATCGAATCCCTGCCATACATCCGGAGCTTCCGCGGGAAGACCGTCGTCGTCAAGTACGGTGGCCATGCGATGACGGATGCGTCATTGAAAGAACGGTTCGCGCAGGATGTGGTGTTGTTGAAATATGTCGGGATCAATCCGGTCATCGTCCATGGCGGAGGGCCCCAGATCGACAAAATGCTGGATCGACTCGGAATCGAAGCGAAGTTCCGCCATGGCGTGCGGATCACGGACGAAGCGACCATGGAGATCGTCGAGATGGTGTTGGCTGGGCGCATTAACATGGAGATTACCGATCTCATCAACCGGCACGGAGGCAGCGCGGTGGGATTGAGCGGAAAAGACGGAGGTCTGATCTTAAGCAAACCGCTCACGGCCAAGGCTTGGGCGGAAAGTCTGGAGCGCGATCTGGATGAAGAGGACAGTAAAGGAGACTTCGGCTTGGTAGGCGATATCGAGAAAGTTGATCCGGGGCTATTACGCAACCTTCAGGAAGACCACTACATCCCAATCATCGCGCCGATCGGCACGGATCGCGAAGGCAACACGTACAATATCAATGCGGATCTTGTCGCAGGGGCGGTGGCCGGGGCCCTGCGCGCGGAAAAGCTCGTCATGATGACGGATATTAAAGGTATCCGCGACGCCAAGGGGCGCCATCTTTCGACCGTGTCTCGCAAAGACGTCCAGCGCATGGTGAAGAAAGGGACGATCACAGAGGGCATGCTCCCCAAAGTGCACGCCTGCCTGGATGCGATCGAAGGCGGTGTCGGGAAAGCCCACATCATCGACGGTCGGATCCCCCATGCGGTGTTGCTGGAAATCTTTACCCGCAAAGGCATCGGGACGGAGATTGTCGCATAGGCCGTTTCGTCAAGCGTAAATCGTCATTCGTGAATCAGCAACCGATATCGGCACGAGCCCGACTGATGACGCATCTCCGCGTCTTGGTCGGCGAACGTCATCCAGTCTCCTCACCGGACAGGCTCAGGAGCACAGAAGACTATCTCGCTGAGGAGTTCAGCCGTTTCGGCCTTGACGTCGTCCGCCATCCGTTCGACGCGTTTGGCAGTACCTATTGCAATGTCATTGGGACGGTGCGAGGCCAACAGGACATCTCCCCGCTGATTCTCGCTGCCCACTACGACACTGTCGAAGGATCGCCGGGAGCGGATGACAACGCAAGTGCGCTGGCCGTCTTGCTCGAGGTCGCGCAACACATCAGATCACGCCCCTGCCAACGGCCGATTCACTTCGTCGCCTTTTGTCTCGAAGAGGAAGGTCTTCTCGGAAGTCGGGCATACGCAGCCCACCTGACGGCAATGCGACAATCGGTCTGTGGCGCCCTTGTATTGGAATGCGTCGGCTACGCGCGAAATGAAGAAGGATCGCAAAAGACTCCACCGGGCGTCCCGATTGCCGTCCCGACCACGGGGAACTTCCTTGCTGTCATCGGGAATCAGGCCTCAGCTGGGTTGACTCACTCCGTGAGCCAAACCATGAGCCGGCATGTGCCCATTGTCCCGCTCATCGTGCCGGGTAACGGCGAGCTCCTACCCGACACCCGGCGCAGCGACCACACCTCATTCTGGGAACAGGGATTCCCCGCCGTCATGCTCACCGACACGGCTAACTTCCGTAATCCGCACTACCACCGGCCCACCGATACCATCGACACATTGAACCTGGACTTCATAGCCGCTGTCGCCGACGCTGTGGTGGTGGCGATTCTCGATGAGGCTTGGGAACAAGCCTCCTAACGTTCGCAATTCTGAGGGCGGTCCATCGCTTTTACCGGAATCTTGTGACATAAGTACAAGTTGTGGTAGCGAAACGTCTCACACATTCACTCCGACAGATTACCACCAGCATCTTCAATCAGCTTGATTTCAAGAGACTCGGTCCCGTTTATTGTTACGAAGGGGGCGATGAGTTTTGGCGGGCGAAGCGACGGCCCTGCGAGCGGCTTGGCATCAAGATATCTCAAGCGCTTCAGAGAAAATTGCGCCGTGGCGGGCGAAGCCTGTACGTCGGTGCCGGTGTTGCGGAACTGCCCTGTCTCTTGGCCGAAGCCATTGACCTTCACCGCCACGTCGAACCCTATAACCTCCGCCGATCCGAAGTCACCGCGCTCAACCGGGCTTGCCGTGGGACACCAGTAAAGTTTCGCGCATCAACCGCGGAGAAGGCCAAGGGGACGTTCGATCATCTCTGGATCGTGAGCGTTCTCAACGACCCGGAACGGTTTCCCGATCTCTCGCCGCTGTCCTATGGGAACGCAAATCCGGTCACATTTGATCCGACAAGATTCGAACAACAGCGTCGCATCGTTCGGTCGATCGTTGATTGCTGTATGCCCAAGCTCAGTGTGCCCGGCTGGATCACAACTTCAACGGAGGAAGTCGTGTGGATTGCGGATTGGTGTCACCGGCAGGGTACTCCGTATCATGTTGAGCGGAGGCAGTATCCGACGGCTTTAGTGGGCGACCCGATCTGTTTCATCCGGGTTGGTCAAGGAGCAGGAGTGAGGAGTTAGGGAAAAAGAGGAGCGTTATGGAACAAAGCCCGTGGGCTTTGATGGTTGGTCTATGTAAGTACGAGCATAGCGCACGTAGTTCTCGGCGGACTCCTTGATCCAGGCTAGTTCTTTCTCACTAACCGGTCGCTTCACCTTGGCTGGTGAGCCGAAAATTAGGCTTTGGGGCGGCACGATCGTTCCCTCCGTCACCAGCGCCCCGGCTCCCACGATCGAATCCTCCCCGATCTCCGCGCCGTCCATAATAATGGCGCCCATTCCCACTAACACGCGATCCTTGATTGTGCAACCGTGCAGCACGACATGGTGTCCGACTGTCACATCGTTTCCGATGATCAACGGGTGAGTATCGTGGGTCACATGCAGCATACAGAGGTCTTGGACGTTGGTCCGATCCCCGATGCGGATATAGTTTACATCGCCTCGGATCACGGCATGGAACCAGGCACTGCATGCCTCGCCCATGACCACGTCCCCAACGACCACTGCGGTGTCCTCAATAAAACAGGAATTAGGAACGGTCGGCCTGATGCCTTGGTAGGTACGAATCACGCCGCGCACTCTAGGGGAAGCGCCAGCGGAATAGCAAGGGGCCGTTCGTTGACAGGCTTTTCATGCCTCCCGTAGGATGCCCATCATGTCGTCGTCATTGATTCAACTCGACCGGAAGAAGCCGGGCAGGAAGTCCATACAAGGAAAAGCCGTGTCGGGTGGGACTACGGTTGGCTTTGTCAACCTAGGTTGCTCCAAGAACCAGGTGGATTCCGAGGTCATGCTGGGCACGCTCGTCAAGGAGGGGTTCCAGCTGACCGGTGATCCCCAACAGGCCGAGGTGGTAATCATCAACACCTGTGGCTTTATCGAAGAGGCGAAGCAGGAGTCGATCAATACCATTCTGGAGCATGCCAAACTGAAGAAACGGGGAGCCTGCCGCGTCCTCATCGCCGCGGGCTGCCTGGCGCAGCGCTATCAGGGCGATTTGCTGAAAGAGTTGCCCGAGTTGGATGGAGTGGTTGGAACCGGCGAATTCGGTAAGATTGCCGAGATTTGCCATACTCTCTTGGTCCCGAAGAAGCGCCACCAGCGTGTCTGGATGAGCAAGCCACCCTATCTGTATGACGAATTGGCACCCCGAGTGCGATTGGGCAAGCAGCATAGTGCCTACGTCAAGATCGCCGAAGGGTGCAACCGTAACTGTGCCTTCTGTGCCATTCCTCTGATGCGGGGCAAGCAGCGGAGCCGGCCGATCGAGTCAATTGTCGCCGAATCCCAACGGCTGGCCTCCGAAGGTGTGAAGGAAATCAGTCTCATCTCGCAAGACACCATCAACTACGGCGTCGACATCGGACTCCGTCAAGGACTCGTGTCGCTCTTGCGTGAGTTGGTTCAAGTGGACGGGTTACGGTGGGTCCGGCCCTTCTATCTCTATCCGCAACAGGTGACGGATGAGCTGCTGGATCTCTATGCGGGCGAAGAGAAGATTGCGAAGTACGTCGACATGCCGCTGCAACATATCAACAACCGCATGCTGAAGGCCATGCACCGTTTGGGCGACCGGGCAGTCATTGAACGACTAGTTGATCGGATCCGACATCGCATCCCCGGCGTGACTTTCCGCACGGCCTTTATCGTCGGATTCCCGGGTGAAACTGAGTCGGCATTCAACGAACTGAGAGATTATGTACAGCAGGCTGAGTTCGACCGGGTCGCGGTGTTCCACTATTCAGACGAAGAAGACACCCCGGCGATGGGCTTCGATGGAAAGATTGAGCGGGACGTGATGGACGAACGCCGCAACGAGCTGTTGGCGGTTCAAGAGTCCATCGCGGGGGCGAAGGGACAGGAAAAGGTCGGGACCGTGCTTGATGTCCTGATCGACGGACCCTCCGAAGAAACCGCCTTGTTACTCGAAGGCCGGCATGAAGGCTTGGCTCCTGACATTGATGGCACGGTGTACATCAATGACGGAGTCGCATCTGCCGGCGATGTGGTTAAAGTGCGGATCACCGAGGCGACGACGTACGATCTCCTCGGTCAGATGGTCTCGTAACCTCCCTCCCACGGCAACTTTCAGGCTTCTGCTATACTCACGGAGTCAGTCCGTCAGTAACCTGTATAACGGTCATCGTAAATATGACGACACAGCGGAAAGAGTCCATCGTCCTCCTGATCCACTGCAAGGACCGTAAGGGGATCGTCGCCCGTGTGTCCGGTTTTATTCACGATTTCGGGGGGAATATCCTCGACTCCGATCACCACACGGATGAAGAATCGAACGACTTCCTGATGCGGATGGAGTTTGGGACGGAAGGGTTGCAAATTGCCTCTGATGAGATCGCATCCGCGTTTGCGCCCATTGCCAAGATCTTCGAAATGCGTTACGAATTTCATCTCAACACCAGACTCCCCCGCGTCGGGATGCTGGTCTCGAAACAAGACCACTGTTTAGCGGATCTGCTGCAACGGCATCGTCGAGACGAGCTCCGCATCGACATTCCGATCATCATTTCCAACCACGACACCTGCGCGAGCTGGGCGGATCTCTTCAAGATTCCATTCGCCGTGTACCCTGTCAGCAAGGAGACCAAGCCTCAGCAAGAGCGGCAGGTTTTAACCCTCCTGAAGGAACATCGCGTGGAACTGGTCGTTATGGCCCGGTACATGCAAATTCTCAGTGCGGAGTTCTTGTCCCAAGTCGGCTGCCCGGTCATCAACATCCATCATTCGTTTCTTCCCGCCTTCATCGGAGCCAATCCCTATCGGCAAGCCTATGACCGTGGGGTCAAGATCATCGGGGCGACCGCGCACTACGCCACACAGGACCTGGACGAAGGACCGATCATCGAACAGGATGTGATCCGGATTGGTCACCGGGACACCGTCGAGGACCTCGTCCGCAAAGGCCGGGACTTGGAGGAGATCGTGCTGGCTCGCGCCGTCCGGAGACATATTGACCATCGCGTGCTCGTGTATGGCAGGAAGACGGTCGTATTCGACTGAACGCTGCGAGCGTAGCTTGTGAGAGGCCGAGGGGAACGGGTCTTACCCGTTCCCCTTTGTTGTTTTCGTCGGGTTATCGAAAGACCGGCCGAGGACGAGTCACGCCGGGCGTGGCATGAGTGGCAGCGAGACTGTGAAGGTAGAGCCTCGGCCCAGCTCGCTCTGCACGCTGATCCGGCCCTTGTGGGTTTCGGCGATCCAGGAGCAGATGGCCAGGCCCAAACCGGTGCCTTTTTTGGTATGTGCCCGCGCTTCGTCGGTTCGGAAGAAGCGGTCGAAGATCTTGCGCCGATCGTCTGGCGCAATACCGATGCCCTGGTCGCTGACGGAGAGAATGGCCAGTTGACCGTCAGTCACCAGACTAATCGTGACTTTCCCTTTCGCGTGCGAATACTTGACGGCATTTTCGACCAAGTTCAGTAGCAGCTCGCGCAACCGCAGTTCATCACCCTGCACCCGAGCCGGCATGACGGTTCCCAGCACGACCTCGATCATGCGATCCTGCCCGAGTAAGGTGGCTTGGCGGTGGATATCCTCGACGAGCGTTTCCAAGGAGACCGGAAGCAGTTCCATTTTGACCTCGCCCATGTCGGCACGAGAAAGAAACAGCAGTTCATCGACAATGCGGGTCATCCGGTCGATTTCCTCGAGATTACTCTCGAGCACAGAGTGATAATCTTCCAGCGGGCGAGGACGCCGTAGCACAAGCTCAGTTTCACCTTTCATCACGGTCAACGGCGTCCGCAGCTCGTGCGACGCATCGCTGGTGAATTGGCGAATTTGTCGAAAGGAAGCGTCGAGCCGTCCGATCATATTGTTGAACGTTCCGGCCAGCCGACCGATTTCGTCTGACGCGGTCTGCATGGTCAGGCGCTGGCTGAGATCCCCCGCCGCGATGCGTTGGGCGGCCAGCGTGATGGCATCAACCGGGCGCAAGGCTCGTCCGGCGAGAAACCACCCCGCCCCAAGCGAGACGGCCAACGCAATCGGGACGGCCACGACCAGCAGGATGAGAAAACGGCGCAACGTATCCTCGATTGATTCCATCGAGGTGCCAACCTGCACAATGTAGAGAAGTCTGCCTTGGTAATTGATCGGGACAGAGATGAGCCGCAGCTGGGGCTCGTTGGGATACTTGGCCGTTTCGAACAACGACTGGCCGTTGAATGTCGTCTCGAGCGCTTTTCGGCTGAGCGGCACCTCGTGCCGCTTGATGTTGGGCGAGCGGATCGTGATGGTGCCGGAGGGGCTGAAGATCTGGAAGAATTTGTCGATTCGAGCCAATTCGGGAAACTGGGAGAGCAGGTCTTCTTCGTCGAGAAGCGGAAGGAATCCGCGTTCTTCCAAAGAGCGGACCGCAGTGGCGGCGGTGTCTTCGAGCGACTGATCGACGTCATCGCGAAGGTTTCGGGCGGTGATCACGTACAGGACGACGGAGAACACGATCAAGACCATCGCCAGCGCGCTTCCGTACCAGAGGGTGAGCCTGACGCGCAGCGGCATCAGCGAGCTCCGGCGTAGAGGCTGAACGAACCGGTCGAGGCCACTCGGTAACCGTAGACCATTGGAAACAGAGTGGGCACGACGTTCATGTCAGTCGGCTTTCAGCATGTACCCGCTGCCCCGGATCGTGTGGATCAGCTTTTTTGTTCGGCCCCGATCGATCTTGTTGCGGAGATAGTTCACATAGACGTCGATGACGTTGGTGAAGGTATCGAAATCTTGATTCCACACGTGCTCGGAGATCATGGGACGGGTCAAGACACGGCCGGTGTGGCGCATGAGGTATTCGAGTAGGGCGTATTCTTTGAGTGTGAGGTCGATGCGTTGTCCGCCACGGGTGACTTCACGCATCGCCGGATTCAGGATCAAATCATCGACCTGAAGGACTCCCGGACTTTCCGTCGCGCCCCGTCGGAGCAAGGCGCGGACACGCGCCAGCAATTCATCGATGGCAAACGGCTTAGTCAGATAATCGTCGGCGCCGGCATCGAGTCCTTTCACCCGCTGATCGATCTGGGATTGAGCCGAGAGAATCAGGATAGGTGTGTGAATGCGCTCGCGGCGGATTGTCTTGAGAATATCCATGCCGGACATCGACGGGAGCATGAGGTCAACCACCACCAAGTCGTAATTGGTCGCCAAGGCCATCTCAAGTCCTTTGGCTCCATCCTCGCACAGGTCGACGGCGTAGCTTTCTTCTTCAAGCGCACGCTTGATAAAGCAGCCGACTTTGGTTTCATCCTCGATGACAAGCACGCGCATGGGACGATCCTTGCAAGGGGTGATTATACCAAACCGGAATGACGTCTATGGCAGAAGTTTTGAGAAGATGTTGGCTGAGAGGTTGGAGGAAGTCTCACACCGGTTCGAACCCTACTACATTGAATCCCCAGGAACGACTTTTTCGAGCGAGACGATCATGGGCCTATTCCCCAGCATTCGGACGACGAATGCTTCTTCGCCCTCGACTTTAAATTCCCGATTCGATTGCAGTAAGGTCTGCGTCGACTTGTACGAAACTTTTGCGCTTCGCTCATCGGGAGCCAGCGAAATAGTGGTATTCACTCGGGTGAAATCATTGGCGCTAGGGAAGGTGAATTCCATCGCGAGCGTTTTTCGATATTCTTCTCGTGTCAGCATCGCGGACTGCTGATGTGTGCCCTGCCTCATGTGAATGGTGATCATCACGTCGGAAGCGATGTGTCGCAAAATGCCATCCACATCTTTTTGTCTGGTGGCGTGCTCGATGTTATTGAGCAACAGCTCGATTGAGGCCCGAGTCAAAAGTGGCTCGGCTTCTGAAGGTTTGCGCGAGGGGTTAGGTGCTGAGGGGTTGGACTGGGCTGTCGAAGAAGAAAACGAGAAGCCCTGCGTGGATGGGCCTGGGGATTTGAAGAAAACCAGGTAGCCGACTCCGATGATGATGACGACGAGGCCAAGACCAATTGTGAGCGTGAGAGCCGAGCCTTTGGCGGAGGGTTGTTCTGACATGGACGGACATCCTCAAACGGGACGTGACCCTACGCTGTCAGAGAATGACTGCTAACAGGAAATGGAATTCGGTTCTTTCGCCACTGCAATAGCGCAAAACTCCAGGAATGCAATCAGTAGGGCATAGGTTCAGATTGTAGGGCGTAGGCTTGATCGACAGCTCCCCAGAGACTATTCAGGATGCCATTCGTAGAGAACAGCAGCATGCTACCCATGGGTTTGGACGCAACCAAAGACAGAGAGAATATGGAGCGGGAAAAGGGATTTG
>FKKE01001116.1_pt2 | contig 10200 bp, 9 predicted proteins | sample 1106331 | NCBI WGS metagenome assembly FKKE01 (sample SAMEA3931202, study PRJEB13176) | freshwater metagenome | biome: Drinking water system; feature: drinking water; material: freshwater | place: China | collected 2013-02-06 | reverse complement strand
AAGGTGAAAATCTAAAGAGTATTGTCAAAGAGAAATATGGCGAAATTGCAAAGAAATCGCTTGAAGAGTTGAACAACACAACGTGTTGCAGAACTCAATGCTGTGACGGCGAGCCGCATGATCTGAGCTGCTTTAATGACGATTACACTCAACTGAAGGGCTACAACAAAGATGCAGATTTGAAGCTCGGCTGCGGCATACCTACCGAAGTAGCAGCAATCAAGGCTGGCGATAGAGTTCTCGATCTTGGTTCCGGCGCAGGCAACGACGCCTTCGTGGCAAGAGCCCTAGTCGGTGAAAATGGAAGAGTCATCGGGCTCGACATGACGGAACCAATGATCGAAAAAGCCCGCAAGAACGCGCAGGCGCTCGGCTACTCGAACGTTGAATTTCGTTTGGGCGACATAGAGGAGATGCCTATTGAAAGCAACTCTATTGATGTCGTGATTAGCAACTGCGTGCTCAATCTTGTCCCCGATAAGAAGAAAGCGTTTAGCGAAATGTATCGTGTTCTAAAATCCGAGGGACATTTTTCGGTCTCTGACATTGTGCTTGCGAGACCACTACCGGCTGGCATTCAACAAGCCGCAGAGATGTACGCGGGATGCGTATCCGGTGCAATTCTAAAAGCTGAATATCTGAAGATTATAGATGAAGCGGGATTTCGGAATGTAGATATTAAGATCGAAAAGCCAATTCATCTGCCGGATGAAGTATTAGTCAAATACATGACGCGGGAAGATGTGACCAGCTTTAAAAAGCAGGGAGCTGCAATATTGAGTATAACCGTGTTTGGAGAGAGATAGAGTGGTGCAAAACGTTCTCTTTCGGCAGTGGCGTTCGATCTTATTGTAACTGTTTGCGATACGGCTCAGTCATGCCCAACACCACCGAAGGGTGCCGAAGTTATTCATGCCCCGTTTGATGACGCGCCGAGGCTAGCAAAAGACGCCAACACGGAGGAGGAAGCAATGCAGCACTACCGTCGTGTAAGGGGCGAGATTACGGAATTCGTTATCAAGCTTCCAAGGCTGTCAGGGCAAGCTCTTTAAAGCTTTCTTACTCGCGGATCGGAGATTCGTGCTCTTTCGCTTGTGAGCACTGCAATTGAGTGATGTGGAATCATGGCTCGCATGTACGAAATATCATCGACCGCTACCTGGGTGCGTACTAGTGTCGTCCAGTAAAGATGGAAACTACGTCAGCCAGAACCGACACGGTAATAAGGGCAATAGGAAGGTGGACTAATGCAGGATGATAAGGTGTCAAATATTCGTTCATGTCTCTAACTGTGATTCCCTGCGCGTGGGTATAAAATGAGTAGAAGAGTCGCATAGGCTGGTCAGGCTGAACATGACAGGGGTCACTGCATTTCGGCGATACCGCTTCAGACGACGACCCTGATCAGAGAGCATTGGGGAAAAATTCTATAAAGGTCGAGATGGTTGCCACCCTCGATTCAGGCGTGGCGGAAGTTGTGCGAAAACAATAAGACGGATGGTCTTACATCAAAGGAGATGCGTGAAAAAGTATCTGCGCTTCGCGCTATTTTTCGCTTCGCTAGTATCTTTCCTGGGGTGTAGCAGCATTCGCGTGGAACAGCGTAATCAGGTTTCCTATCGTCGCGGTCCGTACAACTTCGACTTCTATAGCAGACATAACCGCTCATATCGCACCGGGTCTGCCATTCATTTTGCTCATGGAAAAGCCCACGATGTTCCGCAGCTGACGCCGCTAGAAAAAGCGGGGTACTATGATCAGCAGTTTGATGCGGAGATGGTCAACTGGATTTTCGACCTGCCTCGGGTCGAGCCCCATACGGAATACTGGGGACCACATACTGGGTTATTTGCATGGGAACTCTACCGCGCAATTGATTGGACTCACATCCATCATGAGCAAACTTACGACATCCTTTCCTCTCATGATGTGCCATGGTCGGATAAAGAAAAGGTAACTGACCAAGCCGTAAATTACTACCTCAAGTGGGTAGACGTGGCGCGCTCTCCCGCTCCTTTGGATGTGACGATGCGCCGTGCTGCTACGATGATGAAGCCTTATTTCGGGTATTTCAGAACCTATTACCCGGAATCCGCAAAGTTCTTTTTTGCGGCACATTGGTGGCATCCGGCAAGATACGAAGCCATGATGGTTGTAGGAGACAACGTAAACCAAGAGCGTGTTGTTGACCCAACCGAGGAGCTCCTATTTACCCAAGTAATAAAGGATCGTCCTCTTCGCATGCTACTTAGTAGGGAGATGATGCCACGCTACAGCACGCTCTCTCCTGAGTCGGCAAACATCTTCGATAATCTCCACATGCTGCATGGAATTGCGTACGACATCCTCGCTTATCCAAAGTGGAGCGCGGCAGAGAAGAGAGAGGAACTTTACCGTGTTCTTGCGGCTATGGGGGAACAACCGGGGGACAAAGAGATCGCCCGAAAGTTCCCACTGGTAAACCCAGAAATGGACCCGAGGAAATACGAGCCGTGGATGAAAACGGTAAAGAGCCCGGGGCTCGGCATGAATGAGATAATGGCAGAGATGCTTCGTGAGATGTGGCCGATGATGAGCGCCGATGGTGCAAAGGAGCCACCGCCTGAAGTGTGGGAACAGTTTTGGCTTAAAATGGAGCCGGGAATGCAACAAGGAGAAAGATCCGGCGCGCTTCATGACGCTATCATGGCTGTATATCCAAACATGAAGATGAATCATGAGGCGATGAAGGCCGGGAAGAGTTCAAAAAAAATGAGTGAAATGATGCTATCGGGTTGGAGAGAAAAGCATGGTGCTATGCCCCCGGGTTCTTCAAAAGCCGCGGTAACGACGGAGGGCGGACATCATGAATTTTAAACTGCAAAGCCTGAGATCTAAGCTCGTCGCATTAATGTCAATTGCCGCCGCCTTGGCGTGTCATCACCCATTTATGCCGACCCTCTAAATCTCGAAAGTGGCCTGCCGTTAGAAGTCGAAGACGCCTATGTCACTCCGCTTTGGAACCGAGAGTATCAAGGCTTTGTTCGTTATAATCGAAGCGAAAAAGACAAAGATGTGCTTGAAGCCGTGCAGAGAGTTGAACTTGGCGTCTGGTGCAACACCGAGCTGACTATCGAAGCTCCTTTCATTTTTGGAGAAGATAAGTCCGACGGCTACGGCCCGACACCGATTGAGCTTCTTTATAACTTAAATCAAGAGACGCGCTCTCTCCCCGCATTTACCGTCGACGGCGCGCTCATTACTCCTACAGGTGAATACAATGAAGGATTGGATTCAAAGGCCGAGCTTTTGATCACAAAGACAGTGCCGGGCACCTGGAGTCTTCATCGAATTCACTTGAATGGCAGTTACTATTTCAATGACGATCCGGGCGATACGGAGAGAAACGGCGCATACGAGGCGATAATCGGATACGAAGCAAGGCTGAACAATCCATTCGTGCTTATCGCGGATGTTGTGAGAAGGGAGGAGCTTGAAAAAGGTTTAACCGACAACGTAGTCGAAGTTGGCTTGCGCTACCGGCTCGCGCCTTATGCGATCTTGGCTGCGGGAATAGGAAAAGGTTTCGGAGCAGATGCGCCGGATTTTGTTGCGACAACCGGCGTCCAGATTGAATTCTTTCAATAGCGAGCCGCGTTCACTGCGAAGTCCGCCTACGAAAATTTCGTAGTGGGGTGGACGATGGGATTCGAACCCACGACCCTCGGGACCACAACCCGATGCTCTGCCAATTGAGCTACGTCCACCGTGGAAGGTGACTTCTGTGAACTGGAGACAATGCCCCCAAGTATTAGCGCTGTCAATAAATTAGCATTTTCTTGCGGGAAAGATGGCCGATGAAGTTACGATCGGATAAACTCCAGGAGGTCGTTATTCAGCTTCTCCTTATGGGTGTCAGCTATTCCATGGGGTGCGCCCGCGTAAACGATGAGCTTTGAGCCTTTGATGAGTTTGGCGGATGCTCGACCTGCAGCGTCAATCGGGACGATTTGATCGTTATCGCCGTGGATCACCAGTGATGGGACATCGAATCGTTTCAAGTCCTCGGTAAAATCCGTTTCCGAAAATGCTTTAATGCAATCGTAAGCATTCTTGTGACCAGCCATCATCCCCTGTAGCCAAAATGAATCGATGATCCCTTGGGACGCTTTCGCACCGGGCCGATTGAAACCAAAGAACGGGCCACTTGCGATATCTTTGTAGAGCTGCGCACGGTTGGTGATTGAGCCGTCTCGAATGCGATCGAATACTTCGAGCGGCAGCCCACCCGGGTTGGCAGCTGTCTTGAGCATCAGTGGTGGAACAGCGGAAACGAGAACGGCTTTGGCGACCCGTTTGCTCCCATGACGTCCAATATATCGTGCGACTTCGCCGCCCCCAGTCGAGAAGCCGATCAACACCGCTTGCTTTAGATCAAGCTTATCAATGAGAGTCGCAAGATCGTCGGCATAGGTATCCATCTCGTTTCCGTCCCAAGGTTGACTGGAACGGCCGTGGCCCCTTCGATCATGGGCGATGCAACGGTAGCCCTGCGAGCCGAGGAATAGCATCTGCGCCTCCCAGCTATCGGCGCACAGCGGCCAGCCGTGACTGAACACCACGGGTTGTCCAGAACCCCAGTCTTTATAATAAATCTGTGTGCCATCTTTGGTGGTAACCATGCCCATAACTGCCTCTTCGTATGTTTCTCCTAAGCTGCGAGGGTAGTCCTTCGTTGCTCTGAGAGCAATAAAGCGCCCCTTCAGAACATGCTGGAAACCAAGGATTTGCAACAAACCCGAGGTTATTGGTAGTAGTAACCATCCTTTTTTCGCTCAGGTTTCCTGGCGATACTTGAGCTAAGGAGGGCGAGTAGCTCAGTTGGTAGAGCAGCTGACTCTTAATCAGCGGGTCCGGGGTTCGAGTCCCCGCTCGCCCACTCTCGTTCTCGCCGGAAGCGAGAATGAGAGTGACCACCGTAGCCCTTGGCGAAGGTGGTCCAACGCTTCCCTAAGGATTTATGGCGATGATTGTCCACCTTCGCTTAAATGCAGTCCCTCAGGGACTGCATTTAGCTTCGGTGGACCGCATCAGAGAAGTGGTCTCAATGAGACCACTTCTCTGATGCGGGAGTGGTGGAATTGGTAGACACGCTAGACTTAGAATCTAGTGCCGCAAGGCTTGGGGGTTCGAGTCCCTCCTCCCGCACCAGAGAGATAATGGTATTTCCGTAACGCCTGATCTCATCGAGGAGAAACTGAATGAGTAGTCAACTGGAGAAACGGGTCTCCGTTTCTGAATCGGCAGAGAATCAACGAAACATCTCAATCGAGATTCCGCATGGTATTTACGGGAAGCGATTTGGGGAGTTGCTCCGAACAACCCAACAACGGGCACACATCAAGGGTTTTCGCCCAGGCCGTGCGCCGCTCGAAATGATCGCGAAACTCTACGGAGAGTCTGTGCAAAGCACAGTGCTTCGCGAGTTAGTTGAAGAAGCCTATCGAGATGCGGTGAGTGAGCATGCGCTCCCAGTCGTTGGACTTCCTCATATTCATATTGATCCGGTGCTTGCTGATACCGATTTGAAGATCACTGCCACTGTAGAGCTCTACCCGAAACCGGAGCTGAAAGACTATTTCGGAGTCTCTTTCGAAGTCGAAGCTGAGGAATTTGACGAGGCTGAGGTAGAGCGAGGGATTACGCGGCTACGTGAGCAACTCGCAACAACTGCGCCGGTTGAAGATCGAACAATCGCTGAGGAAGGGGATATCGCCACCGTTGATTACTCTGCCACCCTTGATGGTGAGCCGCTTGAAGGCGCCTCGGTGACTGACACCCCGATTGAATTGAATGCGGAGAGAATCATCGCCGATCTCGTGACCGGGATCGTTGGCATGTCCGTTGGTGAGGAGCGGGAGGTGATTGTTCGGTTTCCCGATACCGCGCCCGAGGAACGGGTTCGTGGGAAAGAGGTTCAATACCGGGTCACACTCAAAGGACTCGCTCGGAAAGTCCTCCCCGCGATCGATGATGACTTCGCTGGCAAAACCGGACTCGCCCAAAGCGTCACGGAGCTTCGGCAATCGCTCGAGGAACACATGCGGAAGCATGTTGAGGAGAACAATCGTAATAAGACTGAGACCCACCTCTTTGAAGCGATAGCCGAGAAGAATCCGTACCGACTTCCCCAGGTAATCGTCGACGAAGAGATTCGCTCGATGTTATTCGAAGGTGGATTTCTGAATGCGAAGGAGGAGAAATCCTTTCAGCTCGATATGGCCCCCTTTCGGGAACATCTCCAGGCACGAGCGGAAGGCCGCGCGCGGCGATTCATTAATTTGGCGCGGATTGTAGAGCAGGAGGGCGTTGAAATCAGCGACGATGAATTGAAGAGCTGGCTTGAGGAAAAAGCGGCTGGACAGAAGGAAGGCTCGAACGAGGTCGAGAAGATTCTTAAATCCCAGGATCGCGTGCATCGACTGAAGGATGCCGTTGCACGAGAGAAGATGACTGCGCTACTACTAGAGAAGGCGAAGGTCCGGCATAAGAAGAGCGCCTCAGGGAGGAAGAAATGAACTTTATTCCATATGTTATCGAACAAACCGGTCGGGGGGAACGTTCCTACGATATTTACTCCCGCTTACTCAAGGATCGGATTGTCTTCCTTGGATCAGAGGTGAATGATGCAGTCGCAAACGTCATTACTGCCCAGTTGCTATTTCTTGAGAGCGAGGATCCGGAGAAGGACATTTTTTTCTACATTAATTCCCCTGGGGGCTCGATTACTGCTGGGATGGCGATCTATGACACGATGCAGTACATAACGCCGGCAGTTTCCACTCTCTGTCTTGGGCAGGCGGCGAGCATGGGAGCGTTCCTTCTCGCCGCGGGTGAGAAGGGCAAGCGTTTTGCACTCCCTCATTCTCGAATCATGATCCATCAGCCGCTCGGAGGCTTCCAGGGGCAGGTCTCTGATGTTGAGATTCATGCTCAGGAGATGATTCGGATGAAGCGCGAGCTTAACGAACTGCTCGCGAGCCACACCGGCCAAGACATTTCGCGGATCCATACTGACACAGATCGCGATCGCTTCATGTCAGCTAAAGAAGCAAAGGAATACGGGCTAATTGATCAGGTTGTTACGCAGCGACCGGTCAAGCTGAAGTCAAGTTAATCGCCCTCACTTACTCACAATAGTTTATTGGCTGAGCTTACCCCGTCAGCTATAATTTATATAAAACCTTGGTTTTTATTGCGGTATCTGGCGTTATGTGTCTCAATCGTGCCTAATAAAGGGATGGCGGATGGGGGGATAAAGCGCACGCTATGGTGGCAATGTTTCACATCAATAGTAGGGGCTAACGCACTCCCCGGGTGGTGAATGTGCCGTATTACGTAGGAGGACTCTTCCCGTGAGTAAAGGAATGGATCGAGGACAATCCGCACTCGTTTGTAGCTTCTGCGGGAAGAGCCAGGATGAGGTTCGGAAGCTCATAGCCGGACCTGAGGTCTATATTTGCGATGAGTGTATCGACCTCTGTAATGATATTATTCTCGAAGAGGTAGAGGAGGAATCCAGTTTCGGCCAATTGGATTCGGTGCCGAAGCCACGAGAGATTCGTGCCTTTCTCGATCAATATGTCATCGGGCAGGATGCGGCGAAAAAAATTCTGTCCGTCGCGGTTTATAATCACTACAAGCGGATAAACACGCTCGGTACGAAAGCCGAAGTCGAGATTGCAAAATCAAATATCCTGCTCATCGGGCCGACGGGCTCAGGGAAAACGTTGCTTGCACAAACGCTCGCACGGTTTCTCGATGTGCCCTTCACCATTGCTGACGCAACGAACCTTACCGAGGCAGGGTATGTGGGAGAGGACGTCGAGAACATTATTCTCAGCTTACTCCAGGCGGCAGATTACGACGTCGAGAAGACACAGCGTGGAATAGTCTACATCGATGAGATCGATAAAATCTCACGCAAGTCAGACAGTCCATCGATTACGCGAGATGTCTCTGGTGAAGGTGTTCAACAGGCGTTGCTCAAGATTATCGAAGGCACGAAGGCGAGCATCCCGCCGAAGGGTGGGAGGAAGCATCCACAGCAGGATTTCATGCAGGTGGATACGACCAACATCCTCTTTATCTGCGGCGGTGCGTTCGTTGGCATTGATGATATCATTCGGCGTCGGACAGCAGGGAACACCCTCGGGTTTGCTTCCGATGTGAAATCAAAAGTTGGACGTTCCACAGCGCTCAAGCACATTCAACCAGAGGACCTCCTGAAGTATGGTCTCATACCGGAGTTCATCGGAAGACTCCCGGTGGTGGCGACGCTCGATGAACTTGATGAGCATGCCTTGATTCAAATTCTCACCGAGCCGAAGAATGCGCTTGTGAAACAGTATCAACGGCTCTTTGAGATGGAAGATGTCCGGGTGAAGTTCACCGAGGAGGCGCTCCGTGCGGTTGCGAAGCAGGCGCTCTCGCGAAAACTTGGTGCTCGTGGCCTTCGCTCGATTCTCGAAGAGGTGATGCTCGATCTGATGTATGAGCTCCCGTCGCAGCAGGACATTAAAGAGGTGGTGATTCCAGCGGAGACAATTACTCGCGGCGAGCAGCCACTCGTGGTCTACGAGCACAAGGCCGAATCAGCGTAATTAAGTCCGTGTTTGGCCGATCTCGGCAGAACGGAACATCGCTCCGGTGCTCGTTTGCAGCAGCAAAGTCCGCTCCTCGCGATTTCCGTTCTACCGACCTCGACTCAAACCCGAACTTAATTAATCAGGGCTTCCCGAGAATGTTTATAGCCGACCTTGTATCTGGTGGTGTGGGTAACCGCACGAGACTGGCTAACTGCTTAGAGATTCGGGCACGCATCAAATCCCAGATATTCGGCTATTCCTCGTGCATACACTAACGCCGTAAATCTATCGGCCGGAAAGCATTTGTGTTTCTGCGGAGTTGCGGTGCAAGTCGAAGCTTTCGGCCAAAAATTTATTTCCCTTCCTTATCTTTTCTAGTTTAGTGTCGATGATATAGCGTCTAACTACTGATGAGCCTGAGTCTAAAAACCCATAACAAGTATGTGACTTTCGTAGGGAACGGTAAATCCACTTATGAAGTCTGAAAGCTACAATCCTGTTCCGTTACTGGCGCTTCGCGACATTGTTATTTTTCCGCAGATGGTTGTTCCGCTCTTCGTTGGGCGGGAGAAGAGTGTGCGGGCGCTTGAAGAAGCTGAGCGCTTGAAGAAGCCGATTATGCTTGCCGCCCAGCGGGATGCAAAGACGCACCATCCCGAGGCGAAGGATATCTTTGATGTTGGAACGCTCGGCGACATCATGCAGATGATGAAGCTCGCCGACGGAACGGTGAAAGTGCTCGTCGAAGGGAAGAAGCGGGCGCGCATTCAACGATATGTTCAATCCGATGAGTATTTCGTTGTCGAGGTGACGGAGCTCGAGGAAGTCGTCGACGATAGCGCGGAGCTCAAAGCGCTCATGCGATCGGTCGCAAGCTCTTTTGAGACCTACGTGAAATTGGGGAAGAAGATTAGCCCCGAGATGATTCACCAGATCCATGCACTCGAGGATCCATTTCGACTCGCTGATGCGATTATCGTCCACCTCAATATCAAGCTCGAAGACAAGCAGGATATTCTTGAGACCAATAGCGCATCCGAGCGGCTAGAGAAGATCTACACCCACATGAAGTCAGAGATTGAGATTCTCCAAGTGGAGAAGCGAATCCGGACTCGGGTGAAGAAGCAGATGGAGAAGACGCAGAAGGAGTACTACCTGAACGAGCAGATGCGGGCGATCCAGAAGGAGCTCGGCGAGCGCGACGAGTTCAAGAACGAGATCCAGGAGCTGGAAGAGAAGATCAAGCAGAAGAAGATGTCCGCCGAGGCCAAGGAGAAGGCGGAGAAGGAGCTGAAGAAGCTCAAGATGATGTCGCCGATGTCAGCCGAGGCGACGGTAGTGCGTAACTATGTGGATTGGATCCTCTGCCTCCCGTGGTTTGAATTTTCAGAAGAGAAGCTCGATATCGGTGAAGCGGAACTTATCCTCGACGACGATCATTACGGTTTGGTGAAGGTGAAGGAGCGAATCCTTGAGTACCTCGCGGTACAGAAGCTCGTCGGGCAAATTAAGGGTCCGATCCTCTGTCTCGTTGGTCCTCCGGGAGTGGGAAAAACTTCGCTCGGGCGCTCAA
>FKKE01015782.1_pt1 | contig 10206 bp, 7 predicted proteins | sample 1106331 | NCBI WGS metagenome assembly FKKE01 (sample SAMEA3931202, study PRJEB13176) | freshwater metagenome | biome: Drinking water system; feature: drinking water; material: freshwater | place: China | collected 2013-02-06 | reverse complement strand
GACGTTTCCCGTTCAGATTCAACGTGAAATCAATCCCCGTCAGGTGATAATCGAAGTCGTTCGGATTGCGGATCCGAAGGTCAACACGGAGACGCTGCTCAAACACCGTCGAGTCCAGCGGCGTGACGTTGGTGACGAGCACCTCGGGAGGCTCGCCTTTGATCAACCAGGAGGCGCAACCGGAAAACAGCAGGGTCACGACAAATAGGAGCACGGGGGCTTGGTGAAGTCGCATCGATGGGATCATAACAAGAACATCTACGGCAAATCGACGCTCAGAGGATGGTGTCAGAACATTCGGGGGAATGTTGGAGTCGGGCCTTGCAATCAAGCAGACCGCTGATCGCACACGCGCGAGCAGTCACGCTTTGAAGTTCAACGGCTGCCTGACTCAGCGGCGGGTCTGTTCCCAGGCTCGGAAGGCCGCCAGGTCGTGTGCCAGGCTCTGGAGCAGCAGCGCCAGTACCACCACATCATCGAGTACGCCGATCCCAGGAATGAAGTCAGGCACCAGATCCACCGGACTCAGCACATAAAGCAGGGCCGCGGCCAGCGACGCAAGGGTACGCACGGAGAGGCCCGGATAGCTGCCCTTCTTCCACGCCCTGAGCAGGCGGACCAGCAGGGGAAGGTCGTGCCACAGGCGGCCGAGCATTCGAAGCATCTCAAAGAATCTTGTGGAGATCGTCATCTTCACCTCCAAACTGGCGGGCTTGTGTTGCATTTCTCAAGACAACTCGCCACACATGATGCCGGTCAGCCTACCAAATACAGTGACGTTTTTAAAGCGGAGGCGGGTGAACTTCTGCCATAGGACCACCCGCCCTCGTTTCTGCTACTCTCTTCCCCTATGCCCTCGTCTCTTCAGATCTTTCTCGTCCTCTTTGTCGTTGGCGCTCTGCTGCGCCTGTTCGGCCTACTGGGCAAGCAGCATGCCGAACGGTTGGGCACCTTCGTCTTTTCGGTCACGCTGCCGGCCACTATTCTCCTATCGCTGGATCGCGTCGTCTTTTCACCGACCGCCTGGAAGCTCCCCCTCGCAGCCTGCCTCATTACTATCCCCCTGGCCCTCATCGCCTGGACAGTCGCTCGCGCACTGAAGCTCGACCGACCCAGACAAGGGGGGTTCGCGCTCGCCGTCGGGTGCATCAATTCGGTCTACTTCGCCTATCCCGTCGCGCTTGCCACTTTCGGTGAAGACGGCCTCGCACAGGCGGTTCTGTTCGACCTCGGCCAGACGACGCTCACACTCACGGTGCTCTATCCTCTGGCGATCTGGCACGGCACACACCGTCCCTCGTCCCATTCTGCTCTGCACCGGTTGATCACGTCGCCCCCGCTCTGGGCCTTGATCGCAATCCTGATTGTGAAGGCCGCCGGGCTCCATCTGCCTGATGGACTGCGGACGGTCCTGACGCCGGTCCATCTGCTGACGACGCCGCTGGCCAGTCTCGTGCTCGGCCTCTCGATCAGCGTGCATGCTGTACGACACACCTGGAGGCTGACAAGCCTGGGAGTAGGCTTGCGCATGGTCGGCGGATTCCTGCTCGGCTGGATTGCCACCTGGCTGTTGGGGCTGACAGGGGTGGAGCGGGCGGCGGTCCTGCTGATCGCGGGAATGCCCTCGGCGGTGACGGCGGTGATTTTCTCGGCAGAAGCCAAACTGAACGAAGATCTTGTCGCCTCGATCGTGGCTATCTCAATCTGTCTCGGTATGGCATTCCTGCCCTGGCTGCCACAACTTGCCGCAGCATTGGCAGGCTAACCCAATGACATTTGCCTGCAGGCTCACTTACCATACGCCCATGTTGCCGCCCGAACGCACCGTGCGTCAGCGCATGATCGAGTTGCTGACAGAGACTCGCCTGTCGTCCTATCAATTGGCGCAACTGCTCGGCATCCCGGAACGACGGGTGGAAGAGCATCTCCCGCATGTCGTCAGAAGCTTGGCACGGGACCGGTTGCGACAATTCGTACTGGACCCCTCAGCCTGTTCAGTCTGTGGATTTGTATTTCGCGACCGGACGAAACTGACCAGGCCCAGCCGCTGCCCAAAGTGCCGCAGTGAAGCAGTCACGGCCCCACGCTACGGTATCGACTCGAAAAAGGGAGAGTCAGAGCGGCTGGACAGCCGCACATCAAGTGAGTAGGATATCCGCCCAAGGAGTAGCTATGGCTATGATAATGTCCCTGCGATCAATGGTGTGTGTGCTTGGAATCCTCCTGCTGCTGGGCTGTTCCGACAAAGCCAAGGAGCTGTTCGAGACCGCCGCGTTCGAGGAAAACCAAGGGAACGTCCCCCACGCCAAGGAGCTGTACGAAGAACTCGTTCGCTCCTATCCATCCAGCAAAGAAGCTGAGCTGGCGCGAGCCCATTTGGCAGACTTGAAATAGCTGATCTACGCCTTCCGGGGGAACCAGGGAAAGAACGCGTTGGTCGTCCGCTGATACTCTCGGTATTCCTCGCCACGGGTTCGTAACGCCTGTTCCTCGGTTTTCGGAACCCCCGTCAGTTTGAGCAGCGCCCATCCCATGCCGATCGGCCCGATCCAGGTGAACGGCCAGTCTGGCGCTCCCATCGTCATGACGACATACGAACACCAGTGTAGCCATTCGAAGAAATAATTGGGATGGCGTGAATAGCGCCACAGCCCTTCCCGACACACCCGTCCTTGATTTCGAGGATCAGCGCGGAAATGGGCCAACTGCCGATCAGCCTTGGCTTCACCGGATATTGCCACGCTCCAGATCACCAATCCAACGAGTTCGACCAGCGCGGACGGAGGCCGTGGATTCCAGAGCACCGCCAGAAACGGCAAGGAGAATGCCGCGACGGCCACCGCCTGCAGTTGAAAGTAGACAAACATCTTGACCGGCTCGGACTTGCCCCATTCTTCCCGCAAGTGACGGTAGCGGGCGTCTTCCTGCTTGCCCACGACGCGGTCGAAGAGAATGTACAGCCCTAGACGCCCCGCATAGAGCCCCACCAGCATCGCTGTGAGCAGCACTCGCTCCATCCCGACGTCAGCCTGGGTCGTGTACCACAACACGGAGACCATGAGCCCCATGCACCAGCCGACATCTCCGATTGCGGCATTTCTGGTCCTCCGCTGCACCGCCCACAAAAGCCCCATCACGACCGCCATGACAAGATACACGGTCAGAACCAGGGGCAACGGATCGGATGCCGTCATCCCGTTTTGTAAATCCATCATGCCTCCGCCTTACACATCAGACATCACGAGAGTCAGGTCCATAGTCCCAAAGATCAGTATCGCGGTGTGTCCGACTGCCCAGCCAACTACGGAAACCTGCAATGGGAAACGGCAAGAGGCGCTGAATCTTTTCGCAGGTCAGCGACAGATCGGCTGGACGCGGGGCGCCTCGGTGATCTCGTGAAGAACCCTGAACCAACCGCCCGTTCAGCACGGGATACCAGGGGAGTAAGGCTTCGCCGATCTCCCAACGCGAGAGCCGCTCGCTTCCGCCCAAATGATACAGCCCCGGACAAGCGCGTTGTAGAAGTTCCCACACTGCCCGCGCAATCACCCCTGCCGGAAGCGGACATCGGAATTCGTCCGCATACAGGGTCACGTTCTTCCCCGCTTGCGCGGTCCGGCACATGTCTTCAACAAAGCTTCGATCGCCGTGCTGAGATGTCCCGGCAGTCAGAACGATCCGCACCACGGCATGACGCGGATTCTGCAACACACGCTGTTCGGCTTCAACCTTGGTCTTGCCATAGACATTGATCGGGGTTGGGCCATCGTCCTCCCGATACCAGCCTCGCCGGCCATCGAAGACTTCTCCGCTCGACAGAAAAATAAACGGGATATCGCTGCAGAGTTGGGCCAGATGCGCCGTGGCCTCCACATTGACGCGGCTGGCCAGCTGAGGATTTTGCTCGCAGTCTTTCGTGCGGCTCAAGGCTGCGCAGTGGACGACAGCACTGGGTTGAAGCAGGGGCCAGGCTTTTTCGACAGCCTCAAAGTCCGTGAGATCGAGATCCTCGCGGGTGAGTCCCTGCACGTCCCATAGTGGAGCCCATCGAGGGGCGGAGTTCACGAGATACTGCCCGATGAGTCCGGCGGCACCGGTGACCACGACTCGCGGCTTCATACCTTGTCCGAAGCCATGCCGCACTGACGGGGAACTTGCATCGTGCATACCTTCAGAACAAGCCGCCTGCCGCTGCTTGACGGCAATACGCGGTCATCGAACGGTACAAGCTCAATTGGGGAATGATTCTACGACGTTCTGCTGTTGGTGGGAAGCTGCTGGAAGTGGAACGATGTGTCCGACCACGATTGCTTCCGATCCCCAGCTTCTGGCTATGCCGCGCGCGATGGTGTCTCCGGAGAGATTGCGTCCGGAGAGAGCCAACGATTGAGGGTGTCGGCCAGTGCTTTGCCGGCAACTGGTTTACTGAGAAAGTCGTCCATACCCGCCTCCAGGCATTGCTGACGATCTTCCCGCATCGCGTTGGCCGTCATGGCGATAATCGGCGTCCGCCGACCTCCGGCTTCTCGGCCACGAATGGCGCGTGTGGCTTCGAACCCGTCCATGTCTGGCATGTGGCAGTCCATGAAAACCAGGGCATAGGGGATCCGCTCCAGGGCCTCGACGGCCTCGCGCCCATTCCCGGCAACATCGACCCGGTAGCCGAGCTTTTCGAGCATTTTCACCGCCACCTTCTGATTGATGGGGTTATCTTCCGCAAGAAGAATGCGCTGCCTCGACTGTGCCTGGGCTTCAGACAGGCTGTGACGGGTAATCAGAGGCGCAGGAGGCTGTCCCGTCCCTGAGCCTGCAGAAGATGCGTTTGTCAAAACTAGACTGAGACAATCGTACAGTTGCGATTGTCGGATCGGCTTCGTCAAGTACGCGGCGATTCCGGCATCCTGAGCCGCTTTCGCGTCACCACGCCGGCCCAGCGATGTCAGAAGGATCATTCGGGTGGAACTGATGGGTGATTCTGCCTTGATATGTCGCGCCAATTCCAGGCCGTCCATGTCCGGCATGAGCAGATCCAAGATGGCAAGATCGAACGGTTCGCCCCGTTCCACAGCATTCCGCAGGAGGCCCAAGGCCTGGACCCCACTGCTGGCGCTCTCATAGGCCAGGCCCTTGACCCGAAGCTGACTCTCAATCGTTTCCCGGCTTAGGGCATGATCGTCGACAATGAGGACACGGCTGCCCTGAAGGCCAACCGGCATTGGCAAGGCGTGATGGACATCTTCTGGTTGGGCCGCGCACTGAACCGTGAACCAGAAGGTGCTGCCCGTACCAGCCGTGCTGGTGACTCCAATTTGTCCGCCCATCAAGTCTACGAGTTTCTTACAGATGGCGAGCCCCAAGCCGGTGCCACCGAATTTTCTCGTCGTCGACCCGTCAGCCTGGGTGAAAGGCTGAAAGAGTTTGGCCCGCTGCTCAGGCGTGAGCCCAATCCCGCTGTCTGTAACTTCGAATCTCAACACAAGGTCCTCTGGTGCCGCGGCCTTGTCGTTGGGGGCTACCGTGACGGTAAGCACGACGTCGCCGTGTTCTGTAAACTTGATGGCGTTGCCGAGCAGATTGACCAGGACCTGGCGCAAGCGGCCAGGGTCTCCGCGGAGCCCACTCGGTACGTCTGACTGCACGAGGCACGCGAGTTCGAGACCCTTGGCATAGGCACGCTCGGCCACGAGCGCAAGGGTGTCTTCAATGGTTGTACGAACATCGAAGTCCAGGTGCTCCATATCGAGTTTGCCGGCTTCGATCTTTGAGAAGTCCAAAATGTCGTTGATGATGTCCAGCAAGTGTTCGCCGGAGCGACGCACCATCTCGGCATATTCTCGCTGTTCGCTGGAGAGTTCCGTGTCGAGGAGCAGTCCCGTCATCCCAATAATCCCGTTCATTGGAGTCCTGATCTCATGACTCATGGTGGCAAGAAACTCTGCTTTGCTTTTTGCGGCATCCAGAGCCTTGTCCCGAGCTGCTTCCAGTTCATGGTTCTTTGTTTCGAGCTCCTGTGCAGCTTGGGCCAGCGCCCCCTCCGATACCTTGCGCTCGGTGATGTCGGTCATAGCACCCATCATGCGAAGCGGGCCGCTTTGGTCATCCCACTGCACCACCTTGCCCCGCATTAAGAACCATTTCCATTCACCGGATTGGTGGCGAACTCGGTGTTCGATAATGTAGCTGGCCGTTTTTCCTTCCAAATGATCGTTGAGCGCCTGCTCAACCCAAGGGAGGTCTTCGACATGAATTCGACTTTTCCAATCTACAATGTTGTTCAACAGAGCATCTTGATCCTCAAGCCCCAACAGACGAATCCAGCTTGGGCTGTAGTACGCCTGCTTTGTCGACAGGTTCCAATCCCACAAGCCATCGGTGGCAACATCGAGTGTACACCGGAGACGTAGCTCACTGGCCTGGAGTGCCTCTTCGGCCAGCTTGCGGTCAGTGATGTCGACGATGGCGGCCAAGACCTGACAGCCTTGTGGAAGCTGGAGGGGACTGAGGCCGATCTCCAACGGGAACTCCGAGCCATCTTTGCGGCGGCCGAAGAGATCGCGCCCCACCCCCATAGCTCTCGCCTGGGGGTTGTGAAAGAATCCGGTACGCTGGCCGGGGTGCGCGGTGCGGTAGCGCTCCGGTAGCAGGATCTCGATTTTCTGCCCGATGAGTTCCCGGCGGTCGTACCCAAACCAGCGCTCGATCTGCGCGTTGACTAAGGTGATGACCCCTTCCTGGTTGGCCAAGAGCATGCCGCTCGGGGCCGATTCGACAACCAGACGGAATTGTTCTTCGGCCTGTTTGCGGGCCGTGATGTCGCGCACGATGGCGACGAGATATTCCCGACCGTGGGATAGCAATTGTGCACTGACTTCAACAGGAAAGGTCGTCTCATCTTTGCGCTGATGCAGGCTCTCGATCTGGATGGGAAGGCCAGTCTCCCGCGACTGCTGCATGAGTTCCTGGAAGACTGGAAGTGTCACGAGCGGGTCGATATCCGGCACGGTCATGCCCAATAACTCGCTACGCGTATAACCAATGCTTTCATACGACTGCCGATTGCCGTCCAGGAATTGCCCGCTGGATGGATCGATAACCTCAATAGAATCCGGTACCCGATCGAGTAAGGCCCGGAAGAGTTTTAGTTCGTCCTCAGTCTGCTTGCGGGCAGTAATGTCATGACTGACAGCAAGCAACTCGGTGGCGCCCGTGACCGGATTCCGGAACGGAACCGCATAGGATTCCATCCATCGCCTCGTCCCCTTGAACCCTTGAATCTCAAACTGAAACGTTCGTGAAGCCCCCGTGATCACCGCCTGGTGTATGACATTGAACGAAGCCCGGTACTCGGGGGCGACCACATCCAACACCGAACGACCGATGGCGTCCGGTTCTTCCGCCTCAATCATGCACAGCCCAGCTGGGTTCATGTGCAGCAGGGTCCCATCCGCTGCCACACGCTTGATACAGGCAGGTCCCGTGTTCAGCATTAATGAGAGGAGCGTTTCCCGTTTGGCTAACTCTTCTTCCCTCTGCTTGCGCTCGGTGATGTCGGTATGCGATCCGAGCAGACGCACACGCCGGCCATCGGACTCCACCACAAATGACGCATGCGAGTCGATCCACCGATACGTCCCGTCCTTATGACGTAAACGAAAATCTTGTCGAAAGGCTCCAATTGGGTTATCCCGGTATTGCATTGCGTATGCCACGGCTCGATCATGATCGTCGGGATGCAGCCGAGAGGCCCAGCTTTCGAACGCGTCTGGTAGCTCTGATTCTTCGTATCCGAGCTGCTGCTTCCACTCTCGTGAAAACCGCACCTCGTTGGTCTCGGTGTTCCACTCCCACAAGCCGGTATTAGAAGCGCTGAGAGCCTGCCGAAGTCTTTCCTCGGAAGAACGCAACAGCTCTTCTGCACGCTCGCGTGCACAGAAGTGGCTGAGCTGGTCGGCTACGGCTTGGAAGGTGATGAGGAGCGTAGGATCCGCCGGCATGACTTCATGATGAAAAAACTCCAGCACGGCATAGACACGGCCGGTCAGTATGACGGGAAATGCCACAGCTGCGTGGAAACCCGCTTGTTCGGCCAATGCTGCACGCGGAAAATTCTTGTCCTGGGTTACGTCTGAAATCCATGCAGGCTTCGTACTCGCCCAGACTCGACCTGGAAGTCCGACGCCCATCGGGAACGTCATCTCGCGACTTATAGTGCCATATTCGTTTGACACTACGGCGGGTGAGGTCCATGTCGAATGACATCGAAGCCTATTAGCCGATTTGTCAACCACCCACAGAAGCCCTTCATCCCACCCCAATGCTTCGCAGACCGGTTGCAGGATTGAAGAAATTGCATCCTCCAACCCTGATGCGCCGGCCAACACTCTTGCAACCTCATGCTGGAGGGCGAGGCGCTGCTCAAGTTGTTTGCGCTCGGTGATGTCGGTATAGCTTCCGATGACACGGAGCGGCGCACCCTCTGGCGTCCGTGCAATGATCTTGCCTTGATCGATTACCCATTTATGCGACCCATCTTTGCACCGCATCCGGTGTTCGTTGGCAACGATCGAGATCTCACCTTGCATGTGTCGCTGAACATCGGCCATGAACTGAGCCTGATCGTCTGGATGGACAGGGGGACTCCATTCCTCAAGGCTTCCGCTGACTTCGTCTTGTTCATAGCCAAACAGGTCCTTCCATCCCTCAGAGAAAAGGACTCTGTTTGTGGCAGCATCCCATTCCCACACACCAATGCCACTGCCTTCGAACGCGATTGCCCAATGCTCATCCCGGAGACGCAGCATTTGTGCAGCAGCGTCGTCAGGTTGCCGATCAGTCATGAGGATAGCGTTCCCTTCAGAATGAGACTCCGTCACTCAGCGAAGGCTTGAGGTAGATCGAAACCGTCCTGGAACGTTCGGCGACGCCCTTCTTGTCCATTCGTATCGGTTCGCAAATTGGAGACCTTGAGGGAAACTGGACAGATGGCCCCACGGTGCTATGGCAATCGGCCCTAGCAAACCAAGAATCGATTGCAAGGGAGCTAGGAATTCAGGAGGTGATACCGGGGTTTACGAGGTGGCACCTCAGAGTGAGGGCTAAACAAACAGGGTTGTGCGAGACGAGAGGCCACAGCCCGTCGGTAGGGACAACCGGGGGGCTGTACAAATGTGCATATGGCTTTGGATGCCGTTCAGTTCCGCGTCAGCTTCCGATAGCGAATCCGGTGCGGCTGATCGGCGTCTTTGCCAAGCCGCTTCTTGCGGTCTGCCTCGTACTCGCTGTAGTTGCCCTCGAACCACACGACCTTACTATCGCCCTCGAAGGCCAAGATGTGCGTGGCGATGCGATCCAAGAACCAGCGGTCGTGACTACTGATCACCGCGCAACCGGCAAAACTCTCCAAGCCCTCCTCCAGGGCACGAAGAGTATTCACATCGAGATCGTTCGTCGGTTCGTCCAGGATGATCAGGTTGGCGCCCTCTTTCAGCATACGGGCCAGGTGGACGCGATTCCGTTCGCCGCCCGACAGATCCTTCACTTTCTTCTGTTGATCCGTCCCGGCAAAGTTGAACCGAGCACAGTAGCCGCGGGCATTCACCTCGGCCTTGCCGAGTTTGATCGTCTCCTGGCCGTCGGAAATAATTTCGTACACGGTTTTGTTTCCATCCAAACTGCGGTCCTGATCGACGTAGCCCAGCTTCACAGTCTCGCCGATTTTGATCGACCCGGTATCCGGTTTTTCCTTGCCGATGATCATTTTGAACAGGGTGGTCTTGCCGGCACCATTCGGCCCGATCACACCGACAATCCCTCCTTTTGGCAGGTTGAAATTCACATTATCGTAGAGCAGTTTGTCACCGAACCCCTTGCCAATCCCTTTAGCCTCTACCACTACGTCTCCCAAACGAGGCCCGGGCGGAATGTAGATTTCCAAATCCTCCGCCACCGATTCCTGCCGCTGGTTGACCAATTCCTCGTAGCGATTTAAGCGCGCCTTGCCCTTCGACTGGCGGGCCTTGGGCGACATCCTGATCCATTCCAATTCATGTTCGAGTGTCTTTTTCCGCTTCGACTCGGCCTTTTCTTCCTTCTCCAAGCGGTCCTTCTTTTGCTCCAGCCATGAGGAATAGTTGCCTTGAAAGGGGATGCCGTGGCCACGATCCAGCTCCAAGATCCAGCCGGCCACGTTGTCGAGGAAATAGCGGT
>FKKE01000994.1_pt1 | contig 10208 bp, 11 predicted proteins | sample 1106331 | NCBI WGS metagenome assembly FKKE01 (sample SAMEA3931202, study PRJEB13176) | freshwater metagenome | biome: Drinking water system; feature: drinking water; material: freshwater | place: China | collected 2013-02-06 | reverse complement strand
GAGCCCGCCACCTTCGAGGAGTGGGTCACGAGCCAGTTCGGGCGGAGGCTCTACCACTCGTTCTTCCGGTCGTACACGGAGAAGGTCTGGGGGATCCCCGGCTCCGAGATCCAGTCGGCCTGGGCGGCACAGCGCATCAAGAACTTCTCGTTCACCCGGGCCGTGCTCGGCATCCTCGGGTTTCGCCGGAACGTCACCACGCTCATCGAGGAGTTCGAGTACCCGCGCCTCGGGCCCGGGCAGATGTGGGAGGCGTTCGCACGCTACGTCGACGAGCGGGGCATTCCCGTGCACCTCAACCACCGCTGCACCGCCGTCCGGCACAGCGAGGGACGCGTCACGAGCGTCGTCGTCCGCACGAACGGGCACGAGCACGAGGTTCCCGTGGACGCCGTCCTCTCGAGCATCCCGCTGAGCGAGCTCGTCCTCGCGCTCGATCCGCCGCCGCCGCCGGAGGTGGTCGAGGCGGCGCGGGGACTGCGGTACCGGGACCTCGTGCTCGTGGCGCTCGTCACGGCCGATCCCGAGCCGTTCCCGGACAACTGGATCTACCTCCACGACCCGGAAACGCGCGCCGGGCGCGTCCAGAACTTCGGCGCGTGGAGCGAGAGCATGGTCGTTCCCGGGACGACGTGCCTGGGCGTCGAGTACTTCTGCTTCGAGGGCGACGAGATCTGGGAGATGCGCGACGACGAGGCGGTCGCGCTCGCCGCCAACGAGCTCGGTGCGATCGGCCTCCTCGACCCCACGCACGTCGTCGAGGGCGTCAAGGTGCGCGTGCCACGTGCGTACCCGATGTACGACCTCGCCTACGACAGCAGGGTCGCGATCCTGCGCGAGTACATCGAGAGCTTCGAGAACCTGCAGACCTTCGGGCGCAACGGGCTCCACCGCTACAACAACCAGGATCACTCGATGTGGACGGCGATCCTCGCGGCGCTCAACCTCCTGCGAGGGACCAGCTTCGACGTCTGGTCGGTGAACACCGAGGCCGCGTACCACGAGGAAGGCGCGATGGTCGACGAGCTCCTCGATGTCGAGCTCGTCGCCTGAGCCCGACCTGACCGTCGTCGTGGCTTCGAACGGCGCCGCGGGCGCCGTCGCCGGGTGCCTCGCCGCTCTCGAGGGACAAGTCGTCGGCGCCGAGGTGCTCGTCTGCGAGCCGTCGGCGAGCGGCGAGGAGGTGCGGCGCGCGTTTCCGTGGGCGGGCTTCCACGTCAGCCCGGACGCGCTCGTCCCGGAGCTCTGGCGCGACGGGATCGAGCGGAGCCGAGGCGGCATCGTCGCGCTGACCATCTCGCCCATGCGGCCGGCGGACGACTGGGTCGCGACCATCCGGCGGCTGCTGGGGCGCTTCGACGCGGTCGGAGGGGCCGTCGAGCCCGGTGCCGGCCTCCGCTTGACCGACTGGGCCGAGTACTTCTGCCGCTACGCGCGCGACATGCTCCCGTTCGACGGGCATGCCTGCATCGACCTGCCCGGTGACAACGCGGCGTACACGCGCGCGGCGCTCGAACGCACGAACGAGCTGTACCGCGACGGCTTCTGGGAGCCTGTCGTGCATCGCCGGCTGGATGCCGACGGCGCGCGGCTCTGGCACGCGCCGGAGCTCGTCGTGCACCAGGGTCGCTCGGCAGGACCCGCAGCGTTCGTACGTCAGCGGCTGAAGCACGGCCGCGTGTACGGCCGCCAGCGGGGTGCGGGATTCGGCGCGGCGCGGAACGCCGTCGGTGTCGCGGCGTCCCCGCTCGTCCCGTTCGTGCTCGTGCTCCGCCGGATGCGCGAGGTCCTGCGGAAGGGACGCCACCGCGGACGCCTCGTGCTTGCGCTTCCGCTCCTGTTCGTGTTCGACGCAGCCTGGGCCGCGGGCGAGGCGCTCGGCCACGTCGACGTCCTGCGAAGCCGATGACGGGCCGGGAGCTGTCCGTGGTCGTCGCGTCGGTGAACGGTCTCCCCTACCTCGGCCACTGCCTCGACGCGCTGGCCGAGCGTTGCCCCGAGGCCGAGGTGATCGTCGCCGACGCCACGGACGAGACCACGCGTGCGCACGTGCGTGAGCACTGGCCAGGCACGCGGGTCCTGCCCAACGACGAGCCCCGGACGATCCCCGAGCTCCGCGCGCAGGGCATCGCCGCGGCGTCGACTCCGTTCGTCGCGTTGATCGAAGACCACTGCGTCGTCGGCGAGAGGTGGGCCGCACGCATCGTCGAGCATCATCACGCGGGGCGGCACGTGGTCGGCGGCGCCGTCCGCAACGCCGCGACGCGGCGCATGCGCGACTGGGCGGCGTTCCTCTGCGAGTACAGCGAGCACATGGAGCCCGTCGAGCGTGGGCCGGTCGACGCGCTGCCGGGGATGAACGTGTCGTACGACCGTGCTGCTCTCGACGCGATCGCGGAGCTGCTCCGCGAGGGCCGCTGGGAGACGTGGCTGCACGCGCACCTCAGGCGGTCAGGCTTCGAGCTCTACGCGGAGCCGGAGCTCACGATCGAGCACGACAAGGACTTCGGCTTCCGCGAGTTCGTGTCGCAGCGCTACCACTACGCGCGCTCGTACGCCGGCATGCGGAACCCCGAGCTCGGCCGCAGGCGTGTCGCCTACGCGCTCGGCTCGCCGCTGCTCGTGCCGCTCGTCTACTCGCGGATCGCGCGCAACGTCCGCCGGCGGCGGCGTCACGGCGGAGCGCTCGTCGCCGCAACGCCGCTCATCCTCTGCTACCTGACGGTCTGGGCGACAGGCGAGGCCGTCGGCTACGCCTTCGGAGGCGGGCGGAGCCTGCACCGCGTGAGATGACGGGCATGCGCGTGGGGGTCGACGCGACGAGCTGGGACAACCGGCGCGGCTACGGACGCTTCGCGCGGAACGCGGTCGGACGCCTCGTCGAGCTCGACCGGGACACGACCTACGTCCTGTGCGTCGACGAGGGCGGCGACGCCGGCCTTCCCGCCCGGGCGGAGCGGCTCGACGTCACGACGAGCCGGCCGTCCGCGGAAGCGGCGTCCGCGCGCTCGCATCGCCGCGCCTTGGACCTGCTGCGGTTGAGCCGCGCCGTCGGGCGAGCCGGCCTGGACTGCTTCCTGTTCCCGTCGGTCTACACCTACTTCCCCGTGCGCGGCGTGCCGGCGATCGTCGGGATCCACGACACGACCGTGCTGGATCACCCCGAGCTGACGCTCCCCTCGCGCAGGGCGCGGGCGTTCTGGCGGTTGAAGGAGCGCCATGCCGTGCGGCACGCGGCGAGGGTGTTCACCGTCTCCGAGGCGGCCCGAGCCGCCGTGGCCGACGGGTTCGGCCTCGACGAGAAGCGGATCGCGGTCGTGCCAGAAGCTCCCGACCCCGTGTTCCACCCGAGACCTGTTGCCGAGGCGGACGGCGATCTGACCACCCTCGGCGTGCCTGCCGGCCCGTACCTCCTGTACGCCGCGGGCATCAGCCCGCACAAGAACGTCGAGACGCTGCTCGATGCCTTCGCGGCGCTCGCAGACCCACCCCCGCTCGTCCTCGTCGGCGCGCTCGAGGACGAGCCGTACCTCTCGGCGGCAGCCTCCGTGCACGATCGCATCGAGCGGCTGCCGCCGTCGCACACGGCCGTGCTCACGGGGTTCGTGCCGGACGAGACTCTCGCGCGCCTGTACAGCGCCGCGACCGTCGTCGTCTGCCCATCGCTCGCGGAAGGCTTCGGCCTGCCGCCCGTGGAGGCGGCCGCGTGCGGGGCGGCCGTCCTGCTCAGCGATCTTCCGGCGCACCGGGAGACGCTGGGAGCGGGCGCGCTCTACTTCCCTCCGACCGACACGGCCGAGCTCGCCCGTCAGCTCGAGCGACTGCTCGCGGACGCGGAGCTGCGGTCGTCGCTCGCCGCACGCGGGCGGGAAGCGGTCGCACCGCTGTCCTGGGACGCGAGTGCCGAGCGGCTCCGGGAGCTCGTCCACGAGGTCGCAGGTGGCTGAGCGGCTCTCCTTCTGCATGGTCACGACCTTCTATCCCCCGTACCACTTCGGCGGCGACGCGATGTACGTCTACCGGCTCTCGAACGAGCTCGCCCGCCGCGGGCACCGCGTGACGGTCGTGCACAGCGTCGACGCCTATCGCGTCCTGAGGAGCGGAGACCCCGCCGACGACTTCCCGAACGAGCCGGGCGTGGAGGTCGTCCCGCTCCGTCGGGGGCGCGCCGCGCCGGTCGCGACCTACCTCACCGGCCGGCCGGCTCTCAACGCGGGTGCGCTCCGAGGCGTGCTCGAGGGCGAGCGCTTCGACGTGACCCATTTCCACAACGTGTCGCTCGTCGGCGGGCCGGGCGTGCTCGCCTACGGCCGAGGCGTCAAGCTCTACACCATGCACGAGCACTGGCTCGTGTGCCCGATGCACGTGCTCTGGAAGTACAACCGCGAGCCGTGCCTCCAGCCGGCGTGCCTGCGCTGCACGCTCGTCTTCCGCCGACCGCCGCAAGCGTGGCGCTACACGTCGCTCCTCGAGCGCTCGCTCGGCGAGATCGACCTCTTCCTCTCGCCAAGCCGGTTCACGCGCGACGCGCACCTCGAGCGCGGGTTCAACCGGCCGATCCGCACGCTTCCCTACTTCCTGCCGACGGCGGCGGCGGTGCCGCTGGGCGAGACCGGTCGCCGCGAGGGCCCGTACTTCCTCTACGTCGGGCGCCTCGAGCGCCTGAAGGGCGTGGAGACGCTCATCGAGCGCTTCCGCACCTACCGCGACGTCGACCTCGTCGTCGCCGGCGACGGCGAGCACGGCGACGAGCTGCGCCGGCGGGCACACGGGCTCGAGCACGTGCACTTCCTCGGCCGGGTGCACCCGGCCGAGCTGCCCCGCCTGTACGCGGGAGCGATCGCCCTGCTCGTGCCCTCGGTGGGGTACGAGGTCTTCGGGATCGTGATCCTCGAGGCGTTCGCCCAGGGGACGCCCGCGATCGTCCACGACCTCGGAGCGCTCCCCGAGGTGATCGCCGAGAGCGGCGGGGGCTTCACCTATCGGACTGACGACGAGCTGCTCTCCGCCATGGAGGAGCTGCGCCTGCGTCCGGACCGGCGCGACGAGCTCGGCGCCAAGGGGCACGCGGCGTGGCTCGCGCGCTGGTCGGAGGATCCCCACCTGGAGGGCTACTTCGAGGCGATCGAGGAGGCGCGCAGCCCCGCGGTGCGATGAGCGCGCTCGTGCTCACCTACCACGCGGTCGGGACGGGGCCTGCCCCGCTCTTCGTCGAGCCGGAGCTCCTGCGCGAGCAGCTCGACGCCGTCGTCGCATCCGGCGCTCGATCGCTCACGGTGTCGGAGCTCGCCGGCGTCCTCGGCGGCGGCGCCGTGCCGGAGCACGCGGTCGCGCTCACGTTCGACGACGGCGCCGCAAGCGTCGCCTCGGTCGCGGCGCCGCTCCTCGCCGAGCGCGGTCTGCGCGCGACGGTCTTCTGCGTCGCAGGGAGCCTCGGCGGGAGCAACGACTGGGGTGGCCGCCACCAGGCGGGAGCTCGCTTCCCGCTCGTCACGGCGTCCGAGCTGGGCGAGCTCGCTCGAGCGGGAATCGAGATCGGCTCGCACGGCGTCGAGCACCTCTCGCTGAGAAGTGCAACCGACGACGTCGCGCGACGCGAGATCGTCGAGTCGAAGGAGCGGCTCGAGCAGGCGCTCGGCGTTCCGGTGCGGTCGTTCGCGTATCCCTACGGCGTGGTCGGAGCCGAGAAGCTCGTGGGGGAGACGTACGCGGCCGCCTGCACCACCGAGCTGACGCACACGTCGGCTGCAACGGACCCGCTGGCGATCCCGCGCGTCGACGTCCACTACCTGCGGAACCGCGCACGCTTCAGGGACGCGCTCGCCGGCCGGTCCGGTTACCTCCGCGCACGCAGGGTCGGCGCGCGGGCGCGGCGGCTGATCGTCCGGGACGACGCATGAGCGAGCAGCGGCAGTCGATGCCGAACGTCCCGGAGGACTACTACCGGCGGCTCCGCGATGTGGAGGAGCGGCACTGGTGGTCGGTCGGGATGCGGGAGATCGGCGCGTCTCTCCTCGACGGCCGCCTCCACGGTGCGCTCCTCGACGCAGGGTGCGGGACGGGCGGCCTGCTCGCGTGGGCCCGGGCGCGAGGGGGCTTCGAGCGCCTCTGCGGCGTCGACGTCGGGAGCGAGGCCGTCGAGCTCGCCCGGCTCACCGTCCCGGACGCCGAGATCCACGTCGCCCCCCTGCACGCGCTGCCCTTCGCTGAGAGCGCGTTCCACGTCGCCGTCCTCGCCGACGTGCTCCAGCACGTCGCCGAGCAGGAAGTCGGTGACGGCCTCCGCGAGCTTCGACGGGTGCTCCGTCCCGACGGCGTGCTTCTCGTGCGAACCAACGGATCGCGGCGTGGACGCCGCGTCCGGGCCGACTGGAGGCTCTACGACGAGCGCACGCTCGCCGACGAGCTCACACGGGCGGGATTCGTGGTCGAGCGGGTGACGCACGCGAACATGGTGCTGTCGTCCTTCGGTCGCGAGCCGGCTCCGCCGACGGAGTCGAGCTGCGGGATCCCGGCTCCGGCGGGCCGGCTGCGAAGCGCTGTCGGCTCCACCCTGCTCGCAGCGGAGGCGTGGTACCTGCGCGCGCCCGGGAGGTCACTCCCTCGCGGGCACACCCTCCTCGCGGTCGCAACCCCGGCGGGCTCGTGACCCAGGACGGTGCAGGGGGGTTCTTCGACGCCCAGGCGGCGTGGTACGACAGCGAGTACGACGAGCAGACGGCGAGCGGTCGCGTGCTCCGCGCCCGCGTGGAGGCCGTCCTGTCGGTGCTCGGACCCGAGCCCGGATCGGTCCTCGACGCCGGGATGGGCGGCGGTCGGCTCTGCGCCTCGCTCGATCCCCTCGGGTGGGACGTCACCGGCGTCGACGCCTCGGCCGAGATGGTCGAGCTCGCGCGCAAACGCCTCCCCCACCTCGCGTCGACGCTCCTCCAGGGCCGCGTCGAGAGCCTGCCGCTCGACGACGAGACGTTCGACGCCGTCGTCGCGACCGGCGTGCTCGAGTACGTCGACGACCTCGACGCGGCTCTGCGCGAGCTCGCTCGCGTCCTCCGCCCGGGCGGCGTCGCCGCGCTCAGCATCCCCGCGCCGACCGCGCCGCACACGCTCTGGCGCCTGCGTATCGTCTACCCGCTCATTCGGGTCGCGAAGGCGGTGCTCCCGTTCGGCCGTCCCGCTCCGCCGACCCGTCCGACGCTCGCGCGCGGCGCGGTCGAGGCGGCGATCGGCGCAGCGGGATTGACGGTCGAGAACGTGCTCCGTGTCGGTTCCCGTCCGAGCCCGAGCCGGCTCCGCACGAGGCAGCTCGTGTTCGCGGCGCGCAAGAGAGGCTGAGCCGGTCCCTCAGCCGTGGGCGCCGAGGACGACGAGCCCCTCGGCGTCGCAGAACGCCGCAGCGGCATCGCCGGTGACAGCGTCGCCGGCGAGCAGCCAGCCCCCCGGCTCGCTCCGCACGATCATCCCCAGGTGGCCGGGCGTGTGCCCCGGCGTCGGGACGAGGACGAGCCGACCGTCGCCCGCGAGGTCATGCGACGCGACGAAGGGTCCGACCGCCGGCCCGTCGAAGTCGACGAGCCGCGGCTCGAGTCCCGGCGGCCAGTGCTGCGGCAGGTAGCCGCGGAACCGCCCGGCGAGTCCGCGGGCACGCTGCCACTCGGTACGCGTGACGAAGACCTCCGCGGCCCGGAAGGGTGCGAGACCACCCATGTGATCCGTGTGCAGGTGCGAGAGCACCACCCAGCGGACGGTCGCGGGATCCACCTGCGCGGCGGCCTCGTCCGCCGGCTCGAGCTCGAACCGGGCGAGTCGCAGATAGGGGTGCCAGCGCGGGAGGTAGCCCGGCTGCGCGGCTCGGACCGTCTGCCCGGTGTCGAACAGGCAGCGGCCATCGGGATGGTCGACGAGAACTGCGTTCACGGGCGACGTCTCACGGCTCCAGCCACCGGGCAGGTAGCGGCGCAGCCCACGCTCGGCGCGCTTCGGTCGGACGACGCCCGTCGAGATCTGCCGAACCTCCACGACTCAGGGGCTCCGGCGTCGTTCTCGCAGGTGCGCGAGCAACCCCAGCGGCACGGCGATCGCCGCCGTCACGTGGTGGAGCACGTGCAGCGGGACGCCGAGCGCGGCGTGCACAGCGCCGAAGCGGCGATGGAGCAGGAGGTAGAGGCGGCGGTTGAGGACGAGGAGCGACGCGACTGCTCCCGCGGCGACCACCGGCCTCCGCCGCCAGACCGCCGCGAGGCAGAGCAGCGACGCGAGCGCGCTCAGCCGGTAGCTCCAGCCGAGGTTGAGCGCGCTCGAACGGCGTCCGTCGCGCAGCAGAAGCGCCACCCAGGGAATCCCGCGCAGCACGAGGTCGGTGCGAATCATCTCCGCGAGCGTCCAGCGCTTGAGATGGGTTCCCTGGATGCTCGGGTCGAGCCTGACGGCGGCGCCCTCGGACGTGAGGCGCATGCCGAGCTCGATGTCCTCGATCGACGCCCGGGCATAGCGGGCGGCATCGAAGCCCCCGGCCTCGAGGAACGCGTCTCGACGCACGGCGCCGAGGCCCGCCCAGAACGTCTCGGCAGGGCCCGCGGCCCCGTGGTGCGTGACGTGATGCAGGAGGTTGCGGAACCGCGAGACGACGCCCGGCGCCTCGGGCTCGTCGTCGTACGAGCCGAACAGCGCGACGAGGCCCGGCTCGGCGTCGAACGTGGCGCGAATCCGCTCGAAGACGTCCACGTGCGGGACGACGTCCGCGTCCACGAAGACGAGGACGTCGCCCGTCGCGCGCCGCGCCCCTTCGTTCCGCGCAGCTCCAGGCCCGGGGGAAGGCGCGTCCGTGACGACGATCAGCTCGTCGGGCGCTTCCCGTGCCGCGCGGATGGCGCCGGCGCAGCGCTCGAGCGTCGGCGGGCGGTTCGTCGCGGGAACGATCGCCGAGAGCCGCAGGCCGGGCACGTCAGAAGATCTCGGGGCACCACGGAGCGCGCTCGGCCGCAAACATCGCGTCCGCACGCGCGGCGGCACCGCGGCGCAGCTCCTCGACGCGGCCGCCCCGCACGAGCTGCGAGAACGTGAAGCCTCCGAGGTACGCCGAGCCGAGCGCGGTCACGTCGCAGCGGAGCTGCGGCGCCGAGGTCGTCCGCTTCGCCTTCCCGTTCGCGATCCGCCAGGTGCCGGCGTTCCACGGGCAGAACTCGTCGGCCACGTCGACGACGACGGCGCCGTCGGTCGCGTAGCTCCGTGCCGAGAGCGCCGCGCCGACGTCGACGAGCCGCACCCAGAGGCCGTCGCCGATGCGGAGCTTCATCCGGCGTGGCGTGGCGAGGATCCACCACAGCGGGTGGTCGGCAGGCAGGAGGTCGGCGGTGATCTTCGTCGACCAGTCGATGTCGAGGAGGTAGCGCCAGATCTCGACCGTCGGCTGCCCGTCGAGCGCAATCGCCTCGACGACCTGCACCTCGGACGCGAACTCGCCGTCCTCGAACTTCGGCTTGTGGCGGTAGATCGCGTACCCCTCGGGCCGTCCGTCACGCTCGAGGACGACGAACCGCTTGGGGCCGTCCTCCCCGCCGCCGGGAGGCTGGAAGAGGAGCCTGAACTCCCACCAGTTCCGCGTCCGCGCGAGCATCCCCGGAGTCCTGCGACGCACCTGGTCCCAGACGCGCGGGAACAGCCTGAGTGCCTCCTCCTGCTCCACGATCCGCAGCCTTCCCCGGCGCTCGAGCGGCCGCGCGAACGCGTTCGCGTCTTTCGGAATCGAGATCGACCCCGTGACGGACGCCATCCCGTAGCCGAAGCGGCCGTAGATCGTGTCCTCGGACGCCCAGAGCAGCGCGACCGGTTCGCCCCGTGCGTGCACGTCATCGAGCTGTGCACGCATCATGGCCCGGAGCACACCCCGCCGCCTGTGCGTCGGATACGTGGCGACCACGGTGACACCCGCGGTCGCCACCGTCCCGCCCGGAACGGTCATCTCGAACGGGAACGCGCCCGCGCCTCCGATCGTCACGCCGTTCTCGCGCGCAGCGTGCATGCGCTCGAACGGGAGGTTCTTCGAGACGCGCTCCATGCGCTCCTCGGTCGGCTCCATCCCGAAGTACTGCCCGATCGCGAAGACGGCGTCACCGAGCTCCTCGAGGTTCGCGCAGCGCACGACCTTGAACGCCATCAGCCGATCTTCTCCAGCGGTGCGTACTCGACCATCAGTCTCCGTTCCGTCCCGT
>FKKE01012613.1_pt1 | contig 10209 bp, 7 predicted proteins | sample 1106331 | NCBI WGS metagenome assembly FKKE01 (sample SAMEA3931202, study PRJEB13176) | freshwater metagenome | biome: Drinking water system; feature: drinking water; material: freshwater | place: China | collected 2013-02-06 | reverse complement strand
CGATAAGGCTCAGTTGCTCCGTGACACGGCCGGAGACATCAAGCTCCATGCCTCGACTATTGGCCTCCCCTATCGTCTGAATGAACGGCGTCCCCGGAATCGGTGTCGCCACGTTTTGCTTGGTCACATCAAAATACGCCAGTGTGGACGTCAGTCGACCATCGAAAAACTCGGTCTTGATGCCCCCTTCCCATTGTCTGCCGGTCTGTAACTCAAGCGGGCCGCTCCCGGGCAATGGGGTCCCGACGTTGTTACTGCCCAATGATTTGACATAGTTGCCGTAGAGGGACAGCCAGGACCAGGGCCTGTAGACGATACCGACCCTCGGGCTGAAATATCCTGGGCGCTCTTTGGTTTCGGTGGCTTTCGCTGATGCCAATGAGCTGTCGGAAAAACTGGCCCCGGTCTCGGTCCAGTCGTACCGCCCTCCGCCGAGGATATGCACCTTGTTCCAGAGGGTCACTTGATCCTGGAAATACACGCCATACCACTGTTCGGGAAACGTGCCGAATTGATTGAAGGTCGCCGGCGTAACGGAAGACAAATCGATTCCGTAGGCAGGATTAAAGATGTTGATGGAAGGCGCAACCGGCGTTTGGCCTCCGAATGCGCTATAAACGCCCTCGAATCGATAATAGTCAAATCCGACCAACACATTGTGATCCACGGGACCCGTACGGAAATGTCCCACGAGGTCAAGATTGGTGGCATAGGTCCGGCGGTTCATATCAGCCCGCCATAACCCGCGGGTCAAGACCCCGGTGCCTTGATCGAAGTCTGCGGCAAAGAGCGTACGCTGATCATAGTGCACATCGTTGAATTGAAACCGGTTGACGAGTTTCCACTCATCGCTCAATCGGTACAGCCATTCGAATCCGACAAACACCCGCTCCTGGATGTTCTTGGCGGCCGGATCGCCGAGAAACCGACTGAGGGGGATAGACGCGGGGCGATTGCCGATCGAGGGAATGCCGATATCGCTCACATCCGTAAAACGATTGCGCTGATACTCGACTTCAATGGTGGTTTCAAACCGATCCGTGGGCCGCCAGGTCAACGACGGTGAAAAAAAGATGCTTTGCTGGCTCACGAAATCTTGGAATGTGTTGTTGTCTTTATAGGCCAGATTCATCCGGTATAGCAGGGTGCGGTCGGCGACAAGCGGACCGGTGGCATCGATGGTGGTGCGGTAAAAATTATAGGAGCCGAATTGCTGCTGTAGCGAATAATAGGGAACGTCCAGCGGACGTTTCGTGGCTAAATTAATGATACCGCCTGGCTCAGCCCGGCCATAGAGAATCGAGGCGGGTCCTTTCAGAATCTCGATCGCGTCCAGATTCGCCGTTTCTAACGACGTCGTTGAAATATGGCGAAGCCCGTTGCGGTAGGTACTCCCACCGGCATCAAACCCCCGCAGAATGAAGTTATCGTAGAACGCATACCCTCCCGGCTGGACCCCGCTGACGTTTCGCACCGCATCTCCGACGGAAATGACCTGTTGATCATCCATCACCGCTCGCGGCACCGCTTGAATCGACACCGGCGTCTCCATAATCGGCGTATCGGTCTTGGTGGCCGTGGTAGCGTGGGTGACGCCGTAGGAAACTCGCTTAGCCGTCACCACTACAGGGTTTGCTTCCACAACAGCAGCACCCTCTTCCGCTGGCATGGGTTCAGGCTGTCGTTCCCCGATCGGTGGAAGAGGCACGCTCGGATGAACTTGTGGAATCGCAGCTGCTTCGGGTGGGTTCGATTCAGCTGGTTTTTCCACCGCTGCAGCCCCGGCAATCTGAGCCGGCGGCTCTTCGGCCTGTTGCGTCGGAACCGGCTTCACCGGCCCGACACAAGCCGATGATCCCAGCATGAGAAGCAGGGCACCGACGAACATACGGTGTTGGATGACGACTGAACTGAACAGACTTGAGCACCGGACAACATAAAATATGCGCATGATTCCTCTTGTGTTGTTTCGCAATCAGCCGTCTTCCCCAAGGCACGCAGTCGAGGAACCAACGGCGACGATTCATGGACGTGGCGGCACCTTACGCGGGAATCAGCGGAGGAGGCGCGCGAAGACTAGGAATGGCAGAAAGGAAGAGCGGTGGCGGTCGATCACGTGCGGCGCAATTCAGAGGACGCAACACGCACAGCGGCGTAGAGACCACCGACCCGAGGGGTTGAACATATACAAGTTCTCCCCCGCGCGGTTTTTCCACTTCGGGAGTCTGATTGTAGCTGAAGTCGGGGTAGTGTTCCCCCTCGGTCGCATAGTGTTCGGCATAGTCGGCTTCTCCTGCAAAGGGAAGCAATCCGCTAAAAAATACATAGATGGTACAGACGAGGATCCATGCCGTCACTTTCATGCAGAACATGGCTATTGATGGATGGCTCGGGGCAAGAGGATGGAGCAGCGGCAGGCTCACCGCCGCTCCATCCTCAACGGTCCTATTCCTCATGAGTCCCATAGAGGCGCCAACTCTATCCACTGCCGGAACGAGTCGTCTACCGATGGTTGCTCACGGATGCTACAGTCCACATCGAAACTGCTTCTCGAAAGAGGCGGACTGACCAGAACACAGTGTTCCGGTCAGTCCGCACTCCGTATGTTCGCGCGTGGTAGTGCGTCGGTTGCAGATTCAAAAATCCATGCGTAACGATCCCACCACCGTCAATGGCTCGGCCGGCAAGATCCACGCCCGAGTTCGGGCATACTTGAAATACTCCTTGTCCAGAATGTTATTCACATTGACCTGTGCGGTCAGGCGATAGGGCCCCAGGTGAAAACGATACGCTGCCATCGCGTCCCAGCGTGCATAGCCCGGCAATTGGAAACTATTGTCCGTATCCCCCTCTCGCTCTCCGGCCACAAATACCCCGGTCCCCACCGTCAACTGATCCGTCACATGGTATCTGGCCCACAGGTTCCCAGAGTGCCGCGGGACGTTCAGCAACCGGTTCCCGGTGTTGCCCGCATTCACCGCCAGACAATTCCCATCAACATCTGACTCGGCACAGGCCACATCCTTGGTGATCGTGGCATCGGTATAGGCATAGGCGCCGGTCACACTGAGCTTCTCGGTTAATCGTCCGGCCAAATCCACTTCAATTCCTCGGCTTCTCGCTTCACCCAGGTTCACAAAGAATTGCGGGCTTGAGGGATCTGGCGTTTTCAGATTATTCTTCGTGATTTGGAACAACGCAACAGCGGCCGACAGCCGTCCGTCCAACCATTCTGTTTTGACCCCCACCTCATATTGCTTGGCGGATTCCGGGCGAAAGTTGGCACCAGTGCGTGTCCTCCCGGCAACGCTACTCCCGAGCGACTCGACATAGTTCCCGTATAGCGACAGCCATGACCAGGGTTGATAGAGCAATCCGATGCGCGGGCTGAACTTCTCGTCCTCCGTGAATTCTTGGCTCCGGGCGTCGCTCAGCGAGGTGGTGGAAAAGCCAACTCGAAATTTGGCCCAGTCGTACCGGCCTCCAGCGAGAATATGGAGCTTATCCCAGAAGGTCACCTGGTCTTGAAAATAGATTCCGTACCATTGTTCGTCCTGCGGGTAGAACGCGTTGGGTGAGGATCGGCTTGACCGTAAAAGGGCATTGAAGTCGACGGCTCCATAGACAGGATTGAAGATGTCAATCGTCGAAGTGGGTTCGCCATCAAGAGAGGGAAAGTCTTCGCTCAGCTTATAATAGTCTGCGCCGGTTAGCACTCGATGGCGAATGCCGAACGTATCAAACTGGCCGGTCACATTGGCGTAGACCGTATAGGCTTGACGACGCGTATTCGCAAACCAAGGCGACCGCACGAGCGTGCGGTTGTCGTCCTGGAGAAAAAGGGCATAGGTTTCCCTCCAGAAGTAATTGGCGTGATACCACGTCACCCCATTGTTGAATTTCCAGTCGTTGTTGAACCGGTGCGACCAATTGAAATCCACCAAATAGGTGTTGGCATCGTAGCGTTCGTTCGGCTCATTGAGCGTCCGCCGGATAGGGATCGGTGCCGGCCGGTTTCCGATCGCCGGAATGCCGGTGTCATCGAATAGTTGTTCATTCTTATATTCAAAGGAAAGATTGAATTCAGTACTGCTCCATGGTCGCCAGGTGAGCGACGGCGCTAAGAAGATCCGTTCCTTGTTCACGAAATCCCGGAACGACTCGCTGTTCTGATAGGCAAAATTCACACGATACAGCAAGGATTTATCAGTAGTGAGCGGGCCGGTCAGATCAACGACGGTGCGATAGAACGCATACGACCCAAATTGCTGCTGCACCGAATAATGCGGTTCCGACAAGGGGCGCTTCGTCACGAGGTTCAGGAGCCCGCCGGGTTGAATCCGGCCATAGAGCACCGAAGCTGGCCCTTTGAGAATCTCAAGCTGCTCCAGGTGGGCGGTTTCTCCGGTTTGCGCAAACAAGCGCACGCCATTGCGGTAGATACTGGAGTCGGAGGAAAATCCACGAATCGTGAAGCTTTCATAGCCATCACCAAAGGTAAAATCGCGCTGGACACCGCTCACCGTTTGTACGGCATCCTCCAGCCGGATCGCTTGCCGGTCCTGCATCAACTCCTTCGGCACGACCTGCAGGGACACGGGGGTTTCCATGAGCGGCACATCGGTTTTCGTGGCGGTGGTTGCGTGGCTCACGGTATAGGTGTCGCGTGAGGCCGTCACGAGCACCGGATTGGCTTCCACGACAGGGATATCCGGTTCTGCCGAGACTAACGGCTCTTGCAGACCGGTTCCAATCGGAGGAACCGGCAATGGTATGTCAGGAGCCGATTGAGCTGGCATTGGCTCTGCCGGATTTGGCGATTCAGCTGTGGCAGTTGACGGTGGCGTCTCCTGACTTTCCTGCGTTGGCACAGGCTTTACCGGTCCGACACATGCTGTCAATGTGATCGTGAGGAGCAGGAGACTGATCCCCTGATGCTGACGTATGAGGATCTGGAAGAGTGACACGAATGCACGATGAATCGTGAATATTCGCACGATGATTCCCCTTTCGTTGATCCCAACTCAATCAGGTTCCTGGAGACTGATCCAAGACACCCCTGGCTGGCGATGGACGGACGAATGCGTTACGCGGGAATCAACGTGGCGGAGCACGAAGGCTGTGACTGAGGGAATAGAACAGTGGTGGTGGATGTTCACGTGCCGAATGCGGAGCTGGGAGCAGCGCGATGAGCCGTTCCTGAAGGCTCGACTCTTCGCAAGTAATATCCAGTGTGGAAACAGCGTGAGGCGGGTTGATGGGCGATACCGGATGCGGGCAAGAGATATCGCAATGCTCATCGTCCGGGACCTCGACATGGTGCTGCGCCATCTCGAGAGCGCTCCAGAATGGGGGAAGACCACTATCCCCCCAGACAGGGATAAAGAGCACAAGGGCGATGACCATCTTCCAGTTCATAGTCAGGCGGGAAATATGCCATGACTCATCCGTACCTAACTACCGATGGCTGCTCATGGATGCTACAGTCCACAATGGAATCTTCTCGGGTGGGGGCTCCCCGCCCCAGACGCATTGGCCGTTGGCACTCCAGTCGGAGCGACCCAAAGAACGTCAACGGTGCCCCGAGTCTCCACCTAAAACCCCCACGAAATCTGCCCCAGGAACATCCGGCCCGCAGCAGGGTTGATGGAGACGTTCGTCCCGTTCGTGCCGAGGAAGTATTGTTGATCAAGAAGATTGTACGCGTTGAACCGAACCGTGACATCGGAGGATCCGAGGGTCCATCCATAGTGAATGGCTGCATCGAGGCGCACATACCCCGGAAGCTGATACGTGTTTTCGGTATCGCCTTCGCGCCCGGAGGCGGCAAACAGTCCTCCGCCGACCCCCAGCCCCTTCAGCACCCCGGTTTGCCACTGGTAGTCACTCCAGAAACTGCCGCTGAATCGTGGCACGTTGAACAGCCGATTCCCCTGGTTCCCTGGCCCGCCGGTGTCATCGCCATCTTTCCGGACGACGGAATCGATATATGAAAACGTCGTGATCAGCTTCCACTCATCCGTCACTTGGCCAACCACATCCAGTTCAATCCCCCGATTTCGAAACTGCCCGATCTGGGTCACCACGTTCACGAGCCCAGGGACCGGGACCGTGACGTGATCTTTTGTCAGGTGATAGAACGTCAGTGTGGCGAGCAGACGATCTTGCAGGCCTCTTATCTTGAGCCCGACTTCGCCCTGCTCTGCCGTTTCCGGCTTGGGCGCCGTGCCGTCGGGCAACGAGCCCGCAAAGAAGTTTGTGTCGGCAAATCCCCGAGAAAAACTCCCGAACAGCGCGAGCCAGGACGTCGCTTCGTAGTTCACGCCGATCCGGGGCGTCACACGCCCGAAATTCTTTCGTGAGGGTGATACAGCCGGACAGGCCGGATCACTCCCGGTATCGCACGACAAACTGCTGGCGGTCGTATAGTCGTACCGCGCGCTCAGATGCAGATGTAATCGATCAAACAACATGAGTTGATCCTGGATGTAGCCGGACGTCCATCGATCTTTCGGCTGGAACACATTATTGGGACTCAACGCGCCTAAGTTTGGAAAGAATTGGTAAGTCGGATTGAAGAGATTGATGGGTTGCAACAATCCTGACCCGCTGTCTGAGCTGTCGAAGAAATACCGCTGGTCGCTCTTGCGGTTGTAATATTCGACCCCGAGCACCATCTTGTGCTGAATCGCCCACGTCTGAAACCGTCCTGTAACCATCGCCTCGGCAAAGTAGGTTTCTGAATTGTCTCGATAGGGGGCCGCCAGATACACGTCGAGTGTTTGCCCATCCGGTTGAAGCACGGAGGGGCCTGAATCAAAGAGCGTACTCTTGTACTTCCACCAGGCGCCTCGCACCTTGACGGACCAATCCCGGTTGAGATGGTGCGTGAGATGCGTGTCGACGGTGTAATGTTTCGTATTGGAGAGCGGTCGATTGGCCACCCCGAAGTATCGAGAGAGTGTGACCTGAGCCGGGCGGTTCCCAAGGGCCGGAATGCCGTTATCGCTCGCATCGTCGAAATCCTTGTATTCGAAGTTTCCATACCACTGCGTCTGGGACGTGATCTGCCATGAGAGGGACGGCGAGAACAGCAGATGTCGATTCTGACCTTGCTCGCGGAACGAGTGATTGTCTTGAAACGCGATAATGGCCCGATACAACAGCGTACCGTCCTTGGTCAGCGGTCCGGTCGCATCCGCCACCGTCCGGTAGAACTGAGAGGAACCGAACTGCTGCTCAACGGAGTATCGTGCTTGTGGAAGCGGCTTTTTGATGACCAGATTGATGAGACCGCCGGGCTCGATGCGTCCGTAGAGCGACCCCGCCGCTCCCTTCAGAACTTCCACCTGTTCCACGTTCGCCATGTCGAGCTGCGGTTGAAATTGGCGAAACCCATCCCGGTAGACCACGTTATTCGTTTGAAACCCGCGAATGTTGAAATTCGAACTGTAGAGCCCGAACGAATTGACCTGGACTCCGCTGACGTTTTTCATCACATCTTCAAGCCGGTACGCCTGCTGGTCCTTCAACACCGCATTGGGCACGACGTTCACGTTGTAGGGCGTTTGGAAAACAGGCGTATCGACCTTGGTTGCGGTCGTAGCCTGGGTCACCGTGTAGGACTCGCGCGGGGCGGTGACCAGGACCGGACTGGCTTCGACGTCCGGGGCTTCAGTGTCCGTCGAGCCCGAAAGCTCTTGCGCGCCGCTTCCACGTGAGGGAACCGGCAACAGTCCCTTCGGCTGCGCAGTCGGCTCGGATGAAATCGGCTCCACCTGCTTGGGGATATTGGCGGCCTCATTCAGTGGCTGTGCCGTATTCAGGCTCTCCTGTGTCGGCACGACCTTTACCGGTCCGACACAGGCCGTCACCGCCATAGCGAACAGACACAGACCAAGCGCAACGGCAATGCTTGATCGCAGGATTGATAGAGATGGTAGTGGGAACCCGGCTTGCGTGATTGATGACACCTTCATGATGCTCCTCGTTGATTCGCAACGGCCATCGCTTGTTCCGAGGGGAGACCTCGACAGCACAAGCAACGAACCGGCAATGGACAGAACAATCCGTTACGCGAGAATCAACGTAGGCGGGGCACGCAGGGTATGACTGATGGAAGAAAAGAGAGGCGGCGGATGATCGCGAGCGAGGTGGTCCGGTGGAAAGACGGTAATAAGTTGAGCGAGCGGAAGCAAATCGAGTATCAGGCTTTCGCTCACAGCAGGCTGCCGAGGCTGTTCGACCAAGGAAACGGGATGTGGACAGATTTCGTTGCAGTGTTCCCCTTCGTATTCGATGAAGTGAGCGGCAAGATCGACGGAGTTCCAGAAGGGAGGGAGGTCGCTCCACCAATACACCGGAAGCAAGAGCAGGAATGCCACAAGTTTCAGCCACATCATCGGAACCACTCGATCCAACTCAGCAAATGGACGGGGCGACGGGAGAGGCACCCGCCCGGCAAGTCGATGCACTCACCGGTTCGTGCATGCGGTTCTCCCCATACAGGAACAGGCGCTTCTGCCGTTGATACGTGAAGGCCCTTCCGGCCTCTGTTCGTCCCGGTGCGGACTTTCGGATCACTCGACGATCGCAGGAGTCGTCACGCCCACATAGTGGCGATCGATTAACGCCGCCACCGTATGGCTCAAGATTCTCAGGCTCCCGGCGCCGAGTCGAGTGCCGCCAAGCCGTCCGGCCTCAACCCACCGGTACACGGTCCATCGACTCACGTTGAGAATTTCAGCCGCTTCCCCGACGCGGAGCAGTTTCTTATGTTGCAATACAGGCATGGTGTCCATGATGAGTCTCTCCATGTTCGTCTTACATCCCCATTTAATAGCCATTACCCAATGCCCGCTGGCCCCGCGGAAAGTCGGGCCAGCACATGGCATCACCCTCTCATCGCTTGCCGTACCGTCAATCAGTGCGACAGGATGAACCACCTTTATCCCCGTTCGAGAAATCGCAGCCTCGAAACGAACAAAGGTCTCCCGACTGCTCACACAACCGAGTCCACACGGCGGTAAGACTCGGGTCACACGACAATTGAAATAGGAGTACCGAGAATGGGATAGGCATCGGAAGAGTGAGGCTGACAAGCGGCCAGCCCTTCCCGATCTCTATCCAAACGGAACAAGTGCGGGCGCCGGAGGCGCACGGGAGCGGAAGATCGACAGACCTGGCGCTGTCAGCAGTGGATCGGGAGTGGGCGTTGTCGGCCCGATGACGAGCCCGGTGATTGGGCCGGGTGACTCCGGCGCCAAGACGACATCCGACGTGGCCTGGCAGGCCCACGCGCAGAACGCATGGGAAGCGGATGAGCTTCCCTCGCCCTGGTGATGGTGATTCTGTGCTTGATTGGCATGAGCCAGCGCGCAGCCGGCGCTCATGACGGCCAATACCGCGTAGAGCAGTGCCGCACAGCCGGCGATCCAAACAGAATACAGAGATTTGCGCGATCGTTGCATGGACGTTATGACTTTCACTGAAGATTTCCTATACCCCAACCGTCCGGATCTGTCTACCTACGGTTGCTCATGGATGCTACAACCTGCGAGCAACCATGGCGGGAATCTGTGCATAAGATGAACCCTGGAGACAAGTGATGACGAGCCGCTTGCGCACATCCAGTTTGTGGCGAACCGCCTTCTTACGGCTCCTCCCAGTCACGAGGAGTTATCGGAGCAAACCTCCATGATTTTTTGTCACATCAGGTGCAGATGTCGGTTTCGCTCGGCAGCTCTCCTCCTGCGGCCGTGATGTGATGTCGGTGCTGGAAGCGGGAGCTGATTCACACCCATGTCATGACCCTTGATCCCGTCTACACACAGTGCCTACTCATGACATCAAATAGTCCGACAGCAAAGAGACCGGAGGTGTCCTAATGGCAGATCCATTGCATCGCAAGAGAGCCTTGCCACATGACACTTAAGACTTTCATCCGTCGGTCACGACGCTTCACGAGAGACGTTTCACACGCCTGAAATCGAGGAGACCAGGCGAATGAGCGCGAGACATGACACCACCTCTCCGCTCGACAAACGATCGTCGATCGGAGGAGTGCTCTCTTTCGGCAAACAGCCTGTGGCTGTCGGTGAAGGCCCCATGTCGCCCGGAACGATGGAGTCCGGAGGCCAGGCCAAGCTCATGCTTCGTAAAAGACGTCGCCGCCTCAGATCTCCTGTAGATTCGCAGCCGTTTGTAGAC
>FKKE01016195.1_pt1 | contig 10214 bp, 8 predicted proteins | sample 1106331 | NCBI WGS metagenome assembly FKKE01 (sample SAMEA3931202, study PRJEB13176) | freshwater metagenome | biome: Drinking water system; feature: drinking water; material: freshwater | place: China | collected 2013-02-06 | reverse complement strand
CGCGCCCGGTAGCGCACCGGCATCTCGAGGATGACCATGCCCTTCTCGAGCGCCTGCAGCGTCAGCTCGGTCTCGGTCTCGAAGCCCTTGGCCAGGGCCGGGAACGATTTCACGAAGCGGCGCGAGAACACGCGGTAGCCCGAAAGAATGTCGTTGAAGCTCTTGCCGAAGATGCGTTTCACGAATTCGGTGAGCACCCAGTTGCCGAACCGGTGGCCGGGGCGATAGGCGGCCTTCTCCTGATCGACGCGGCTGCCGACCACCATGTCGAGTTTCTCGCCGGCCAGCATGGCGATCATCTTCGGCGCGCTCGGCGCGTGATAGGTCGCGTCGCCGTCGATCATCACATAGACGTCGGCGTCCACGTCGCCGAACATGCGGCGCACGACATGGCCTTTGCCCTGCCGGGTCTCGATGCCGACGGTCGCGCCCGCTTTCTTTGCCGCGGCGATGGTGCCGTCCTTCGAATTGTTGTCGTAGACGTAAATCTCCGCGCCAGGCAGCGCCGCGCGGAACTGTTTCACGACCGTGCCGATCGCCGCCTCCTCGTTGTAGCAGGGCACGATGACCGCGATCTTCAGCCCTTGCGGCAGACGGACGCGGGAGGCGTTCTTGGACTTGGTGGCGGACCTGGCGGCAGTCCGGGTGAGCATCGAGTTCTCCAAAAAAATGGGCGCCCGGCGGCGCCTCTATCTATGCCGCAAGCGCATGCCGGGGGAAAGCGGCGGCGCCGTGGCGGTTGCTTGGGGCTAGGGTACGCTCATAAGGTGCGGAAAACGGAGTGTTAATCGCGTGGCCGTCGTCCTGCCTTTCGAAGCGCCAGAACCTTCCATCGAACGCCTGAGCAGCCTCGTTCGTTCCGATCTCGGCAAGGTCAACGAATTGATTCTGAGCCGCACCGGCTCGGATGTGACCATGATCCCGGAGGTCGCGAACCACCTGATCTCGTCGGGCGGCAAGCGGCTGCGCCCGATGCTGACGCTCGCGACCGCGCTGCTCACCGGCTATCGCGGCAGCGGCCATATCAATCTCGCCGCGTCCGTGGAGTTCATGCACACCGCCACGCTCCTGCACGACGATGTCGTCGACGAGAGCGAGCTTCGCCGCGGCAAACCGTCCGCGCGAATGGTCTGGGGCAACGAAGCGAGCGTGCTCGTGGGCGATTTCCTTCTCGGCCAGGCGTTTCGCATGATGGTCGAGGTCGGCAATCTTCGCGCACTCGAAATTCTTTCGACCGCCGCGGCCGTGATCGCCGAAGGCGAAGTGATGCAGTTGGCGGCCGCGAAAAATCTCGACACCACCGAAGACGCTTATCTCGCCGTGATCCGCGCGAAAACCGCTGAACTGTTTGCCGCCGCCTGCGAAGTCGGCCCGGTGATCGCGGAACGGCCGAAAGCGGAGCAGGAGGCGGCGTGCTCGTTCGGCAACAATCTCGGCATCGCCTTCCAGCTCGTGGACGACGCGCTCGATTACGGCGGCAGCCGCGCCAAGATCGGCAAGAATGTCGGCGACGATTTCCGCGAGGGAAAAATTACGCTCCCGGTCATTCTCGCCTTCCGGCGCGGAGCCGAGAGCGAGCGCGCGTTCTGGAAGAAGTGCATTCAGGAGGGCGAAATCGCCGAAGGCGATCTCGAACACGCAATCGAATTATTGAAGAAGCATCGCGCGCTCGAAGATACGGTCGAGCGCGCCCGTCACTATGGGGCGATTGCAAAAGACGCGCTTGCGATCTTCCCGCAGTCGGACGGCAAGCAGGCACTGCTCGACGTCGTGGATTTCTGCGTTTCGCGCGCGCATTGATTTTTTAATTGAAATCCAATTCGTCATTCCGGGGCGCGGTTTCGCCGCGTCCGGAATGACAAGTCCGCTACCGCAGCTTCGCCGTCTGCACCCACCAGCGAGGATATTGCGCGCGGATCGCAGCCGCTTCGGCTTCGGCCCGCTCCATCGTTTCGTGAAGCGCGAATACCGTGGAGCCAGATCCGCTCATGCGGATCAGGAGCGCATGATCCGTGTTGCGCAGCGCCGCGTCGGCTTCCGCGATTTCCGGCGTGACGCTCCAGGCGGCGCTCGTGAGATCGTTGGTCTGATTGTGCAGAAACCGGATAAATGCGGCCCGTTCACGCGAGACTTCGGATGCGCGCACGCCGGGCGGTGTCGATGGTGCTTTCATGCCGTCGAACGCGCGATAGACCGCGGGCGTGGAAGCCGGGACTCCGGGCCAGACCAGCACGGCGTCGAGTTCGGGAATGGCGACAGGCTCCGAGAGCACATCGCCGATGCCTGACACGAGCCTCGCTTTTCGCTCTAGACAAACTGCGACATCGGCGCCGGTTTCTTTCGCAGCCTCAAGCAGCGCCGGATTGTCCGCGGCGATGCCGCTTGCTTCCGCGAGCAGCCGCAGTGCCGCCGCCGCGTCCGAGGAACCGCCGCCGAGCCCGGCGCCTGCCGGCAGGTTCTTGGTGAGACGAAACGCGCCGCCGCCCACAATCGCAATTCTTCGTCTGAGCGCGTGCGCCGCCTTGAGCACGAGATTGTTCGCGGGTTCTCCCGCGTCTTCGGCATAGGGTCCTCTGACCTGAATCGAAAATGCATCGCCGCCCGGCTCGAATTGCAGATCGTCTCCAATGTCGGCGAAAGCGGCCAGGCTTTCGATCGGATGATAGCCGTCGGCGCGTGCGGAACCCACGTGCAGGAACAGATTGATCTTTGCTGGAGCGGCGGGCAGCGGCATCGGCGGTGCATCTACGGAAGCGTTTCAGGGGTATAGCAGATGTGCTTGCCGGTCGATTCTGCCCGCGATAGCGGCACGGCCGCTCCTTGCGATGGACATGAATCGAGGGCATGGTTGCGAAAATGCGCCATCCGGGGCGCGCTTTCAGCGAAAGTTACAGGAGAGAGCCGTTGAAGAAGCTTCGCAGCGTTTGGCGGACTTCAGGCCGGTTCGGCATCGGCTTCGTTCTGATTGCCGCGATGTCCTCTGGCGCGCAGGCGCAGTTGCCGCGGATACCCGATTTTTACGCCTCTCCGTCCGGCAGCTTTCTCGCCGCGCGCATTGCCCGTGCCGAGCGCGATGTCGCGGCGGCGTCGAACTATTACCGGTCGGTGCTGCGTACCGATCCGAAGAATCCGGATCTTCTGGAACTCGCTTTCCTGACGACATTGCAGAGTGGCGCAGTCGAGGAATCGTTTCCGCTCGCCGAACGGCTGATCGCCATCGAGCGCTCGCATCGCATTGCCCGGCTGGCGCTCGGCGTCAAAGCGATCGGCGCGGGTCAATACGCGCAGGCGCGGACGCATCTTTCGATTTCCGGCCAGGGTCCGATCGCCGATCTGGTTGCGAGCCTCCTTACCGCCTGGACATGGCACGGCTCGAACAACGTGAAAAACGGCATCGCGCATATCGAAAAGCTTGCAGGTCCCGACTGGTACGGCATCTTCAAGAACATGCACGCGGGCCTGATCCTGGACGCCGCCAATCAGCGCGCCGAAGCGCTTCGCTATATCGAGCGTGCGCGCAAACAGGACTCCGCTTCTCTCCGTACGGCGGACGCCTATGCGCGGATGCTTTCCCGGAACGGAAAGAACGAAGAGGCGCTCAAGGTTTACAAATCCATCTCGAATTCGATGATCCGTCATCCGCTCGTTGCCGCGGCGGTCGAGACGATAGCTACCGCACCGGCGGCGCCAGCACCCGTTGCCGGGAGCGGCAAGATCGTCACTTCGATCCTGAACCGGAGCGCCGAACTGATCGGCCCGAAGCCGGCCGGCGCGGAACTGAGGCTGCCGGAGGTGCAGGACAAGCTCGACCGCGCGGTCAAAGACACCGGCCGGCCTTCGAACTGGCGCGTCTCCATGTTCGATCTTCTGGTGCTTCTGAAAGTCGATCCGGCGCTCGGCTCGCGCACGGAACTGGCGAAAGAGCTCGGCTACAAAGGCGATCCGAACGACACCGCGGCGATGAACCTCTGGCTGCACGAGCAGGTGATGAGCCGGATCGTCTCCGGCGGAGGCAATGCTCCGGCGGCGAAAGCCGCTTCGCGGGAACTGCCGCCGCTCGTTGCAAACGCGCCGGAAGGCGCCGCGGAGGCGCTCTATGGCATCGGTGCCGCGCTCAGCCAGGAGCCGGGCGGCGAAGATCTCGGCATGGTCTACCTGCAACTTGCGATCCACCTGAATCCCGAGCACCCGCTCGCCATCGTCGCGCTCGCAAGCCTGTTCGAGGCGACCAAGAAATATGAAATGGCGATCGAGGCCTATGACCGGATTCCGGAGGGTTCGCCGCTGCGGCGCAAGGCGATGATCCAGCGCGCGCTCAATCTCGAAGTGCTCGAAAAAAAGAGCGAGGCGCGGGAGATACTGAAATCCCTCGTCGATGAGAAACCCGAAGAAATCGAAGGCCTGTTCACCTACGCGAACGTGCTTCGCGCCGGCAAGGACTATCACGAAGCCACCGAAATCTATTCGCGGATCGTCAAGATACTCGGCGAGCCGAAGCGCGAGCACTGGGCGATCTATTATTATCGCGGCATGAGCTACGAACGCGCGAAAATGTGGCCGCCCGCGGAGCAGGATTTTCAGCAGGCGCTGAAACTCTCGCCCGATAATCCGCAGGTCCTGAATTATCTCGGTTATTCGTGGGTCGATCGGGGCATCCACCTCGATCAGGCGCTGGAGATGATCCGGAAGGCCGTCGCGTTGCGTCCGAAGGACGGATACATCATCGACAGTCTCGGCTGGGCCTATTACCGGCTCGGCAAGTTCGAAGAGGCCGTGGCGGAACTGGAGAAAGCGATCGCGCTCTCGCCGTCCGATCCGACCATCAACGACCACCTGGGAGACGCCTACTGGCGAACCGACCGCAAGCTCGAAGCGAGGTTCCAGTGGGCACGCGCGATCGAGATGAAGCCCGAACCCGAGGATCTTCTGATCATTCAGAAGAAGCTCAAGGAGGGCCTGCAATCCGACACGGTTCCCGCGCGGGCCGGGGAAGCCAAGAACCCCGACAAGGGTTAGCGGTAACGAACCCGTGATCGCGCAGCGCCTAGCCGCTGCGAATCTGCAAAGCCATACTGGACCCGCAATTCATTCGTTGCGTGGATGCAGTATGACTGAAATCGCCTGGGACGAATTTCGTCTCGTACGCGCAATCGCGGAGGCCCGTTCGCTGGCGGGCGCCGCAGACGCGCTGGGTATCAATCACTCGACGGTATTTCGCAGGCTCGGCGCTCTCGAGAAAACGATGGGCGCCCGCCTGTTCGAGCGGAGCAGGACAGGCTACGCGCCGACGGCGGCCGGCGAGAAAATGGTCGATCTCGCAAACCGTATCGCCGACGAAATCGTCGATCTGGAGCGCAAGATCACGGGACAGGACCTGCGTCCCTCCGGCGACCTGCGCGTGACCACGAACGACACGCTGCTCGTCCATCTGCTGTCAGAGGTGTTCGTCAACTTTCGCCGCACCTATCCGGAAATCAATCTCGATATCGTGGTCAGCAACGAGCCGCTGAATCTTTCCCGCCGCGATGCGGACATCGCGCTCCGCGCGACCGAACGTCCGCCGGAAAGCCTCATCGGCAGAAGGCTCGCCGGAATCCGTTGGGGCATCTTTGCCGCGGACGGTGACGCGCCTGCGAACTTCAGCGCCGCCGATGCGCGCCGCTACAACTGGATCGGTCTTTCCGACGGCATCGGCGGTCCGAAGCCGACCAAGTGGCTGCTCGACAATGTCGGCGCAGAGCGCATCGTCTACAAGCTCAACACCGTGCTCGGACTGGCCGAGGCGGTCGCGGCAGGCGGTGGCATGGCGCTCATTCCCTGCTTCATCGGCGCGGCGACGCCGGGTCTTACAAGGGTCGCCTTTCCGGATCCCGAGATCGAAGCGGGCCTGTGGCTTCTGACGCATCCCGATCTGAAGAACACGGCGCGGGTGCGCGCGTTCATGGATTACACCGCAGTCGAGATCGGCAAGCGGCGCGCGTTGATCGAATGCTCGGAGAAGCCGGCGGCCGGTGCGGCGAACGGCAGGGCAAGCGCCTAGTTTGCGGCGCTCGAGCGTTTGCTCGGGGCCGGGCGTCCGCCGCGCACGAAATCGCAATACATGAAGCCCATGCCGGAGACGGCGCCGCGGAAACTGTGCGCGCTGGTCTTGGTCAGCACGAAGCAGGGCGTGAACGGCAACCCTTTGAGCGAAGCGCAGATCTGCTCTCCGCTTTCGTAGAGTGTGTTGACCGGAAGGCGCACGTAGCGCGTGGGGTCCTTGCCGAGAATCCGGATCGTGCCAGCGGCCGAGCCGTCGTTGTTGATGCGGCCGACCCCGGTTGTTCCGTCGAAGCAGCTGTAGGAAAACAGTTTGCCCGCCACGAAGGCGCGGGCCTGCTTCGCGGTCAGGCTTTCGGCCGACGCGGAGCCCGCGAAGAACAGTGTTGCGACAGCAAGGAAGCTTAAGCGAATCATATGACGGAACCCGCCAACACCCCTCGGCAATAGGTAGCGCAGGAACCGGTGGTCCTTGTCAAGGGAAACCGGAACCGCGCCCCGGAGCTACCCGATCTTGACCACGGTGCGGCCGCGCACCTGTCCGGCCAGAATCTTCGGTGCGACCTCCATGACGCCCTCGAGCGGAATCTCCGTCGTCATGGCTTCGAGCTTCTTGCGGTCGAGATCGGTGGCGAGACGCTTCCACGCCTCCTGCCGGCGCGCGAGCGGGCACATGACGGAATCGACGCCGAGGAGCGACACGCCGCGCAGGATGAACGGTGCAACCGATGCGGGAAGGTCCATGCCCGCGGCCAGGCCGCAGGCCGCGACCGCGCCGCCGTATTTCGTCATCGAGAGAAGGTTCGCAAGCGTATGCGAACCGACGGAATCGACGCCGCCTGCGAAGCGTTCCTTGCCGAGCGGCTTTGCGGCTTGTGAAAATTCCGCGCGGTCGATGATCTCGGAGGCGCCGAGCGATTTCAGATAGTCTGCTTCGCTTGCGCGGCCGGTGGACGCGGCAACCGTAAAGCCGAGCTTCGAGAGGATCGCGATTGCGACCGAGCCGACGCCGCCTGCGGCACCCGTCACGACAATCGGTCCCTGATCCGGCTTGATGCCGTAGTTCTCGAGCGCGATCACGCAAAGCATCGCGGTATAGCCCGCGGTGCCGATGGCCATGGCTTCGCGCGAAGTCATGCCGGAAGGCAGCTTCACGAGCCAGTCGCCTTTGACGCGCGACTTCGCGCCGTAAGCGCCGAGATGGGTTTCGCCGGTGCCCCAGCCGTTCAGCACTACGCTGTCGCCGGGTTTGAAGCCGGGATGCGAAGAGGCTTCCACCTTGCCCGCGAAGTCGATGCCCGGGATCATCGGGAAGCGGCGCACGACCGGAGCCTTGCCGGTGATCGCGAGACCGTCCTTGTAATTGACGGTGGAGTATTCGACCGCGACCGTGACGTCGCCGTCCATGAGCGCGGCTTCGTCGAATTCGCCGAGTGCTGCGGGCTGTCCCTTTTCAGGGACGATGATGGCTTTGAATTTTCCCATAGCGGATTTCTAGACGGGTTTACGCGGGGCTAGCAACCGGACGCGCGACAGGCTTCTCGACGATGGGCAGGTTCACCGCGGCTGCGAAGAACCCGAGCAGGATCGTGAGATACCAGATCACGTCATAGGATCCCGTCTTCTCGTAAAGCAGGCCGCCGAGCCATACGCCGAGGAAGCCGCCGACCTGGTGGCTGAAGAAGGCGAGCCCCGCGAGCATGGTGAGCCAGCGCGTCCCGAACATAAGCGCGACCAGCGCCTGCGTCGGCGGAATCGTGGAGAGCCACAAGAGGCCGATGGTGGCGCCGAAGATCATCGAGGTTGTGGGCGAGGCCGGCACCATGATGAACACGAGGATCGCGAGCGAGCGCAGGAAATAGATCGCCGCGAGAATGTATCGCTTCGGCATTTTATCGCCGAGATAGCCCGCCGAGATCGAGCCGATGATGTTGAACAATCCGATCAGCCCGATCGTCCATGCGCCGATGTCGGCGCTTAAGCCCCGGTCGACGAGATAGGCGGGCAGGTGGATCGTGATGAAGAACACCTGAAACCCGCAGGTGAAGTAGCCGAGGATCAGGAGCACATAACTCCTGTGGCCGAGCGCCTCGCGCAGCGCTTCGCCGACCGATTGCGGAGGTGCTGACGGGCCGCTCTGCGCGAGTTCGTTCCGCCTCGCGAGCGCGAGCGACAGCGGCATGATCGCAAGCACGATCGCCGCGAAGATGAGCAGTGTCGTGTGCCAGTTCAACGACTGGTTCAACCCGACCGCAAGCGGCGAAAACAGAAACTGCCCGAATGAACTTGCCGCCGTGCCGATGCCGAAGGAGAGCGAGCGCCAATGCAGCGGCAGCAATTTTCCGAATGCGCCGATCACGACGGTGAACGAGGTTCCCGCCAGACCGAAGCCGATCAGAAATCCTGCGGAGAGGATCAGCGCGCCCTGCGAAGTGGCGTAGGCCATGCCGGCAAGGCCGAGCGCGTACAGCACGGCGCCAACCCACATCACACGCACCGCGCCGAACTTGTCCGCGATGCCGCCGACGAAAGGTTGCGCCGCGCCCCAAAGCAGCATCTGCAAGGCAAGCGCGAGTGCGTAGATGTCGCGGCCCCAGCCTTTCTCCTGCGTGACCGGCGAAAGAAACAGGCCGAGCGTCGAGCGCGGCCCGAAGCCGATCAGCGCGATCAGGCAGCCGCAGATCAGGATGACGAGCGGCGTGCGCCAGCCGGGCGAGCGTAGGGTTTCGGTCATCTGCTTACGCCGCGCTCGCCCCGAGGCGCGCGACCGGCTTTTCGACGATCGGCAAATTGATGAGCGCGGAGATCACGCCGAATGCGACCGAGAGCCACCAGACGATCTGGTAGGAGCCGAAGGCTTCGAAAGCGAGGCCGCCGAGCCAGACGCCGAGGAAGCTGCCGACCTGATGGCTGAAGAACACGAAGCCATAGAGCATCGCGAACCAGCGCGTGCCGAACATGATCGCGACCAGCGAAGAAGTCGGCGGCACCGTAGAGAGCCAGGTCAGGCCGGTGATGACGGCGAAGATCAGGGTCGCCTCGATGCTCGGCGGGATCGAGACGAAGATCGCAATCGAAATCGCCCGCGTCAGATAGATCGCGGACAGGATGTATCGCTTGGGAATCTTGTTGCCGAGCCAGCCCGCTCCGAACGAACCGACGATGTTGCAAAGCCCGATGATCGCAAGCGTCCAGCCGCCGACCTGTGCCGAGAGCCCGCGGTCGAGGAGGTACGAAGGCAAGTGCGCGGTCACGAAGGCGAGCTGGAAGCCGCAGGTGAAGAAACCCGTGACCAGAAGCACATAAGACTTGTGCCCGAACGCTTCCGCGAGCGCCTCGCGGAGCGACTGCGCCTGCTCGGGCGTCGCCGTCTGCGAGTTGACCGGGGTTTTGTTGCTTGCGGTCATCAGAGCGGTCGAAAACGGAATGACGAGCAGCACAAGCGCGGCGAACACGAGCAGCGCGAACTGCCAGCCGTAGTTCTGGATCAGCGCCACGCCGAACGGCGCGAACAGGAACTGGCCGAACGAGCCGGCCGCCGTGCCCGCGCCGAAGGCGAGGCCCTGCCACTCCTTCGGCACGACCTTGCCGAAGGCCGTGAGCACGATGTTGAACGAACACGCCGAGAGACCGAAGCCGATCAGGACGCCTCCCGTGATGTTCAGCGTCACCGGCGTCGTCGAATAGGTCATGAGCGCGAGGCCGAAGAAATAAAGCACCGCACCTATGGCGAGCACCTTGGCCGTGCCGAAGCGGTCGGCGATGGCGCCTGCGAAGGGCGTGCCCAAACCCCAGAGCAGGTTCTGAACCGCAAAGGCGAGCGCGAAGACGTCGCGGCCCCAGCCGTATTGCGCCGACATCGGCGTCAGGAAGAAGCCGAACGACGAGCGCGGCCCGAAGGTGACGATCGCGATCAGGCAGCCGAACAGAACGATGACGAGCGGGTTCTTCAGGAACGAGACGAGCGGCGCTGGCGCGGCAGGAGCGGGCGTCGTGGACATTAGGCATTTCCCCGGCTGCCGAATCTTGGAGGCTGGCGCGGGCTGCCTTCGCGCGTGCGAAACCTAGAGGCGAATAGTATCAGGCGGAAATCGTTTTGCGCTGCGCTGCTATCGAGATGGCGCATAGGCCTGTCGAAGAGGGGGACTAGCAAAACCGTCCGGGATGGGTTATAT
>FKKE01009803.1_pt1 | contig 10229 bp, 11 predicted proteins | sample 1106331 | NCBI WGS metagenome assembly FKKE01 (sample SAMEA3931202, study PRJEB13176) | freshwater metagenome | biome: Drinking water system; feature: drinking water; material: freshwater | place: China | collected 2013-02-06 | reverse complement strand
ATGGCGACAACCTGTTCGGGAACTTTGGGGAGATAGATGGTGACCCGATCGCCCTTGACCAAGCCGAGCTTTTTCAGCGCATTGGCGCAACGATTGACCTGTCGGTACAGCTCTCCATATGTGAACACTCGTTCTTGATCATTTTCACCCACCCAAATCAATGCGACCTTGTTCTTGCGCCACGTGTTGACGTGGCGGTCCAGGCAATTGTAGGCGATGTTGCAGGTGGCGCCGACAAACCATTTCGCCCAGGGGTAGTTCCATTCGAGGACTTTGTTCCATGGGGAGAACCACTCCAACTCCTTTGCGGCATCGCTCCAAAAGCCTTCGGGATCCGCGATGGACTTCTTATACTCGGCCTCGTAGTCCTTGATGTAGGCATCCGCGATGGTTTTCGGGGTTGGCCGGTACGTTCGGCTTTCCTTCAACAGGGTTTCGATCTGCTCACTCATGAAGGGTCCTCCTCCGTTGCAGATTCTGAGAATCCGATGGGCCATTATGGAGAAAGCTCGGAGCGCCTGCAAGAACGCGGTACAAATTTTCGGGTATGGCGTGAAGGGCTGGTCATCGGTGGATTTCTTGACAGCCATCGAAGGCCGAGGGTAGGCTGCCTCGGCTTTCAGAGGCTACACCATATGAAACAAGGTCTTCCTAGAATAGGGGTTGCCGTTCTTTCCGTGAGTTGGGTGTTGGGCCTGTTGCTCTATGCCGGGACTTCGCCAGCACATGCGCAACTGGGAAAGCCGGAAGGGCTCTATTACAAGTCTTGGGCGATTGTGATCGGGATTGAGAACTATGTGGTGGCCTCGCCTATTCAGGGGGTCGTCAACGATGCACGGCAAGTCGCGCAGGCCTTTCGGAAGCTGGGCTTCGAAGAGGTGATCGAGGTTTATGAGAAAGATGCCGTCTCTCGCCGGCTGCATCAAATCTTGAACGATATCCTGCCAAGAAAAGTCGGCCGTATGGACCGTCTGGTGATTTTCTACGCGGGCCATGTGGGAGTGGCTCCCGATGCCGAGGGGGAAGATCGGAGTTACCTCGTGCCGATGGATGCCCAGGTCAATAACCCTGCGAAGGCCGTGACAGTCGAGCATCTCAAGGAATTTACCAGACGGTCGGCGTCGAAGCACACGCTGCTGATTTTGGATGCGCCGGTCTTCGGATGGGAAATGACGGCGGTTCAACCGCTATCGCTTGAAGGACGATTGGAACCGGAAGATGAAATGGACCGGCGTGCTGTGCAGGTGATCAGTGCCGCTGGTAAGGGTGAGTCATCATCCCGTTCAGAGGGGAAAAGCCTGTTCGTGCAGGCGTTGCTGACTGGACTCGCAGGTGCGGCTGATGCGGACAAGAATGGGTGGCTGATGGCCTCCGAACTGGGGACATATTTGACGCAACAGGTGCAGGAGGTTTCCAAGGGGAGGCAGCATCCAACCAGTGTCCGGATCGATGGTGACGGGGACACGGTGTTGGTCGAGGGACGCAGGGCCATGACCGAATCGGGTCGCGCCACCAAGGCCATCCCCTAACCCTTTTCCCCACCTTTCAGATAACCCAGGCCTATCTTAAGGGCCCGGCGGGTGATTTCTGCCCAACGTGCTTGCGGATAGACGGCCAAGATGGCAGCAATATTGGCGTCTTGGATATCAAGATTGGCAATGGTAATGATGCCGTCTTTGATCTGAATGTCGGCCATGCGCCTGTGCTCCTCCCTTGTCCTTGTCGCGAAATGTTCATGAATGCTCAGTATATGAGAATTGTCTCATGATCATCCACGATGAGGATAGGTTTCGTTGACGGAAGTAGGAACGCATGTTAGCATGAATTCGCAATCGCTCCGCAATGCTTTTCAGCGCAACGGTACAACGGTTTCAGACGAAGGAGGATCATATGCTGAGGTCGCAAGCGATGGGATCTCGAGTAATCGGGGGCGGTCTCGCTGTGCTGCTTCTCGTGGGGCTCGCGGCTTGTGGTGGTCCTCCGAAGTGGGTGGAAAAGGGTTCTGGGTATATGAACGACAAGGACAGCAAGGCGTTCTACGGCGTGGGTGCGGTCGCAGGGGTGCGCAATGAACCACTTGCGTGGGATACGGCGGAGAATCGTGCCCGGGCGGAAATCGCCAAGAGCTTTGAAACCTATACGGGCTATTTGATGCGGGACTATGCTGCGTCAACGACGGCGGGGGATTTTACAAAGAACACCGAAGAGCAGAATGTCGAGCGGGCGATCAAAACCGTGACGACCGTGACACTCAGCGGGGTACGTCCCATCGATCGGTACAAAGACGAGGAGACCAACACCTACTATGTGTTGACGAAGCTCAGCCTGGAAGAGATGAAGAACAATATGGAGAAAGCCAAGGAACTCAATGCGCAGGTTCGTGACTTTGTTCGGAAGAATGCCGATCGCCTGTTCGAGCGGCTCGAAAAAGAAGAAGAAAGGCGGGCCGCGAAGTAGCACCGTTTGTTCATCATCCTTGCACGGAGTGCTCGTATAATGCAGACCCCTCGTCGATTCCTGTCCGTCATCGTGTGTTCGGTACTGGCCCTTGCCGGGTGCGGACATGAGTTGAAAGTCACTCGTGTCGATGCCGGTGTTGTGACGGATCTGAGCGGCCGATGGAATGATACTGATTCACGGATGGTCGCCGAGGCGATGGTGAAGGAAGCGTTGCAGTATCCCTGGCTCGGCAATTTTTCTCAGTCAAAGGGGCGCCAGCCGGTCGTCGTCGTCGGCACGGTGGTCAACAGCAGTCATGAGCACATCAGCGTGCAGACCTTCATTACGGATTTAGAGCGTGAGCTAACGAATTCCCAGAAGGTCACGTTCGTCGCCGGCAAGGGTGAGCGGGACGAAGTTCGGACCGAGCGCAAGGAACAGGCTGTCTACGCCAGTGAAGAAACCCAGAAGGCTCCCGGGAAAGAAATTGGAGCCGATTACATGATGAAAGGCACCATCGCGACAATCTTGGACGAAGCCGACGGGACCAAGGCGGTGTTTTACCAAGTCGATCTCCAGATGATCGATTTGGAGAATAATGCCAAGGTCTGGTACGGGCAAAAGAAGATCAAGAAAGTCGTCGAGAAGAAACGAACGGTCTTTTAGCTTTCGCCAACCCCGTTGAGCCCATTTCTCCTACGTGCCGCCCATTCCATCTCCTGCCTCTCGGTTCTCACCGCAGTTCTGCTGACCGGCTGCGGCCCTTCGGTCAATCGCTACGTACTCATTGAACAGAATTTGCTCGCCGGCAATCCGGCCCAAGCGGCGGCGATTGTCGAACAGGCCGAAAAAGAATACGGAACCAAGAGCCGCGTGCTCTATGGGATGGACAGAGGCTTGACGCTCCAGTTGGCCGGAGACTATCGGCAAAGCACGATGGCCCTGGAACAGGCGGAAGAAGCCGTTGAGCGGCTCTACACCAGGACAATCCGGTCCGAGACCGCGGCATTTCTCACCAACGACAACGCATTGTCCTACGAGGGCGACGCCTATGAGCACGTCATGCTCAATGTCGTGAAGGCATTGAACTATGCGGTTGTGGGAGATGTACAGGAAGCACTTGTCGAGGCCAGGCGCATCGACCACCGGTTGAACGTGCTCAGTGACCGGGTCAAGGAATCGAGTGGGTATCGAAACGACGCATTTGCCCGGTACCTGAGCGGAGTCTTATACGAGGCGGCCGGCGATCTCAACAACGCGTTCATCGCCTATCGCAACGCGCTCGAGGCATACGAGGTGATGCGCGGCTGGTCGAGGATCGCGCTCCCCCCTTCGCTGCGTGCCGATGTGCTGTCTATGGCTGAGGCGCTTGGCTTGTTGACTGAATTGGATGGCTACCGGAAAAGATTCCCCGACGTGGAGTGGAAACCCGCCTCGGAGCGCCAGCAACTCGCCCAAGTCGTCATGATCAGTTATAATGGTCGCGCGCCACGGAAGGAAGATCGCTTCATCGATCTCCCGATTAGTTTGGATGCGTTGCAGTTGGTGTTGCTGAATCGCGGGCTGGCCCAATCCTCTCGCTACCGAGATCGGACGATGGACACGGTGCTCTATGGGCTCAGCGGCCGAGTCGTGCGGGTGGCATTGCCTCGATTGGTTTCACAGAAGACACAGGTGCCGTTCGAGACCATGACATTGACGAACACGCAAGGATCCCCTCTCACAGTACGATCGGAGCCGGTACACAATCTGACGGCATTAGCCGAAAAAAGTTTGGATGATCGCATGCCGGCCATCACGGCCAAAGCGTTGGCGCGGGCTGCCTCAAAATTCGCCTTGGCCGAAGGTGCGGTCATCGGAGCGCAACAAGCTGCAGGACGCGATGCCGCGCCTTGGGTCGGGCTGCTTGTCGGTATCTTGGCCAAGGGACTGGCGGTGGGGTCAGAAGAAGCCGACAAACGGAGTTGGCAGACACTGCCGGATGAAATCCACGTGGCGCGGGCCTGGGTTCCCGCGGGCCGCTACCAGGTGGCGATTCAGCCGTCAGGCCATCGGGCCTCCATGGAACGGGGAGAACAGATGCTCGAGCTGGCATCGGGGCAAACGGCGTTTATCCTCCAGCGTGTCTTGCAATGATCAGCGGCACTCGATCTCTCGCACCGTTCAGTGCTCTGTCGGTCAGAGGACTTTGTGTCCTTGCTCTCTTATCGTCAGGCTGTGCCTGGTTCGGCGGCAACGCCAAGCCGGGATGGATTGACGACGCCGAAGCCGAGTATCCACCCGCGCAATATTTGATTGGTGTTGGGCAAGCCGGCGACCGGAACGGCGCGGCAGACCAAGCCTATGCAGCGGTGGCGAGGATCTTTAAGGCGGAGGTCACCGCGCAGGCCAAGGATTGGGAGTCGTATCTCGTCATCGAGAGTCGTGGTGCGACGAATGCCGAGCGGAGACTGACCCTCGACACGGTCACGAAAGTCTCAACCGACAAGGTACTTGAAAACGTCAGGATTATGGAGACGTGGTATGACGCGAACAAGGGTGTGCATAATGCGCTCGCCGTGATGAGCCGGTCCCAAGCGGAGGCGTCGGTGATGGAACGGGTGGCAGCGCTGGATCGAACGGTCGACACGGATGTTGCAGAGTCGAGGCAGACCTCCGACAAGCTGGCCAAAATCCGCAGCCTTCGGCGAGCCGTGAGGAACTTGGTGTTGCGCGAAGCCTACAACGCCGACTTGCGCGTGATCCGTCCGAGCGGGCGTGGAATGGCAGCTCCCTATCAGGTGAACGAGTTGTCCAATGAATTGGAACAGTTCCTTACACGCAATCTCCTCCTGGACGTTCAAGTCGCCGGTGATCAGTCTGAACCGATTGAGCGGGCGTTGACCGAAGGCCTGCTACGCGAAGGGCTGAACGTGGTGACCGATACGATGGGTAGTGAAGGGCGGACACCGGAACTGCTCGTGCGAGGCACGGCACGAATGTTCCCTATTCAAGTCCGTGACCCAAATTTCAAGTACGTCCGCTGGTGCAGTGATTTCGACGTGGTGGAAGTGGCTACCAGCCGGGTCGTCGGGGCGATTGCGCGCGGCGGCAAGGAGGGCCATCTGACGGAGCGTGAAGCCATGGCCAAGGCGTTGCGCGTCATGCGGCATGAGTTGTCGGCGGACGTCGCCACGGCGATCGCCGCGCATATTTTCGGTGAAGCCGCGCTGCCGAAGTCGGCAGCGAGACTGGGAGGGGGTTGCCCCAGGGAAGAGTCGTCCGGGGGATCGTTGCCCTAACCAGTTCAACTGTTTTCTTTAACGAGGAGGGAGGACCACTGTGAGTACACCGGGACCGAAAGTGACAGGCCGTGCGCCGCGCAGTAGAGGACGCGGGTTGACGAAATCCGGACAGAAGATTTCGAGCCGATTGGCGAAGCGGCGGTTGAACGATCGGCTGAAGGAGGATACGGCGGCGTTCAATCAAGGCAATCTTGCCGATACGTTGCGGAAAGAGGGGTACGAAGAGGTCCCATTGGATGAGCTGCAAGACCGTCTCTCCAAGCTTCCAGGGCCGTTGGCGGAACTCATTCTGAAGGGGAGGATGTAGGGAGATGCCGTACTATTATTTCGACTCGACCGCGCTCGTGAAACGATACAGCATGGAGCGAGGGACGCGCATTGTGAATAAGTTGCTGGTGAAGCGCGGCAAGGTCGCCGTGGTGCCGACCTGGTCCGTGACGGATTTCTACGCCATGATGTCGACGCGTGCGCAAGAGGGACATATCACGCGGGACGACTGTTATTCGGTGTTCTATAAGTTCGAAACCGAGTCGAAGCAGGGGCTCTTTCACTTCATCGTGCCGACGGTGGGCACATATTTGAGGACCAAGGAATTGGTGCTGGAGTATCCGTTTCTGCGGTCGCAGCAAGTGATGCATCTGGCACTGGCGTTGGAATTGAAGCCGCTTCGGCTCACCGTCGTCAGCGCGGATACGCATCTGCTGGCCGCGTCTAAAACAGCCGGGCTCCATATCGTCAATCCAGAAGAGGATTAGAATCGCTGAAGGGCAGTCGTTGAGAAGGCGCCGTCCGCGTTAGACGGTCGGCGCCGGAACCGGCTTGAAGAATACGGATTAGGGTTTGTCCGTCGAAAGTTTCTTGCCGAGGCGCCGGGCAAGCCGCACCATACCGGGGGAACGATCGTCTGGATTGAGCAGCACATTCAATAGAGATGGCCGGCTCTGGTCCGCAAAGGCGGCCGCGAGGCTAGTCTCGAACTCCCGCTGGGTGCTCACGCGCGAACCCACGCCGCCGCCAATCAGATCGCAGAGTTTCTCGTACTGCCACTCGTGTATATCGTTAAACGGCCCTTCCAGAATCTCCCGCTCCGTCGAATACCCACGGTTATTTAGCAGGACGACAATGGGTGCCAGCCCATAGCGGACGCAGCTGGCCAGTTCGGTGCCGGTCATTTGGAAGGCCCCGTCTCCCACCAGGACTAGAGGCCGTAGACTCGGGTCGGCGAAGGATGCGCCGAGCGCTGCGGGTACGGCGAAGCCCATCGAGGTGTAGTAGGCCGGCGACAGGAATTCAAAACTGTGGCGTACGTGCAAATCGGCAGCGGCGAATAGCGATTCCCCGACGTCGGCGATCACGACCGTCTTGTCCGTCAAGACGGAGTCGAGGTGACGGAAGAGGCCTTCCAGTGTCACAGGTGAATTGGGGTCAGGACGTGGGGAAGCGGCCACGGTGCGCTCCGGTGGATGTCGTAATGGGAAAGAAGGGAGCGGCGCCTGCACGAGGGCTTGCACAAAGTCCTGAAACTTGATCGATTCGTAACGGTGGTGCTTGATGGCGACGCGGTCGGCCGTGGCGTGGATCGTCCGGCCCTCAGAAAGTAATGGCGAATGGGCATCCAAGTCTTCGATGTCCGAGAGAATCGATCCGAGAATCAACAGACAATCGGAATCGTTGATGAACTGCTGCACATCGTCACGCCCTATGAGTCCCCCATAGACGCCGACATAGAGCGGATGGTCTTCCCTGATGATGGATTTTCCCAGCAGCGTCGAGGCGATCGGAATGTTCATCCGCTCGACCAGCTTGGCGAGATCGTCCTGGAGGCCGAACCGGGCGACCTCCGCGCCGACCAGCATGGCCGGCCGCTTCGCCGAAGCCAGCATGGCGCGGACTTCCCCCACCGCTTCGTCCAGGGCAGCTGGGTCGCTCGGCTCGTCGTCGATGCAGATCGGCTTGGTAGCGCTGGGCAATGGCGTATAGACCATGTCACGCGGGATTTCCAAATAGATGGGGCGCCGATAGCGTAGCAGCGCGGCAAAGGCTCGGTCCATTTCCCGTTCGGCGGTCAGCGGATCGTCGAGTGTGACGGCGGCGACCGTCATGCGCTCGAACACCTCACGCTGTGTCGAAAAGTCTCTGACCATATGGTGCAGATACGGTGTCCGGATCCGCTCTGAGATCCCCGGTGAACCGGTCAGCAGCACCACCGGGGAACGCTCGGCATAGGCACAGGCGATGGCGTTGACGGTATTTAGCCCGCCGACACAGTACGTGACGCAGACAGCGCCGATCCCGTTGATCCGCGCATAGGCATCTGCGGCGAATCCGGCGCAATCTTCGCGGGTCGTCGCGACGTGTTTAATTGGAGACGCCTCGATCAGCTGGAAGAGCGACAGTACATAGTCGCCGGGAATGCCGAAAATATGGCGGACGCCGAGCCGGTGCAAGCGATCCAACACTGCGGAACCGATGGTAGCTTTGTCGCCCATTCTTCTTTATCCTCACACCGCCGGTGTGCACGGTGCGAGATCAGGAAATCATACTGGCTGGAGTTCGTCAAGCAGAGAGCGTGTGGTAATCAGCGTGATGGCAACCGATGGTGCAACCAGACACAGTTAGGGATACCCTGTGACGGGAGAAATGAGCATGACATCGATGGCCCAGGTTCGCCTTCTTCCACGACGAGTCCCTGAGGGGCGATCACTCTGGATTTTTGCTGGTCATGTTGGACCGCTCGTCGGTCAAGCAGTCGCTGGAGACTTGATCGATGTCTTGACCGCAGACGGACAATTTTATGGACGCGGTCTCTATAACCCGTCCTCGAAAATCCGAGTCCGTCTCCTGACGTTCGAGGATAGGCCGATCGACGAGACGTTCTGGCGGGAGAGAATTCAGCAAGCGATCCGCCTACGGCAGCGAGTGGTCGCACAGTCCAATGCCTATCGGCTGATCTATGCTGAAGGCGATCGACTGCCAGGATTGATCGTGGATCGGTACGATCAGCTGCTGGTCATGCAGTGTTTATCGTTTGGCATCGATAGCCGGAAGGAACTCCTAGCAGATATCTTGATGAAAGAGTTGGATGTCACGGCCGTCTATCTGCGGAACGAGGCCAAGAGCCGGCAGCTGGAAGGGTTGCCGCTTGAGCGAGGATTCCTCCGTGGTAGTAGCCCGACACAAGTCGAGATTCGGGAAGGACCTGGGAAGTTTCTGGTCGATGTCGAACGGGGACAAAAGACCGGCTGGTTTTGCGATCAACGCGAAAATCGGCTGGCCGCTGCCAAACTTGCCGCTGGAGCCGAAGTGCTCGAAGTGTTTTGCCATACCGGCGCATTTGGCATTCATGCCGCGTTAGCTGGAGCGGCATCAGTGGAAGGCCTCGATGTCAGTCAAGACACACTGGCCATGGCCAGAACACACGCCACGATGAACAAGGTGGAGGGGCGCTGTACCTATCGCCAAGCCGATGCGTTCGAGGAAATGCGGAAGCTCGTGAAGGCGGGGCGTAGATATGATCTAGTAGTGCTCGATCCTCCAGCTTTCGCACGCAGCCAACAGGCTTTGGCCGGTGCATTGACCGGGTATAAGGATGTGAATCTGCTGGGGCTCAAGCTGCTCAAGCCGGAAGGATTTCTCGTAACGAGCTCCTGTTCGCATCCCGTCTCCGAGGAAGATCTATGGAAGAGCATTCGCCTTGCCGCACGCGATGTCAAGCGTGAGATTCGGTTGATTGAACAGCGGGGGCAGGGGCCCGATCATCCGATTTTGGCGAGCATGCCTGAAACGCGTTATCTGAAGTGTTTCATCGTGCAGGTGTTGTGACGCGATGACGACGTGCTGTATCGGAAGTTAGATTCGTAAGCACGCGGGCTAAGGCGGCTATTGCGCTCTCATCCGCTTGAGCTTGTGCCCGACCTGCACAATCGCTTCGATCGCCGGCGTGAGCTCTTGGCCGAGATCAGTCAGAGCATATTCGACCGTCGGCGGCGAAGTGGGCATCACCTGGCGGGTAATGATCCCGTCCCGCTCCAGTCGTTTGAGTCTTGCTGAAAATACTTTTGGCGTCACACCGGGGATATCGGCCATCAACTCGCTGAATCGCCTCGGCTCCTCTCGCAAATACCAAATCACGTTCGGTGTCCAGGCTCCCTTGAGAAACTGCATGCAGGCGGTGAGGGGACAGCCCATCGGTGGTGGCGCCACCCGTGATTTGCGATGTTTAACAGCCATTTCAGTACCCTCCCTGTCTGCAACTCGGACTTTCCAAATGGAAAGTCAAAATTGAACTTACCAAAAGATAGCATATTGCCATTGGACAGCTCACGTCTTACCTTGGCCCGCAGGAGAAGCAACGTTCACTGTACTCGTAGAAAGGAGTCTCATCATGGCAAGGCAAAAGACAGCAATTGTGACCGGCGCATCGAGCGGAATCGGACTCGGTCTCGCGACCGCGTTGCTCGATCATGGCTATCGGGTCGTGGCCAATTCGAGGCGCATCACCGAGTC
>FKKE01007952.1_pt1 | contig 10231 bp, 11 predicted proteins | sample 1106331 | NCBI WGS metagenome assembly FKKE01 (sample SAMEA3931202, study PRJEB13176) | freshwater metagenome | biome: Drinking water system; feature: drinking water; material: freshwater | place: China | collected 2013-02-06 | reverse complement strand
TGATAACTGTCTACTGACAACTCAACCCCATCCCTTACAGCATCTCATTCTGTGGCGAGGAGATAACGAGCAGGAGGCAGCCGTCATCGGTGTAGGTGTCGACGTGTACGCTGCCCGCGGCCGCCCGATGGTAATCGCCCGGGAGGAGCGATTGTCCTCCGCAGACGCACCCGCCTTCTAACACATACACCTCTTCCGCAGCCGCATGCCGATGCGCGGCATAGTGGGTGCCGGCGGCCATCTTCAGCAACGAGGTAGTTCGGCCGCTCTCCGGGTCGGCGAAGAGCACCTTGACCGTCATGCCGGGAAGCACCTCCACCCACTCGCCTTGCGCAGGCTTGAGGAAGACAAAGGATTCCGGTCCAGGAATCGGTTGCTGCAGCTCCTTGGCGAGCCGGGCGAACAAGTGATTGCGCAGCTGCGGCGGCGGCGCCATGGGGGGCGTCAGATGACCGAGTTCCCCAGCCGCCTGTGCGAACCCGGCGACTTCGGCGCGGCTGGCCTGCGCCTCCGTCCCCTCATCTTGTAGGTGACGGGTGAAGGCCGCGGCCTCGTCATCGTCCAGCGCGTGCAACGCATGCAACGCGGCCAGCTCCTGCCGATGTTCAGGCGTTCTCGACTGAGTCATAGCGAACCTCCCTGCTGTTCGGAGCCTAAGAGGTCGCGGAGTTTCATCATCCCTAAGCGCACGCGAGTCTTCACCGTCCCGGGCGGCAGGCCAAGTTTCGCCGCAATCTCCGTCTGGCTCAACCCCGAAAAATAGGCCAGCACCAAGGCCTCCCGTTGCTCCGAATTGAGGCTCGCCAGAACCTGCTGCACCCGTCGCCGTCGTTGCTGATCGAACACCGCCGTCTCCGGACTATCGGTCTGACTCGGCAGCAATTCGATCCCATCCAGTGATACCTGGTTGCTGCGCTCGACCTGACCGGAGCGGATGCGGTCGATGGCGCGTGTCCGGGCCAGTGTGAAGAGCCAGCCGGTCGGTGTGCCGCGGTGTTGATCATAGGTATGGGCCTGACGCCCACCTGGGTGTAGACGTCGAGCGTGACTTCTTCCGCCGTGTGATGATCGCCGACAATCCGAAGAATGAGACCATACACCTGCGGGCTGCTCTGATCGTAGAGTGAACCGAGCGCGGCCTGGTCTCCCTTGGCCGTGCGACTGATCAGGCCCATCCATTCCTGATGCGGTTCAGTCTTCTCCTGCACGAGCGGCATGGGTCTGTGTCCTTCCTGGACCGCACTACGAGACGAGGAAGGGCATCGGATCCATCTCCCTATGAATCTCAGGGACTCCCTGAGATCGGCGCGCGAGTATACCACTAACCACTTGCGATCCTTCAAGGCTTAAGGGGCATGCAGCGCAATTGACGCCCCAGAACGACTTTGGTAACGTCGTGCCACGAATTTAAGAAAGGTGGCACGACATGACATCACTCGTGCGGTTTGGAGTGTCGGTTGAGCGGGACTTACTCAACGACTTTGATGACGTGATCGCCCGCAAGGGGTACACGAATCGATCAGAAGCGATACGCGATCTGATTCGGGATCATCTGGTCGGACAGGAGTGGGATGACGATCATGAGACCGTGGGTACCGTCACGTTTGTGTACGACCATCATGTGCGGGACCTCACCCATCGGCTCACGGCGCTTCAGCACGAGTACCAGCATCTCATTCAGTCCGGCATGCATGTGCATCTCGATCACGATCACTGCTTGGAAGTGCTCGTTCTTCGCGGCAGGGGATCGGAGATTCAGCGCGTGAGCGACGCGATCGTCAGCACCAAAGGCGTCAAGCACGGCAAGCTCACCACGACGACGACCGGGAAGCGGTTGAAGTAGGTTCTTCTTCCCGGTATCCCCAATGGGTTCCTTCTTCCTCACGCGCGCTGCGTCCGCTGCGAGGGTCCTCGGGCTTGTCGGGGTCTGGTGGAGTGGTCCTGCCTTGGCCCATGATCCCGATGCGTCGCTGGAATTGCCCGAGGTCCGAGTCGAAGCGGAACGGCCGATCGCCGCCTCTTCTCAACTGTTCGTTCCCGATAAAGACTATGTCCTGCAACCGCAAGGTCGTCCGGCTCAGGTGCTGCGGCTGATCCCCGGGCTCGTCGCGGTCGAACATTCCGGCGGAGCCGGGAAGGCCGATCAATATTTCCTGCGCGGGTTCGATGCGGATCATGGGACGGACATCGCGTTCCTGACCGACGGCATGCCGATCAATTTTCGATCCCATGCGCATGGCCAAGGGTATACGGATCTCAACTTCATCATTCCGGAGACGATCGAAGGTGTGGAGGCTTCCAAAGGGGCCTATCAGGTCGAGTTGGGTGATTTCGCCACCGCCGGGGCGGTGAATTTTCGAACGCGAGAGATGGTCAAAGAAGGGCTTGCGCAGGCAGCGGGGGGGCAGTTCGGAACGCAACGCTATCTGCTCATGTTTTCGCCCACGAAGGAGCGCGTCCGCACGCTGTTCGCGGCAGAGGGCTACTATACCGACGGACCATTTCAGAACGACAACCGGTATTTCCGGGCGAATGTGCTCGGCAAGCTGACGATGAATCCAACCGGCCGGTCTGAGTTGGGCCTGACGGGGACCTTTCACAAGGCCCAGTGGAACGGTTCGGGAGAAATCCCGCAGCGCGCGGTGGACGCCGGGACGCTCGACCGCTTCGGGGCCATTGATCCGTCCGAGGGAGGCAAGACTATCCGCTCCACCGCGCGGGTGAATTTTCACTACGATACGACGACAGGCGGGCGATTTTACGCGAATGTCTACGCCCAGTATTACAAGTTTGATCTCTACTCGAATTTTACGTTCTTCCTGACTGATCCGGTCAATGGCGACGGGTTCCAGCAATCCGATCGCCGGCTGATCTACGGCGGAGACGTCGGATTTCGACAAGCCGGCCGGTGGCTCGACATGGACGGTAGTGCGACGCTCGGCCTGCAAAGCCGGGTGGACGACATTCATGCGCGGCTCGGGCCACAGGTGAGACGCAACCCTCTGGGGACGACGACCGATAGCGATATCGCTGAGGCCTCTTACTCGCCCTTCCTCAAGATCGACCTGCAGCCGGCGCGATGGCTTTGGTTCAGCGGGGGGCTGCGAAGCGAGATCTTTACGTTCGATGTCCGCAATCGCTGCAAGAGCTGCACCGATCAACCCAATGGACGAACCCTGTCCGGGCTGGTGTTGCCCAAAGCCAGCCTGTCACTGGGGCCCTGGGGTGGGACGGAATTCTTTGCCAACTTCGGGGATGGGTACCACAGCAACGACGCCCGTTCGGCCGTCAGTCCTGGGGCGGTTCCCCTGGCGCGCGCCCGCACCTATGAGGTGGGAACGCGATCGAAACCCTGGGGCTCGGATGGCGTGGAGCTCACCGCGACGCTCTGGACCATTGACCTCAAGCAAGAATTGGCCTTCACCGGCGATAGCGGCACGACGGAAATTCGAGGCGCTACTACGAGGCGAGGGATGGAGGTGGCCGCGCGTGGGCCGATCTGGGGGCCGCTCTCCATCAACAGCAGTCTGACGTGGAGCCGAGCGCGGTTCGAGACCGGCCAACGTATTCCGAACGCGCCTGAGCTGACGGCCTATGGGGCGGTGCTGCTTCGGTGGCCGGAGGGGCTGTCCTCGCAACTCCAAGCCACCTACTTTGGGGTTCGCTCATTGGACGAGGGGCAGAAGGCTCCATCGTGGCTCACACTCGATCTGTCCGAACGGTACCAGGTGCCGGTGACACTGTCCCACAGTCGCATGGAGGCCTTCCTGTTCGTTCAGAATCTGCTTAATACCAAGTGGGAACAGGCTATGTTCGGATTCACATCACGGTTGGCCGGCGAGCCGGGCGGAGGCCGATCCGACGTCCACTTTGTCCCGGGGACTCCGCGCTTTGTGATGGCGGGCCTGGCGTGGTATTTCTAGTCCGCCCTTGGCGGAGGCGAGAGGTGATGAGCGGGAGGCTATGAGGATAGAGGTTGGAGGGTTGGGGCAGTCGCCTCAAGCCTCAATCCTCCAGCCTCCAACAACCAATACCCCATAGCCCATTGCGTGAAGGGTACTGATGCCGATTAAAGTCTTGCCGCGTGAATTCTTCGATCGTCCCACGCTGCAGGTGGCGCGGTCGTTGCTGGGCAAATTCATTGTGCGGGAACAGGGGGCGGAACAACTGGTAGGCCGGATTATCGAGGTCGAGGCCTATGTCGGGCCGGAGGATCGAGCCTCGCATGCGTCGCGCGGCCGAACGGCTCGGACCGACGTGATGTTTGGGCCGCCGGGAGTGGCCTATGTCTACCTGGTTTACGGCATGTACCATTGCTTCAATGTTGTGACGGAGCAGGAAGGCTATCCCGCTGCCATCCTGGTGCGGGCGATCCAAGTCGGCGAGTCGCTGATCGATGGGCCGGGCCGGCTCTGCCGACGCTTTCAGATCGACCGGTGTCTCAATCGCATCGACCTGACGCAAGGCGAAGTGCTGTGGTTTGAGGATCGCGGGGAGCAGGTATCCCGTTCGGCAATCGGCACGTTTCCGCGGATCGGTGTCGACTATGCGGGCCTCTGGGCCAAGAAACCCTGGCGGTTCCGCCTCAATGGGTTTGAGCCCCGTCGTCGACCTGCACGGCGGACTGGAACCTTCCGTTCAAAATAAAACGGGCCGCCCTGTTGCCAAGGCAGCCCGTTCCTCGTTTCGCTGAGAGAAACCGACTAGGGAACGATCCGGTCCGCTCCGATCTTGGTGGCCGAGGTGACCGGCGGTTCGACCTTCACCTGCGGGCCGTCTACGACCGGAAGCCGTCCAGCCCCCTGAGACTCTCTGATTCGAGCCCGATTGGGGTCCTGAAGACTCTGCTTTACGTGATTATCCGTTGACTCAATCGCCGCCTGCAGGGCCTTGTCACCGCCGGCGTTGGTCTGGCCTTGATCATTGGCATTGCCGGAGGCCGGATAGCCCGGATGCTTCGGCAGCAAGGCTGGATTGGCCAGGGCCACCGATGCGGCAAATGTCACCCCCATCACTGCTGCGCTCATTCCCATGAGGATCTTCATGCGCCTCTCTCCTTTTTGATGAAAGGTTAAGAAGATAGAAGTTCCGAAATCAAAAGCTGCCGCGTGAACGGACGAACAGGAGGCGTATCTTAGCGGCCAAGCCAAAGGCTGTCAAGCAAGTCTCTGTGGAAATTTTCTGAAAGAAAATCAAGGAGATGGATGGGTTCTGAGCCGTGCATTACCGGCCGCGGGCAGGGCGTCGCCCACGGCCTCGGCCGCGGAAGGGGCCGCGTCGCGGCAGGAGAGCCGGAAGAAGAATGATGACCGCCGTTCCTTGACCGGGACCGCTGGCGATGGAGATCTGTCCTTGATGCTCTTCCACGATTTTTTTCACCGTCGCGAGACCCAGTCCCGATCCCGCGCGCTTGGTGCTGAAAAAGGGTTCGAAGACCTTGCCCACGTGTTCCGTGGGGATCGGCGCGCCGTCGTTCTTGATCGTGATCTGGATTTGAGGGCGTGTCCCCCGCACCAGGGTGACTTCCAGGTGCAGGTTGCCGCCCGGCGTCATGGCCTCCACCGAGTTCTTGAAAATGCTCAGGAAGACCTGCTGGATCTTCGCGTCGTCGCACCGAACCGGCAGGAGGTGGGTGCCGTAGTCCTTGGTGACCTGGATGCGATTCACGTCGAGATCGGTCGCCACCAGCGACAGGGCGCTTTCCAGTACTTCGGGAATGCGGCAGAGGCGCCGATTCAGTTCGAGCGGCTTCGCAAAGTCGAGAATCTCGTTGAGGATCGTCTCGACGCGGATCAGGTCTCGCATCGCGCTTTCCACGCGGGTCTGATTGTCGAAGTCCAGCGCCCCCTCGTTCGCGATATCGCCCAACTGTGCGCGCACGGCACCCAAGGGTTCCCGCACCTCGGCGGCCAGCCAGGAGCTGAACTCGCCGATCGCGGCATGCCGTTCTTGTTTGCGAATCAAGGGCTCCAGCGGCTGGGGAGGCGGGGCGGCGGAGGGCTCGCCAGCGCCTTCATGTTCGGCGGCAGGCGTCGGCTGCGAAGGCGGCGGGTTCCAGAGCTCGACGAGCTTCAGCACGATCGGTTCCACCGCGCGCGCGTCGGGCAGGCTGTAGCGCATCGGTGTTTTCGACGCAAAGGTAATGGTGCCGCCGACCTGGCCGCGAATGAAGAAGGGGACGACGAGCGCGCAGAGATATCGATCCTTGTACAGATGCTTGTGATCGAGAAATCGGCCCTGCGTGGAGGCCAGGTCCTGATCGACCCGCGGTTTGCGATGACGTACGGCCCAGCCGGAGGCCGACGAGTCCAAGGGCAGGCGTTGCCCGACTCGCAAATCCCGCTTCGAATCCGGTTTCTGTTCGGCCTTCCCTTCACCGGCCAGCCCCACCACTTCCACCGCTCCCGCTACCGGATCGTAGGCGCAGGCCCATGCACGGTCGAAGGAGAGGACCGACTGGGCCTCGTCCAACAAGGCGGACACTTGCGCCTGCATTTCAGGCGTGGCGTAGGACGCCGTGACGGAACCGGTTTCCGGGCTCGGCGGCTCATGGCGCGGAATCGGCTCGTGCGTGACATAGGGACGTTGGAGCAAGACGGTGCCGTCGAAGAGGCCGGCCCGTTCCAAAGAAGAGGCCATTTCGTCGCCGGCGGATTCCAAGAGGGCCTTCTCCTTTTTGGAGTAAGCGCCGCCTTCTTTGCGTCCGACGACCAGGACGCCGTACAGCGTCTGCCTGTGCCGAAGGGGAATGGCGAGAAAAGAACGCGCGGCGGGGGTGATGACCCGCAAGCGTACGGCCTGACGGGAATCGACGTCCTCGGACCCACGGGAGTTGCCGAGCAGGCCGGCTTCCGGGGACGAGAGAGAGCGAAGGACCGCCTGCGCTTCACGCGGGGTGAAGCCCCGGAAGCATTGCAGGATCAGGGGGCCGTCGGCCCGTTCCAGCACCCCGACCAGGGCGGCGTCCGCGCTCAGTTCGTTGAGCGTGTTCGTCAGCGTGCGTTGCAACGCCGTTTGCTTGGCGGCACGTGCCGGTTCAGTCGCGGGAGACATTGGAGTTCAAGTCCGACAGCAAGGTCGAGGTTCAGGCTGAGGTTACGTGGAAAAAGACAGAAGGTTGTGAGGGGCATTCTAGCAAGAGGTCGGGGACAAGGCAAATTGATCAGTTGATGATCTTCGGCGGCCTGGGCCGGTGGACGACGACTTCCACGTGGCCCTCATCGGAGATCAGCAGATTCAGAACGGTGCTGACGAGGCTGATCAGCAAAGCGCCCCAAAAGGCCGGCCAGAACCCGTCGATCGTGAAGCCCTTGACCAGCCAGGCGGTGAGTTCGAGCAGGAGCGCGTTGATCAGGACCATGAAGAGCCCGAGCGTCAGGACGATGAAGGGGACGGAAAAGAGATAGAGGATGGGTCGGATGAGGGCATTGAGCAGCGCCAGCACGACGACGGCCGACAGTCCGGCGGCCACCCCGTCGATGTGGATGCCCGACACGATGTTCGCCGCCAGTAGGACGGCCACGCCGGTGATGAGAAACCTGAGGACGATGCCTTTCATCTCGTCGTCACTGAACAGTCCCCAACTTAGCTGGACCCGAGCCGGCCGGCGGCGGATTGAATTGCACATCCACGCCTACCAAGGCGTCGCCCTCTTTGGCCGCTTCGATGACGACACGATCTCCCACTTGCGGTTTGGGTGTGGTGCCTTTCTTGGTCCGATACCTGGTCTTGGCGGTGACTTTAATCGTGACGGTATCGCCGCTCGGCACGCGAATCGTGAGATGGTCCGCTGCGGTCTCGGCGACCGTCCCCAGCACGTGGACCCCGGTCCCGTGGGCCCAGACGAGGGTGCTAAGGAGTAAGGCGATCAAGGCGACAATCGGCAATGGCTTCACCGTGCGCTCCTTCGTCGATTAGTGACGGTGGTCGGCGGGCGGGGGCGGCTCCTCGCCCGTTCCTTCCAAGAATCGATCGTAGGCCGCCTCGGCCTCCAGTTCCTTCTTGGTTTTCGGATTCAAGGATTTCATCTCGTCCAATTCTTCCGCGGTGAGTTGGGGGAGATGGCGAATGAAGTGTACCAGCTTCCAGCTGTCGATGTCCTTGTCGGGCTCTCCGGAGCCCCAGGCGGGCATGCCGGTAAAGCGGATGCCGTTGTGGATGATGAAGAACAGCTCACCGTCCGACATGCGTTGGGTGTCCTGCTGCCGGAGATCCGGCGCCTTAGGGTAGACGTTCTTGCCGATCGGCGTTTGCCCGCTCCCGTCGTTCGCGTGGCAGACGGCGCAGTGGTCGGCGAAGTGGGCGCGGCCCTCGGCGAGCACAGCCGGCGAGGGTGGCATCGGATTGGGCTTGTTGCGCTGGTCGAGGGGAATGGCCAGATGTCGAAGTTGCCGTGCCCCCCAAACTTCGAGCGCGTGCGGTTCGGCCTTGGCGCTGAATCCGGTCTTGAAGGTCTGATAGCCGTACCAAGCCGGCACGCCGATCATCAACCCAATCGCGAGAACCGACAGCCAGAACCAAGCCTTCAGCGGATTCAGCAGCGTACGCCATGCCATGCGCGTTTGTCCGACCGTCACCGTGTGTGTCTGGGCCGAGTATACAGGGATCGCAACCGATCTGACCAGGTCGCCATCAGGTGGGCTGAATCGGGGCGAGCCTTCCCGTGAGGCGCAAGCCGGCCAAGATGAACACCGGCATATACATCAACAGCCCGGCCATGGCCTGCAACGTTTCGCCGATCCAGAAGGTGACGACAAGATTGAAGACGAGCACGCCCAGATAGAGCCCGCAGCCGAGGAGAATTCCGCCGGTGGCAGACGTTTCCTGAGGCAACGGAAGGGGCGGCAATCGTCGTTCGATGGGGATATAGGCGGCAAGCGAGAGCGAACCCACGACGGCCCAGCCCACATAGTTGGCCAGCGGGACCCCAAAATGGACGCCCGGATCTGGATAGTAATAGATCTTCCCCAAAAACCATCGATCGCCGCGCAAGGCCACCGGATCGATCACCATATCGATGAAGGCGAACAAAAAGACGGTGAGCCCCAGGACCGGGAGAGAGCGGCGAACCAGCGGATCGAAGGAGAGACGTGGAATCGCCCACGGGCGCGAAGGTGGTGTAGCAGGATGACTCGGTGCCAGAAACAAGAGCGCCAGGCAGTGGCTGGCGAACAGCAGGAACGTGAAGGACAGGGAATCCATGAATGGGATGTTCGAGAGATAGAGTTCCTCACCGACCGTGGAGCCGGTGTAGTGGTACCAGCCGAAGGGAAAGCCGTTGCGCGTGGAAGAATATTCGCACACAAAGGCCGTCACCCACGTGATGCCGAACAACAGCCACGTCCGCCGCCAACCGAGCAGCCGCTGCGCGCTGAAGAGGAACGCGGCCAAGAAGACAAAAACGTAGGGGCGCAGGAGAACGGTCTTGACCAGCAAAACAGGGAGATCGATCAGTGCCGAGTGCGGCTCGACTGTGCTCGCCGAAGTCTGAGTGCTGAGGACTGAGTGCAGGATGTGACTTCCCATCGGCCGCCGGTTCAACACTCAGCACTCATCGCTCAGCACTCGGCACTTCTTACCGTTACGCATACCGGTGGTCTCGGAACCAGCGGACGGCTTTCTCAAGGGCGATCTCGGGTGGGGTCTGCGGGAGGCCAAGCTCTCGCAGCGCCTTTCCGCAGTCATAGTGCATTTTGTACTTGGCCATGCGGACGCCTTCGAGCGGGATGCGCGGAGGCTGATGTGTGACGTAGTCGGACAGCCACTGATTGAAGTGCGCAAGGGGCAGGATGGCCTGGTGGGGCAGTTTGACAGACGGCATCCTGACACCGGTCAGCCGGCTGAGAATGTCGAAGATGTCGCGCAGCATCAAATTCTTGTGGCCCAAGATGTACCGTTCGCCGATTCGTCCCTTCTCCATGGCGAGGAGGTGGCCGGCGGCGACGTCGTCGACGTCGATCAGGTTCATCCCCGTTTCGATGTAGGCGAACATGCGGCCCTTCATGAAATCGACGATCATCTGCCCCGTCGGGGTCGGCTTCACGTCGGCGGCGCCCACCGGCGCGCTGGGATTCACGATGATCACCGGCAAGCCTTGTCGGGCCAGCTTGGCGACTTCCTGCTCAGCCAGAAACTTCGAGCGCTTGTAGTGCCCGGCCATCTGGTCGAAGGAGACGGGCGTCGTTTCCGTTCCCAAGCCGCCCTCGGACGGCAGCCCGATGGCGCCGATCGT
>FKKE01000039.1_pt1 | contig 10241 bp, 9 predicted proteins | sample 1106331 | NCBI WGS metagenome assembly FKKE01 (sample SAMEA3931202, study PRJEB13176) | freshwater metagenome | biome: Drinking water system; feature: drinking water; material: freshwater | place: China | collected 2013-02-06 | reverse complement strand
GAATCATGACCTTCATCCCGTTTGAGATCATGCACAACCTGCTTCTTGGATTGAAGCCAATTTCCCGATTGATCCAGCGATACCACCGGACAGGAATCAACTCGGAATCAGGAAAGGTTGAAGCCGTGTTTAAGATGTATAGTCGTTTTGATTCGCCGCGTGGGAAGGATGTATTGGAGATCGGACCGGGACAAACTCTGGAGGTCTTGAAAACGGCCCTTGCCGCAGGGGCGGCCAGTTGTACGGCTGTGGATGTTTTGAGGTACGTTCCTGAGCACCAGACGAAAAGCAAACAGATTGCCTACATCATCTACGATGGTCGACGCCTACCATTCAACGCTGGCCGATTTGATTGTATCTGGTCCCACACCGCCTTTGAGCACGTGCGCAACCCAGCGATCACCGTCGCAGAATGCTTTCGGGTTCTGCGCACCGGCGGCCGCCTCGTCGCTCTGATTGACCTCGGCGACCATTCGCAGTACAGGATGCACCCTCCGCAACCACTCAATCTATTCGACTGTCTCCGCTATCCGGAGTGGTTATGGAAGCTGATGAAATGGAATCGCAGCTCCTATACCAATCGACTGAGAAAATCCGACTGGATCAAGCTGTTTACGGAATCCGGATTCGTGATTGAGCACCAAGAATCCGTGGTAAGCCACGTTATTGCCGAAGCGCTTCCTTCACTTCCATACTTACATCGGTATGCACATGAGGACGCCGTCACTCATGTCATCACGCTCTGGCTAAAAAAACCGCGAGCCTGAGCCCCCCTGATATTTAGCTTGTTACGGCACCTTCCGATGCGGACGAGACATGTCTGGCATACTTTCCCATCACGCCCGACGTGTACCGAGGAATCGGTTGTTTGACCTTTTTCATTCGAGTCGCGATCTCTTTTTTCGAGAGCTTCACATCGAGGCGGCGCTTGGGAATATCGAACGTAATGATATCGCCGTTCTTGATCGCCGCGATGGGTCCGCCCTTCACCGCCTCAGGCGCCACGTGGCCGGCCATCAGTCCATGCGTGGCTCCGGAGAAACGTCCGTCGGTGAGCAAGGCGACGGACTCGCCGAGCCCGGCGCCGACAATCGCCGCCGTCACACCGAGCATCTCTCGCATCCCGGGACCACCGGCCGGCCCCTCATAGCGAATGACGACGACGTCACCGGCCTTAATGTGTCCGGCCTTGACCGCCACAAAGGCATCTTCTTCCTGATCATAGACCTTCGCCGATCCTTGAAACTTCGTCATCGAATGACCGGCCACCTTCACCACACAGCCATCCGGTGCCAAATTCCCCTTCAAAATAACAAGGCCGCCGGTCGGCTTGATCGGGTGGGTGAGGGGACGCAACACTTGCTGTCCGGATGCTTCTCGGGCCGCCGACGCCTCTTCGCCGATCGTACGGCCAGTCACCGTCGGCTGATTTCCATGCAGCAACCCCGCATCAAGCAATCGCTTGGCGACCAGAGTGGTGCCCCCGGCTGCATAGAGATCCGCTGCGGCAAAGCGACCGCCTGGTTTCAGGTCGGCCAGCAAGGGAACCTTGCGGTTGATCCTGTCGAAGTCATCGATGCTCAGCTTGATTCCGGATTCGCGGGCAATTGCAAGAAGATGCAGCACAGCATTCGTGGAGCCGCCCGTCGTGGCGACAGCCGCAATGGCATTCTCCAGTGACTTGCGTGTAATGAGCCGGCGAGGGCGAAGATCCTGCTTCACCAGCTCCATCACCATCTTGCCGCACTCGAACGCCACGTCATCCTTCCGCCCATCCATGGCGGGCACCCCATTGCGCCCCATGGGGGAAATCCCCAGAAATTCGAACGCAATGGCCATGGTATTCGCCGTAAACTGGCCGCCACAGGCCCCGGGCCCCGGACAAGCGTGGTCCTCCAGATCTTTCAGCTCGGCATCGGTCATTTTCCCTGAGGCATGCTTGCCGACGGCTTCAAAAACATCTTGAATCGTCACATCATGTCCCTGAAACTGTCCCGGCATAATCGACCCGCCGTACAACATGAGCGAGGGCAGGTTCAACCGAGCAAGGGCCATGACCGTACCAGGGATCGTCTTATCGCATCCGGACAGAGCCACGACCGCATCAAACAAATGGCCGCGCGCCACGAGTTCAATCGAATCGGCGATGACCTCACGGCTGATAAGCGAGGCTTTCATCCCCTCGGTCCCCATGGAAATTCCATCCGACACGGCAATGGTGTTGTACTCGATCGGAGTTCCACCGGCCGCCCGGATCCCGGCCTTCACGCGTTCGGAAAGCCGGCGCAAATGGAAATTACAGGGCATGACCTCAATCCAGGTGTTGGCGACTCCGACAATCGGTTTCGACAAGTCGTCGTCCGTAAAGCCGACGGCTTTCAGCATCGCCCGAGCCGGCGCACGGCCGGCTCCCACCAGGAGATCGTGACTTTGAAGCTTCACTTGTTTTTTCATTGGTCCTTGAGATCCTCTTACTCTTTACTGCACAGACATGTTGCTTGGTGAAGTCGGAGGTGCCGTCTCATGCGGGTTCTTGCCATGGGGGGTGCTCCCGTGAGGATAGGCACCGTGCGGACTCGCACCGTGGGGATTGCTGCCATAGGGCATGGCCCCACCGTGGTGCATCCCTGAGCCTTTGTGTTGGTCCATTACTTTCTCATGCTCGGACTTTTCCTTGGCGCGCTGTTCCGGAGTCAAGACCGCCATCACATCGCGGCGAGCCTTAATGGCCGCCATGCGTAACCCGATTTGAAGGTCTTCGCTCTGTCTCAGTTTTGCCTCGATCGCGCCGAGATCGGACTTCTCCTCATCGGTCAGCGCTTTGACCTCACGTTCTGCAATTTGAATATCCGCTTCCGTCTTAATCCGGACACGGTCAAGGTTCAATTGCAGCTCTTTGAGCTTTGTCACCTGATCCGCACTGAGCCCGAGGTCCTTTTCATGCTTCAAGAGATGTCGGATCAAATGACCGGTCCCGGTATGCATCATCCCTTTTCCGTACCCATGACTGCCACTGCCGCCATGTCCGCCTCCCGCATGGCCATAACTTGGATCATTCGCCCAGAGACTGGGTACGCCCAACACCAACAGCAGACAGGCCGACAGGACCGCAACGGTTGTCGTCTTCGTGACTGACTTCATGCATTTCCTCCTTGGTTTGGAAGCCCCTCGCCCGAAGCTTGCCACAGCACGCGCTCCAACGCAAGCGAGCCGCTTGACTCCACAGCGATGTTGAAGCGGTTGGCTCTTGACTCAATACCGTTGTGCCTGATGAAGGAGTTCCGCGCGAGGGTCGGGGTGCCGTTGTTTGCTCAATCGTTCGTACAGGATCCGCTCTTCTTCCGTGGCCATCGTCGGCATCACAATCTGTAACGTCAGGAAAAGGTCTCCCGTCCCGCCGGTGGCCGAAGGAAGTCCCTTCCCCTTGAGTCGAAGTTTCGCATCGGCCTTGCTCCCAGAAGGCACCTTGACCTTCACCGGTTCGGTCAAGGTGGGTGCCGTCACATCCGCGCCAAGAATCGCTTCCCACGGATAGATGGGGAGGGTGACATGGAGATCCGACCCCTGCCGGCGGAAAATCGGATCAGCAGAGATACTCACGAGCAGGTATAAATCACCGCGTTTTCCACCATCGCTCCCGAGTTGCCCCTTTCCCGCCACTCGAACTCGAGTGCCGTCCTGGACACCGGCAGGAATTCTCACTTCAATGGTCTTGTGATCGGTTGTTCTTCCGGTTCCCTGGCAGGCTCCACAGGCCCGCCCTCGGACCGTGCCATGCCCCTGGCAGGTCGAACAGGTTTGTGGTTCCCGCAGGTTCACCCGCTTAATGACACCGGTCAGGACTTCACGTAAAGTCAACTGCACCTCTGTCTCTAAATCCTGCCCGGATCGCCCGCTCTCACCACGCCCTCCGGTTCCCTGTTTGCGATTTCCAAAGAGACTCTCAAAGAAATCTGAGAAGTGCTCCCCTGAACCGCCACGCCTATTGGGATCCTGATCAAAATCCCATGGACTGCTCGCACCTCTGGTCCAAGCTTGCTGACGAGCCTTTTCGAATGCTTGAGCTTGATCCCACTCACTCCCATACTGATCATACTTCTTTCGTTTTTCTGGATCGGTGAGGACCTCCTGCGCTTCATTCAACTCTTTGAATTTCTTTTCCATCTCGGCCTTCTTCGCCCCAGAATGAAGGTCGGGATGATATTGGCGGGCGAGCCGACGAAAGGCTTTCTTGATCTCCTCAGCCGAAGCCGTTCGCGAAACACCGAGCGTCTGATAGTAATCTTGCGAAGCCATCCCGATACAATGTCCGTTCCCGGAGAGCCCGTTGGATGCCGATTGCAGTCAGCTTACGGAGTACACACAGGGTTTGCAAGGGCCGAATGGGTCAGCGAGCCGGGGACGCCTTGGCTCGCGCCATCAGCTTACAATAGGAGCAGATGTCGCCGGTGGTGGGTTGCCCGCAAGTGGGGCAGGGGTGGAGCGAGGCTTGGTCTTTCTCCGTCATGGTTGCTTCTGTCGGTGCTTTTTTGCGTTGCCGCTCCAGGAATCCCCAATAGAAGTATTGTTTCGTCCCGGGGGATTCCGTCTCCAGCCGGTTGAGCACCTCTTTATACAGGAGGGTGCGCGCACCCTGCGCCATCGGACATTCATCCACGATGTAATCGATCCCGTTCAGTACGCAGTAGGCGGCAAGTTCCCGCTCAGTCAACCTATAGAGCGGCTTTACTTTTTTCGCAAAACCATCGATCGACGCAGGAAGACTAGGACTCTGTTTTTCCAGATAATCTTCTTGCCAATGAAGCACATTGCCGAGCAGCCGGGCCGCTTCATCATCGAGATTGTGGCCGGTCGCCATCACGTCATAATCTTGCTCAATCGCGACGCGGTTGAACTGGTATCGTTTGATCGTGCCGCAGGTACTACAAGTCGGACGATGCACGAGCTGCGCCAACTCCTTAATTCCGGCGCCTTCTGTTTGCTCCACAGTGTGGAGATGCAGCTTGGCGCCATAGGGCGCGGCAACCGTTTCGGCATAGTGCTGAACCTTGTCACGCGAGCGATTTGAATAGCCCGGGATGCCGAGATTTACATAGAGCGCGTCGGCCTTATAGCCAAGCTTCAGGAGAAGATCCCACAGCGCCAGGCTATCCTTTCCTCCAGACACAGCCACGAGAATGCGGTCACTCTTCCCAAACATCTCCTGTGACCTGATCGCCCGCCCGACTTGGTCGTGTGCGAAGGAGTTAAAGCAGTTCTTACAGAAGGCCGCATTGTGACGCGGTAATTTCAGTACGGCTTTGGTCTTACATTTCGTGCAATTCATTGCCGTGATCATACGGACGAAGCCGGCTGATTGCAAACTGAGACGGGGACGGCTTGAGCAAGAAATCATCCGTTGATCGTAAGCGTGTTGTGAACCTGCAACTGATCCGTGGAGCCTTCCGCCGATTGAATGCAACCATCCTGCTCGAATTCATGCGAGCAAGATGTATCGGGTCAAGCAGTTGATTGCTACATACTCGCTGCCATGTTAATCTAGCCACTGTCTAGCCAGATTCAATCATGTCAGGATGTGAGAGAGGGATGTCACAATGGCCGTTACCACAGTGGGGCTAGCCGAAGCGAAGAACAAACTCTCCGAATTGATCGGCCGGGTCGCTCAGGGAGAAGAAATCACGATCACTCGCCATGATGAAGCCGTTGCCAAACTGGTGCCCGCGAAACGAGCCAGTCGGGAAGAGGCCGTACAAGCGATCCAAGGGATTCGGACCTTGCGCGCCAAGCATCCTGTCAAATTGACGACCGAAGATATTCTCAAGTTGAAGAACGTGGGACGACGATGAACTTTGTGCTTGATTGTTCCGTCACGATGACGTGGCTCTTTGAGCATGAAGCCACTAAGGATACCGATGCATTGCTTGGAAAGCTGTCTGGGCCAGGGAAAGCCATCGTGGCCCAACATTGGGTTCTTGAAGTTGGCAATGTGCTGCTCGGCGCAGAGCGTTCGAAGAAAAAGACGCCGGCTGACACCACGCTGTTTCTCAATTTGCTGAGCAAGCTCGCTATCGAATCAGATGTTCATTTGGAACAGTATGCCACGACGACCACGCTTGCGTTAGGGCGAAAGCACCAACTGAGCAGTTACGATGCAGCCTATCTTGAATTGGCCATGCGCCTTGGTCTTCCACTTGCCACGCTTGATAAGAACTTACGCAAGGCGGCGCAAGCCGAAGGCATTTCCGTTCTCCCGGCTAAAATTCCCAAATAAGGCTGGACTGCTGAAGAGGTGGTGGGCCGCGTGATCACTCTGCCCATACGGGTGAGCCTGCCAGAATAGCCGCTTGCTATCCTCCGGCTCAACACATTGGGGAGTGCATTGCTTGTTCGTTTTATACTTCAACCATAACACAAACTTTACTCGCAAGTGGCTAATCCGACGGCAGAGATACATGACACACACATTTCGGTGAGGAACTTCATGAACATTGGCAATCAGATCACGCGCTGCTCCTGGGGACTAATGTGTTATAGTCCGATCAACATCTAAGTAACCGGCATCCTAGATGCGCGGAGTAGGAAAGTCGATAACGTGCCGCACTATGATCAGAATAATCCATAAGTTTACATAATATACGTTATCAGAACTATGCGATTTGATCTATTCGACCGAGTCCACAAGGAACTTTCGATTACCGGACATGCCTTTTATGAAGGCATCTTGTCGATTTCTGAAGCCGTCAACCGCAAAGTTGAGATTATCCGTCTGCATTGGCAGGCGTCCTCATTGCTTCAGCGCATCGACGATCTGACGGCCCGAGTTGGCCAATTCATCGCCGCGAAGGTATCCGATCGACTCCACTCCAGACTTCAGTCGGATTCAATTGTGTACGCGGTCGATGAGGCCTTGACCGATGCCAGAGCCCGCGTGCATGAACTCAAGCGCTCCCTCCTGCAAGTCGATGCACAAATCCGCGAACTCAAACTTGAAGCGATTCATCAAGATTTGCTCTTGCTGCACCACGACTTGACCGTCCGATCGGCTGGGATCGAGCGGCTCACCGTGGTGCGTGAAGCAGAGGCAGCCGGACAACCCCTGAGTGCCCTTCCCCAACCGCTCGTGTCCTATGTCGCTACCGTTCTGCGGGGTCCCTTCCTCTTGGCACCGACCAGCGACCTCGTCCTCCGTCCGGGTGACATCGTGATTGCGATCGGCCCGCAAGGTGAGTTGGGTCAACTCACGCACTGGTTGACCGGTCAGCGGCTCCTCACTCCAACGCTGACGCGTTCGCCGCAGACAGTAGGCACACCGACATAAGATTAGTTACAATCTTCCTCCATGGGATTGATGTCGTTCCGTACAGTGCCTCTTCTTTCTGGTACCTCCTTGCACCTCCTCTTCCTTCTTGCGTCACTCTCTTTCACGCCGACAGTCGACGCCGTCTCCGCCGACTCCCCGGGCCTTCGCATGCTTGAAGAAATTCAAACCGTCATTACTGAACTCGCCGAACAGACCAAACCGTCCGTCGTCAATCTCTTTCCCATCACCACCGCGGGGCGACTCCGCGACACGTCAGGAGACCGGACACCGAATGCATCGGGCTCCGGTTCCGGCCTCATCGTGGACAGCGACGGGCACATCGTGACCAACAATCATGTCATCGGCGATGCCATGGAGATTGAAGTTCGTTTCTCAGACAAGACCAAGCTCATTGCCCAGGTGGTCGGTAAGGACCCGGATACGGATTTGGCACTGCTCAAAGTGACGGCCGATCGACCGCTTCCCAGCGCGCAGTTCGGCGACTCTTCCACGGTCAAAGTCGGCCAATGGGTACTGGCGGTCGGAAACCCCTTTGGCTTGGACCGTACCGTGACGCTCGGCGTCGTCAGCGGCATCGGCCGTGAAAATATGAATCTCTCCCGGTACGAAAACTTTATTCAGACCGATGCGTCGATCAATCCCGGAAACTCCGGTGGACCGTTGTTCAACCTTCGCGGTGAAGTCATTGGAATCAATACGGCGATCATCAATTTCGCTCAGGGCATCGGGTTTGCCATTCCCTCGAACATGGCCAAACACGTCATTGAACAACTGCTGGCCAAAGGGAAAGTCATCCGCGGATGGCTTGGGGTCGGCATTCAACCTCTGACGACCGAGCTCGCCAAGAAATTCGGCGTGTCCGAGGGCGAAGGGGTCTTGGTGAATGAAGTGTTCGAGAATGATCCGGCCGCCGTGGCCGGAATACGACCGGGTGATGTCATCGTCCGGATCGATGGCGCGATCGTTGACTCACCGAACAAGCTTTCTCGACTGATCGGAACACTGACTCCCGGAGCACAGGCCAAGATTGAGGTGATCCGAGATCTCAAACACGTGACGCTCACCATTCTCCTCACGGAACGCCGCGACGCGGCGGCCGTCCCCACGGCTCCTCACGCGCGAGCCGAGGTGAAACTTGGAGTTGAGGTTCAGGAGTTAACGCCGAGCCTTGCTGAAAAATTCAAGCTTCGCGAAACCAAAGGCGTCGTGATTATGCGGGTCGAGTCAAACAGCTTGGCTCATGCCGAAGGACTGCGCGAGGGCGACTTGATCAAGGAAGTCAACCGCACGGAAACCTCCTCTCTTGCCGACTATAGTGCAGCCATCTCCCGATCACGACGCGGCGACACAATCTTGTTCCGCGTGCTGCGTGAAACACGCGCATTCTATGTCGTTTTGAAAACCTCAGACTAGTCCACTTTGTTCAGACAGCCTTCCCGGACAACGTACTCCACGAATCGTCATATATTTCTTCGATCATGAGTTTCAGGCTTCACGTTCAACGTTTCACGTTGTGCAGAGGCCACAACCTCAAACCTGAAATATGACACGTGGAACCCTTGGTCGAGACGCTTCACATTTCACCCATTACGACCACGGGCTAGTGTGCTGCATGTGACGCAACTGCCTGTCCTTCGGTTTTCCGCTTCTCCAGAATCTTTCCCACGAGATCCCGTGGCACTTCGTCGTACTGGGCAAACTCCATGGCATAACTTCCTCGACCGGCGGTCATGGCATTCAATGTCGTGGCGTACCGGAGTAATTCGGCCAGCGGCACCAGTGCCTTGATCTGTTCGATATGATTCTGGGCGTTCACGGAAAGGATTCGTCCCCGACGGGCGTTCAAATCCCCCATGACGGCCCCCACCGTCTCGGTCGGCGTGTCGATCTCGACCGTCATGACCGGTTCCAACAACACAGGATGGGCGCTCTCCATCGCTTTTCTGAATGCCATCGATCCTGCGATCTTGAACGACATTTCCGAAGAGTCGACCACATGATAGGATCCGTCGTAGACGGCAACCTGCACATCGACGACCGGACACCCGCTCAGTGGACCTTCATGCATAGCCTCATGCACGCCCTTTTCGACCGCCGGAATGAAATTCCGAGGGATGGCCCCTCCGACGACTCGATTCTCGAAAATAAATCCCCGTCCCCGCGGTAACGGCGCCACCTCAAGCCAACAATCGCCGTACTGTCCATGTCCCCCCGTCTGCTTTTTATACTTCCCCTGCGCCTGGGAGTTGATCTTGATGGTTTCTCGATACGGAATTTTCGGCGTATGGAGAATGACATCAACTCCAAATTTTCGATGGAGTTTTTCCAGCGCGAGATCAATATGGAATTGCCCCATCCCGCCGAGCACCATTTCTTTCGTTTCGTCGTTTCGGGAAAATTCCAGCGTCGGATCTTCTTCGATCAGTTTGTGCAGTCCGAGACCAACCTTATCGATATCCGCCTTCGACTTGGCCTCGATCGCATAAGACAGAATGGGCTTCGGCAGGCCAAGCCCCGGGTAGCAGAGCGGACTCCCCTCATGCGTCAGCGTATCACCCGTGTGAGTGTCTTTGAGTTTGGCTATTGCCACAATATCTCCAGCCTCAGCCGAATCGACCGGCACATGCCGTTTCCCCAGAACTCGGTAGAAATGGCCAAGTTTCTCCCGGACATGATGTGAAGCATTGAGCACGGTCGAATCGGCATGGACGCGACCTGAGACCACGCGGCAATAGGATAACCGGCCGACAAAGGGGTCGATGATCGTCTTAAAGACATAGGCGGAAAAGGGTTCTTCGCCCGTTCCCTTCCGCTTATGAGTGTCCTGCGTCTCCGGCTGAATCCCGTACCAGGGATGCGCCTCACCGCGCTCAGCCGGTGAGGGGAAAAGACCGACCACGGCATCAAGGAGCGACCAAAC
>FKKE01000264.1_pt1 | contig 10246 bp, 8 predicted proteins | sample 1106331 | NCBI WGS metagenome assembly FKKE01 (sample SAMEA3931202, study PRJEB13176) | freshwater metagenome | biome: Drinking water system; feature: drinking water; material: freshwater | place: China | collected 2013-02-06 | reverse complement strand
TGTCCATTTTATCCAGATGCCTTCGGGCAAGCCATTTTTATAATTACCCGAATCTTTTATGGCGCCATCAGCAAAGTAATTGATGAATACGCCATGCAATAAACCATTTTCAAATGGGGGATGATAATGTTCCTGCTCTGCATTGTTAGCTGCGGTCTGCTGTTGGGTTTCATTTGTTCTTGTACAATTTTGCCCTGTACAAAAAGTATTGAGAGCTGTTGTATAGGTTTCCGCCTGCTTTTTATTCTCATGATAAAGCTTTGTAATGGGCAGTGAAACTCTTTTGGGATGATAGCGGCTTTTCTCATTTTGAAATTGCTGCCATTTTTCTGCTGAATAAGTCCTGGTGAATTGGATCTTCCCGTTCTTATACCATATCACCCATTTTCCATCAGGAATATTTTTTTGCCATGAACCGGAATCAAGCCGCTGGCCATTAGCATACCAGCTCTGCCAGGATCCATCATTGTATTCATATCTCTGCAGATCACTGACCGTATCAGGAACTGATAGTTGTGCATAGCTGAAGAAACAGCTAAGGCAAAAAATGTTTATAAGAAACGATCGTTTCATTGGCAAGCAAGGCAAAGTTAGGCTTGAAATTATTTCTCACCCAGAGGCACAGAGATCGCTGAGTTTTGCCTGCGAACGCAGCGTCTCAGCGTGACCGCCTTTTAATTACATTCATCAATATTTGTCTGCAGTAAAACTTGCTGGTTAAAATGTTTCCCTTAGTTTTGCCCTTCCTTAATTTTCGAATATGAAGATCTGCGTGGTTCGCCCCCAATTCTAAGAGCCAAATTATTCAAAGGCATTCATGAAGCAACTTTTTGTTGCCATTCTTCATTCTTAATTCTTAATTTTCTTTCAATCATGCAGCAACCAACTGTACATAAAAACAAACTATCTTATTTTATTTCATTGATCGGACGTTCGCTAAAGGGCGAAGATCATGATTATACGCAAGGCAGTATTCGTGTTGCTATTGTCTTATTAGCCATCCCGATGATACTTGAACTAAGCCTTGAAAGTGTATTTGCCGTTGTAGATATATTTTTTGTCAGCAGTCTTGGCTCACAGGCTACTCAAACAGTAGGTCTTACTGAATCGGTCATTACCATTGTTTATTCTCTTGCTATCGGATTAAGCACGGCTGCCACAGCCATGGTCGCAAGAAGGATCGGTGAAAAAGATCCGGCTGCAGCCTCGCATGCCGGTATGCAGGCATTGATCATGGCATTGATCGCAACAGTTATAGTAAGCATACTTGGTGTCATCTTCGCACCTGATATTTTACATATTATGGGTGCCTCTGATGAAACTGTAAAAGAAGGAACCGTTTTTACCCGTATCATGCTGGGCGGAAGTATAGTGATCATCCTGTTATTTCTTATCAATGGAATATTCCGCGGAGCAGGAAATGCTGCAATAGCCATGCGTAGTCTCTGGCTGGCAAGTCTTATTAATATCATTTTATGTCCTGCATTGATCAGGGGTTGGGGACCATTGCCTGAACTGGGATTAAAAGGTGCAGCTATTGCCACCACCATTGGCCGTGGCATCGGTGTTTTATACCAGTGCTATCATTTATTTTGGAATAAAAAAAGTACGATCAATCTTAGCCGTGAGCATTTTGTTATTGATTTCCCTTTGATGAAATCATTAATAAAGATCGCATGGCCGGCTACATTCCAGTTCATCATTGCTTCAGGAAGCTGGATCGTATTATCACAATTAGTTGCCAAAACGGGTGGTGAACATGCATCGGCAGGTTACCAGATCGCCATCCGCAATCTTGTATTTTTTATTTTGCCTGCATGGGGAATGAGCAATGCAGCAGCAACTTTAGTAGGTCAAAACCTGGGTGCCAAAAGACCTGATCGTGCAGAACAGAGTGTGTTGCTTACCGCTAAATACAATGCGATCTTCATGACAGGCGTCATGCTCTTGTTCATATTTTTTGCAAAACCTATCATCAGGATCTTTACACATGTTCCGGAAGACCTCGCTTATGGAGCTCAGTCATTACAAATAATGGGAGCAGGTTTTATATTTTATGGAATAGGTATGGTAATGATACAATCATTGAATGGAGCCGGTGACACAAAAACACCAACCCGTATAAATATTGTAAGCTTTTGGTTTTTCCAGATACCATTGGCTTACCTGCTGGTAAAAGTTTTTAATACCGGTGTCGCCGGAGCGTTTATTGCGATCCCGGTTGCGGAAACATTCCTCGCTTTAGCAGCGTGGTATTATTTCAAAAAAGGAAAATGGAAGGAAGTGAAGATCTGAAAGCCTTTTCCCTCTTTCCCCTTCTCCAAAAGAGAAGGGGCGGTGCGTTGGAGCAAAGCCGTGCATTTAGTTCTTCCAATTTTATCTGCAGATCAATGCCGGACAATGATATACTTTTGATTTGTTAGTGCTGATGATGAAAAATATATTGCAGCCCGGCCTCACTCTCCATTGGAGAGGGAACGAGGGAGAGGCTTTTAATTTTTAACTTGCGCCATGGATAACCAGGTCATACACCAAAACCGGATACGGCAGATCTTTTTTCTTTTAGTCATCGTACTGCTGGGTCTTCTTCTTTTTTTAGAATTATATACATTTCTCCCCGCCTTGCTTGGCGCTATTACATTGTATATAGTGATGCGAAAGTGGATGTTCTATCTTACCATGAAGAAAAAATGGAGAAAAGGATGGACAGCAGCATTACTGATGTTCCTTTCCTTGATCGTTATTCTGCTACCGATAGCCGTATTGATCAATATGCTTTCATCCAAGATCACTTTTGCCATTCAGCATTCGGATGAATTAACGGCAGCACTGAAAAAAATAGTAGCCGACCTGGAAGCCAGGTTTGATATAGTTATTGCCAGCAATGAGAACATCAACCAGCTGGGTGATTTTATTAAAGGAGGCATTCCAAAATTACTTAGTGCCACCTTTAATACGCTGGGTACTATTTTCTTTATGTATTTTATACTTTACTTTATGCTGGTGAATGGAAAACAAATGGAGACAAATATCTATGAGCATATTCCCTTGCGTGATGAGAATGCACACATGCTGGGAAAAGAAACCAGGAATATGGTATTGAGCAATGCGGTGGGTATTCCCCTTATTGCTTTCTTACAAGGTGTGGTTGCATTGATCGGTTATCTTATTATCGGTGTAAAAGAACCCTGGTTCTGGTTTGTGGTTACCTGCATCACCGCCATGCTCCCGGTTGTAGGCGCTGCATTAGCCTATGTACCGCTTGCGTTGATCTTTTTTGCAAACAATGATATTGGCAAAGGGATCTTTATGCTGATCTATGGTTTTGGTGTGATCGGGACTGTTGATAATGTATTTCGTTTTACATTGGCAAAGAAGATAGGAAACATTCATCCGCTGGTTACTGTATTTGGTGTTATTATCGGCTTAAGCATCTTTGGTTTTATTGGTTTGATATTTGGCCCGCTGCTTATTTCATTGTTCATATTACTATTAAAAATTTACAGCAACGAGTTCATCACCAGGCAAAGGCAGGTACATCATCAGCACATGGAAAATTGAGATTTTCGTAAGTAGATTTTCTTAATTGCCGTAATTCATCGTAAGTATTTCCCACAAATCATTGACGGTTATTACTTTTTATGCTTGTATTTCATAAAAGCAGATAATAATTTTATGCCCGGACCCGTTTAAAAAAACTCAAATCCGTATCCGTGCCAAGGTTTATAAAAGCCATACTATCCTCGTTGTCCGCTACTGCGTTTGTCATCATTCCATTGATCAACCAGGGAAATAATTCAACCGGGAAAAATACTGAAGCATTATTTCATCTATCAGTACAACCAGACTCAACTTCACCTGAACCAGAAATGCTGTTGATATATGACAGTCTTCAGCTTGAAAAAATTGGACTGAAAAAAGATGTATTTAAATATGCATACACCGGTTATAAAAAATTAGAAGAGGAAGGCAAGCTGAATAAAGAAGGGATTATCACTATTTGCGACTTTAGCCAATCATCAAAAAGAAAAAGACTTTACCTTATTGATCTTGCTGAATATAAACTGCTCCTGAATACTTATGTAGCACATGGAAGAAATTCCGGTGCTGAGTATGCGAAAAAATTTTCAAACAGGCCGGAGTCCTTACAAAGCAGTCTTGGTTTTTATAAAACAAAGACAACCTACTACGGCGGTCATGGGCTTGCTTTAACATTAAGCGGATTGGAGCCCGGCTTTAATGACAAAGCGGAAAGAAGAAAGATCGTTGTTCATGGCTCGCAATATATTGGCGACAATTATAAGACCCGGACAGGAAACATGGGCCGCAGCTTTGGATGCCCTGCTGTGCCAATGAAACAATCCAAATTACTTATCAATACGATCAAAGAGGGTAGTTGTCTTTTTATCTATCATCCTACCAAAAATTATTTAACTACTTCAAAAATATTAAACGGTTAATTGGACGTATAATAAGGATGGATGAACAAAAGGCCTTTCGTTTATTCGGGAGGCTTTTTTGTTCAGTTAACAAAATTATGGGCAACCAGCTGAGAAATAACACCGGCCATAAATCCTACATAGATCTCCCGGGGATGATGATCTGAAACAATGAGACGGGAAGTACAAACAATGCCGGCAATAAATAAGGCCATACTTAAATACAAAGAAAGATTCACCGTTTCATGAAAAGCAAGAAGAGCAATAAAAGTTGTCATTACTCCCATAGCAATTGCATGCATACTTACTTTCATTATGATATTTAAAAGAAAGCCGGCAACGGAAGCATTAAAGATGCCTAGCGCCATGCTCACAAGCCCGGTCACTTCATGATTTTTTTTAAAAAAATACCAGGTGGAAAAATAAAATATCATAGAAATAATATAGGGAGCAATGCGGTCTCTTTGTGTTTTTAAATAGATTGAATCCACAAAATTCAGGGCCCGGAGCAACAACACACTGACCAAAGGCATGAAACAGCAAGTGATTGCAACCAGTAAAAGCTTTAGAGTTTTGCCCCATTCACTTATTCCGGCAAACTGGTATGCATGGATGGTAAGAATAAAGTATGTAAGATAAACAGGGATAAATAAAGGATGAAATACATAAGAAAGGATCATTGCAATAACCCGGATCCATGCCGGTTGCAGTGGCAATTCAGATATACTCACTTCTTTCAGCTGATTTTCTTCAGTAACAATTAATCTGTCGGGCATGTTATAATTCTTTTCGCAAACGGGCAACGGGAATATTCAATTGCTCCCTGTATTTGGCAACCGTTCTGCGTGCAATATTATAACCTTTTTGTTGAAGCATTTCGGTAAGGTGTTCATCACTGAGCGGCTTCTTTTTGTTTTCCGCTTCGATAAGATCGCTAAGTATTTTCTTTACTTCTCTTGTTGATACTTCTTCGCCGCTTTCGGTGCTTAATGATTCACTAAAGAAGAATTTCAGACGATACGTTCCGAATTCTGTTTGTACAAACTTGCTGTTGGCCACCCGGCTTACAGTTGAAATATCAAGACCGGTTTTTTCAGCAATATCTTTCAATATCATGGGGCGAAGCATCGTTTGGTCACCGGTTAAAAAGAAATCATGCTGATGATTCATGATCGCCGTCATGGTATCAAGCAAAGTATGCTGCCGTTGCTTGATCGCATCAATGAACCATTTTGCCGAATCGATCTTTTGTTTGATGAACAGAACCGCTTCTTTTTGGCGCTTATCTTTTTTTGTACCGCGGTCATATTCTTTCAGCATATCACGATACCCTTCGCTGATGCGTAACTCCGGTGCATTTCTTGAATTCAAAGTAAGCTCCAGCTTTCCGCTATTATTCAGTATAAAAAAATCAGGCACTACATAACTTTCTGCTTTATTGATCTCCCCAACATTTCCTCCCGGTTTTGGATTCAGCCGGATGATCTGCTGCATTACTTCTTTTAATTGTTCATCATTCAGATCAAGCCCCCGCTGAATCTTTTCATAATGCTTCTTGGTGAATTCATCAAAGTATTTTGAAATGGCTTTTATGGCAATGCTTACATTTTTTCCTTCATCCTGCATCCTGGTCAGCTGGAGCAATAAACATTCCTGCAGGTTTCTTGCCGCTACACCCGGCGGATCAAATTGCTGTATCTTTTTTATTATGCTTTCTACTTCTTCATCTGTGGTCATTATATTTTGCCGGAAAGCAAGATCATCAACAATAGCCGATGTTTCCCTGCGCAAATAACCATCTTCATCAATACTGCCCACAATTTGTTCTGCTATGCGGTGTTCTTTTTCATCAAGTTTTAATAAACCCAACTGATCAAGCAAAGTTTCATAAAAACTTGTCTCGGTTTTGAATGGAATGGTTTTCTTGTCATCATCATCGCTGCCATAATTATCATCACGAAGCTTGTAATCGGCTATATCATCATCCCCATCCTGTACATAATCACTGATGTCTATATTATCATCATACTCATTTTCGCTGCCATCCGGATCTTCATGAGTTTCTTCTGTGCTTTCCGAGAACTCATCTTTTGCTTCTTCATATTCATCATGCTTTTCTTCTTCCAGCTCAAGGGCGGGATTTTCCTCCATTTCTTCTTTAATCCTTTCCTCAAGATTGGCTGTAGGCACTTGCAGCAGCTTCATCAGCTGTATTTGCTGGGGAGATAGTTTTTGTAAAAGTTTTTGCTGTAAATTTTGACTCAGAGCCATGGTTGCTTATCCTTCACGTTAAAGAAATCTTTTTTTGAAAAAATCGGGCCAAATATCAAAAATCAGGCCGTAAATTTACAGACAAATAAAATTCAGATTGCTGCAACGAATAAATATTATTCTTGTTGTCTTGTTAATGTTAACCGGGAAGATAAATTCTCAACAACATTTAACTGACTCATCCCAATTAATTTATAAAGCGGGAAATAGAATCTACACTTTAAACAATGACCGGTATTTTACTAAAAATTTTTTGGGGCAGATAAATGAGAAAAAAAATTATTGGAATCAGCAAAATAGTTTATATAACACAGCAGGTATTGACAAAAACTTTTATCATAAAAACCTTGGCTTTTTTTGCAAAAAAGAAATTCAAATTGAAAAGATCACTTCGGTTCCTTTCCGTTTCCGTTTAGGTTCTCCCGAGTATGTAAATTTTTTGGAAGGGAAGAGACTGCATTGACCGGTTTGGGATTTTTCGGCAACCAATTCATTACAGGTAATAATGCAGGTTCTTTATAATAATTATTCTTCAGGCTATCACACCATCCATTGGGATTATTGTTAAATGACTTGCTGCTGAAATAGATACTGCCCTGCACATTCGGATATTTTCTCATTAGTTTTATTTGATTGGGAAGTTCATTGGGATCTTTCCATGCAGCATTACTTCCGGAACGATAAATGCCAATACCGATATAAAGATTGCGGCCATAAGAATGGTTACTCCACCATTCAAGCATTTTTGCATAATCAATTTTTTCATGCCCTATCTCCAAATAAAGCTGCGGCGCTACATAATCAATCCATTTTTGTTTTAACCATAATAAAATATCGGCATACAGATCATCATAGTTGGTTTGCCCGGCCTTACTATCACTGCCTGTTGGGTCTTTATCCTTATTTCTCCATACACTAAAGGGTGAAATACCAAACTGTACCCATGGTTTTTCTTTTTTTATCCGGACCGAAAGTTTTTTAATGATAGAATCTACATTGCTCCTGCGCCAGTCATCTTTACTTAACCTGCTTTTTGACTGTTTATACGAATCCTCATCAGGAAATTCTTTACCCGTAATACGATAAGGATAAAAATAATCATCCATATGTATTGCATCCACATCATACCGATGAACAATATCAGCGATCACTTTTACTACAAATTTTTGTACTTCTTTACTTGCAGGATCAAAATATTTTTTATCCCCATATTCTAAAAACCATTCAGGATGAATTTTTGTAACATGATTAGGGGCAATAGACGAAGCCCCGATCTTAAAATCTGCACGATAAGGATTACACCAGGCATGAAATTCCATACCCCGTTTATGTGTTTCAGCGATCATGAATGCAAGCGGATCATAGTATGGTGAAGGCGGCTGACCCTGCACACCGGTAAGCCATTGGCTCCAGGGTTCAAAAGGGGATGGATAAAATGCATCAGCTGCCGGACGTACCTGTACGATCACCGCATTCATACCATTGCTTTTATGCATTTCCAGTTGCCTGATAAATTCAATCCGCTGACTATCCGGGTTCACCATACCTTTTAATGGCCAATCGATATTATCAACGGATGCGATCCAAACCCCGCGGAATTCCGGTTTGGATTTAGATTGAGCAAATAAACCTGGAGTAAAGAAAAAGAATATCAATATTATATTGATACGGTTCGGTGTTTTCATGCTTTGAATTTTGGGCTGGTTCAAAGCGAAGATACACTAATGATTATTGCGAAGCTTGTCTAAAAGTTTGTTTAAAGTTTCCAATTCTTCATCAGAAAGGTGATTCACTACAGCATCCAGCTCTTCGTTTCTTCTATCAAGATTTTCCAATAGCTCCATTCCCTGCTGTGTAAGTACCACATCAACCATTCTTTTATCTTTTTCCGAAACTGCTTTTTGTACAAGCCCCTTTGCCACCATGCGTTCTACAATACGGCTTGTATCACTCATTTTATCAAGCATTCTTTCACGAAGCTGAAGGGTGGAGAGAGGTTCCCCCGCACTCCTTAATATCCTGAGGATATTATACTGCTGCGGGGTAATATTCTCTGTTTTTACAAAACTCTTTATATGATCAAGCATCCAGGCGTGGGTAAACATGATGTTTACCATTGCTTTATTCTGATTGTTTCGAAAATTTGCCTGCTTTATATCTTTATCTATTCCCATTGCTTCGGCAATTTTCTAATCAAATTTCAAAAACCCGACCAAAATATTTTTTTGATAAATGAATATTCACTGTGGTGGAAAAAATACTACTAAAGTGCCAGGCACTTTTTTATGGAAAAACACATGCATTGTATAATTTTATGTTCAGATAACCATAAATAAGCCACCATGAAAATTATATCCGAATCGATCCGCAACTTTTGCGAAGGATTTATTTCTTTCTACACAAGACTATATAATGAAATAAAGAAAATATGATTGATGTTTAAATGTGGATTAATTTCCACATACATCCCCTGTAGTTGGAATTTTTATACGTTTATCAGTTTGTTAAGATCCTCTATGCCTTTTCCCACACTTTGGTTCCTTCAGAACAATTAGCACAGATATCAATATTTTTTCTTCCTTTTAAAATTGCAGAGCGGAACTTCTTGTATTCGCCATTTTTCCATATTTCTTTAAAAGATCTTTGTTTCAGATCACCAAGCGGGTGCTGTGCATCTTTATCAAAACAACAGGGTGCCACAACCCCATCCCATGTTATTACCGGGTCATGCCATAACCGCCAGCAATGATTGGCCAGCTTTCCTTTGAACGCATAGCCATTACTTGTTTTTTTATAACGGCTGTATTTATCAATTGTGGGAATCAGCTCATTCGGATCATGTTCAAAATCGTAAACCTGTGCAGTTTTGAACCAGACATCATCAACACCGGTTTCCTTAGCCAGCTTTTTTACATCTTCTATCTGGTGTTCATTGGGTTTTACCACTAAAAACTGAAACACAATAAAAGGAGTTTTGCTTCTCAATGCTTTTTTCCATTTTACTACATTTCTTGTTCCTTCTAATACTTTATCTAATCTGCCGCCCACACGATATTGCTGGTATACATCCTGGGTAGTGCCATCAATTGAAATGATCAACCTGTCTAACCCGCTTTCAATTGTTCTTTTTGCATTATCATCAGTTAAATAATGTGCATTGGTGGAAGTAGCGGTATAAATTTTTTTTGAGGAAGCGTATTTCACCATATCCAGAAAATCAGGATTGAGATAAGGCTCGCCCTGGAAATAAAAAACGAGGTATAAAAGTTCTTTATAAAGCTGATCGATCGTTTCTTTAAAAAAATTTTTTCGCAACATACCTGTTGGCCGGGTAAAAGACCGGAGACCGCTGGGACATTCCGGGCAGCGAAGATTACAGGAAGTTGTTGGCTCAAATGAAATGGAGACCGGCAAACCCCACTGCACCGGTTTTTTAAACCATTTACTGATATAATAACTGCTTAAAACTTTAATACCATTCCAGCTCCGGCGGATACTAAGCTTAGAGAATAAATTAAGGGTATCGTTCCAATTAA
>FKKE01002228.1_pt1 | contig 10254 bp, 14 predicted proteins | sample 1106331 | NCBI WGS metagenome assembly FKKE01 (sample SAMEA3931202, study PRJEB13176) | freshwater metagenome | biome: Drinking water system; feature: drinking water; material: freshwater | place: China | collected 2013-02-06 | reverse complement strand
AGAAGGCCCGGATGGTGGTATCGATATCATCGCGCACAAGGACGAATTGGGTTTCGAACCGCCGATTGTCAAGGTTCAGGTAAAGAGCAATGAAGGGAGCATCGGTGATCCAATCGTGTCGGCTCTTTACGGCAAGGTCGGAGCGGGAGAGTATGGATTACTGGTGACGCTCGGTACGTTTACCGCTCAAGCACGCAGCTTTGCAAAGTCCAAGAGCAATTTGCGCCTGATCGATGGAGACGAGCTGGTTGTGCTCATCTTTCAACATTATGAACAATTCGATTCACGCTACAAGGGCCTGCTCCCACTACGCCGCGTGTATGTACCAGAAGTATTAGAAGAAACTGAGGAGTAAAATCGAGAGCCAGGATACATGAATGGGGTCCTTTGGATAAGTCCATAATTAAGCACCTCGAATTGATTCAGGGCGTCATTAACCGACTTGCCGGGAACTCCTTCATGCTGAAGGGCTGGTCGGTCACCGTCGTGTCTGCTCTGTTCGCACTCGCGGCCCACTACGCTAACGAACGCTTTATTGTTGTCGCGCTTTACCCTGCTCTCGCCTTCTGGATCCTCGACGCTTACTACCTTCGGCAGGAACGTCTTTTCCGTGACCTTTACGACATGGTGAGACAGGACACTACAAAATCCATCACTCCATTTTCGATGGATACGTTGAACGGTGCATCACGAGTAGAAGGCTGGTTCCTGACTTTATGGTCACCAACCATCATCTCGCTTCACGGCCCTATCTTGGCTATCATATCGGCCGTGACCCTGTATGCCTTATCCAAATAGGGAGGGCAATATGGCTAGGCGTGTTTTCTTCAGTTTCCATTACGACAACGATGTCTGGAGAGCGAATCAAGTCAGGAACTCCAACGTCGTATTGGGCACAGACGTCGCAGGCTTCTTTGATCATTCTGAATACGAGGAGGCTAAAAGGAACGGAGACGATGGCATCCGACGGATGATTCTGCGGAATTTGAATAACACAACGGTCACTGTCGTGCTCATAGGTTCGCAAACAGCCATACGGCCTTGGGTAAAGTACGAGATCGAGCAGTCCATAGCTCGTAGGAATGGCTTGCTCGGTATCTATATTCACCATCTGAAGGACCCTAACCGCCCTGCTTCCGTTCGCGGCTTTAAGCCGTCAGTCCCTCAAGGCATAGAGTTCCCTGCATACGATTGGGACGGAGACTTAGATCGATTTCGCCGTGAGATAGAAGCAGCGGGCAAGCGCTCAGACATGCTACGTTTACGTTGAAGCCGTTTAAGCCGCAACCGGCTATCAAAATTACCTCTGCGTAGGCAACTCAAATTTGAGAGTCCGCTAAGTGCATAATACGGGCAGCTCGGCACCGACCGCTTCCCGAAAAATATGGACCAGCAAACATTAGGAAATCGGTTCCTTCATCTGCCACAGGCTGCGCTGACTATCGACCATCGTGACTAAATTGTGACTGTGAGACGCAAAATGTACCGTGAGTCTTTTCCACCGAGGACCATTCCTGCCGTTGCATCGGTATCGTGGTGACGAGTAGACTGACTGAGGTAGGTGTCTGCTCGATGCGAGGCTCCCCATGTGGATGATCGCCTACTCGTGTTGCTCTTCTCTGTTGCAAGCGCATCAGCCGATTCGGGCTTCGACGAAAAGTACGAACGCGACTACAACATCTTCACCCCAGCCAATCAGTATCGGCCGGATAATCCGCTGAACCCCATCAACTCCGTCGATCCCAACAATCCGTTCAATCCGATCAATCGGGTGGATCCGGGCAACCCCGCGAACCCGATCAACCGCGTCAATCCGAACAACCCGTTCAATCCCATCAACCAAGTGAATCCCGAAAACCCGTTGAATCCGATCAATCGCTATAACCCCGACATCCCCTTCAAGCCGCTGGATGGTCGATTTGGAGTCGATCGCTAAAAAGCTCCGTCGGGAAAAAGCCAAGGTCTGGGACTCGTTTCCTAACGCCAAACCGTCCGCTCCGGCACCCCCTTGCTAGAGTCTTGGCATGCTTTGCCGGCCTCCTGAATACTCGTTTCCTTTCAACCATATCCGAGCACCTGGCTGACGCGGGAACCGACATGGTAGGATATTGGCATTCTCACACCTCTGGAGGGCCAGCCATGAAACCCTTCATCCTCCCGCTGTTTTTCTTCTCTCTGCTCACGCCCGCCTTTGCCGGTGATCTGACGATCTTCCAAGGCTCCGACGGCACCTCCGGCACCGTGCTCGACTTCGGCGGTCCGACCAAGTTTTACCAGGATAACCGGGGCACCTCGGGGACGATCATGGACCTCGGAGGCGGGTATACGACCTATCAGGACAATCGCGGGAGGTCCGGCTCCATTGTGGATCTCGGCGGAGGGATCAAGAGCTTTCAGGACAACCGCGGCACCTCCGGCACGGTCCAAAGCCTCGGCGGCGGCTTTCAAACCTACCAGGACAATCGTGGGACGACCGGCACGATCATCGACCTGGGCAGCGGGGTTCAGACGTTTCAGTTCAACTCCCCGCGTACACAAAGCCGGCAGGGATTGATACAGAATTTCGGCCGCTAATCTGTTTCATTGCCTTCTCGTCGCCGCATCCTCGATCGGGTTGTGGTAGCCACCGGCATCGGCCGACCGGCTTTCACCTGCGAGGCACACCGCTCGCGCCAAGACATGTCTCGTTACTTTGCATGAACCAGGGGAAGGTCGTTCCAGTCAGTAGTATAGACCGGTGAACGACGATGGAATTGTGTTCTCCATGCTCTTGTGATCCCGCTGGCTGCATAGCGCAATGTCCCGTCTCCCCACCGGTCATTGATCGCATCCAAGGCCGACATCAGTTGTTTTGATCGTGCCCGATCCTGACGGTCGAAAAGATCGGTCTGGACTTGGCTCAGTGGCACTAAGCCCGTCAACATTACACCGGCTTTCTTGTACTGATACCCATCGCGGTACAGCTTTCTGATTCCGACAAGTGCGGAGCGAATCAATTCATGGGTGGTGTCGGTCGCCACGGGAAGTTTCACGGTCAGCGCGTTGCTGTATTGCGGTCCTTCTTTGAATGTATTGGTCGTGAGAAAGACCGTTAAGACGGTGGCGGCCAATCTCTCCCGGCGCAGCTTTTCCGCCGCACGAGACGTATAGAACGACACGGCCTCTTCCATTTCGGTCAGGGTGAGCACTGATTTGCCAAATGCGCGGGAGCAGGTAATCCCTTGCTTTGGTTGAGGGCACTGGTCGAGCGGCAGACAGGAACGTCCGCGCAATTCGTGAACCAACCGGAGGCCGACAATCCCCATGTGTTTGCGTATCCACTGGTCATCGGCTTGACGCAACTGAAGCGCGGTGGTGATCCCATGCTGCTGTAAGAATCGGGCATGGTTCGGTCCGATCCCCCACACATCCTCAACGACAATTCGGCCCAGCAACAGATCACGGTCTGGACAGGCTGTGAGATCAAAGACGCCGCCCGTATCGGGTGTCCGCTTGGCAATCCGATTCGCGATCTTGGCCAAGGTCTTGGTTTCGGCTATCCCCACTGAGACCGGAATGCCGGTCCAGCGTTTCACGGTAGTGCGGATAGTACGGCCGTATTCGGTGAGGTTCCGGGAGATGAAACCGGATAGACTTAAGAAGGCCTCATCGATGGAATAGATTTCGAGGTCTGGGCAGAACTGTTCTAGGGTCTCCATGACGCGCTGCGACATATCGCCATACAGGGCGTAGTTCGAGGAGAAGACCTGGACATTGTTCGCACGAAGGAGCGGCCGGATTTGAAACTCCGGTACTCCCATACCAATGCCCAGAGCCTTCGCTTCATTGGACCGTGCGACGACGCAGCCGTCATTGTTGGACAGGACGACCACCGGTTTGCCTTCCAGCTTGGGATTAAAGACCCGTTCGCAGGAGGCGTAGAAGTTATTACAGTCCACCAGGGCAAACAGGGGCGGCATGGGGGCCTCAGAGGGCATGAATGACGCTGGTGACGACGCCCCAAATCTCGATGGTCTGTTGCTCGGTCACCTCGATCGGCTGGTAGTTAGGATTCTCCGAGAGGAGCCGGAGTGACCCGTTGCGTTTCTGCAGCCGTTTGACGGTCAGATCGCCGTCGAGCACGGCCACCACCACATGGCCATCGCTTGGCTCCAATGAGCGGTCCACGATCAGGAGATCACCCGAGTGGATGCCGGCGCCGGTCATGGAATCCCCTGTCACGCGGACATAAAAGGTGGCGGCGGGGTGCTTGATGAGATGTCGGTTGAGATCGAGACGACCTTCGATGTAGTCGTCGGCTGGGGACGGGAAACCGGCCGGTAGACGTCCCAAGAACACCGGCAAGGGATACTGGGTGGACAGGTCTGGTACCAGTACGCTCTCAACCTTGGTCGTCATAGAGGAGCCTCACGGTCCAATTGAGGAAGGACGGTAGTGTAATCCTCTCCCGCCAATGGCTCAAGACACTGAGACAGCTCGTTTCGAGGGTTATTGACAAGGGTACTAACGGGGTAGGCCGTCAATTCCTCACTCGGATAGGGATACAGGAAAGATGTCAGCGATGCAACGTCCTGGAAACCGGGATCGAGCCACGGGTCATAGCAAGAGGGTGAGAGAATCACCGGCATGCGGTTGTGGATGGGAGCCATCAGTTCATTCGGCTCTGTCGTGATGATCGTACAGGTTTCAAGCGGCGCTCCTTCGGCAGGCGTCCACTGTTCCCACAACCCGGCAAAGGCAAACGGCCGTTTGTTCTTCAGCCCGATCCACATCGGCTGCTTTCGTTTTCCCTGGCGCTGCCATTCATAGAAGCCATCGGCCAGCACGAGGCACCGACGTTGCTTGAAGGCTGCCCGAAAGGAAGGCTTCTCTGCAACCGTCTCTGCTTTGGCGTTGATGCACTGGTCGCCGATCTTAGGATCTGTGGCCCAGGAGGGGATCAAGCCCCACCGGAGCATGGCGCATGCTCGTTTCGCTGACTCGGGAGTGATCCGGATGGCGGCGACGCGTTGAGACGGCGAGATGTTATAGCGGGCTTTGAACAGGGGCGGTTCGTCGAGGTGAAACTGTTCCGCGATCGTCTCAGCGGTTGCGGTCTGCGTGAACCGTCCGCACATCGTTTCTTCTGCGCCTCCTCCTGCGCAGATTGTATACCGAATGACGGATGCCGATGAACGTCTATTTCACTGACGCCGATGCCGCGCCGGCTGATTTGCGTTTTGTGGTAGCCCCGGCCGTGGCCGACCGGCTTTCACCGGCGAGGCGCACCGCTCGCGCCAGCGTGGCTGGCACTCCCGCCGCGTGATCCTCTCCGGTCCGCCGGCTCCGGCCTCTGCCTTATGGTTCCTCCCTGAAATGTGCGTTGGCTCTCCGGTTCCTGTGCGAGAGCCAACTTCATTTCAAAAAAGGAGGAACAAAGATGGCTACCACCAACAAACCCGCCAACACGCTGCGATGCGGCAACATCAAGGCGACGATCTGGCAGAACCACGGTCCGAAGGGTCCGTTCTTCTCCACGATCTTTTCCCGCCCGTTCAAGGATCAGTCCGGTGAATGGCGCAACGGGACCTCGTTCGGTCTCCACGACCTGGAGGCCTTACTGACCGTCGCGCACGAGGCGAAGCAATGGATCGCCGCTCACGCCTTGAAGCGGTGACCCTCTCACCGGGAAGCCTCCGGCCCTCCGGGGGCTTCCCTTCCAGGGCATAGGTCTTACCGCGCTTCATGACGAACCGCCTGTTTCATATTTCCTCGGGCCAACTTTCCGCCGTGAATCCAAGACAGGGGGACTTGCAGTGTAGGCTTGCCAGGTATATCATTGGTCCAATAGTTCTGACATTGTAAGAACTATTGGCTCTCACATATACCACCCATGCCTACAACAAAAGGCATCTCCGCAACAAATCGCCATCTCCTTGACCAACTGCATCGGGGAGTACGAGGACCATTTACGCCTGCCACCGCAGCAAAACTCTGGGCTGTTCCACTCTCTAAGTCCAGATCTCTCCTTGCGTATCTCGTTGCCCGAAAATGGCTGGCAAGGGTTCGGCGTGGTCTCTATATCACCGTTCCACTAGGAGCCACCGAGCCCTCAGGATGGAGCGAAGATCCTTGGGTTGTCGCGGCCCACATCTTTCATCCTTGCTATATCGGAGGCTGGACCGCCGCTGAGCATTGGGGACTCACTGAGCAAATTTTTCGAGACATCGCGGTCTTCACTGCTCAGAGAGTGCGCACTCGTACGGTCGAGATTCAGAAAACCATTTTTCAACTCAGCCACCAGCCAGCTGCCATGCAGTTTGGAACAAGGCCAGTATGGCGAGGACAGACAAGAGTGTGGGTGTCTGATCCATCCCGAACATTGGTGGATATGCTAGATGACCCACGCTTAGCCGGAGGAGCCAGGCATCTTGCAGACATGCTTACGACCTATTTTGGCGGTGAACACCGCAATGATCGATCGCTTATAGAGCATGCCGACAAACTGGGTAACCGAGCTGTCTTCAAACGCCTTGGCTTCCTTGCGGAGCACTTGAACGTGGCTGCACCAGATCTCTTGACCGCCTGCTCCAAGCGATTAAGCGCTGGCCTATCCCTGTTCGATCCTTCTATTCGTCGGCGTGGGAAAATCGTGAAACGGTGGCGTCTCTGGGTTAACGTGAACCTCGGCGACGTGGCGCGGACTCAATGATAACGAAGCTGGACCTGCAGGAACGTGTCCGCGAATGGGCTCTTACGGAGGAGGTCATAGAGAAAGATTACGTTCTTGGCTGGTTGCTGTGGGGCATCGGATCTGATGAATCACTTTCTCAGACTTGGATTTTCAAGGGAGGTACCTGTCTTAAGAAATGCTACATCGAGACGTACAGGTTTTCCGAAGACTTGGACTTCACTGTCTTACCCAACGGATCGATTAAACCGAGCGACCTCGAGTCCGTTCTCCGGAACATTCTCCAACGGGTGAGTGACGAATCAGGCATCACTTTCTCCGCTAGGCCCCCGACCTTCAAGCACCATGATTCCGGTAACTACACCCAAGGGCGCATCTACTATCAGGGTCCACGAAATGCCCCCACCGTCTCAGTTATCATCCTGGACCTTAGTGCGTCCGAGCGGGTAATACGGCCTCCCGTCGCGCTTCCTATCACCCATTCATACCCAGATCAGCTACCGGAACCGAGAACCGTGCGGTGTTATGCATTCGAGGAACTCTTTGCAGAAAAAATTCGCGCGATGGGGGAGAGGAGCCGGCCGCGTGACTTGTACGACATCGTCAATCTTTATCGACGCCCTGATCTCGGTACTGATCCGAAGGTTATCAGTGCAGTACTGGCTCAGAAATGTCAGAACAAGGGTGTGCCCATCCCGACCCTTGAAAATCTCGCTGCCTCACCCTTCCGTGTGGAACTGGAGTCCGAATGGGACAACATGCTGCGGCACCAGCTCGCTGCCCTTCCTCCCTTTGAAAGCTTTTGGACTGAATTGCCAGGTTTATTTGGATGGCTGCAGGGTGCAAGGGAAATCGAAGTTCTTGCGCCAGCGCCTGCTGACCCTCAGGAACAAGGTGCTGCGCCATTGGTGCTTCCGCGCACTGTCACAACATGGGGATATCCAGTTCCAGTGGAAGCGATCCGATTCGCTGGGGCCAACCGATTGTGCGTGAAGCTAGGCTATCAAGGCACGACGCGGATTATTGAACCCTACTCATTGCGACGAACTAATGATGGGAATCTCTTACTCCACGCAATTAAACGTCCCACAGGCGAACATCGATCATACCGTGTCGACCGCATTCAAAGTGTAGAGACCACCAACCAGCCCTTTACCCCCGTGTATGCAGTTGAATTCTCGCAAGGTGGCCTACTCCACATCCCGCCAACGAGCATAGACTATGAGTCACGCCGAACCGCTGCCCCTAGGGCGCCCTCTCGGCCGCGTGGAATTCACTCCCACAGAACCTTTGGGATGACCTACTCCGTCGAATGTCCGTATTGTCAAAAGAGATTTAGGCGTGATCGCCCGGACACAACGCTCAATCCACACAAAAACTCCCTCGGGATGCCGTGCCCGGGCCGGCGTGGGTTTATCGTCAGCTAACATACGGAGTGAAGGCCTGTGATAAATTTGTGATAAAAACCGTCGAAAATCACATGACTCAGTTGACACAGTCGAATTCTTGGAATAGGCTCAAGCGCTTGATCTGCAAAGAAAATGGGGAAACCGTCGCAGAATCGAGCCCATTGATAAATTGCCCTGTTGCCGCTCTTAATCAGCGGGCCGTAGGTTCGACCCCTACACGGCCCACCAAAATTCCAGCCGACCCCTCCTACAATAACTTTCCGACAGACGATCTCTCCGCTAGGCGGCCACATCAAGGCGACGATCTGGCGGAATAGCCCCGCCTGCCGGCGCACCTGTCTGTGCACGGGCAGACAGGCGAGCAGCGGCCTGAACGGCCTGTTCTTCTCCACGACCTTTTCCCGCCCGTTTAAGGACCAGTCCGGCGCCTGGCGCAACGGGACCTCGTTCGGTCTCCACGACCTCGAGGCCCTGCTCAACGTCGCACAAGACGCCAAGGAGTGGATCGCCGCTCACGCCTTGAAGCGCTGAGCATCTCAAGGGAAGCCTCCGGCCCTCCGGGGGCTTCCTATGCAATCTCAAGAGAGCCCACATCCTCGATGTTCTAGATCTCTCAAGTACAGTTCTCGCACAGGGCTCACAGCAAGGAGTCCAGGAAACGAGTCAACCAACCGCTGGCCCAGACTTCTTTGTGAAGGATACTGTGCTGCTCCATACCATAAACGGGATTATCCTCCGGGTGCTCTGCCTGATCGCGGTGTGTTTTCAGCAATAAGAGGATTTCTAAATTGTGTCTGGAGAGATTAAACCGGCCCCCAAATGCGGCTGTCAGAATCCTCTTAATGACATCCCTGTCAACCGGGGAGTGCCTTTTGTTCCCGAAACCGAGAAGCAGCTTGATCGGGTCAGCCTTCAGAACCTCGCTGCACTCAGCATTCAAACAATGCTTCTGCAGCCTTCCAAGAAGCTCCGACTTGACGGCAAGGTAGGTATAGCTTGGGAGAGCTCCGAACCAGGAACTCCTGAAAGGTTCCTGCGTAAACACATGAGCGAGTTCAAGAAGACGCCTAGTATCAGCATTGAGGCTTTCCGATGAGGAACCGAAAGCTGAAGATAGCCACTCCGTGGCTTTCGCAAATAGCGCTGGGCTGGCCTCACGCGCAAGTCTCTCAGCAAGGCGAGCATTCTCAACGGATAATGCTTCTATGTGCCTGTCCCGTGCCGAAATCGTTTCCCAGCATATCTTGTTGATACGACGAAACTCGCCTTCCTCGCCAGCTAGGAGCTCACCACGTTCTTCACGTTCCCTGATCAGGATTACCTCGTAGACGCGTATCACATCGAGATAGTCTTCTTCCCGCAATCGGCCATTCTTATACTCCCGATCCAGAAGGTGGACGTAGAATTTGGCTCGATCGTACCGACCAATTGCACAATAGAGATGGACGACTGTTGGGCCTATGCCGGCCAAAAGATCTTCATACCACGCGTCCGCCTCATGGCCATGAACCTGTGCCAAGAGATATTCATATATCGCGAGTGATCGGGCCACCATCGCGGTCTCATCACGACCGGGGTCCGCCCTGTGTTCGAAGTACCAAGCCGCCATTGCTTCCAAGATCGGATACTCATCTAGGGTGAACTGGGGGAACTCTCCTAAATTCTGAAAGTGCTCCCATGCTTCGGGAATCGAATCAGCGTTGATCTGCAAGTGGGTAAATGACAAAGCTTCCATCAGCCAGCCTGCCTCGTCGAGAAAGTTACTGGCCAAAAGCCGGTCAAACCTACTCCGAATCTCTTCGATGATCTCAATATCAGCCAACTTAGCCCTCCATCCTGGCAGCCCGCAGCTTCGTCCTGGCCGCTACAACAAGTCAAGAGCCTGGCGCAACAGCATCTCGTTCAAGTTCCATGACCTGAAAGCTCTTCTGAACATCGTACATGAGGCCAAGGAGTGGATCGCCGCTCACTCCTTGAAGCGGTGATCGCCTCACCGGGAGGCCTCCGGCCCTCCGGGGGCTTCCCTGAACGATTGAAAGCATGAGGTCAGTACGAGACCTACAATTTCAAGGGCCGTCGATGGGGAGGCGAGTTCTGAGAAGACTTACTCGAACAGCGAGATGATCGTGTGCGCCATAAACAGGAAAGGTACCGGGAGTCGTTTCTTGCCATACT
>FKKE01002682.1_pt1 | contig 10259 bp, 10 predicted proteins | sample 1106331 | NCBI WGS metagenome assembly FKKE01 (sample SAMEA3931202, study PRJEB13176) | freshwater metagenome | biome: Drinking water system; feature: drinking water; material: freshwater | place: China | collected 2013-02-06 | reverse complement strand
CCGCGATGGCGGCCGACGGCGTCGATCTCGTCGATGAAGATGATGCAGGGCGCGTTCTTCTTCGCCTGCTCGAACATGTCGCGCACGCGGCTGGCGCCGACGCCGACGAACATCTCGACGAAGTCCGAGCCCGAGATCGAGAAGAACGGCACGTTGGCCTCGCCGGCGATGGCGCGCGCCAGCAGCGTCTTGCCGGTGCCGGGCGGGCCAACCAGCAGCGCACCCTTCGGGATCTTGCCGCCGAGGCGCTGAAACTTGCCGGGGTCTTTCAGGAATTCGACGATCTCGCCCAGCTCTTCCTTGGCCTCATCGATGCCGGCGACATCCTCGAACGTCACGCGGCCCTTCGCTTCGGTGAGCAGGCGCGCCTTCGAACGGCCGAAGCCCATGGCGCCGCGTCCGCCGCCCTGCATCTGACGCATGAAGAAGAACCAGGCGCCGATCAGCAGCAGCATCGGCAGGATGCCGAGCAGAATGTCGCCAAGCCCTGGGCCTTGCTTCGGCTGCTTGGTTTCGACCTGCACGCCGGCCGCGTCCAAGCGCTGAACCACGTCGGGCATGGTGCCGTTCGGCAGGTAGGTGACGTAATGCTGTTTGCCGTCCTTGGCCGTCGAAATCAGCATGTCGTTCTGCGTGGTGACGCTGGCGATGCCGCCCTGCTCGACGCGATCCAACAGCTGCGAGTAGGGAAGCTCCTGGGCGTTGCGCATGGCGTTGTTGCCGCCGTTCATGGCGGTAAACAGCACCACGAGAACAAGCGCCACGACGCCCCAGATGAGCAATGAACGGATGGGCATGGACTGGTCCGACCTTCTGGCCACGGTCCGGACGACGCCGGACGCGGAAATATCGCTTCAGCAAGATAGGGACCGCGCCCGCCGCTGAACACCCCTTCTGCCATAGCCCCGGTCAAGGGCCGGTGAACGAAATCATGTTTTCGAGCGGTTAACGTCCGGCGCGAAAGCGTGCGCCACGCGCTCGGCGGCCAGCCAGCGCAGCCGCAACTGGGCGCGGGCCTCGGCTTGCGGCTGGCGCACTGCGTCCTTCTCGAAACCGGCGAGATCGCCGTTCCGCACTGGAACAATTCGCCAACCCGGCGCCGGCGCGGTCACCGCCAGCCGCCCGTCCCAAATCGCCTCGACATTCTCGGTCAACGCGAGCGGTGCGAGCGGCGGCGCGCCGTCGGCGCGGCCGAGCACTGCGCCCAGATCTCGCCGCAGCGTGACCCCTTCCGACGTCGAGGCGAAATGAACGCCATGCGCCGTGCCGTTGGCGCCTTGGCTCAGGATGCACCCTTCCAGCTCCTCCATGTCGGTCCAGGACGGCTCACGTGACGCGCCGCTCGCCGCCGCCATCAGCGCTGAGAGCGCCCGCTGACGAACCTCCAGCGGCGCAACCCATGCGGAGCGAGCGATGCGGATCGTGGGTCCGAGACTTGCCGCGCTGGCGATGAGGTTTGCGGCGGCTTCGTCGATGCGCCCAGCTTGCGCCCGCAGGCGCGCGGCGATCCGCGTCAACCGCATCGGGTCGAAGTCGCCGCGCTCAAGCTCGGCCAAACGCCGGCGCACGCGGACGCGCTCGAACGCCGGGTTGACGTTGGCCGGATCCTCAATCCAGTCGGCGCCGCGTTGACGGAGATACACGCGCAAATCCTCTCGCCGGGCGTTCAGCAGCGGCCGCGCCAGCGCTATGCCCCGCCCCTCCGGCCACAGCGGCGCGAACGCAAACGGTGCGATCCCCGCCAGTCCGCGCCAGGTCGAGCCGCGCGCGGCGCGCATCAGTACGGTTTCGGCCTGATCGTCGGCTGTGTGCGCGGTCGCGATTCCGTTCGCGCCAAGCGCGCGCGCATGTTCGCACAGGATGCGATAACGCGCCTCGCGCGCCGCTTGCTGCGCGCGGTTGGCGGCGCTGGGCCACGAAACTCTGAGAACTTCCGCGCGCACGCCGATATCCGTGGCGAAGGCCAGAGCGCGGCTGGCATCGGCGGCCGACCCTTCGCGCAGGCCATGATCGACGATCGCCGCACGCAAGCGCCCGGCGCCGATTTGTTCAGCGAGAAGCCGCAGCAAGGCAACGGAATCGCCGCCGCCCGAAAGCGCGACGAGCACCGGCTTCGCGCCAGCCCAGGCCAGCATGCGCCCGATCGTTAGCCGATCGAGCATAAGGTCTGATCAAGTTGCGCAGCGCGCGACGCGGGCTTCGCGCGCCGCAAGCTCGCGCACGGCGGCGCTAGCGTTGGGATAGCTCTCGGCCAACGACGTGATGGCGGCGCAGCCCTGCTGGCGCTCGCCCAGACCAATGAGCGCCATGCCGAGGCGCACCTGCGCTTCGGCGGCGCGCGGCGCCCGCGGGGCGCGGCGCAGATATTGAACGAAGCTGTCGGCGGCATCGCGATAATTGTTACGCGCGAGCAGCGTGTAGGCATACCAGAAACGCGCGTTCGCAGTCTGGGTCACGTTCGGATAAGCTTCGAGGAACGCCGCGAAATCGATCTCGGCTTCGGCGTAACGGCCAGCGTTCAGGTTCGCTTGCGCGCGATTGTAGAGTTCGTCGGCCGTGGGCGCCGGCGGCGGCGCGGACACCGACGCAGCCGGGATGCTGCCGAGCGAACCCGTGTTGGCCTGCTGCGCGGCGCTCAAGCCCGACGGCCCGGCGTCGGCGCGCGGAGAGGACGGCGGCGACGCGGCGGGCGTTTGGCCGTCGGCCGGCGGGGCCGAGAGCTGCTGGTTCACGCCGGCGAGTTCGCCGACCATGTTGCGCAGCCGTTGAATCTCCCGGTCGCGCTGGATGATGTCGTTCTGGAGCCGCTCGTTTTCTGCGGTCGCATCGCGCAGCGCTTGCTCCAATTCCTGAATGCGATCCTGGCGGGCGTCGGCGGAGCCGTATTGCTGCGGCGGCGGCAGATTGGTCTGTGCGGCGGCCGCGCCAACAAAGAAAAACCCGGCTGCGGCGATAGCCGCCGCAAGCCGGGTTGTGATGAAGGCCGAACGGTGGGTCATGGGAGTGGTTCCTAATCCCCGCGTTCGGGCCAAATTTTGACGCTTACGAGACGGCGCCGCTCACGATGTTGGTGTGTGCGTTTCTGTTCACACTCCACGCTTCTTCGTTAGCGCGCGGATCGAGCGGGCGCTCCTTGCCGTACGAGACCGTTTCGATCCGGCCGGCTTCCACGCCGAGCGAAACGAGATAGTCGCGGGCGGCGGCGGCCCTGCGGGCGCCGAGCGCCAGATTGTACTCGCGGGTGCCGCGCTCGTCGCAATTGCCGGCAACAAGGACGCGCACGTTCGGATACTGACGCAGCCACGCGGCTTGACGCTCAAGCACCGACCGCGCTTCGGCGGAAAGATCGAAGCGGTCGTAACCGAAGAAGATGCGGTCGCCGACCGAAACGCGGAAATCTTCGACCGAGCCCGGACGCGGCCCTTGCGGCGTCGATACAGGCGGCGTGGTCGGACCGCTCGGCGTCGGCGTCGGATCGGGACGGCTGGCGCAAGCGGCCAGTGAGGCCACAGCGGCCAAAGCAAGGATGGTGTTACGCATTAGGACAATTCTCCCCTAGTGAGCGGCGCATTCGGCGTTCGCCGTACCCCCGGCACAAGCATCGAGACCCTACAGAGCAGATTCCTAGCCGACAATCATGTTCCCTTCACGGCAACAAGGGCGACCAGGCCGGGTCGGAAGCGTCGGTTTGCGTTGGAATCCTACGCAAATTCTGACCGGTGAGGTCGACCGACCAGAGTTGCGGGCCAGCGTTCTGCCCCTCCCGGAAGAACATGATCACCCGGCCATTGGGCGACCAGGTCGGCGCCTCGTCGAGATAGCTTTCGGTTAATATGCGTTCACCCGAACCGTCGGGGCGCATGACGCCGATGGCGAAGCGGCCGCGGGCCTGGCGCGTGAAGGCGATGAGATCGCCGCGCGGCGACCAGACCGGCGTCGAATAGCGCCCGTCGCCGAAGCTGATGCGGCGCTGGCCGGAGCCGTCGGCGTTCATGACGTAAAGCTGCGGCGAGCCGCCACGATCCGAATTGAACACGATCTGCGCGCCATCGGGCGAATAGCTGGGCGAGGTGTCGATGGCCGGATGATTGGTCAGCCGCTGGCGAGCGCGCGTTCGCAAATCCATCGTGTGGATTTCGGAATTGCCGTTCATGTCGAGCGTGAACACGACGCCGGTCCCATCCGGATTGAAGCGCGGCGAGAAGGTCATGCCAGGAAAATCGCCCAGCACTTCACGGCGATTGGTCCCCAGATTGTAGAGGAACACACGCGGCGCGCCGGTCTCGAAGCTCATATAGGTGATCATCTGCGTCGAGGGCGAGAAGCGCGGCGTCAGCACCATCGAGTCGGAGCCAGTGAGGAAGAACGGATTGGCGCCGTCCTGATCCATGATCATCAGGCGTTTGATGCGACGCGTGCGCGGACCGCTCTCGGACACGAACACGATGCGGGTGTCGAAATAGCCGCGCTCGCCGGTGAGCTGCTCATAGATCTGATCCGAGATGCGATGAGCGATGCGCCGCCAATTGTCCGGGGTGGTCGCGTACTGGAAGCCGGTCAGCGATTGTTCGGCGAACACGTCCCAAAGCCGGAACTCGATGCGAATGCGCCCGTCCGGCAGCGGCGTCACTTGGCCAACCACCAGCGCCTGCGCATTGATGACCTTCCAATCGGCGAAACGCGGCGGCACTTCCATGGCGCTAATGCGCTCGATGAAGGCGTCGGGCGCCACCGGCCGGAACAGGCCCGACCGATCGAGATTGGCGCGGATTACGCCGGCGACGTCACGCCCGACCTGTTGCGCCGGGGCCGAGCCCCCGAGGAAGTCCACCACCGCGACCGGCATCGGATTGAGGTGGCCTTCATCGATGGGGACGCGCAGTTGCGCGTGCGCTGCTGGCGCGAACAGGAGCCCGCAGAGAAACGCAACAAGCATCAACGCTCCCCCTCCCCTAGAGGGGGAGGGGGCAGGGGGTGGGGTGAAGCGTGCTGGCGTGAGAATTCGAGCGAGCACGTGCGCCGCGCCTGCGCGAGCGAGACGGAAAACTTGAACGGGTGAGATCAACCTGCGGTCTGGACTCACCCCCACCCCTGCCCCTCCCCCCTCTAGGGGGAGGGGTTCAGCGTAGCGCTCGCGTGACAAGGTCTTGCGCATCTTCTTTTTCCTTACTCACGGAAACTCTGTCCGTCACAGGCGCGGACGGAACTCATATTCCATCTCGCGCCACAATTCGTAGTGCTCGCCGGCAATCGGATCGTCGGCAAACGGATAAGGTTCGCATGTACGGATGGCGCGAAGCGCCGAGTCCACGGCCACCCGCATCGGCGGATCAAACGAGTAATTCCGCGGCGATACAACAACGGGTTGGCCGTTAAGTGTTCCGTTTCGGTTGATCTCAAACCGGATCGTCACAACAAGCCGCTCAGGTTCTGCCTGGTCGATTGGCATCCGCCAGCAATTGTTGCGGCTGATGTGAGCCCGCGCTAGCGCACGCAATCGATCTTCAAGCGCCGCTACTTCCGCCGTGCCCAGCCCAGCGCCGCGCTGATTGCGGTCGGCGCGTTCGCCTTCATTGCGCGGCCGCCCCGGCTCGCGCTCTTTGTTCAACAGGCCGGCGACTTGATCGAGATTGAAGCGGTCATTCTGCGGTTGGCGCGGACGCCGCGGTTCGGGTTCCGGCGCGGGCGCGGGTTCCGGTTCGGCCTCTTCCGGCGTCGTCTCCGGCGAGACCTCTTCATCGGGCGCCTCTTCCGCCAGCGCCCGCACATTGGACTCCGCCGCGACGTCGACAATCTCGACGGGCACCACCGATCCGGTTTCCTCGGGCAGCGCCGTGCGCGCCTCCCACGCCAGCAGCGTCATCATGACGAAGCCGACATGGCCGACGAAGGAAACGAGCCAGCCGGCGCGCATCTCACTCCTCTTCCCGCTCGGCGGGCGAGGCCGGACGGCGGGCGCGATCGTTGGTGTCGGTGACGAGGCCCAGATTGCGGAACCCGGACGAGGACAGCCGCGCCATCACGTCGGCGACGAGGCCGTAATCGGCGGTTGCGTCGGCGCGGATGAAGACACGGCGATCGTAGCCCTCGCGCGAAATCGCGCGCATCTGAGCCACCAATTGCTCTTTGTCGATCACGGTTTCCTGCACGAAAATCGTGCCGTCGGCGCGGATCGAAATGGTCAACGGATCGGCTTCGCTTTCCAATTGCTTGGCTTCGGTGCGTGGCAGCTCGATCGGCACGCCGACAGTCAACAGCGGCGCAGTGACCATGAACACGATCAGCAACACCAGCATCACGTCCACGAATGGCGTGACGTTGATCTCGCTCAGCCGCGAGCGGCGCGCCGACCCGCGCCCACGTCCGCCACGCCGGGAGGATGCGGCAAGCCCGCCCGCCATCAGCTGCGCTCGCTCAAGCGACGCGACAGGCGCGCGGCGACTTCATCGCTGAAGGTGTCGAGGCGGTCGCCGAAGCGATCGAGATCGCCGGTGAACTTGTTGTAGAAGATGACCGCCGGGATGGCGGCGACGAGACCCAGAGCTGTCGCGAACAAGGCTTCGGCAATGCCGGGCGCGACGACAGCGAGATTTGTCTGCTGCTGCTGATTGATCGCTACAAAGGCGTTCATGATGCCCCACACCGTGCCGAACAGGCCGATGAACGGGGCCGAGGCGCCAACGGAGGCGAGCACGCCCATATTGCGCGACGCGCGGCCCATCTCGCGGGCGATCTGCGCCTGCATCAGCCGATCGACGCGGTCGAGCATCAGCTGCGCGTTCTCACCTGCCGTGCCGGCGCGCCGGGCCTCGCGCCACTCGCGCGCCGCGGCGGCGTAGACGCGGCTCAACGCATCGCGCGGACGGTCGCCGCGATCCTCCGTCTCGTCGAGAGAACGCCCCGACCAGAATTCGCGTTCGAACTTGCGGGCGTTCTGTTCGAGTTCGCCGAACTGCAGCCATTTGTCGACCGCGATCGCCCACGACCAGATCGAGGCCACCGCCAGGATCAGCATCACGCCTTTGACGACCGGATCGGCCTCCAAAAACAGGGACAAAATGGTGATCTGTTCGCCGCCGGATTCCATGCTCGCTCCCGCAATCGCGGCTGTGGTTAGACCGCGCCCCGCATGGTCTAGAGCCGCAATAGTTTGTCAAAAGCTGGACGCGGAGGGCTCTAGAAATGGTTTAAGCCGCTCCAAAAGCACAGCCGGCGGCTTCTTGGGCCGGCCCGTGAGGCTGATGCAACAGACCTGCACCTGGGCCCGCACCAGCAGCTCCCCCGCCCGCTCCAGGGTCTGGGCGACGAAAATCCGCGGCCCCCGCATCGTTTCGAACACGGTTTTCACCAATAGCGCGTCGTCGATCCGCGCCGGCTTCAGGAACTCGATCTCCATGCGGTTGACCGCGAACGCCAGCGGCTCGGCGGCGGCGGCAAGCTCGTTGTGGTGAATGCCGGCGACCCGGAGGAAATCGCTGCGCCCGCGCTCGAAGAAGCGCAGATAATTGGCGTGGTAGACGATGCCGCTAAAGTCGGTGTCCTCGTAATAGACCCGCACCGGTAGATGATGGGTGCGGCCATCGAAGCGGCCGGCGCTTGGCGTATCGTCTGTCATGGACCTGCGCTTACACGATCGGCGCGCCGCTTAGAACAGCGCCGCAATCGCCGCCGCGCGCGCTCTGATTTCGGGAACCGCGGTGGACTCCCAGAACGCGCCCGCGGTCAGCGGGCCGACGGCGAAGAGGCTGCCCTGGACATGGCCGCGCCCGTCGAGCACTCGGCCCTCGTTGTCGAGATCGAGTCCCAGCCCATTGGGGTGCGCGCGCGCCAGGCCTTCGCTCAGCATCTGCTGGATCAGCGGATTGTCCGAGCGCGTCAGATCGAGATTGGCGCCGGTGCAATTGACAACCGCCGCAACCTCCAAGCGATGGCGAACGAAACTGCCGCGCTGGCGGTGGTAGAGTTCGTAGCGGCCCTTTGCCTTGCCGGCGGAAACCACCTCGCCGGCGAGCACGCGCAATTTGCCCGACTCCATCAACGCTTGCGCGCGCGCAGCGACTTCCGGCGCGGCGCGATGGCGGTGCACATCCCACCAGACCCGCAAATGGCGCAAGAAACGCCGCTGCGCATCGACAGGCAGGCTGCGCCAAAGCTCCGGCGTCGCGGCGCGCAAACGATCGACCGCCAGTTGCCATGGCTCGCCGCGCTCGGCCATGACGGCGACTTCGCGGCGAAATTCGTGCAGAGCGCTGGAGAGACTCGTAGGCATCTGCGGCGCCGCCGCCAGCACCGATTGCGGCGGGTCGAGATGCGCGCGCGGCATCGCGCCTCTGCGCGACAGGGCATAGATGGTTTGCGTCCGCGAGCGCGCCGCCAATGAGAGCGCGACATCGATCATGGTTAGTCCAGCGCCAAGTAAGAGCACATCGCCGCGGCCGATACGTTGCAGCGCGCGGGCGTCCCAGGGATCGATCACCGGGACGCCGGAATTGGCGAACACCGGCGGCGGAGCGGCAACGGCCTGATTGCCGAGCGCCAGCACAACGGCGTTGGCTTCGATGCTCTTGCCGCTGTCCAGCGCCACCTGCCACCAGCCCGAGCCGGCGCGGCAGGCGATGGCTTCGCCGCGCATGCGTTTCAAACCGCCGCCGAAGAGCGCACGCCGCTCCGTGCGTCTCAGAACTTCGGCGAGGTAGGCGCCATACTCGCGGCGTGCTGCGAATGCGGTCGGCGCGGCGCCGGTTTTCTTCTTCAGCCAGTTGGCGAAATCGTCGGGCCGATCGGAATAGGCGCTCATATTGACGGCGCGCACATTGAGCAAATGCGCCTTGTCGCGCGTACCGTAGGCGAGGCCTGGGCCAAAACGCGCGCGTTCGATCAGCGTAACGTGCGGCGCCTTCTTGCGGCGCGCCAATGCAGCCGCTGCCGCGACCCCGGAAAATCCGGCGCCGATAACGATGACGTGCTTGCGCGTCATCGCCGCCGGTCCGACCGTGTGTTCGTGCGCTGACTCAACCGACGTCCCCTGCCCGAACATTGTGTCGGACAACGGACCATTTTGCCCATCCCTTACCGCATGGCTTAGCGGTTTCCCCGCATCGCTGCGTTTCGTACAGGTTCAACCCTGCTGGCGGGTGGCGTTTACCAAACTCGTACGCGGCGCGTTTGTCAGAATCCGTACGCGGCCTTCATTTCCGGCTCCTTCGCCGCAACCAGCTTGGCGAGATCGAAGATGACCTTCGCCTGCTTCCAGGTGGCGTCATCGAGCATCTTGCCGTCAACCAGCGCCACACCCGTGCCGTCGGGCATGGCGTCCAACATCCGCTTGGCGAGCTTCACCTCTTCGACATCAGGTGTGAACACACGCTTGGCGATAGCGATCTGGCTTGGGTGCAGAGTCCAGGCGCCGACACAGCCCATGAGGTAGGCGTTGCGGAATTGCTGTTCGCAGGCGGCCTCGTCGGCGAAATCACCGAACGGTCCGTACATCGGCTTGATCCCGTGCATGACGCAGGCGTCGACCATGCGCGCGAACGTGTAGTGCCAAAGGTCTTGCTGCGCGGCGTCGCGCGGCTGACCTTCGACCACGTCGCTCAGAACCTTGTAGCCGGGATGGCCGCCGCCGACGCGCGTGGTCTTCATCTTGCGCGAAGCGGCGAGATCGGCGGGCCCGAGGCAAATGCCGTGCATGCGCGGGCTCGCGCCGGCGATGGCTTCGACATTGGCGACGCCCTGCGCGGTTTCGAGAATGGCGTGCAGCAGGATCGGGCGCTTCACGTTGTGCTTGGCTTCAAGCAGCGCCAGCAGCTGATCCATGTAGTGGATGTCCCAAGGCCCCTCGACTTTGGGGACCATGATGACGTCGAGCTGATTGCCGATGTTGGCGACGAGTTGGGCAACGTCGTCCAAGTGCCACGGCGAGTTGAGCGCATTGACGCGCGCCCAATAACCGACGCCAGCTTTGGCGAAATCGAAGCTCCTGCCCATGTCGATCGCGCCGGCCCGCGCGGCTTCTTTCGCATCAGCCGGAATCGCATCTTCGAGATTGGCGAGGATGACATCGACCTGCCTGGCCATGTCGCCGACACGCGCGCGCAGTTTCTCGTTATGGGACGGCACGAAATGGATCATGCGCTCGAGCTTCACCGGCAGCTCGCGCAGCGGCTGAGGCGCTCCCGCAGCGAGCGGCGCGAAGAAGTGGCGGGGCGGTTTGGTCATCGCCGTCCTCCCCCGTTCCCGGGGGAGGTGTCGCCGCAGGC
>FKKE01020287.1_pt1 | contig 10261 bp, 3 predicted proteins | sample 1106331 | NCBI WGS metagenome assembly FKKE01 (sample SAMEA3931202, study PRJEB13176) | freshwater metagenome | biome: Drinking water system; feature: drinking water; material: freshwater | place: China | collected 2013-02-06 | reverse complement strand
ATACCTTCCATGATCTTGCCAACTATCTGGTGGAGAAGGGCTACACGGTTTATGTGAGTGAATGGCATCCGATCCTTCGCTATGGCATCCGCCATGATTGGCATCGTCTGGTCCGCTACCCCTGTGAGCTGGCCAATGCAAAGGCCTGGGGCAATCTGCTGGCATTCCGTGATCCGATCGACGAGGCCGCGCTTATTGCCGCTGTTAGGACTGTCCTGAAGTTTGGGGGCAAGCCGGCCAACGAAAAACGGCCTCCAACGATGGTCACAGCCGAGCGGACAAGTCTCGTGAAACCGCCTAAGTATCACCGAATGTTCGATTACAATCGCGCACTGTTACCGAACCGGCAGTTGGCGAAGTTGGAGGAGGGAGTCACTGGTATCGAGCAGGCACGGATTCGAAGCGGTGCGACCGTGGGGTATCCAGGCTGGGGGATGTTGTATCATCTGTTGCTGTGCCATTTGGACCGGGAGCGAACAGAAGTCATTGTCGAAACCGGAACCAATTTGGGGTGCACCACGATCATATTGGCCCAAGCCCTGATTGATGCGGGCTGCGCCGGGCATGTCGTGACGTTTGAATTCGATGAGGACAATGCCGCCAAAGCCCGGGAAAATCTTGCGTCGGCGGGTCTGGCCGAACGCGTGGAATTGCACGTGGGCGACAGCTACGTTTTACTCCCCAAGGTGTTGGAGAAGGAACATTTCCTGCGCGTGGTATGCCTCGACGCCTCACATCTGTACGAAGAGACGTTGTTCGAGCTCGAAAACCTGCTGCCCAAGCTGGCCGATGACGCGATCGTTCTGGTCGACAATGCCGATCGCATGGCGGAAGAGGACGAGGATCCGCGTGTCACCGGAGCGCTCAAGACCATCCAGGAGCGGCACGGGGGGACGCTGACTAATTTTGGATCCATGTCTGTGTTCACGCCAGGTCCGGCAATCTGGCAGAGACAGCTAGTTGTCTAGCACGCATCTCTTCATGCAGCCCAACTATTCTCTCCCAAACCCCTCTGCCACCGTTCCCCGAGTATTCACATTTGTCTTGCTGCTGCTGTTCCTCAGCAGTTCCCCACCGCTGCAGGCTGAATGGTCGCTACTGGACGGGGCAAAGGTACATCCGGACTATCATGGTCCTGTTCCAAAAAAGTCTGATGTAATCTTTTCCACGAGATTCAAGCGGGACAATGCGGTAGAGGTGGCCAGGTCATTTAGCGCGACTAGAATTGAATGGGTGTATTCGACAGACTCGGAGTTTGTTAGGTCACTTCAGTTAGTGGCTCCGTGGTTTGGTGGGACGCTGAGCTCAACGATGCCGCTCCCAAAGGATGAGGGGATTGCGCGCGATTTTGACGGGAATCCCATTGTCGCACCTTGGATGAAATCCTGGGGTGCCAAGTGGATTACTACCACCGATCCACGTACTCGAGAGATTCTACAGGGGATTGCGCGTCAATATCTTAACCTTGGGGCTAGCTCGATTCAGATCGATGATCCGTTATTGCAACTGAGATGTGCCGACTGGGGTGGTGACTTTTCAGAGAGTTCAATTGCCGGATTCCGCGAATTTCTTGCCACATACCCTGATCAGGCGGAATTGGAACGGGTCGGCATTCGCAACCCACAAGAGTTTGATTACAAACAGTTCTTGTTCACCAGCCACAACATTCGAACCGCAAAAGAATATGGTGACCGATATCACGGGCTCCCGACCACTTCCCTGTGGCTGAGGTTTCTGAAAGAGTCGGTGATTTCGCACTATAGGAGTTTTAGACGTTATGTGGATGAAGCCAAAGGATCGGTTGTACCCCTCTCAATGAATCTTGCCCTATATGGACCTGATGAGAGCAAAACTGAGTTTATTCTTGCGCCATTTGCCGATTATGCAATAGTTGAAACAAGAATTCACGACCTCGATTTGGTGTCACTCCAAGCTGCGACGTACCGTGCGCTTGGCATTGGCTATGTTCCGTCTATCGTGCCACGCACGAAGGCCGAAAACCGAGCTGCAATCGCAACACTTTACGCAATGGGAGCTCAGCCCTTGGTTCCGTGGGACGTCTATATCAACAATGGCTCGGACAACAAGCCAACGAGGTTTTTTGGTTCCCCGGAAGACTATGGAGATCTGTATAGGTTTGTAAGAGACCACGCGGCGTTATTTGATGACTACGATCAAGTCGCCGAGGTAGGGATCCTTGTCCCGGTAGACCACTATCTGATCAAGGCGACTGCCGCGTTAGTGAGACGTCTCTTAAGAGAGAATATCCCATACGCGCTGGTTCCAATCGGGGGAAGGACCACGCGCTATTTCATAGATCCCGTACGGGCGACCCACTTTCGGGTGTTGCTGACCACCAACCCGCTGTCCGACTTTACACCAGAGGACCTCAAGTTAGTACGGACTCTACCAGCTGAATTGAGATCGGCCGAAAATGTGACAGATGAAATGCTGACGACGTTGTCACCCTATGCCAACTCGGGAAGCGACAGGAGCCGACTATTCCCTCGTGGTACCAGTAATGGTGAGAGAATTGTACTGCACATCATCAGATCTCGTGACGCAGGCGGACCACCGTCACGGCAATGTCAGAAGGCATTCGAGTTCAAGAGCGGCTTCTTCCCTATTTCTGTTGGAAGGCCATTGGCTTGGCACACACCTAAAGGAAGTCAACGGCTGACAGCGAGAGATGCTGACGGGAGAGTATCGATAGAACTTCCGGACTGTGAGCAGTGGGGGATGCTGGAAATATCACTTGGACAATAAAGTGGAGCTCACAGCTATGCCTATGACAGTAAGTATCATCACTCCAAGTTTCAACCAAGCAATGTTCGTAAGCAGTTGCCTGTCGTCAGTTAGAGCGCTTGGCCCATCTGTCCTGGAGCATTTAGTGTTTGACCCTGGGTCTACGGATGGATCCAGAGACATCATAAGAGCATTCGGTGGTGTGACCTTAATAACTGAGCCTGATGAGGGTCAAGCTGACGCGGTTGGCAAAGGGATGCTACTGGCGAAAGGGGACATTATCGGATGGCTTAATTCTGACGACGAGTACGCTAATGCTTCGGTCTTGGAGGTTGTCCTAGACCGCTTTGCCATGGCAGATCACCCAGATATCGTTTATGGCAGCGGCGTCTATATTGATGCAGATGGGACAGTCATAAAGGAGGCGTTCATTAATAGGAAGCCCGATACTCTGCCGCAGGCTTTAAAGAAGCAGGTGGGAATTTTACAACCTGCCGTATTCTTTAGGCGTACAGTCGTAGAACGGATCGGGACGTTAGATAAGAATCTCCACTTTTGCCTAGATTATGAATACTGGATTAGAGCTGCCCAAGCTGGGCTTCGGTTTGCTTTCATCGATTGTATTTTGGCGCGAGCCCGGTACTATTCTCAGAACAAGACTCTGGGGCAGCGCGGGAAGAGTCTACAGGAGGTATGTGAGTGTGTGAAGAAGAAGTTTGGGTTCGTACACAAGTTTTGGTTCAGCTCACTTGCGGAGTTTAATGTTGAAGGATTTGACGGAGTTTTGAAGTCTTCTTACAACTCTAAGCCGAGTAAACCTGAGGTGTTAAAAGCAGAAATACGGCGTTTGGCGTGCACATATAATGGTGATCATGACAGCTTGCAGGTATTGTGGGACGGTGCAGTGGGAAGCCCCGAAGAGGAGACCCTGCAATTCATGCGCGATCTCGGTTTGCCTCTCCATAAGAAATTAACACTACTCCCCAAAGGTGAGACGATACCTGGGATAATTGATAGCGCTACCTATCCTCGTGTGTTGATCGTCGATGCCACGCCTGTGGGGAGTGCTTCTGCGACTGGCCAAATAAAAGAAGTGTTTGTGGATGGATGGCCAGAGGGTTGCTTGATGCAGGTCTATGAAGAAGGAAGCGACCTCAGACTAAAGAGTTGGGCTGAAGTCGGACAAGAAGGTGGCATATTAACGAATAGCGAGCTCCTGACTGCGTGCCTAGAGTTTGCACCCGATGTTCTCTATTTTAGGCCTATTGACTCAGAACGGCTTTTCGATTTTGTCGAAAGAGTTATGCAGGATCTGCCGGTGCCCATAGTAATTCATATGATGGATGACTGGCCAGAGAGGCTGAAGGTAGATGATCCAGAGAAGTTCCGCAATTGCGATTCTGCTCTTAAGCGGCTCTTAGATACTGCAGCAGGACGCTTCAGTATCTGCCAGAAAATGTCCGACGTCTACTTGAAGCGATATGGGCACCAATTTGTGCCACTTGCAAATGGGGTTGATCTTGATGAGATCCCACCAAAAGATTGGTCGCTTCGGCCTCCAGTCACCGAGCAGCGACCTTTTGTTATTCGTTATATGGGTGGCATGGCGGATGATATGCAGTTCGAGAGTGTCGTCGACATTGCAAGAACGGTTTCCGCCCTTAGTTACCAACTTCCTGTCCGATTGGAAATCCATACGATGTCATGGTACCTCAAAAAGACGAAGTCTGCATTGTCTGGTCTTCGAGGCGTTCACGTGGCTGGGCTTGTTCCGGCACAAGATTACCGGAAGACTTTGAGCGAAGCAGATGCATTGCTGATTGCCTATAATTTTGATGCTGCAACTATACGGTATACGTCCTTGTCTATGGCCAATAAGTTGCCGGAAGTTCTTGCCTCAGGAGCCGCTGTCATTGCATACGGCCCAACGTCAATAGCTACTATTGCCTATCTCGAAAAAGCAAAGTGCGCACGGACCATAACGATACGAAATAATGAGTTATTGTCTAAGTGCATCGCACATTTGGCAACCAATTTGGATGAGTGCCGTGGGTTTGGAACTTTAGGGCGAGATCATGTTGGGCGTTTCATGAGCAAGAGCTTGGTTAAGGAGACATTCCGTCAGGAAATGGCTAAGGCAGCCAGAAATGCCAAGGGAGTGAGTCGTCCGTTATTGGGTTCCGATTCAACATTAGATAGGGTTCGGTTTACGGCAGTCTCAACTCATCCGGGAACTAGTCATGGTGAAAAACCGCCGCTGCCTAAGACCCATACTCCCGTTCCGTCCAGTGCCCCAGCCGAAAAACGGGCTGCTCCGGTGGATTCAGCCCCGTCGATAACCAGGCCGGCTGCGAAGCCGCAGATTGTCAAAGCCGATGTTTCTGCTCCGTCCAGCGCACCAGTATCCCTTCCGAGACCAATTGGGCATTCACCGGCAATCGAAAGGCCGAAACCGACTTTTATGTCACGACTCTCTGTCGATATGGGGCAGCCAATTGAGGGGAAAAATTGGTCCAACCCCGCGAGGGTGAATGGAACGAGCGCCCGGTCGATTGCCTCGGGACAACGGGCGACGCTGGTTCTGTCGTTGAAGCGCGATCAGGCCGTGCTTCTTCTGCTGACGCTTCCTCCCAGAAGCAGCCGGGAGCAGTACGACGGCGTTAGACTGGAAATTGATGGCGCAGAGGTACTGCATACGCTCCATGTGGACATCGATCCTCCCTGCCTAGTAGCTAGCGTGCCGGCCATGCCAACCGCTCAGTACCGCGTCACAGAACTGGCCATTCTCGTACACAGCCGGACTGAGCCGCAAGGCCTTACTGAGGGGAAGCCCACCGGGTGTGCCATTGCGAAGGTCAGTGTGATCCCAGCCTTTCCAACAAACTTTGCTCGTGCCTTGACCGTCGGGAAGCCATGGTATCAACGGCTTGCTGGCGGGCTGGATACGAAGCCACTCGCCTTTCCGTACTCCCATTTCGATGGTCTTGCATACGTAGCCGCGAACCCGGATGTCGCGGAGGCGATTCTTGAGGGACGCTTGTCATCCGGGTTGCACCACTATCAGCGTTACGGCCGATCAGAAGGACGTGCCTGTATGATCGCCCTGAGAAGAAATCCGAGTATCGGCGGATTAGGCGAGATCTTCGATGGGCATGCGTATCTGGAGACTTACCCTGATATTGCTGAAGCCGTCCGGTGTGGCCTGCGATCATCGGCCTTAGAGCACTACGTGCAATATGGGCGGAAAGAGGGACGCAGAGCTCGCCTCCTCTTTGATGGAAAAGCGCGGAGGGGAACAGCGTCAGATCTTGTGGCATTGGAAACGCTCCGCACTGCAAATGCTGCCACCGAAGCGATTAGGGTCAATATTTCAAAAGAGGTGGCCAAGCAGGTTGGCCACTTAAGAAGTGAATTGACAAGGGTCACCTCCGTTTTCCAGACGAAACTTGCCCAGTTGACGAAGGAACAAAGTACACAACAGGCGGCGCAGGCGACGAAAGTGGCTACGGACTTGGTACGCACGACCGAGGAGCTGCGAAGAGAACTGGCCCGAGTGACCAAGGAACAGAGTGCGCAACAAGCGGCGCAGGCGGCGAAAGTGGCTACGGACATGGTGCACACGGCTGACGAGCTGCGGGGGGAGCTGGCCCGGGTGGCGAGAGAGCAGATCGCACGATTTGTTGCAGCGTGTGTTGAGAATGGCAACGGAGGAGGCAGTAGAAAACAGCTAGTCGATAAATGAACTCATTTCAGATTTGCTACCCCTGCAGCAAATTTGAGTCGATTCATTACGATGAGACTGACTGTTTGCAAAGCTCCCTCCTGGTGTGGCACACACCGAATGGAAGTCAACGGCTGACAGCGAGGGGCGCTGACGGCAGAGTCTAGATAGAATTTCTGGACTGAGCGAAGTCGGGGGTGCTGGGAATGATGTTCCAATCAAGTGATCAATGCGGACGATAACATGGAACGAGTTTCGATACTCTTATCCTGCTTCAATGCATCACTTTGGATGCCTAGTGCTATGTTGCTAGTTGCTATCAGAGCAGCAATGGCATCGTGCCTCCTCGTGGGGAGCCAATTTGAGTGCTGAGATAGCCTCTGAACAACGAAGAGCACTGAGAAGGGCTGTGAATTGGCTATCAGCACCCTATCGGGCAATCGATGTGCTTCGATCATCTTGGACAGGGTAGATGGGACGAGACCATAGGTAAAGCAATGCGAACATCAAAAAAATTGGATAGCCTTAAAGTTCTCTTGGACTGCGGTCTCCCTGTCGGAGACATACTCGATGTCGGGGTTATGTATGGAACTCCGGTTCTGATGGAGATATTTCCGGACCGGGAGCATCACCTTTTCGAGCCGATTCAGGACTATTTTAGTGAAATAGAGAGAAACTATAGCAACATTCCTCATTCACTCGTTCATGCGGCGATTTCGGACAAGATCGGCAATGTTCATGTGCATTCAGTCAAGAAGTTTGGGAACGAGCGAATTTCACATAGCTGGATTTCGGATGTACCCACTAATTCCAGTCGAGTGGTCCCCGAGATGACGCTCGACCACTATACGTCTAGTTCTAAATATACTGCGCCTCTTTTGTTGAAAATAGATGTCGATGGTGCTTCTGTTCCTGCCGCGATTTTACGTGGTGCCAGGAATACCCTCACTAAATGCTCAGTGGTAGTTATTGAAATGACGCTTGAGCGCTGGCTTGAGAGAGCGGAGCTTCTAAATATCGCCGGATTTGATCTTTGGGACATTACCTCGCTCTGTTATTACGGCAATTGTCTCTGGCAGTTTGATGCTGTTTTTGTTAGCCGCGCCTATAAGTCAACATATCCTGAGTTAAGCCCCATGCGCCAGTTGCCTTTCGATATGAAGCGTTGGCAAGAGGGTTGACCCTCTGGGGTCGTCTCATCTTTTATGCGCAAGAGGCCGTACGATTATGCATGAGAAAGCAACGATCACGTTGCCAAAGATAACTGTTGTCACACCTAACTTTAACGGTGCTGACTTCATCGAGCAGACTTTGGACTCTGTGCTTTGTCAGGGTTACCCATCGTTGGAGTACATCATCGTCGACGGCGGAAGTACCGACCGAAGCATGGAGATCGTACGCCGTCACGAGCGGCACTTGGCTCTCATAATAAGTGAACAGGATACTGGACACGCGAACGCGCTGAACAAAGGCCTGAGCCGAGCCACTGGCGAAATCATGTGTTGGATTAACTCCGACGATGTGCTGTTGCCAGGTTCACTGGCGCGAGTCGGCAAGGTGTTCGCATCCCTCCCTCAGGTGGAGTGGCTCACCGGCCAGCGTCACTCAATGAGCGAGGATGGCCACCTTCGCCCTACTCACCCGTTGAAACGTTGGAGCTGGGTGCGCTTTCTTTGCGGCGATTTTCGCCATATCCAGCAAGAGAGTACATTCTGGCGGCGTTCACTATGGCAGCGGGCTGGTGGTCGGTTGGACGAATGTCTCGCGCTGGCCAACGACTTCGAACTGTGGCTACGGTTCTTTCGCATCTCGGTTTTGCACACAGTGGATGAGCCGCTCGGATGCTTCAGATTCCGTAGTGGCCAGCGTTCGATCGTGCAGAACGTCGAGTATGAGCGTGAATGCGAACTGGTGATGCAGGCCTTCGTAAAAGACCTCCCCCCAGCTCTGTTGGCCCGCTACGCCGAGCTGATTCCACCCGGCCAGCTCGCATCGCGGGCCAAACGCCCACGTGACTTGCCCGAGGCTAAACTCGCTGCGCTTGATCCACCACTCGTCCGTATTGACGAAGCGTCAGGACAAGCGGACCTCGATCCAGGGGAGACGCCTTTACCACCCGCAGCATTTGTGGCTGATGTTGAGTCCGTAGAGGATTTACAGTTTGATGGTCTTGATCGTGTGATTTGGACAGATGGCCCCGACTTTGTTGGTGAGAAGACAAGTGCGGTCGGATTCGAGATCATACCGTTCGTACCCAATGCACACATTCCGGGAGGAATGCTCGACGAGACGCCGCCTATGCCGATGCTCATTGAGCCACTGACTTTGACCGATTGGGGTAAGGGACGAGTTCATGTCCATGTTCGTGGAGGCAGTGAGCCGGTCGAGCTATCGCTACCAGATCTTGGCCGCACCTATCGCATTGCCTGGGTACGTGTGGGTGAACGTGGCATTCTGTTGTTGGATGGAGTCGCAGTTGCTGAGGAAAAGTTGTCGAAGACGATGCCATTGGCAAATAGCCGCGTAGTACTCGGAGGAGGATTTGCACAGCGATTTTGGATCGGTAGCCTTGACGCAATTAGCGTAACTACGACTCCTCTCCACGGAGGCACATCTGTCACTCGGCGACTGACCCACAAAGAGGGCGTGCGCCGGATGACGCGTGAAGTACGCACCGGTCTAGTCTCTTTGCCTCCACGGCCATTTGCGGAACCGTTCCAACCCACCCCTCTGAGCGCATGGCGTAATCGCCACCGTGGCCAGCGCTGTTTCGTAATGGGTAATGGCCCGTCGCTGAATCGGACCAACCTTTCACTCCTGGAGGGGGAAATCATTTTTGCGTGTAATGCGGCATTCTTGCTGTTTGAACGAGTGTGTTGGCGACCTACCTACTATACCTGCGTCGACACGCGGGTCATCCGAGACCGTGCCGAGGACATCAATTCAATGCTAGACGCTCATCCTAGTATCACAGCTTTTTTCCCGAGCGAGCTACACTTGCACGATGGTAGCGGTGTGCGAATTCCGGCACGCGAGGTCATCCGCCCAGGCACCAACCGTCATTTCTTCAACGAGGTCAGCAACCGTGAAACTCACCACCCAGAGACCATGTTCTCACTGGATGCGGACAATCACGTCGTTCAGCCCTACACCGTGGCGATTACGATGCTGCAACTAGCAGTGTACATGGGCTTTAGCGAGATCTACCTTATTGGCTGTGATACCAGCTACAAGGTGGGACACACTGTGCGTCAGGAAGGTCGCAAGATTGATGGAACGGGGTTGCTGCTGACCTCGACGGAGGACGATGACGAGAACCACTTCGACCCCCGATATTTTGGCCGCGGTCGGGAGTGGCACAATCCTCAGGTTGCTCAGATGCTCAACCATTACCGCTGGGCGCGTCTCGCGGCGCGCCGAGCGGGTGCGCACATCCGTAATGCGACGAAGGGTGGGCAACTGGAGGTGTTCGAGCGTGTTTCGTATGACAGCCTATTCCTGGCCAATAAGGTTGGGGACAAACCGGCCAACGGAGCGCAGCCTGCATCGATGGCTACAGCCCCGCCTATAACGAGTCCGGCTGCGAAGCTACAGCTTGTGAAAGCCAATGTTCCTGCTCCGTCCACTGCGTCAGTCAAAAAACGGGCTGCTCTGGGGGTTTCAGCCCTGCCGACAACCAATCCGCAAGCAACACAGGTGGCCACGGACTTGGCGTACGCGGCTGACGCGCTGCGGGGGGAACTGGTCCGAGTAGCGCAGGAGCAGAGCGCGCAGCAGGCAACGCAGGTGGCCGCA
>FKKE01000756.1_pt1 | contig 10264 bp, 9 predicted proteins | sample 1106331 | NCBI WGS metagenome assembly FKKE01 (sample SAMEA3931202, study PRJEB13176) | freshwater metagenome | biome: Drinking water system; feature: drinking water; material: freshwater | place: China | collected 2013-02-06 | reverse complement strand
CTTGATCGCCGCCACCGCGTGGTGGGCATCGACGTCGCCGACCAGATCCCGCAATGTGGCCGCCACGAAGGCCGCCGATTCGACAACCGCCACCGAGGAGGTGTCGGCATGAACGTCACGATGATCACCGAGATCCTGGCCAGTGGAGCGGCATTCGCGATCCCACTGCTGCTCGCCGCGGCCGGCGAGTCCATCAGCGAACGAGCCGGCGTCCTCAATCTGAGTATGGAGGGCATCATGCTGTGCGGCGCGTTCACCAGCGTATTCGCCTCCGCGACCACCGGATCCGCGGTCCTCGGCGTTCTCGCCGGCATCGCCGCCGGGCTGCTCTTCGGAGTGATGAACGCTGTGCTCAGCGTCCGGTGCCGAGCCGACCAGATCGTCATCGGTGTGGCGGCGAACGCACTGGCGCTCGGCCTCACCACCTTCGGCGCCCGCATCCTGCTCGCCGATGGCAAGGGCAACAACGTTCCTGCGTTCGACGACGTCCGCATCCCCGTCCTGAGCGATCTCCCCGTCGTCGGGCCGGCCCTGTTCGGACAGACGATGCTCGGGTACCTGTGCCTTCTGGTGGTCGCGGGGCTCGCGATCGTGTTCTCCGGCCGGACCATGCTGGGCATCCGATTCGATGCTGTCGGCGAAGATGCCGTCTCGGCAGGGTGGACCGGAGTGTCGGTCAACAGGATTCGGGTGTTCGGTGTGCTGATCGCGGCCGGGTGCGGTGGGTTGGCCGGAGCCCAGCTGGCTTTGTCGGAGGTGCGGTCGTTCAGCGAGAACATGACCGCGGGCATGGGATACCTGGCCGTCGTCGCCGTGATCGCCGGTCGGTGGAAGGTCACCGGAATCGTCATTGCCGCCCTGTTCTTCGGTGTGGCCCGGGCGCTTCAGTTCGCCCTGCCCGCGGTCGGCGTCGACATCCCGTACGCGCTGCTGGTGATGCTTCCATACCTCATCGCGATCGTCGCCGTCGCCGGCTTCGTCGGCGGACGCAAGGCGCCGTCCTGCCTCACCGTCCCGTACGTCGGCCGTGTCTGACGTGCGCGAAACCACCTGCAAGAGAAAGGGCCCGACATGGCCATCGTCTTGACTCACTCCGAGGTCGCCGGTCTGATCGACCGGGCAGCCGTGTATGCCGCGGTCGAACAGGCGCACATCGACCTGTCGACGGGAACCGCCACGAACCCGGCGCCCGCGATGCTGCCGATCGAGAGGGGAACCGTCCTGCCGATGGCGGCATCGGCTCGCCGACATCGGGCGAGTGCGGTGAAGATGTTGTCGGACATGCCGTTCAACCGCGAGTCGGGTCGTCCGGCGCAACGGTCGACCATCCTGCTCATGTCCGCCGACACCGGTGAGTGTGAGGCGGTGATCGACGGACGGTTGATCACCGCGATCCGCACCGCTGCCGCGAGCGCCGTCGCCACCGCGCATCTTGCTCACACCTCGAGTGCGGTGCTCGGCCTGATCGGGGCCGGCACGCTGGCGGTCGAGCACACCCGGGCGATCGCGCGGGTCCGGCCACTGGAGAAGGTGTTCGTCTGGTCTCGCAGCGCGGCGACGGTGGACCGGTTCCGCACGGCGACTGCGGACCTCGATCTCGAGGTGGAGTCGGCCGACTCACCGCGGCATGTGGTCTCGTCGGCCGACGTCGTGTGCACCCTCACGCCCTCGCGTGAGCCGATCATCGAGGGCGCGTGGTTCCGCGCCGGCCAGCATCTGAACGTCGTCGGTGCGCCGCCGCGTGCCGACCATCGGGAAGTCGATGGTGCGGGTATGGCCGCTGCCCGCCTCGTGGTCGACAGCCGGCCGACGGCACTGGCCAAATCCGGGGACGTCCTGCTCGCGATAGAAGAGGGTCATCTCCTGGCCGACGACGTCGCGATCGAGCTGGGCGATGTGATCGTCCGCCCCGGCAGCGGCCGGGAGCACGACGAGGACATCACCCTGTTCAACTCCGTCGGGATCGGGTTACAGGACCTCGTCACCGCGCGCCTATTGGTCGACGCTGCGACGGAACAGGGCGTCGGTACCCGGGTGGAGCTGGCCGGATGAGGGCCTGGGAGCGTGACCGAGACCTGTTGCGGCGCGCCATCGACCTCGCCGGTGAGGCGGGTGAGGCAGGAAACCGGCCGTTCGGCAGTGTGATCGCCGTCGACGGCATCGCGGTGGCGGAGGGGCGCAACCAGGTCGGCGCCTCCGGCGACATCACTGCCCACGCCGAACTCGTAGCGCTTCGTCGGGCGATCGATGACGGGTATGCCGAACGACTGGTGGGCTCAACGGTGTACGCCAGTGGCGAGCCCTGCCCGATGTGCGCCGCGGCGTGCGTGTGGGCGGGTGTGGGCCGGATCGTGTTCGCCGCCTCGACCGCGGCGTTCACCGCGGTCCTCCCGGGCGGCCCGCATTTCGGGTCGTCCTGCGCCGAGGTGATCGCGTCCAGCGATGCCGCGATCGACGTCGACGGCCCGCTGCTCGAGGACGAGGCGCTGGACGTGATGGCGGGGTTCGCCGGCTAGTCGCCCAGCACCCGCCGCAGGTAGTCGTTGGCGAACACGCGGGACGGGTCGTATCGGTCCCGGACGGAACGGAATTCGTCGAACCGTGGATAGACGCCGCGTAGATACTCAGCGTCTCGGGTGTGCATCTTGCCCCAGTGGGGCCGGCCGCCGAGACCGGTGAGGATGGCTTCGACGTCGGCGAAGTAGGCATCGGAGTCGGCGGGATCGTCGCGGTGATAACGGTGTACGGCGATGTAACCGCTGGTGCGTCCGGAGGCGGTGGAGAGCATGAGGTCATCGGCCGCGGCGGCGCGGACCTCGATGGGGAAGCTGACGAGGTGGTCGCGTCGGTCGAGTAGGGCACGGATCTCGCGCAGCGCCTCCGGCACGGCCTCGAGGTCGACGGCGTACTCCATCTCGCGGAACCGGACGTCGCGGTCGGAGACGAAGACCCCGGTGGAGGAGTCGGTGAACTCGCGTGCGGAGAGCGCGCGACCGGTGACCCCGTTGATCGTCGGCACCAATCGCGGCGCGCGCGCACCGATCTCGCACAGCAGACGAAGGGCCTTGTTGCTCAACAGTTCGTCGTCGATGTAGCGCTTGACGCGCGACGGCCCGGTGACCGGGGCGTCGGGACCGACCCGCGTGTTCGTCTTCACCAGAGCGCAATTGGTGTGCGGGAACAGGTAGAACTCGTGGTGGTCGGTGGTCGCGACGCGCTCGTGGAAGGCGGCGATCGCCGCATCGGCCGTCTCGGGACCCTCGACCGCGTGCAGCCGGAACTCGTCGACACAGTCGATGGTCAGTTCCACAACGACCCCGAGCGCGCCGAGGCCGAGTGCGACGGCCTGCATGTCGGCGTCGTCGGCGGTCACGGTGACTATCTCGCCGGAGCCGGTGACGATGGTCGCGCCGACGATCTGGGTGCTGATGCCGCCGAAGGCGAGCCCGGTGCCGTGGGTTCCGGTCGAGGTGGCGCCGGCGATCGTCTGACGATCGACGTCGCCGAGATTGGTCATCGCGAGTCCGAACGGTGCCAGGATCCCCGGGATCTCGTGCAGGTGTGTGCCGGCGCGCACGGTCACTCGATGGCGGTCGACCGCGACCAGACCACGCAGACGCGACAGGTCGAGTTGCACGTCATCGGCCACGGCGATGGGGGAGAAGCTGTGTCCCGCGCCGACGGTCTTCACCGTGCCGCCGCGCGCGGCCGTCTCCCGGACGATGTCGGCGATCTCGGCGGCACTCGCCGGGTGCCGCACCCGGTTCGGCGTGCAGGCCGCGGTGCCGCCCCAGTTGCGCCAGCCGGGCGCCGAACGCTCAGCGGTCCTGCTCACAGGAAGCACCTGCCCTCTCCTCGGTAGGTCGGTACGACCTCGTCGACCACCGCGTGCCCGGCGTCGTCGCGGCCGATGATCGCGACCTCGCGCGCTCGTTCGCACGCCTCGCCGGACTTGGTGTGCCGGAACCACACCCGACTCCCGACGGCGATCTCGTCCGCGGCCGCACCTCGCAGGGGGGTCTGCACCTCGCCGGCGGCCTCGGTACCAACGTAGGTGAGTCCGTGCGGCCACACGGGTTTGGGCAACCGGTCGGCGGCGGGCGGGCCGGACGCGATCCAACCGCCGCCCGCGCAGGTCACGACGCCGGGCGCCGGGCGCCGGACGACGTCGAGACCGAAGGACAGCGCGGGGGCGGGACGGAACCGCGCGTACCCGTCGAACAGATGGCCGCCGAACAGGCCGCTGCCCGCGGCGATGTCGGTGACCGAGCGGTCGCGCGCGGTCTCCTCGAGGGAACCGGTGCCGCCTCCGTTGACGAACTCCAGGTCGGCGATCCGGCGCACGTCGTCGATCACCTTGCCGCGGCGGCGGCGCAACTCGGCCATCGAACGTCGCTGCATCGCGCGAATCGCCCGGTTGGCCAACGCCTTACCGGGCACCGCATCGGCCACCCCGGCCACCTGCGCCTCGTAGGACATGACCCCGACGAGGTCGAAGCCGGGACGTGCCACGATGATACGTGCCAACTCGAGTGCGTCACGACGGGAGTGCACCGGCGAGCGGCGAACCCCGATGTGCACCCGCCCGCCCAGGAGACGGTACGACGCGTCGAGGTCGATCGCGACGCGGATCGGCGGCCGGGCGGAGGGCCGCACGACGGCGTCGATGAGGTCGAGTTGGTCGACGGAATCGACGAGCACGCTCACCCGACGGGTCGCGACCTCGTCGGCGGCCAAGGCCGCCAGCGCATCCCGCCGCACACTGGGGTATCCCATCAGCACGTCGTCGATCCCCGAGGTCGTGGCGAGCCAGTGTGCCTCGGCCACGTCGTAGGCGAGCACCCCCGCGAAACCGGCGCGCGCGGTGATGTCGTCGATGACCGAGCGGACACGGACGGATTTCGTGGCCAGGCGGATCGGGACACCCGCCGACCGACGGGTGAGATCGGCGACGTTGTGCTCCAGGGCGGCCCGGTCGAGTGCGAGGACCGGTGCGTCGAGTCCCGCATCGGCGACCGCTTGATCAATTGCCGCCCAATAGGATTCGGGATCACTCAGCCACGGCGCGGGCGTCGGCGTCACCGGTGCCGCGTCGGGCGCCTCACCCGAAGCTGACATGGGTCATGAGCTGATCGGTGATCGAGCGGATGATCGCGTCGACGACCTTGTCGTCGGCGGTGCTGAGGTAGACGAGTGTGATCGAGTTCGTCGCCGCGATGATCAGCGGACCGAGGTCCTCGACCGGCGTGGTCCACTCCATGGGCGTCAGGTCGGCCATCGACCGCAGCCCGGCCGAGGCCACCCGGTAGAGCTGCTCGTACATGTGCTTGCCGACCTGCTGCAGCTCCGGGTGATTGTGCGCATAGATGCCGAGCGCGATGGTCGCCTGCATCCGGCCGGGATCGGCTTTGAGCAGGTCGTAGAACGCGTGGAACTGGCTCACCATGCTCGACCGCATCGTCTCCACGCCCGGCTCGGGTCCGTAGTCGGCGGCGGGCAGCACCGCGTGCAGCATGCGCTCGATGTCGGTGGGGACCGCCGTCTCCATGACCGCGCACAACAGTGCGGTGCGACTCTCGAAGGCATAGTGGAAACTTGCGAGCGGCATGCCGGCGTGGGCGCAGATGCGACGCGTGGTCGCGCCCTCGACCCCATGGTCGGCGATCACACGGTACGCCGATTCGAGAAGCGCGCTTCGACGTTGGTCGACGGACATCCGTGCCACTGCGGTATCTTCCTGACCACATGCGCCGGCGCATGCTCGGGTGGACAATATCGCCGCAGCCTATCAGTGCCGGTGAGGCGCACAATGCCGTTCACCCGGAAGAAATCGCAGATCACACCGGGGACACTCGGGAGGCGTGCACCGCACGGCGCGACCGCTGTCTGCCCGGGGTGACGCCACCGAACGCACTACTGTGTGAACGTGACCTCCACGACCGGTAGAAAAGGCACCAACGACCTGCGCCGCGACGTCCTCGCGCGTGCGGGTTCGGCGGGAGTGGCGGTGGCCGACGCCGTCGTGGCGCGGCTCGCCGCCGAGGGACTCGGTCCCGCCCGCGCGCTGGGCGCCTCCCGCGACCAGATAGCGCCGCACGTGCGGCGGAGCCCGCATCTGCGGAACGGCGCCTTCGTCAACCCGGAACCCCCGTCGATCGCCGATCCGAGCCTGCAGGTCCTCACCGACATGGCCCGGCGGCCCGGCCGGCCGCGCCGACCGGTCATGGTGACGGTCCCACGCTTCGATGCCCCCGGCGACCTCGCCGTCACCTGGCTCGGCCACGCCACCGCCGTCGTCGACATCGACGGCGCGCGGGTCATCACCGATCCGGTCCTCAGCCGCCGCTGCTCGCCCAGCCAACTCGTCGGGCCCGGACGCATGCACTCCGCCCCACTGGCGCCGTCACAGTTGCCGCCACTCGACGTCGTCCTGATCAGTCACGATCACTACGACCATCTCGACATGGACACCGTCGTCACGATCGCCGACACCCAGCCCGACGCGGTGTTCGTCACGACGATCGGGGTCGGCGCGCACCTGGCCTCCTGGGGGATCGCGGAAGATCGCATCCGGCAGGCGGATTGGTGGGATGAGGTGGTGGTGCCGACCGGCGCGGGCGAGCTGCGGTTCACCTGCGGTCCGGCGCGACACTTCTCGGGTCGGTGGCTGGAGCGGAACCTCACCCAGTGGGGCAGCTGGGCGATCACCGGACGGGAGCACAAGGTCTTCTTCTCCGGGGACACCGGCCACAGCGAGCGCTTCGCCGATGTCGGCGACCGACTCGGCCCGTTCGACCTCACCCTCATCGCCGTCGGCGCCTACGACGTGATGTGGCCGGACATCCACGTGAACCCCGAGGAGGCCCTGTCGATCCACCGGATGGTCTCGCCCGGTACGGGATCCGACTCGGTCTTCATCCCGATCCATTGGGGCACGTTCAACCTCGCGCGCCATCCCTGGGGGGAGCCCATCGCGCGGCTACAGGCGGACGCCGGGCCGGACAAGCCGACGATCCTGGTGCCGCAACCGGGCGGTTCGATCGACCTGATGACGCGGACCGGCAGCGGTGTGGCACAACCCAATTGGTGGGAGGCTTCGGCGTGAGCTCGCCGACGGAGATCGCGGACGCCGGCCTGACCGCGGCCGAGGTGGCGCAGCGGGTCGCGGCCGGCCAGGTCAACGCGCTGCCCGACCGGTCCGGCCGCAGTGTGGCCGACATCGTCCGCGCGAATGTCTTCACCCGGATCAACGCGATCCTCGGGGTGCTGTTCGCGATCGTCGTGTTCACCGGATCGCTCATCAACGGCCTGTTCGGACTGCTGATCATCGCCAATTCCGGGATCGGCATCATCCAGGAGGTCCGGGCCAAGCGGACGCTCGACAAGCTCGCGATCGTCGGCCAGACCCGTCCCCGGGTTCGGCGCGATGGCGAGGTCACCGAGGTACCGCCGGACGAGGTGGTGCTCGACGACATCATCGAGATCGGTGCCGGCGATCAGATCGTCGTCGACGGCGAGGTCGTCGAGGATGAGAACCTTGAGGTCGACGAATCGCTGCTGACCGGCGAGGCCGACCCGATCGCCAAAGACGCTGGCGATGCGGTGATGTCGGGAAGTTTCGTCGTAGCGGGTAGCGGCGCCTACCGCGCAACCAAGGTGGGCGCCGACGCATACGCCGCCAAGCTGGCCGCCGAGGCCAGCAAGTTCACGCTGGTGAAGTCCGAATTGCGCAATGGCATCAACCGGATTCTGCAGTTCATCACCTATCTGTTGGTGCCGGCGGGGCTGCTGACCATCTACACCCAGATCTTCACCACCAACGCGGGGTGGCGGGAATCCGTGCTGGCGACGGTCGGCGCGCTGGTGCCGATGGTGCCCGAGGGGCTCGTCCTGATGACCTCGATTGCTTTCGCGGTGGGTGTGGTGCGGCTGGGTCAGCGGCAGTGTCTGGTGAACGAACTCCCGGCCATCGAAGGGCTCGCGCGCGTCAATGTGGTCTGTGCGGACAAGACCGGCACCCTGACCGAGAACGGGATGCGGCTGGCCGAGGTGCGTTCCCTCGGGACGGTGCCCGCCGAGACCGCGGGACAGGTGCTGGCCGCGCTCGCCGCCCACGATCCGCGGCCCAACGCCAGCATGATCGCGATCGCCGAGGCACATCCGATCCCACCCGACTGGTCGGTGGTGGCCATCAAACCGTTCACCTCGGCGACCAAGTGGAGCGGGATGTCGTTCCGCGGGAGCGGGTCCGGCCCGACCGCCGGCATCGACGACGGTCACTGGCTCATCGGTGCGCCCGACGTCCTGCTGGACCCGGAGGGCGAGACGGCCCGCCTCGCCTCCGACATCGGCGCCACCGGACTCCGCGTGCTGCTGCTGGCCTGCACCGACGTGCCCGTGGACACCGAACCCGCGCCGGGTCAGGTCGCTCCGGGAACCGTCTCCCCGGTCGCACTCGTGGTGCTCGAACAGCGGGTCCGGCCCGATGCGCGCGACACGATCGACTACTTCGGACAGCAACATGTCGCGGTGAAGGTCATCTCCGGGGACAACGCCCGGTCGGTGGGGGCGGTCGCCGCGTCGCTCGGGCTCGGATCGGCCGAGTCCTCGGTCGACGCGCGCGAGTTGCCCTCGGAAACAGGCGAACTCGCCGACGTCGTCGAACGGGGCGTCACGTTCGGGCGGGTCCGGCCGGATCAGAAGCGGGCCATGGTGAAGGCGCTGCAATCGCGGGACAACACCGTCGCGATGACCGGCGACGGAGTCAACGACGTCCTCGCGCTCAAGGACGCCGACATCGGCGTGGCGATGGGCTCGGGCAGCTCGGCCGCCCGGTCGGTGGCGCAGATCGTGTTGCTGGACAACAAGTTCGCGACCCTGCCGTATGTGGTGGGCGAGGGCCGCCGCGTGATCGGCAACATCGAGCGCGTCTCCAACCTGTTCCTCACCAAGACCGTGTACGCGGTGTTGCTCGCACTGTTCGTCGGCGTCGGCGGACTCCTCGGCGCGCTGTTCGGGTCCGACCCGCTCAGTTATCCGTTCCAGCCGATCCACGTGACCATCTCGGCGTGGTTCACCATCGGCATCCCGGCGTTCGTGCTGTCGCTGGCCCCCAACAACGAGCGGGCCCGGCGTGGTTTCGTACGGCGGGTGCTGCTCAGCGCCGTGCCCAACGGCATCATCGTCGGCCTGTGCACCTTCGTGACCTACGTGATCGTCAACCCCGGCGGCGCCGGGGTCGAGGTCGGCGGGGATGCGGTCGACCTCTCGCCGGCGCAGACCCAGGCCGCCACCGCGGCGCTGATGACGCTGATCGCGGTCGCGGTCTACGTGCTCGCCGTGGTCGCCCGCCCGTACAACTGGTGGAAGGCGGTGCTCCTCGCGGTCTCCGCCGCCGCATACGTGCTGATCTTCGCGTGGCCGTTCACCCAGGACCTGTTCCGGCTCGACTCGTCGAACTGGGGGATGAACACGGTGGCCCTGCTCTCGGCGGCGGTCGGCATCGCGTGTGTCGAGGTCGTCTCGCGGGTGGCGCCCCGATGGGTCGCCATGCATGACAACGATCAGCACGGGGACGAAGCGCAGGTCAGCGGGGTGCTCACGTCCGACCGATAGAATCTGCGGCAAGTGGCCGGAAGGTGTCCGGCACGTCGATCAGAGGAGACGTCATGGATCTCAAGAGACTCGTCAACAAGGCCAGGGCCACGCTGCAGAAGAATCCGAGCCTGATCGAGAAGGGCGGCGACGCCATCGACAAGGTCACCAAGAACAAGTACTCGGGTCAGGTGGACAAGGCGCAGGATGCCGTGCGCAAGGCCGTCGGCGCGCCGGGACAGGGAAACCCGGGACAGGCTCCGCCGACCAATCCCACCAACCCCGGGGAGCCGCTACCGGGTCAGCAGAGCCCGCAGCCCCAGAATCCCCGGCCGCAGAACCCCCAGCAGCCGCAGCGGTAGTCCGAGTAGTTCTCAGAGCTGCGCCCGCGGATGTCGGCGATACGCCGACACCGTGGGTTCGGCGTCGATCCAGAACCGCCACGCCAGGTCGGCAGCGCGGCGGACCCCGACCCGAGGCCCCGCGACGACGCGTTCCCCCGGAAGCGGTGCCCCGGGGTCGAGGGTGACCGGGGTCGACGGGTCGGCGAGATCGGTGTCGAGGTCGGCCATCGTGATCCCGAGGGCGCGGCACAGGTTGCCCGGCCCGCTGGCGAGCTTGGCGTCGGGGACCGGCCCCGAGCGCGTCGCACCGCGCCGGGCGCGTGCGA
>FKKE01014500.1_pt1 | contig 10266 bp, 15 predicted proteins | sample 1106331 | NCBI WGS metagenome assembly FKKE01 (sample SAMEA3931202, study PRJEB13176) | freshwater metagenome | biome: Drinking water system; feature: drinking water; material: freshwater | place: China | collected 2013-02-06 | reverse complement strand
GGTGGTGGGCTACGGCCTCACCAACGATGCCCATCACATGACCGCGCCCCGGCCGGACGGGCAGCAGGCCTCCCGGGCAATGCGGATTGCCCTGGAAACGGCGGCGGTGCCACCCGAGGCGGTGGACTACCTCAACGCCCACGGGTCCTCGACTCCACTCAACGACCCCACCGAAGCACGGGCGATCCGGAAGGTGATGGGTCCTAACGCGCAACGGGTGAGGGTGAGCGGCACCAAGGGATACTATGGACATGCCCTGGGGGCGAGCGGAGCGATCGAGGCGGCCATCTGCGCCCTGGCCAGCCGGCGCGGCTGGCTGCCCCCCAGCGTCAACCTGACCGAGCCCGACTCCGAGTGCGACCTGGACTACGTGATGGGCGATGGAACCGAAGCGAGCCCCGAATACCTGATGAGCAATTCCTTCGGGTTCGGCGGGGTGAACGCCGCGCTGGTGTTCCGGAGCATGTAACTACTCCCGGCTTTTGATCCAGATCCTGATCGCGTAGCCGCCCAGAATCACCGCGGTAACGACGTACGCCGCGTACAGGTAGCCGGCGTTGGCCGTGGGTTCAGCGCCCATCGGAACCTCCTGCCAGCCCGGCCCGACGCGCCAGCCCGTAGCGGGCCGTGACGAAGCCGGCGAGCAGAACGGTGAAGGCGGCCAGGGAAATCAGGAGGGTCCGGAGCATCTCCCCCGGCAGGGACGGGGCGCTGGGCTTGAGCACGATTGGCTGGGGATGGAGGGTCCGGAACAGGTACACGGTGAGGTGGACGAAGGGAACCAGAACCAGGCCCATGATCCCCAGCACCGCGCTGAACCGGGCCCGTTCCCCCGGGTCCTGCATCGCGCCCCGCATCGCCCGGTAGCCTACGAACAGGAAGAAGAGAATCAGGGTGAAGGTGAGCCGGGCGTCCCAGGTCCACCAGGTATTCCAGACCGGCTTCCCCCACAGGGGCCCGGTGGTGAGCATGACCAGACTGAACACCAGTCCCACTTCGGCGGCGGCCTCGGCAAAAAGATCGAGCCGGGGATCCCGGAGCCAGAGATAGAGGATGCTCACGATTCCCACCACCGAGAATGCCAGCAGCGCACACCAGGCCGCGGGTACGTGGACGTAGAAGATCTTCTGAGGGAGGCCCTGGAACCGCTCCACCGGGGTGTACTGCAGCGCCACGAGATATGCCAGGGCCAGCCCGGCAAGCCCGGCCGCTATGAGAACCTTGCCGGCCCGGATGTTTCCCTCACCGTTCACCGTTCACCGTTCACTCGTCCATCAGAGCCGGAAACAGCATCAGACAAAGCGTCACGAAGACCAGATCGTACAAACCCAGAATCCTGACCCATCCGGAAATCTCGCTCCAGGGACGGCCCGCCAGCAGCCGCGCGGTGGCCTGAACCGCGCCGATCACCGGCGGAAGCAGGAAAGGGAGCAGCAGGAGCGGCATCATCAGCTCGGCAAACCGGGTCCGGACCGTCATTGCGGCGAACACCGTCCCCGCCGCGACAAACCCCGGCGTAGCGACGATTGCCATGAGAATGATGCCGCCCAGGGAGCTCCCCAGCTCTATGCCGAAGAATACCACGAACAGCGGCAGTGCCACGGCCTCCACCGTGAATACGAACGCCAGGTTGGCCAGGTACTTGCCCAGAAAGATCGCGCTCCGCGACACCGGCGCCAGCAGCAGACCGTCCAGAGCGGCGTTCTCCCGCTCCAGGGTAAAGGAGCGGTTCAGCGCAATTACCCCGGAGAATGCGAAGGTGATCCACAGTACGCTGGGCGCGAGCATTTCCCGGGAAAGCACCGCTGCATCCCGGGCGAAATTGAAGATTACCAGCACCAGCGCGGCAAAGGCGATCGCCGAGACCAGGGCGGTCTTGCTGCGATGCTCCACCCGGAGGTCCTTGGCCGCTACCGCCAGGGCGACCCGCAGAAACTCAGCCAAGCAGGACCTCGCGGTAGCGCCGCAGGAACTCTTCCAGGGTCTCGGTCCGGGCCCGGCTCGACTCCAGGGTACCCCGGATCAGCAGATGGACGTGGGTGGCCAGCTCCCAGGCCTCGTGCACGTCATGGCTCACCAGCACCAGCGCCGCCCCCCGGTCCCGCTCCCGCCGGAGCAGCCCCGCCACCTGGTCGGCCGAATCGGGATCCAGCCCGGTGAACGGCTCGTCGAGCAGCAGGACCCCGGGACGGTGAAGCAGCGCCCCCGCGATGGCAACCCGCTGCACCATTCCCCGGGAAAGTCGCCGGACCGGATCTCGAGCCCGATCTCCCAGGCCGACCGAGTCGAGCCCGCTCCGGGCCGCTGCCACGGGGTCGCGCAGTCCGTGAAGCCGGGCCCGGAAAACCAGATTCTCCAGCGCGGTCAGGTCGTCATAGAGATGACTCTGATGGGAAAGGAGGCCGAGCCAGCGGCGGCACCGGGGATCCCCGGTAAGCGGGTTTCCCTGGATCCGCACGGTTCCCGCAAACGGACGGGCCAGCCCGCCCAGCAGGCGGAGCAGAGTAGTCTTGCCCGCCCCGTTCGGGCCCACCAACAGGTGGCATTCGCCCCCTTGGGCCGAAAGAGAAACACCGGTCACCGCCCGGCCATTGCCGAAGCGGCGCTCCAGATTGCGGGCTTCCAGGGCGGGCGGGAGGGAGGGTGGGGCGAGCACGGAGGGCAATATAGGGCCGCCGGCAGGGGTTACCGGCTCCCCGCGGGTTACCCGCCCGTGTCGAAAAGCTCCGCCATCTCGGTCAGGGCCAGCAGGTACCGCAGCTCGTCGCTCAGGTTCCGAAGCACCACCCTCTGGCTCCGTTCGGCGGCCCGGCGCTGCACCAGCAGGAGGGCCGAGAGCCCGGCTGAATCGACCCTCCGGGTTTCCTCGAGGTCGATGTTCAGGGTTCCCTGTTCGGGAAGCCGGGAAAGCTCCCCGAAAGCCGCCTCGCGGAAGGCCGACCGGGTTTCCACCCCGAGTTCGGGCGGAGCGCTGATGGTTCGGTTGAAGTCGCTCATAACAGCCATGACAACGGCCTGGGGCGAGTCCGGTGCCACCCGAATCAACTCTCACTCCGGGAACCACTTATCTCGCCGTTCCAGGGGCGCTTTTGGCCCGAGCGACACTGCACTCCGCGATATCCAGTGATATCTGCAAGCGCGCAATCGGTCGCCCTCGCCTGAAGCGAATTGCGGTATTCTTCAGTGCAATCAACGATCATCCACCCGACTCCGGACCCGGACTCCCGACTCGCAATGACCGACCAGCTTTCCACCCTGCTGACGGAGCAGCGCCGCTTCCCGCCCCCGGCCGAATTCGCGGCCCGGGCCCTGGGCCAGCCCGACCTTTACCAGAAGGCCGAGGCCGACCGGCTGGCTTTCTGGGAGGAACAGGCGCGCAGTCTCCAGTGGGCCACACCCTGGTCCCGGGTGCTGGACTGGAACCTCCCCCACGCTCGCTGGTTCGTGGGAGGCCGGCTCAACGTATCGGTGAACTGCCTGGACCGGCATCTCGGGGGACCCCGCCGGAACAAGGCCGCCCTCATCTGGGAAGGCGAGCCGGGCGACCGCCGCACCCTCACCTACTGGGAGCTGGCCCGGGAGGTCAATCGGGCCGCCAACGGTTTGCGCCGGCTGGGGGTGGGCCGGGGGGACCGGGTTGCCATTTACATGCCGATGATCCCCGAAGCCGCCATCGCAATGCTGGCCTGCGCCCGGATCGGAGCGGTCCATTCGGTGGTCTTCGGCGGCTTCTCGGCCGAGTCGCTCCGGGACCGGATCAACGATGCCCAGGCGGTTGCGCTGATCACCGCCGACGGCGGCTACCGCCGGGGCCAGGTCCTGCCCCTCAAGCGCTTCGCCGACGATGCCCTGGCCCAGTGCCCTTCGGTGCGCCACGTCATCGTGGTCCGGCGCCACCCGGGAGCCGCGGCGGAAGAGACCCTGGCCTCGCTGCAGGAGGGGCGGGACCACTGGTGGCACCGTCTGCTGGAAAACGAGCCGGAAACCGCCGGGCCCGAGCCGATGGATTCCGAAGACCTCTTGTTCATCCTCTACACCTCCGGGACCACCGGGAAGCCCAAGGGAATCGTCCACACCACCGGCGGCTACCTGGTCCAGGCGGCCACCACCACCCGGTATGTTTTCGACCTGCGCGATGAAGACGTGTTCTGGTGCACGGGTCACCGGCCACAGCTACGTGGTGTACGGCCCCCTGGCCAACGGGGCCACCGTTCTCATGTACGAGGGCGCGCCCGACTGGCCCGGCCGGGACCGCTTCTGGAGCATGGTGGCGCATTACGGAGTTACCGTGTTCTACACCGCGCCGACCGCGATCCGCGCCTTCATGAAATGGGGGACTGAACATCCGGAGCGCCACGACCTTTCCACCCTCCGCCTGCTGGGCACGGTGGGAGAGCCGATCAATCCGGAGGCCTGGATCTGGTATCACCGGCACATCGGCCGGGAACGCTGCCCCATTGTGGACACCTGGTGGCAGACCGAGACCGGCGGAATCATGATCACCCCGCTGCCCGGCGTGGTGACCACCAAGCCGGGTTCGGCCACCGTTCCCTTTCCCGGCATTTCGGCCGAGCTGGTGGACTCCCAGGGCAAGGCGCTGCCCCGGGGCGGCGGGTTTCTCACCCTGACCGAGCCCTGGCCCGGTATGCTCCGTACCATCTACGGCGACGACGAGCGCTACCGGCAGACCTACTGGAGCCGGTTCCCCGGGCGGTACTTCGCCGGGGACGGAGCCAAACTCGACGACGACGGCTACTGGTGGATTCTCGGGCGGGTGGACGACGTGCTGAACGTTGCGGGGCACCGGATCGGGACCATGGAGGTGGAGAGCGCCCTGGTGGACCACCCCGCGGTGGCCGAGGCGGCGGTGGTGGGACGGGCCCACGATCTGAAAGGCCAGGCCCTGGCCGCCTTCGTGACCCTCAAGGAAGGGAACCAGCCGGGATCCCGGCTCAAGGATGAGCTCAAGGAGCACGTAACCCGGAAGATCGGCGCCATCGCCCGGCCCGACGACATCTTCTTCTCGGCCGACCTCCCCAAGACCCGGAGCGGGAAGATCATGCGCCGGCTGCTCAAGGACATCGCCGAGGGACGGGCGCTGGGAGACACCACCACCCTGGCCGACCCGAACGTGGTGGCCCGGCTCAAGGATCAGTATGAAAGTGAGGAGGGCTGACCGTGGGGTCAGACCCCAACACTCGGGGGCGGCTCTCTGCTCGACCTGCGGAAGGGTCTGACCCCTAGATCTGGACCTGGGCCCCCAGCTCGACCACCCGGTTGGCGGGAAGGTGGAAGAAGGCGGTAGCCGACCGGGCGTTGTTGGTCATCACCACGAACAGCTTCTTGCGCCACAGCGACATCCATAACCCCTTGGGGAGGAGCGCCGCCCGCCGGGCCCGGCTCGCCGGGGTGGGAATTAGAGTTTCCCGCCCCAGGTAGAAAGTCGTTTCCATCAGCTTTACCGAAAGGCCCATCGGCTCGAGCGCGGCCAGGACCCGGGGAACGTCGGGCGATTCCATGAATCCGTAAGCCGCCACCAGGACGTAGAAGCCGTGGCCCAGCGATTCCAGCCGGATTCGCTCCTTCTCCTCGATGTGGGGAACCTCCCGGGTCACCACCGACATCAGGAAGACCCGCTCGTGCAGCACCTTGTTGTGCTTGAGGTGGTGCAGCAGCACCGCGGGAGCGATGGTGGCGTCGGAGGTCATGAACACCGCCGTTCCGGGGACCCGGGTGGGGGCCCGCCGGGACAGGTCGCGCATGAACAGCTCCAGCGGCAGCGAGTTCTCCCGCATGGTGGTGGTGAGGATATGGCGGCCCCGCTTCCAGGTCACCATCAGGGTGAAGATGGAAAGGGCCAGCAGCAGGGGAAACCATCCGCCCGAGGGGACCTTGATGAGGTTGGCGCCGAAGAACAAGAGGTCCACCAGGAAGAAGAGTCCCACCACCGGAATGACCAGCCGGCGGCCCCAGCCCAGCCGGATGGGCGCCGCCCCGGCGAAGAGAACCGTGTCGATTATCATCGCCCCGGTCACCGCGATTCCGTAGGCGGCCGCGAGACCGCTGGTGCTCTGGAAGCCGATCACCAGCGCGATGCACGAAACCATCAGGATCTTGTTGACTTCGGGAACGTAGATCTGGCCGGCTTCATGGTGCGAGGTGTGGACCACCGTGATCCGCGGGGTATAGCCCAGCTGCACCGCCTGCCGGGTCAGGGAAAAGGCGCTGCTGATCACCGCCTGGCTGGCCACCACCGCCGCGCCCAGAGCGATGAACACCGCCGGCAGCACGAAGAAACCGGGCATCAGCCGGTAAAACGGATTGTCCACCGCCACCGGATCGGCCAGGAGCAGGGCGCCCTGCCCGAAATAGTTGAGCAGCAGGGCCGGCATCACCACGGTGAACCACATCCGGCGGATCGGCCGGGGTCCGAAGTGGCCCATGTCGGCGTAGAGCGCCTCGCCCCCGGTGAACACCAGTACCACCGCGCCCAGGATCAGGAACCCGGCCAGCCCGTGCTGGAGAAAGAACGAAACGGCGTACCACGGATTGATGGCCCGGAGCACTCCGGGGGCCTGAACTATGCCGATTACCCCGAACACCGCGATCATTCCGAACCAGACCATCACCACCGGCCCGAACAGCCGGCCCACCCCCGCGGTGCCCCGTTTCTGAAGCAGGAACAGCCCGATCAGGATCAGCACCGCGACCGGGACGATCAGGTGCTCCAGCGCCGGAGTCGCAACGCTGATTCCCTCCAGTGCGCCCAGGATCGATATTGCCGGGGTGATAACTCCGTCGCCGTAGAGCAGCGCCGCGCCGAACAGTCCCAGCAGGACCAGGAACCGACGCCGCCCGGTGGCCTCGCCCGCGGGCCGTACCAGGGCCAGCAGGGCCAGGATCCCGCCCTCGCCCCGGTTGTCGGCCCGGAGCAGCACGGTGACGTACTTGATCGAAATGACCAGGGTGAGGGACCAGAAGATCAGCGAGAGCACCCCGAGCACGTTGGCCTCGGTCGGGGGAAGATTGCGCTCCGGAAGGAAGCATTCCTTGATGGCGTAGAGCGGGCTGGTTCCGATATCTCCGAAGACCACTCCCAGCGCCGCGACGTACAGCGCGGCCAGGTTGCGGGAGGGCGCCGGTTGGGGCGCCTCCGGCGGGGGGTCGCTCATGCCGTCGCGGTCCGGCGGGCGCGGCGAAGGTCGGTCAGGGAGAGCAGGAAGATCAGGACGATGATCACCGCGGAAGCCACGCAGTACCGGCAGACCGCCTCGATCACGAAGAACTCGAGATACTTCAGGTAGGCGGTGAACAGCACCGCTCCCCCCGACAGGAGGGCCAGCAGCCGGGATGGCCAGATCGCTCCGGCAAAACGGGGCTGCAGGGCCAGCAGGGCCACCGCCAGGATGCCGGCGTAGCCGATGACCCCGATCAGGGCGACATCGACCCCGAGAAACTGGCTCTGGGGCGAAAGCTGGACCGTCTCACAGCCCCCGCTGCCGCAGGCCAGGGAGCCGATCTTTCCGGCCTTGTAGAGATGCAGGTATAGCGCAATGAAGAACCCTGCCAGGGAGAGCAGGGCCACCGCCATTCGGGAACGGCTCATGGAGTGCGCGGGGCGGCGGCTCCCGGCGGCATGGCCCGCATCACCGCGGCCCGGATCGAATCGGAACTCATGCTCGAGGGATAGAGCCGACCCCCGATCAGGAAGGTGGGCGTGGCCGGGACTCCGAGCTGCACTCCCTCCTGGTAGCTGGCTTCGATCCGGCCGGCGTATCGGGTGCTGCTCATGCACTCGTCGTAGCGGGACCCGTCCAGGCCGGCCTCGGCGGCATAGTCGCGCATCTTCGAGGTGGCGTCGCGGTTGGTGAGACCCCATTCCGGATGATGGGCGTAGATGGCCCGGTGCATTTCCCAGTACTTGCCCTGCTCGTCGCCACACGCGGCCGCATGAGCTGCCAGCCGGGCGTTGGCGTGGATGTTGTCGAGGGGGAAATCCCGGTAGCGCCACCGCACCAGACCGGTCTCGATCAGCTGGCGCCGCACCGTGGGAAACTGGACCCGCTCGAAGTCGGCGCACACCGGGCACTGGTAGTCGGCGTACTCCGTCACCTCGACCGGGGCACTGTCCGATCCCAGCAGGTAGCCCCGGAACCCCGAGGTGTCGGTGACTTCGATCGCGGCACCCACCGGGATGCTCACGCTGCGGGGTCGCCAGACCAGCCAGGCCAGGGTCCCGGCGCCGATCACGGCCACCGCCCCCAGCAGGACATAGAATTGTTTTACCCCGGACCCGGATTGCGCCATGGTTCGTCTTCCTCGGGCTCGTTGAGAATATCCCGCTGCTGTTTGGCTTCCTCCACCAGTCGCCGGTGCTCGGCGATTTCGGGAGTGTCGTAAGTCGAACGGACCTCGTAATGAAACAGCTCCGACCGGAGATCGCCCAGCCGCCGGAGCAGCTCGGGCACGTGCTGCAGGATCCGGTCGGAGCGTTCCAGCTCCAGAATCCGGTCGGCAAACGACCGCAGCATCCGCCGGAGTGCCTCTACCCGGGCCTGCCCATATATCTCTTCGTGTTCCTGCGACATTGCCTGGCGATCCCCGACGAAATCGGAGGCGGCCCCGAGGCCCCCTCCCGGACCACCCAATCTAATTGCTTCCTCCCCGTCCTGCCGATTATATTGTTACCGAGCAACGGCTTACGCCAGTTTTCAGCAGCAACCCCCCTCCTAGGAAGGTGCATGACGAGCCGAAAAAAGGCCGACCGGTCCGCCGGGCCCTCGATGGTAGACCAGGCCCGGGATGAGTTGTTCAGCCAGATCCTCCGCTGCGGTGTCACCGAGGCCGAGCCGGAGCATCAGAAAGACTGGATGGACGACACCATGCAGTATCTCTCCGAACGCTATCCCGATCTGACCCCCGAGGAGCTGGGCCAGGTCCGGGTTCTCGGCGAGCGATTTTGCCAGCCGGTGGTCCGCTCCAACCCCGAGGTTGCCGGCTCGCGGCCCTGATTCCCGTCAGCGTCTCCCGCGGGGAAACTTCCTCCAGTGGTAGGCCGCGCGGATCCTGAATCCGCCGCCCAGGCCGGCTTCCACCGCCCAGCCGCTTCCTCCGCCAGGACTCTGCTCCAGCCCCACGAAGAGCAGCAGGTAGCCCCCCCGGCCTCCGCCCAACACTCCGGTCAGGCCCCCCCCGAAGTAGATCCCGGGGCGCCCTCTCGCTCCCGGCGCCAGCTGGTATTCCACCGCTCCTTCGATCCGGCCGCTCAGCGAATCGCCCACTATCCCCGCCCCCAGCGCCAGCGAGCCCCGGGTTCCTCCCGCGGTCCGCAGGGCAAACCGCGGCCCCGCCACCAGGCCGAATCGAACGCTGTCGCCTATGGTGAAGGTTGCCTGAGGTCCCAGCTCGAGAATCAGGGAGCCCGGCGGCCCGGCCCCGGCCGACTGAGCCGCCGCCGGGCGGGATCCCCCAACCGCGAGCAGGAGCCCGGGAACGGCCAAAAACCGCTTCACCCGAGATCGAGCTCGTAGCTGATGGCGATATCGGTGTTGAGGGATTGAATCACCGAGCAGTACTTCTGGTGCGACAAATCCACCGCGCGGCGGGCCTTGGCCTCGTCCAGCCCGGCGCCCCGCAGGCGGTAGGCAAAGTGGATGGTGAGGTAGCGCCGGGGATGGTCGGGGGCCCGCCGGCCGGTGACCCGGGTAGTGAATTCCGCAAGGTTGACCTGCATCTTCTGGAGGATTCCCACGATGTCGGCGCCGGCACAGGCGGCCGCCGCGAGAAGCAGGGTGACCATCGGCCCGGGACCCGCCTCGCCGGTGTCGGCGTCGAGCCGGATTTCCGGCCCGCCCGGCGCCCCGCCCCGGAACTGCAGCCCGCCATCCCAGTGTACTACCGCGTTGCGGATGTTTTTTTCGTCGGTCATCGGCCCGGCACCTTTCGCTAGACCCCGAGCCGGCGGGCCGCCTGGGCCGACCGGCCGTAGTCCCATATTGCGTAGAGGGCCACTGCCGCGGTCGCCCAGGCAATCGGGCGCAACAGGGGCGAGCCCAGAAGGAACGCGAACAGAGTGAGCAGCTGCCCTACCGTTACCGCTTTCCCTCCCAGCCGGGCCGGGATGAGAGAGGGCCGCCGCAGCAGGATGGTGGCAAAGAACGCGATCGCGGCGCCAATGTCCCGCGCCAGCACTCCGAGAATCTCGAAAAGGTTCAGCGCTCCGGAGCGGATCACCACCAGGAAGGCGGCGATCATGAAGAGCTTGTC
>FKKE01007617.1_pt1 | contig 10270 bp, 9 predicted proteins | sample 1106331 | NCBI WGS metagenome assembly FKKE01 (sample SAMEA3931202, study PRJEB13176) | freshwater metagenome | biome: Drinking water system; feature: drinking water; material: freshwater | place: China | collected 2013-02-06 | reverse complement strand
GCGCCGCCTCGGCCTCGACATCGGCGCGGATGGCGGCGATCGGCCGGTCGGGGAGGTCGATCCCCGGCACCAGGTCCGACATGCGCCGGAAGGGGGTCGCCGTCGGACAGGAGCCGGCGCAGATGCCGCAGGCGACGCAGAGGTCGGGATTGACCACGGCCTCGCCCTCGAAGGGCCTTCCGTCGCTTCTCACTTCCATGGCGATGGCGCCATAGGGGCAGTCGGCCATGCAGCGGGCGCAGCCGTTGCAATTGGCGAGATCGACATGGGCGGCCCGCGGCTTCCTGAGCGGCGGCAGCCAGGGGATTGCCGCCATGAAGGCGAGGGCGGCAAAGGCGCTCGTCCAGGTCACGGGGCCCGGCAGGGTTTCTAGAAGCGGATAGGCGCCGAGATAGAACCAGTCGAGGCCGACGGCGCCGGGCACGCGGGAAAGATCGGCGGGGCCCTGGCTCATGGCGGGAAAGACGAGCGACATGGCGATGAGCGTCAGGCCCGTTCCCAGCGCCAGGCCGCGCGGCGGATTGATCCGCGGCTTCGACACCCGCTGGAGATGGAGCCAGAGGATCATGAGCGCGATCAGCGGCACGGCGATGTGCATGAAGATCATCAGGGTGAAGAAGCGGCTTTCGAGGAGGGCTGGAGCGAGGAAGTTGCGGGCCACGGGCTGGCCGAAGAAGGGCAGATGGTCGAGCCATTCGGTCGAGACGATGGCGACATATTGGGCGAGCCGGTCCCAGACCAGCCAGTAGCCGCTGATGCCGGCGACATAGACGAAGAGGAGGACGGGAATGCCGGTCAGCCAGCTGAACCAGCGCACGCCGCGATAGTGGCCAAGGGCGAACTCGCGCAGGATATGGAGGAGCATGACGATGACGAGGCCATCGGAGGCATAGCGGTGGAGGCTCCGCATCAGGCCGGCCGCATACCACTGGTCGTTCGTCATGTACTCGACCGAGGCGAAGGCCTGGGCGACACCGGTGTCGAAGAAGATATAGACGTAGACGCCGCTCGCCGTCACGATCCAGTAGAAGAAGAAGCCGAGAGCGCCGAGGTTGAGCAACGGGTTCCAGGCCGGCGGAAAGATCCGCGACAGGAGTTTCTCGAAAAGATCGAAGGCGGCGCGCAGGGGTGCGAGAACAGGCGGCATCGGCTCAGGCACTGCCCCCTCTAAGCGATTTCCGCGTCTCGCGCACCAGGAACCAGAAAGCGCCGGCGAGGCAGAGGACGCCGATCACGATGGTGACGAAGAGCGAATAGTCGAAATAATAGCGGCCCGTGCGCGGGTCGTAGACGGTGCAGAAGAGCTTGATGCGGTCGCCCAATCCGGCGAGCGAGAAAAGCGGGCGGCCGCCGCCGAAGATCAGCCGCTTCAGGGGCTCGATCAGGGTCGGCGGATCGAAGCTGCCGCCATAGACCTGGTCGAAGACGCGGCCGTCGCGGTCGATGAGGGTGACCTGGGCGGGATGGTTGAAGCCGCCGGCGGAGGCAAAATAGCTGAAGCCCACGGCGTCGGCGAAACGGTCGATCTCGCCGGGGTCGGCGGCGGCGAAGACCCAGTTGGCGTTGTCGACGCCCCGGGCCCGGGCGAAGCTCCGCATGCGGTCGGGCGTATCGTTGGCGGTGTCGAAGCCGACGGTCAGCACCCGGTAGCTGTCGGCGCCGAGCTCGCCATCGGCGGCGTCGGCGGCGGCGGCGAGGCTTTCGATCACCGCCGGGCAGACATCGGCGCAGCTCGTGTAGATGAGGGTGACAAGAAGCGGCTTGCCGCGCAACTCCTCGATGGCGAGGCGTTTGCCTTCGCTGGTGGTGAAGGTGAAGCCCGCGACGGCGCGGCCGACGGCCGCCTGGGACCTGGCGATCGCCTCATCCTCGACGGTGCCGCCATGGCCGGGGCCGGCGAGAAGGAGGAAGGCCCCCATCGCGCCGAGAAGCGCGGCCATGCGCATCAGACACCCCCGACCAGACGGTCGGCGACGGCGCCGGCAATGAGAAGAACAAGCTGGGCGAGCGAGGCGAGGAAGTTGCGGATGGCGGCGCGGCGGCTGGGGCTCCGCACCAGCTCGAAACTCGTCCACACGAAGAGAGCACCGCCGAGGCTCGCGCAGGCGAGATAGATCCAGCCCATGGACCACAGGGCGGGCAAGAGCGACAGGCCGACGAGCGCCAGCGTGTGGCCGAGAATGACCCAGGCGGTGACGGCGACGCCGGAGACGACCGGCAGCATCGGCACGCCGGCCGCCGCATAGTCGTCATGGGCGGCGATCGCCAGGCTCCAGAAGTGCGGCGGCGTCCACAGGAAGAGAACCAGGGCGAGGAGCATGGGCTCGGGCGCCAGGACGCCGTTCGCCGCCGCCGCGCCGGCAAGGACGGCGAAACTGCCGGCAAGGCCGCCGACGACGATGTTGGTCCAGCTCCGGCGCTTGAGCCAGACGGTGTAGACGATGCCGTAGACGAAGGCGCCCATGAAGGTGTGGAAGGCGGCCCAGCCATTGGCCGACCACCAGGCGAGCGCCACGGCGAAGGCCAAGAGCGCCAGGATGGCCGTGAGCCAGGCCGGACCGGCGCGGAAGCGGCCGGCGGCGAAGGGCCTGCCGGCGGTCCGCTTCATGGTCCGGTCGAGATCGGCCTCGGCCCACTGGTTGAAGGCGCCGGCGCTTGCCGAGGCAAGGAACACCGCGGTCGCAAGCAGGGCGATGCGCCAGGCCTCGGGCAAGGCACCGGGGGTGATGGCGACGCCGCCCAGGGCGCTCATCATGATGGCCACCCCGATCCTCAGCTTGAAGACCGAGAGAACATCCCTGACGAGCGGTACGGCGGCGCCGGCCATCACAAGCCTCCCCTATTGCATCGGCCACAGTTCAGACAGGTACTTCCAGTTCACGAAGTAGTAGAGCACGAAGGCGGCGAAGAAGATGCCGACCAGCGCGTAGGTGCCGGGCAGGTGCCAGGTGCCGGCATCGCCGTACTTGGCCACGGCCTCGCGCACCACCTTCTTGGGCATGGGCCCGAGGCTCTCGGCGACGTTGCTGGCATCGACCTTCTTGCCGAAGAGGATGCTGGCGACGACGATGACCACATAGAGACCACCACCGAGCGCGGCGAGCATGGCCGACAGACCGTTGAGACCCAGCATCAGCGCCGCCGCCGGCGGATAATCGTAGGGCAGGACGGCGTCGGTGAAGGCATAGTCCCAGTGGCGGCGGGAAACTCCCAGCGTGCCCGCCCCCATCATGAAGAGCGATATGCCGGCAACGCCGATGCCGAAGAGATAGGGCTGCCACTTGGCGAGTTTCGGCCAGACGATCTGGCGCTGGAAGATGAGCGGCACCACCAGGTACGTCACCGCCATGAAGGCGAGCGTCGTTCCGGCGACGACCGTTCCGTGGAAGTGGCCCGGCACGTAGAGCGTGTTATGCATCATGATGTTGAGCTGCTCGGTGCCGAGCACGACGCCCGAGATGCCGCCGAGGAAGCCGAACATGATGAGCGACAGGAACATGCCCGAGAAGGCCGGGTTGCCCCAGGGCGCGTTGCGCAGCCACCCGAACATGCCCTGGGTGAAGCCGTTCTTGCGCTGGGCGGCCTCGATCGATCCGGGCACGGTCATGCCATGGATCATCGAGCCCATGACGGCCAGGTACATCATGTAGGAGGTGTTGACGATCTTCCACTCGGAGCTGAGGCCGGGCTCGACCAGCATATGGTGGGCCGAGGCGAGCTGGAGGAAGAGGATGTACATGAGGAAGGCCGTGCGGCTGACCTTTTCGGACAGCGGCTTGGCGCCCACGGTGACGGCGGCGATCAGATACCAGATCGCCACATGGGCCGAGACGTTGATCTGCTGCGACGAGTGGCCCATGGCCCACCAGACCAGCTTGTAGGTCAGCGTATCGATGTTGTGGATGTAGCCTACCGACCACAGGAAAGTGGGGATGAGAATGATGGCGCCGGAGGCGATGGTGAAGATGGCGATGATGCACGCCGTCAGGGCACCGAAGGTGACTAGCGGAATCGAGCCCTCATAGGTCTTCTCCTCCTTGGCGATGACGAGGGTGCCGAGGAAGATGAGACAGCCGATGAGCGCGCCCACCGCGAAGAGGATGAGCCCGAGGTAAAAGTGGGGCTTGGCCATCAGCGGCGGATAGGAGGTGAACATCACCGTCGATTCGCCCTGGAGGACGGCGACGTTGGTCATCAGCCCGCCGACCACCATGAGGCCGAAACCGACCCAGCCCCAGCGCGGGGCGGCGATCCGGCACGACAGGATGACGGCCGAGGCGAAATAGAGAACCGCCATCTCGAAGAAGATGATCCACAACAGGAGCACGTCGAGGCCGTGGGCGGTGAGCACGAGATAGAACATGTCGGAGGACAGGAGCTTGACCTCCGGCCAGCGGGTGAGCGCCACGAGCAGGCCGAAAATGCCGCCGATGGCGAGGAAGACCACGGCGGCGACCGCATTGGCCTTGATCAGGCGTTCGGCCGCGAGATCGACCTTGAGGCCCGTCGCCGGGCAGGTGCGGAATTTCGCGGCAAGGGCGCCGAGGGCGCCGGCTTGGGCAATTGCTGTCGTCATATCAACCTCCCTGCCCCGGTTCGACCACATGGATGCGGCCGGTCATGACATGATGGCCAAGACCGCAATATTCGTTGCAGATCACGCCAAAGGTTCCGACTTCGGTCGGCGTCACCGTGATCACATGCTCAAGGCCCGGGTGAACCTGGATGTTGATGTTGGTGGGCTGCAGCGAGAAGCCGTGCTGCAGGTCGACCGAGGAAATGTGAAGCTTGTAGGACTTGCCCTTCTCGAGTTCGAGCACCGGCCACCATTCGAAGGTGCGGGCCAGCATGAAGGCATCGCCTCCCGCCGGCGGCTTGACCACGGGGACGCCGGTTTCGCTTTCCTCACGCACCTTGTAGGTTTCGGCGAAGGTGTTGACCTTCTGCTCGAAGGCGGCGAGATCGACGCGGCCGACAACCGAGGAGAGGTTCTGCTGTCCGTAGATGTGCCAGTAGATCATCATGAAGAACATCACCAGCCCCCACAGGAAGGCGATGACGATCCAGACGAGCTCGGGCCGGTGGACCGGCGATTTTCCCTGGTGCACGCGGCGATCATGGGACTCGTCATTGCGGTGATCGCCCAGCTGGGCGACCTGGTGGAATCGCTGTTCAAGCGGGAGGCCGGGGTGAAGGATTCGAGCGGGTTAATCCCGGGACACGGCGGCGTGCTGGACCGGTTCGATTCGCTGTATTTCGTGCTGCCGGTCACGCTGATCCTGTACCGGATGTTCGGGATCCTATGAGGCGGGTCGGTGGGGTCGGTGAGGTCGGTGGGGTCAGTGGGGTCGGTAACTGCCGCCCGACCGGAATTGTCTTCCCCTCCGGCCGTCCGACCTCACCGACCTCACCGACCTCACCCGGTGTGAGCATATGAAGGGGGTTGCCGTTCTCGGGTCCACCGGCTCCATCGGGCAGAGCACCCTCAACGTGCTCCGGCGCCACCCCGATCGCTTCCGGCTGGTCGCACTGACCGCCGGCTCGAACGCCGAGCTCCTGGGCCGGCAGATCGCCGAGTGGAAGCCGCGCTTCGCCGGCCTGGTGAGCGGCGAGGGGCCCGCCTGCCTCCTCGAGGCGGCGACCCAGCCCGAGGCCGACATCGTGGTGAATGCGGTGGTGGGATTCGCCGGCCTGGCCGCGACCCTCGCCGCACTCCGGGCCGGCAAACGGGTGGCGCTGGCCAACAAGGAGTCGCTGGTGGTTGCCGGCGAGCTGGTCCGCGCGGCGGCGGCCGCGGGCGGGGGTGAGCTGGTCCCGGTCGACTCCGAGCACAGCGGAGTCCTCCAGTGCGTGGCGGGGCGGGAAGCGGCGCTCCGCCGCCTGATCCTGACGGCTTCGGGGGGACCCTTCCGGGAATGGCCCCGGGAGCGGCTCGACGCCGCCTCCGCCGAAGACGCCCTCCGGCACCCGACCTGGCGAATGGGGACCAAGATCACGGTGGACAGCGCCACCCTCGCCAACAAGGCCATGGAAGTGATCGAAGCCCATCATCTCTTCGGGCTGCCCTACGACCGGGTCGAGGTGGTGGTGCACCCCCAGAGCATCATCCACGCCCTGGTCGAGATGGCCGACGGGAGCGTGTTAGGCCAGCTCGGATTCCCGTCGATGGAGCAGCCCATTCTCTACGCCCTCACCCATCCCGAGCGGATCGACGACCCGGCCCCCCGCCGGTTCGATCCGGTGGCGGCCGGGCCCCTGACCTTCGAGCCGCTCCGGCGTGACGTCTTCGAGGCGTTCGAGGCCGGGGTCGGCGCCGGGATCCAGGGGGGCACCGCCCCCGCGGCATTCAACGCCGCCAATGAGATCGCCGTCGAAGCCTTCCTGGCCGGCCGGATTCCCTTCGGCCGGATTGCGGAAGTGATCCGCGGCTGCCTGGCAGCCCACCAGACCGAGGCAGTCACCACCATCGAGGTCGTTCAACGCGCCGACCGGGAAACTCGCCGCAAGGCGCGGGAGCTCGCCGCATGACTGCAGTCCTCATCAATATCCTGGCCCTGATCCTGGTCCTCGGCGTGCTGATCTTCGTGCACGAGCTGGGGCACTTTCTCGCCGCCAAGTGGGCCGGGATCTGGGTTCACCGGTTCTCGATCGGGATGGGAAAGCCGATTCAGGCCCTGACCCGGAAGCGGGGCGAAACCGAGTACGTCATTTCCTGGCTCCCGATCGGCGGCTACGTCAAGATGGCCAGTCGGGACGAGGAGCCGATCTCCGGCGCGCTGGAAGGCGGGCCCGCCAGTGCGGCGGTGCCTCCCGACCGGGTCTTCGAGGCCAAGCCGATCTGGAAGCGGATGATCGTGATCCTGGCGGGGGTCACGATGAACGTGTTGTTCGCCTGGCTGGTCTTCTCCGGTCTGCTGTGGGTCCGGGGCCAGAGCGTGCTTCCCATAACCCGCGTCGGCGAGGTCGCCGCCGAGCTTCCGCCCGGCGCCGAGGAGCTGCGCCGGCTCAGCCCCGGGGACCGCATCACGGCGGTGGCCGGGAAGCCGGTCGAGACCTGGGACGACATCCAGACCCAGTTCGTGTCGACGTCGGCCGACTCCTTCGTGGTGGAGGTCCAGGGCAAGCCGCCGGTCACCATCCGCATTCACCGCGACGCGATCGAGTCCCGGATCCGGGCCGTCCAGAGCCTGACCCAGTACCTCCCGCCGGTGATCGGCGTGGTGCAGGCTGGCGGTCCCGGCGAACGAGCCGGGGTGCGGATCGGCGACACCCTCCTCGCCATTGGCGGCGTCCCGGTCGGGCAGTGGAGCGAGGCAGTCGCCGCGATCGAAGCCCGGCCCGACCAGGACGTGGTGCTCCAGGTGGGGCGGGCCGGCGGCCGGGTGGAGCTGACCGCCCACTCGACCAGTGACACGGTGGCCGACTCGGTTGGGGTGCGTCACCGGACCGGGAAGCTCCGGCTGGGAGTCGACATACCCGAGCGGCACGTTCCGGTCGCCCTGCCGGAAGCGCTCAAGCAGGGAGCCGAGCAGACGTTCGCCGTGTCGACCCAGATCGTGCGGGTGATTCGGGGGATGTTCAGCGGCAGGGTCTCGACCCGCGAGGTGGGCGGACCGATCGCGATCGGCGTCATGGCGGGCCAGTCGGCGCAACAGGGCGTTGCCCCGTTTCTCGCGTTCATGGCCATGATCTCGGTCAACCTGGCGGTCCTGAACCTGCTTCCGATTCCGGTGCTGGATGGGGGTCAGTTTCTGTTCCTGCTCGGGGAAGCCATCCTCCGGCGTCCCCTTTCCCTGAAGCTCAGGGAGCGGTTGACCTATGTGGGGCTCGTCCTGGTGGTGCTGCTGATGGTGCTCGCCTTCTCGAATGACATCCGGCGGCTGGTAGGCATGTAATGCTCCGGCCTCTCAACCGGTTGCTCCGGACCGTTCGTCCGGAGAGCATGGTGGTCGTCAGTCTGGTGGGAATGGTGATCGTGGGATGGGCCGATGCCCGAACCGGCCCTGCGATCGACATGGCGGTGCTCTACCTGCCGTCGATCACCGCCGTGGCCTGGTACGTGGGCTCCCGCACCGGCATTGTCTTCGCGATTCTCGCAACCATCGCCAGCGTGGCCACGGCATGGGCCAGCGAGGGACCCGTGGAGGTTCAGGCGACCGTCCTGAACGGCGCCGCGCGACTGCTCCTGTTCCTGTTCGCCGCGGCGATGACCTCCATGGTGGCCCGGCAGACCTCGCGGTTCTCCAACCTGGCCCGGGAAGACCCCCTGACGGGGATTCCCAATCGGCGCGCGTTCTTCGAGGAGCTCGATCGGGCTCTCGAGTGGGGCCGCCGCTACGACACCCCGATCGTGCTGGCCTATATCGACGTCGACGACTTCAAGAAGATCAACGACGGCAACGGCGGCCACGCCGAGGGCGATACGGTGCTGGTCACCCTGGCCAAGGCCCTGCGTGAGGGCACCCGGAAGGTGGATCTGGTGGCCCGGCTGGGAGGTGACGAGTTTGCCTTGCTGCTTCCCGGCACCGATGCGAAGCAGGCAGAACGGGTCATCGACCATGTGCTCAAGCTGGTGCGTCAGCGGATGGCCCAGGAGCTGAACGGGCGACGGGTTACCATGAGCGTTGGTGTCGTCGCGTTTGCCGTTCCCCCTTCGACGGCCGATACCGCCGTCGCGCTGGCGGATGCCAGCATGTATGCGGTCAAGCAGCAGGGCAAGGATCGGGTATCGTTCCGGTCGTGGCCCTGAGTCCTTGCCTGTCGCGGGAGAGCCGCGTATCTTGTTGGGATACTTAGCGATGGCATATTCACCGAGACGGATGTAAAGAGGATCAGCAAAGCCGATGGCGTACCAGAAACAGGCCGCGATGTCCCGATTCCGGCAGCACGAAGAGGACACCGGCTCGGCGCGGCTCCAGGTCGCGCTCCTCACCGAGCGGATCAACTCCCTCACCGATCACTTCCGGACCCATCCCAAGGACCATCACGGGCGGCGGGGGCTGCTCAAGATGGTGGGAACCCGGAGGCGACTTCTCAGTTACCTCCGTAACACCGATCTCGCGACCTACCGCGCCCTGATTCAGGAGCTGGGGCTCCGGCACTAGCCGGGGCCGGGTTTGCCCGGGCGTCCCCAGGTGGGACGCCCGCTTGGTATTCGGGACATGAACCGTTCACCCAAGGCAGTCAACGTGCAGAAGATTCACACCACTTTCGCGGGGCGGCCGCTCCGCATCGAAACCGGCAAGCTGGCCCGCCAGGCCGCCGGCTCCGTCTCGGTCCAGTTCGGCGACACCATGGTAATCGCCGCGGTGACCGTGTCGCCCAATGTTTCCCTGCTTCCGTTCTTTCCCCTGACGGTAGAGTACCGGGAGAAGACCTACGCCGCGGGCAAGATCCCCGGTGGCTTCCTCAAACGCGAAGGGCGCCCTTCCGACAAGGAAATCCTGGCCGCCCGGATCATCGACCGGTCGATCCGGCCGATGTTCCCCGAGGGCTTCAAGAACGAAGTCCAGGTCTTCGTGACGGTGGTTTCGGCCGACCAGGAGAACGACGCCGACATCCTCGGCGCCTGTGCCGCGTCCCTGGCCCTGGCGCTTTCCCCGGTTCCCTGGAACGGGCCCCTCGCCACGGTGCGGGTCGGCCGGCTGGAAGGGAACTGGATCCTCAACCCGACTTTCCAGCAGCTCGAGTTCTCCACCATCGACCTTACGGTGAGCGGCAACGCCGATTCCATCATCATGGTCGAAGGCGGCGCGCTGGAGGTTTCCGAGGCCGAGATGCTCCAGGCCCTCAAAGTCGCCCAGATGGGGATCCGGGAGCTGGTCGGCCACGCCGGCAAGCTGGTCCAGGAGGCGGGCCGGGCCAAAATGGAGTGGACCCCGGCGCCGTCCGACCCCGCCCTGGTAGAACGGGTCCGCGAACTGGCCGAGGCGGCCATGACCCGGGGAATCAACGTCCGCGACAAGGCCGCCCGGGCCTCGGCGCTCGGCGCGGTCAAGCAGGAGACCGTGGCAGCTTTGGCCGCGGAGTTTGCCGAGCGGGCCCGCGAAGTTACCGCGGCGCTCGACGACATCGAATACCGGGTCATGCGGGAGCAGGTGCTCGGGAAGGGCGAACGGATCGACGGCCGCGATCTCGATACCGTCCGGCCCATTACCATCGAAACCAGTCCGCTCCCCCGGGCTCATGGCTCGGCCCTCTTTACCCGGGGCCAGACCCAGGCTCTGGTAGCGGTGACCCTGGGGACCAGCGACGACGAGCAGCGGATCGA
>FKKE01002944.1_pt3 | contig 10271 bp, 6 predicted proteins | sample 1106331 | NCBI WGS metagenome assembly FKKE01 (sample SAMEA3931202, study PRJEB13176) | freshwater metagenome | biome: Drinking water system; feature: drinking water; material: freshwater | place: China | collected 2013-02-06 | reverse complement strand
TCAGCCGCAAATGCGGTGGCGGAGGTAAAGATGGCGCCAAGGTTCACCTTGGCTTCAGACTGTCTCGATTTCGCCTGGTAGGCGACGAAGTTGGGAATGGCGATGGCCGCCAGGATCCCGATGATCGCCACGACGATCATCAACTCAATGAGGGTAAAACCCTCTTGTTTACGGAACGACGTCACCATTGTACTGCCTCCTTGTTGATGGTTCACTGACGGTTCCATTCATAACCTGCGGCGCCTTGGTTGCCGCCTACCTGTTCCAATAGCAGGTTCGATGCCGCTCAGCGAACAGGCTCAGCGTACCACTGATCCCTGATGTTGCAATAAGTTATGAAAAAACCGCTTTTAAAGAGGTCTTTGTCGGATGGTTTTGTGACCGTAATCTGTTCCGAATGGCCGAGAATTGGCACTTGGTGGGGTTGGAGGTAGACGGTAACGGGCGAGACAATCAGCGCACGGCAGGCCAGAGATAGTTATAGAGGGAGGAATTAGGGAGTGGCTTGTTGGCCTTGTGTCTTCTCTGCAACACGGCGCTTGGCCTGCTGGATTCGCTCTTCAGAGGCAGGAGTGGTCATGCCATGCTCGCGGAACCGTTGAAGTAATTTGTCGTTGGAAGGGTCGAGCTCGAGAGAATGAAGCCATGCATCGCGTGCATCTCCGGACTTCTGCTGTTTCATGTAGATGTCGCCTAAGTGCTCATAGATTACAGGATCATCGCCGACCAGGGTGACGGCTCTCTTGATCTCGGTGAGGGCCTCTGCGAGCATGCCGGATTTGTAGAAGGCCCATCCCAGGCTATCGACGTAGTACCCATTCTCGGGCTTCAGCGCGACCGCCCGTTTTGTCAGAGACAGGGCCTGCTCGATCTTGATCCCTCGGTCGGCGTAACTGTACCCGAGATAGTTCAGCGCATCGGCATGGTGAGGATCCAGGGAGAGCGCGGTTTCCATTGCGCGTTCCACCTCCTCGAATCGGTTCAACTTGTCGTATGCTGTGCCCAGGTTGAAGTGAAGGTCGGCGTTCTTGGGATGATGCCGAATCCCTTCTTCAAACGCTTGCGTGGCTTTTTCAAACTGATCGCGCTGCACATGCGCGAGTCCCAGGACAATGTACGGCTCCGGCTGTTTCGGCGTCAGATGCACGGCTTCATCGAGATGTGTCACGGCTTCGGGGAACTGCTTGAGTCGGTAGAGAAGCACGCCCAGGTGCATGTGGCTGTCGGAGAACTTTGGATCCAAGTGGATGTTGTATTTATAGGTTTCAATCGCCTTGGGAAAGTCTTTCGTCTCTTCGTATAAGTATCCGAGATAGTCACGTACTTTGAGTTCCGCCGGTTTAGCGGCCAAAATGTCGGTCAATCGACTGATGGCCTTGGAGAACTCTTTCTTTTCCCCGTAGATCAACGCCATCCGTAATTGGGCATCGAGATCTCCGGGATTGTCTTGCAATATTGTTTCAAGTTCCGCAAGGCCTCCGGCATAGTCTTTGGTCGCGATGTACAGCTGGACCAGATGTTGGCGAATGTCTCGATTACGCGGATTCACTTGTTCAAGGTAGCGTTTCAGGACGGCGATGGCTTTGTCCTTTTCGTGACGTGTTTCGAATACGGACGCTTGCGCCAGATAGGCCGGTTCAAACGCGGGATTTGCCGTGATGGCACGGTCAAAATTCATCACTGCTTGGTCGGTGTTTCCGGCCTCCAGGGAGATTCGACCGAGATAATAGTGACCGATCGGTGAATCTTGGCTGTACTGCAGGCCCTTTTTGATGGCTTGTTCCGCCTCGGCGATTCGCTTCTGGTTCAACAGGATGAGTCCCTTGGGAAAATAGGACTCCCCCTTCTCCGGGGCACTGTCGATGGCCTTGTCTAACAATTCCAGCGCACGGTCAGGCTTTCCGGCACTGGCGAGGATACCGGCCATCTGTGTCAGTACTTGTGGTTCTTGCCCCGTTCCCTGCCCCACTTCTTCGGCATACTGAACGGCTTGTGTAAAATCTCCCAACGCAAAATACAGAGCCGCCAAACGCGATTGGACTTCACGCGACTTCGGGTCGATCGTCAAGGCGGCGCGATACTCCTTGAGGGCCGTTTCGATATCCTGCGAGAGTTCCGCCTGGTGCCCCATCATGAAATGATACGTGGCATCGGACTCAGGCGCAGTCGGTGCAGGCTGCTGCACCGCAATCGGGGGTTGAACGGTCTTCTGTGGTTGAGGGGCTGCTGCGCAGGCGACAAGGACACAAGGGATGAGCCAACTGACGCCTTGTGGGATGAAACCGTTTCTAGGAGAAGGTGTGGAGTCACATGTCATGGTTAGGTGTACCTGCTGCGTTCACCGGGTTAGTTTGCATGAATACAGGGAGATTATACCGAGTGGTGGAAGGATGCGCAAACCGCGCGATGTCTCCTCAGGACGTTGAAGAAGTCATCGGCCTATCAGTTTTCGCGAAGGTCGAGGCTTTCAAACTTGGCATAACGATCCTGGAAAAACAGCTCTTTCTTTCCGATGGGTCCGTTTCGATGTTTGCTGACAATGATGTCGGCAATTCCCTTTCGTTCTGAGTTCTGATCATAGACGTCTTCGCGGTAAATGAACATGACGACATCGGCATCCTGCTCGATCGCCCCGCTTTCCCGAAGGTCGGCCAGCATCGGAATCGGTGGTTTGCGTGCCTCCACGGCCCGGCTCAACTGGGACAGGGCGACCACCGGGACATTGAGCTCTTTGGCCAAGGCTTTCAACGAACGGGAGATGTCGGAGATCTCTTGTTGGCGGGATTCGGAATCGCTTCGGCCTTGCATCAGTTGCAAGTAGTCGACGATCAGCAGGTCCAGTCCCTTCTCGGCTTTGAGACGACGTGCCTTTCCGCGCATCTGCTGCACGGTGATTCCTCCGGTGTCGTCGATATAGATCGGAGCCTGCTCCAAACGCCCGGCTGCCTCCGCCAGTCTCCACCAGTCCTCTTTCTGCAGTTTTCCCGTGCGGAGCGCGTGGGAATCAACGCGTGCTTCGGAGCTGAGCATACGCAGCACGATTTGGGGTTTCGACATTTCCAAGCTGAAGATACCGACGACGGTGTTGGCATGAATGGCGGCATGTGTCGCAAAACCCAAGGCCAGGCTCGTTTTTCCCATGCTTGGTCGCCCCGCCACGACGACCAGATCCGACGCCTGCAGCCCAGCGGTAATGTCATCAAGATCATAGTAGCCGGTCGGCACGCCGGTGACATGCTCTTTTCGTTTCGACAGTTTGTCGATGACATCCAGACTTTCCTTAATGACCTGACTGATCGGGCTAAATGATCGCTCCAGTTTCCCTTGAGCAATACTGAATACCGAGCGTTCCGCGAAATCGAGCAGGTCATCAATCGAGGCGGTTCCCTCATAACCTCTGGTCAGTACCTCCGTGGACGTGCTGATCAGCTGGCGGGCCACAGCCTTATCCCGAACAATTTTGCAGTGGTAGCGAATATTGGCAGAACTGGGGACAATCTGGACCAGTTCGGCAAGGTAGGCGGCCCCGCCGATGACCTCGAGCTCCTTACGAAACTTAAGCCGCTCGGTCAACGTGATATGGTCGATGACTTCGCCCGTGTCAGCGAGTTCAAGCATCGCTTGAAAGACTTTCTTGTGGGCGGTGCGGTAGAAGTCATCCTCGACCAGTAGTTCCATCGCCTTCGGCATGGCGGCGTTGTCAAGCAGGATGGCGCCGAGCACCGACTGCTCAGCCTCCAAGTTTTGTGGGGGAAGCTTTGGTTGAGAGAGGTCAACTGAACTGCCGGCCGTCATGATGCCCCTTCGGGTTTGGCGCGCAGCGTATGTACAAGGTCTCGTTTCAGCACAGTGCGTGTCGGCATCCGGTGCGTCCTCGTCTCGTCTCCGACTTGATGCGCTTCGGTTCGTGGCAACAGCAGGACATGATCCTCCTTGGATCGATCCGCGCCGACGACAATGGTGGTGGAGACTTCTGATTCACGAGCAACATCTGCAGCCATGCGGATCAGGTTGTGGCCGGAGGCCGCGATGGATCGTTGGAGTACTCGCAATCCGGCTTGTCGGAGTTCCTGGGAGATGGAAATCAGTTCATGGGATCTGTTCGTGGGGCCTATCACAAGGATGGGGGACTCAAGAGGCTTCATGGCCCCGGAAAGGTTGAGGCTTCGGAAGAGCCGATCGACATTGAGCCCAAAGCCGGTAGATGGCAGATCGCGACCAAACCGTCCGATGAGATGGTTGTACCGCCCTCCTCCACCCAATTCCACCTCGATCCCTTCCGAGAACACGTCGAACACCACACCGTCATAGTAATCGAATCCTCGGAACTCACCTAAATCCAAAAGGAGCAGGTCTTTGAACCCTGAGGCACATAATATGCCGTAGATGCGGGCCAATCGGTCTAACGCCTGCAGCAGGGAGGGCTCCCCTTTGGCGAGCGCGCGTCCCTTCATGAGGATGTCGGCTGTTCCGCAGAGCTCGAGCGCGTCAAGAATCCGACGTGCAGAACGCTTGGCCACCCGTTCTTGCAAAATGATTTCTTCGAGCCTCGGCAAATCCTTTCTGGCGGCGGCTTCCTCCGCCCGTTTTCTTCCCTCGGCCGAGAGCCCGGCACATACCAGAAGGCCTTTGAAAAACCCGACATGCCCCAGCGAGACCTTGAACGACGGCAGGCCGATTTGACGAAGGGATTCGATCATCAAGGTGATCATTTCACAATCGGCGGCGGGATCGTCGGCCCCGATCAGTTCGGCGCCGACTTGAAAAATTTCTCGGTCCCGGCCGACGTGTTCCGGTTCATGTCGAAATACCGTGGCGCGATACGACAACCGCAACGGCAGGCGAGCGCCGACCATGCCCATGGCGACCGTTCGCGCAATTTGCGCGGTCACGTCTGGCCTCAGGAGCAGGATACGTCCGGTCGTTCTGTCGATGATTTTATAGGAGTTTTCAGCCAGGCGAGGTTCAAGGCCCGGCGCCAGGACGTCGAGATACTCAAAAGTGGGAAGGATGATCTCGTCATAGCCGGCCCCGTAGAATTGACGGAGAAGCGCGGATTCCAGATGGCGAACATGGCGGGTCGCTTCCGGAAGAATCGTGGCCATTCCCACGGGAACAAGTGAGCGTTCGCGTATGAGAGGCACCTTTTCCGAAGAAACCGTGCGCGTCGGAGGGGCAGCAGCCATAATCGCCTAGTAACTACTCACTAGGATAGGTTTGCGACCTTGACGGAGAGAATGTTTGAGCTCGCGCGAATTTCGTTCAGTGCCGCTGCAGGAAACTCCGTATCAGACCCAATGATCAGGAGGGCATCGCCTCCGCGTTTTTCCAACGCGCACTGCATGCGGAGAATATTGATCGCCCGATCGCCGAGGACTTTTCCCACCATTCCAATGACCCCTGGCCGGTCAACATTATGAATCAGGAGCATATGCCCTTCTGGGACAACTTCGACTTTGAATTGGTCGATCTCGGTAATTCTGGCTTCCTTCTTGTGATACAGGGTGCCTGCGACCTGATGCGAGGCTTTTCCAGCCTCGACACGAACCCGGATGAGGCTCGTGAAATCGCCGGCATCCGTACTCTTGATCTCTTTGACTTCGATGCCGCGTTCCTTCGCCACGATGGGAGCGTTTACATAGTTGACCGGATGCTCCATGATGGGGTTCAGCAGGCCTTTCAACACAGCGATGGTCAACGGTGCTACTGAAAGACCGGCGACCTCGCCACTGTACTCCACCGTGACCCGTTCGACGCCGCCTTGTACCAACTGGGTTTGAAGGGTGCCAAGCTTCTCAGCCAACGTGAGGAAGGGTTGCAGACGAGGCAGCAGCTCTGGTGCGACGGAAGGAATATTGACGGCTCCTTTTGCCACGCCTTTGGTGAAATAATCAACAATCTGTTCGGCGATTCCAATCGCGACGTTCTCTTGTGCCTCTGTGGTTTGGGCGCCGATATGGGGAGTGCAAATAAAATTATCCAAGGCCAGGAGCGGATTGTCGGGCTTCACGGGTTCTTCTTCGAATACATCGAAGGCGGCGCCGGCTACTCGCTTTGACTTCAGCGCGTCGCATAAATCCTGTTCATTGATGATCCCGCCACGCGCGCAGTTGACGATGAGGACTCCGGGCTTCATCTTCGCGATGGCCTGGGCGTTGATGATGCCTTTGGTTTCCGGAGTCAACGGCGTATGAACGGAAATGACATCGGCTCGCCGGAAGAGCTCATCAAGGTCCAACATGGTGACGCCCATCCGCTCGGCTCGGTCTGGCGCCAGGTAGGGGTCAAATGCGACGACGCTCATGCCGATTCCCTGCGCCATCTTGGTCAGGTGACTGCCGATCTGTCCGGCGCCGATGATACCGAGCACTTTGTTGTAGAGCTCGACACCCATGAATTTATCCTTCTCCCACTTGCCTGCCTTGACCGAGGCGGTGGCTTGGGGAATGCGCCGGCTCATGGCGCAGATCATGGACATCGTATGTTCGGCCGTCGTGACGGTGTTGCCGCCCGGAGTATTCATGACGACAATGCCGCGACGAGTCGCCGCCGGCGTGTCGACATTGTCGAGCCCGGATCCGGCTCGCCCGACTACCTTGAGCTTGTCGGCTGCCGCGAGCAGTTCTTCGGTCACCTTGGTCCCGGATCGCACGATTAATCCGTCGGCGTCCTTGATCTCCTTGAATAGTTCATCCTTCGGCATTTTGGATTTCACCACGACGGTGAATCCGGCTTTTTCCAACGCTTCGACTCCCTGCTTCGACAAACTGTCGCTGATCAGAATTTTCATTCCCGCTACGGCCATGTCACTCCTCACTCTGGTTACTTTGCCATCAAGATTTCTTGTGCTTTCCCGACTCCACTGCCCAATGTGACGGGATGACCCAGCCCCTTCAGCACCATTTCAGTTGCAGCGAGGGCGGCGATCACATCGAAGGTATCGGCATAGCCCATATGTGAGAGACGGAAGATTTTCCCCTTGAGGTGGTCTTGCCCGCCGGCTGCGGTCATGCCGTATTTCACACGAAGATTCTTATAGATGGCCTGGCCGTCGATGCCGTCCGGAGCACACACCGCCGTGAGGGCATCGCTTGGAGACTCTTTGGGAAACAGCGTCATGCCGGCCGCTTTCACACCTTCCCGCATCGCAAGAGCCAATCGCCCCTGTCGGGCAAACATCTGCCCCAACCCTTCCGCCCGCATGATCTTGAGGGCTTCCTGAAGCCCGATGATGAGAGAAACCGTCGGGGTGAACAACGTCTGATTCTTGACCTGATTGTCCCGTTCTTTCTTAAAGTTAAAGTAAAAAGCGGCATTCGTTGCCTTGTCGGCCAAGGCCCAGGCTTTGGGACTCACGCTTACAAACGCCATCCCCGGAGGTAACATCAAGGCCTTCTGAGAGCCGGTGATGACGACGTCCAGTCCCCATGCGTCCGTTTGAATATCGAAGACCCCGAGGGCTGTGATCGCATCGACCACTAAAATGGTATTCTCGAATCGTTTGACGATTTCACCCAGCGACTTGACGTCATGCGATACTCCGGTTGACGTCTCACTGGCCTGCACATAGACCGCCTTAATGGAGGGATCTTTTTTCAGAGCGTCGGCGACTTGTTGAGGATCGATCGCGCGGCCCCACTCGACCTTGAGTTCCGTCGACTGGACGCCGAATGTTTTACACAGCTTGCCCCAGCGCTCACCGAATTTTCCGGCGTTCACATATAAGGCTTTATCGCCCGGCGATAAAAAGTTGGACACGGAGCCTTCCATCCCGCCGGTGCCGGATGCCGCAAGCATCAGGACATCATTCTGTGTCTGAAACAGCCATTTCAGCCCCTCACGCACCTCGGCAAAGATAGGGTCGAATTCGGGGGCGCGGTGATGGATCATCGGACGAGCCATTGCCAACAACACCTCCGGGGGGACTGGTGTCGGGCCAGGAGCCAAGAGATAGCGCTTCAGCATTGCTCAATACCTCCTCAACAAAATAACAATGTAAATTCGGTAAGATAGATCTTGGGAGAGGGCGTACGCTACCATGTGTTTTGGGAACCTGTCAAGGAATCGAACACCGGAATTGGCCACGTGATGCTGCCGCGGTGGAGTCTGGCGGAGCAATGTCAGGCAGGATGAAAATGGGTTGAGCACGCACGGGAGGTCCGGTCGATTTCTTGACAAGTGTGCAGGGGATGGATAGGCTCTCTCACATGCTGTTTCGAGGAATGATGGCCGTCAATCGTTGGGACGGAGTTGCGGGAGTGGCGGCCACCTGTGTGGTCGGCTCCATTCTCCTTGTACTACCCGCTCAAGGTTTGGCACAAGACGTAGCGGTTGTGAACCAGTCGGCGGCCCCTTCGGCCGCTCCTGTTGGTTCGGATACGTTACTCGAAGGGATCGAGGCTGCACAAGAAAACAGCGATGATTTGGATCCGAATCTGGTTCCACTGGAGCCCGAGCTGACCGCGTCGCCGCCTGACCTTTCCGTAGGTGACAATTCCGCTGAGACGCCTCCGTCCGAGGCACGTGCAGGATCGGCAGAGCCTCAGGAAACGTTGTATAACATTCCCGTGGTCATCGATCAGTCGGTGCAAAGCCATATCCGTTTTTTTAACACCTCCATTCGGGACCGATTCGAGCAGTGGATGGTGCGACTCAATCGCTACCGTCCGCTGGTCGAAAACATCTTTGCGGAGTTCAACCTTCCGAGCGATCTCGTGCATTTGTCCTTGGTTGAAAGTGGGTTCAATCCGTACGCCTATTCGAGAGCCAAAGCGACGGGTCCGTGGCAGTTTATGAAAGGCACGGGAAAGCTGTACGGGTTGCGCATCGATCACTATGTGGATGAACGGCGAGATCCTATTAAGTCGACGGTGGCGGCGGCCCGGTATCTCAGGGACCTGTACGATATTTTTGGAACCTGGCCGTTAGCGATGGCAGCCTATAATGCCGGAGAAGGAAAGGTGTTACGCGCGCTTCATAAGGCTCAAGCCGAATCGTTCTCTGACATCTCCAGGACCAAATTAATTCGGTTGGAAACAAAGCAATATGTGCCTCGCATCATGGCGGCCACGATCATTGCTCGGAATCCGGACCGGTACGGGTTTGCTCAAAACCCGGTTCCACCTCATGAGTTTGAGGAGGTTGTCGTGACCCGCCCGTTGCACTTCCGGGCTATTTCAAATGTGACCGGTATTTCGTACAACGATCTCCGGCTGCTGAACCCCGAACTTCGGCGGGATGCCACGCCTCCGGACGAGACCAGCTATCATCTGAAGGTTCCGGTTGGAATGAGTGAAAAAGTGCTGGAATTGCTGGAACGAGTTCCCACTCACAAATTCCCCCCCCTGGCCATGATGGCGGATCGTGAGATCCCGCGCCCCAAGATCAACGCCTCACACGTGTATCGCGTTCGGATGGGCGATACCCTCCAAAAAATATCACGCAAGTTCGGTATTCCCATCAAGACCATCAAAGCCCGCAATAATATTTCCGGTCTCAGCATCCGAGCCGGTGAATTGCTCAATCTTGCCAGATAGCAGTGGGAGAGGCCTCTTGCGAGGACCTTGTTCCCACCGCGTATCGTTCAGATCAAGGGCTTACGGTTTGGAAGGCTTGGAAGGGGCTGATGCAGCAGGCGCCGGGGCAGGTTCAGGATTTTTCTTGGCCTCGATGACCTTTACCCGTACTGCCGCTTCACTCGTGAGCGGCGAGTTGGGGTAGGTCTTCAGCAGTTCTTGATAGTGTTTCAAGGCTTCGTCCGGTTTTGAGCGGTTTTCCTCGAGCCGAGCGACTTCAAACAGCGCATAATCACGGTTCATGGCGCCGGGCATATCGAGGATCGACGAGTATGCGCCGGCGGCCTGGTCGAGATCTCCCTTGACAAGATAGGCGTATCCCAATTTTTGATACACGAGCCCGAGGAGCGACGTGTTGGATCCATAGGTGGAGGTAAATCGTTTGTATGCCTCGATTGCCGAGTCCACATCATTGGATTGAAGGAAGGCATTCCCCAGACTGAACTGTACAAGCGGGGCTGTCGGGGTACGCGGATACTCATCCAGTACCCGTTTATACAGTGCAATAGCCTCCGTGAGATTGGCGGCCGCCTTTTGCGGATCGTTGGAAGGCCGTGTGAACAGGCGACTCGTCGCTTCCCGCTCAAGTTCTTGGGCTTTACTGGCGTTTTGCTCCTCGTACCAGAACAATCCCCACAGGCCCATCCCCATCAGGAACAGCAGGACACATCCGATGATCAAAGACCATCGATAGCT
>FKKE01005348.1_pt1 | contig 10275 bp, 11 predicted proteins | sample 1106331 | NCBI WGS metagenome assembly FKKE01 (sample SAMEA3931202, study PRJEB13176) | freshwater metagenome | biome: Drinking water system; feature: drinking water; material: freshwater | place: China | collected 2013-02-06 | reverse complement strand
CGATGGTCTTGTCGTTGTTGGCCGAGATCGTCCCGACCTGGGAAATCTCGGTCTTGCTCTGGCAGGGCTTGCTGAGTTTCTTCAACTCGCCCACGACTACCTCGACGGCCTTGTTGATGCCGCGCTGGATTTCCATCGGGTTCGCCCCGGCGGTGATGTTCTTCACGCCCTCGCGATAGATGGCCTGCGCCAGCACGGTGGCGGTGGTGGTGCCGTCGCCCGCCGTGTCGCTGGTCTTGCTGGCGACTTCGCGGACGAGCTGGGCGCCCATGTTCTCGTACGGGTTCTTGAGCTCGACTTCCTTCGCGACGGTCACGCCGTCCTTGGTGATCGTCGGGGCGCCGAACTTCTTGTCGAGAATGGCGTTCCGGCCCTTCGGACCGAGAGTCGCCTTCACGGCATCGGCGAGCTGGTTCACCCCTTTCAGGATGGAGGCCCGAGCCGATTCGCTGTACATCAGTTGCTTAGCCATTGTCTTCCTCCGTGTTGTTCAAACGTCGTGTGGTCGTTTAGTTGCTGAAAATGCCGAGAATGTCTTCTTCCTTGAGGATCAAGCACTCTTCGTCTTCGATCCGGAGCTTGCTGCCCGAATACTTGTCAAAAAGAACCTGGTCGCCGACTTTCACGTTTTCGACCTTCTTGCCGATCGCCTGTACGATACCCCGCTGCGGCTTTTCCTTCGCGGAATCCGGCACGTAAATCCCGCCGGCGGTGCGCTCCAATTCTTCGGTGTAGGTGACGAACACCCGATCGCCCAGGGGTTGAAAGCCCTTCGCGACGTTCTTCTTGTCCTTCGCAGCTGTGCTCATAACGGAACCTCCTCGTGATAGTTAACGACAATCAGTGTTGAGGTGAATAAGTACGGGTTCGAACCTGATAAATGAGCCCGAATACCCCTGCAGATCCGACACACTGCAAACTGGGACTCCAGATAGCTTCCCCTCTCTCCAAGTCAAGGGGGCTATGCGAGAAAATCTTTGTCCCCGTCTGGATTGGAAAGATAACATCATAACCCATTGAGATTTCAATATTCTATGAGAAAGTTCAGGCAGGGGAGTCGGCTGTGGATTAAACTCGCAAACGGTCGAAATCTTTCACGTCTTTCTTAATGTAGTCGCGGAGCCGTTTGATGATTCGGGCCTCGAGCTGCCTGGTCCGTTCCTTGGTGATGCCGTACTTGTCGCCCAGATCGTCGAGCGTCAGCGGGGTTTCGGAGAGGATACGGTTGCGGAGGATGTCTTCGTCCCGTTCATCCAAGGTCTTGATGAACTCTCCGAGCTTGGCACGGAAGAGCGCCTGGAGCTGCTCTTTGGCAAGCTGCTCGTCGGCCGGCTCTTGCTGTGAGGGGATCACATCGAGCAGGCTGCCTTCCTGATCTTCGCCGATGGGTTGATCGAGCGACAACTCCCAATTGCCCAGCCGTTGGTCCATCTCGACCACGTCGCGCTCGCGGACGTTCAGCCGGTCGGCCAACAGCTTGGTGTCCGGGGCGAATCCTTCCCGTTCGAGCTTCGCTTTTTCCTTCTTCAGATTGTAGAAAAGTTTGCGCTGGTCCTGGGTGGTGCCGATTTTTACCAGGCGATAGGTATTCAGCAGGTAGCGCAGGATGTACGCCCGCGACCACCAGGCGGCATAGGCGTGGAAGCGGACATTTTTCGACGGATCGAACTTCTTGATCGCCTGCATCAACCCGACGTTGCCTTCCTGGATCAGGTCCATATGGTCGGCGCCCGTGTGCAGGTACTCGGCGGCGATCGCCACCGAGACACGCAAGTTCGCCATGATGAGTTTCACGGCGGCTTCGCGGCTGCCGTGGGTGCGGTATTCCTCGAACAGGCGAAGTTCTTCTTCCTTGGACAGGTACGGGTGCCGGCGGACTTCGGCGAGATACTGCTGAAGCGCCGTGACCGGGACGACCGCGGTGGTGTCGGCGGACTTCTCCTCGGCGCCGGGGCTCAATTCCACAGCCGGCGGGAGGGAGCTCAGTTCCTCATCCGAAGGTCCGAGGACCTCCGGTTCGACGGCCTCCAGTGCTTCTTCGTCGATTTCGTCGTCGTGTTTCGGCATACGGAGTGGAGACTATAACAGAACGCCCAGTGCCGACAAAGCGGCGGTCGGTGGTTGCTGCTCCCTTGCGCGGGCGAAACGGGCTCCCCTATGATGCCGTCGTAAAACGTTCGGCGTCACCAAACAAACTTTCATGCATCTTCTGGCAACTCTTCGTAGCGGTCATTGGCCGTCGTTGGCCGGAGCCTGGCTGCACCTGACGGTCAGCTTCATGGTCTGGCTGCTCGTCGGCGCGATGGGTATTCAACTCGCGAAGGACTTGGAACTCAGCGACGCGCAGATCTCCTGGCTCGTGGCGCTGCCTCTGTTCGGTGGCGCGTGCTTTCGTATGGTCGCCGGCTGGTCGGCCGACTGGATCGGCGCTCGGCCCACCGCCCTCGCGATCCTTGGGGCGGAATTGCTCGTGCTCCTCTGGGGACGGTTTGGTGTCTCCACCTACATCGAGGCACTGGCTTTTTCTCTCTGTCTTGGCGTAGCCGGGGCCAGTTTCGCCGTCTCCCTGCCGATTGCCGGTCGCGCCTATCCGCCTGCGGCTCAAGGTCTGGTTCTTGGCCTGGCCGCGTCGGGAAATATCGGAACGGTGCTGGTCCTGTTCTTTGCACCGCGCTGGGCTGCGTCGTTGGATTGGCACCACGTCTGCGGACTCATGGCCGGCCTTGTCGGGCTGACGCTGGCGACCTTCGTGTGGCTCGTCCCCCAAGAGCGATCAAGCGCGGTGCCGCATACGGTGGAGTGGTGGCATAGCGCGGCGCTGCTGATTCGCCGCCGGTCCGCCTACTGGCTCTGTTTTCTCTACGGTGTGACGTTCGGCGGGTTTGTCGGGCTCTGCAGTGTCCTGCCGCTGCTGCTGCACGATGTCTATCGTCTCGATGCGGTCCAGGCCGGCGGGGTCGCTGCGCTGTGCGGATTGCTTGGTAGCGTGATCCGTCCTCTTGGCGGGCATGTGGCGGATCGTCAGGGGGGACTGCGTACGCTCCACTACGTGTTGCCGGTGATCGCCGGATCTGTAGTGGCCGTCGTGAGTCCCTCCTTCCCGATGGCCATCACGATGATGGTGATAGCGACCGGTGCCATGGGATTCGGCAACGGAGTGGTTTTCCAGCTGGTCGCCGAGTGGTTCCCAAAGGATATCGGCTTAGCTTCGGGTGTGGTCGGAGCGGCCGGCGCAGCCGGGGGATTTCTGCTGCCTATCGTCATGGGAACCGTGAAGGGAATGGGGGGAAGCTACGAGCCGGGTCTCTGGTTCTTTGCCGGCCTATTAATGGCGGCCTGGGGGACGGTGATCATGGCCCTACGGACCCGTCAAGCTACAGTTACCGACCCTTCTTCTTAGGTCGAATTCTCGGCAATGAGATGGGGCGAGATACCCCTGTTAAATGGTCGATGTTCAATGATAAATTGGTCGTCTCTTGTACCACCAACTTGAGGCATTCACCGATCGAATATGGCCACTCCTTTCGACACCATAGAAGAGGCGATCCGGGACATCAAGAAGGGCAGATTCGTGATCCTGGTCGATGATGAAGACCGGGAGAACGAGGGCGACCTGGTGATCGCTGCCGAGAAGGTCACTCCCCATGCCATCAACTTCATGGCAAAGCATGCCCGCGGCTTGATTTGCCTGGCGTTGACGCAGGAACGGTGCGAAGAGCTGCAATTGCCCCAGCAAGCGGTCGAAAACACCGCCACGTTCGGGACCGCCTTCACCGTCTCGATCGATGCACGAAAAGACATTACGACGGGCATTTCAGCCGCCGACCGGGCGACGACGATTCACGTCGCGATCGATCCCAAATCCAAACCGACCGACCTGGCGCGTCCCGGTCATATCTTTCCGCTGAAGGCGCAGCATGGCGGCGTTCTGAAACGGGCCGGACAAACCGAAGGCTCGGTGGACCTCGCCCGGTTGGCGGGCCTGAATCCCTCCGGTGTCATCTGCGAGATCATGAACGAGGACGGCACGATGGCGCGGGTGCCGGAACTGACGAAGTTCGCGAAAGCCCACAAGCTGAAGATGGTGACGATCAAGGCGCTGATCGAATACCGGATGCGCCGTGAAACGTTCGTCAAGCGCATGGCGAGCGCGCGGTTGCCGACGACGTTCGGTGAGTTCGAGGCGGTCGCCTTCGAAAATCAGGTCGACAACGTGACGCACATCGCCCTGGTGAAGGGGCGGGTGGACAGCGGCGAGCCGACCCTGGTGCGCGTGCATTCCGGCTGTCTGACCGCCGATGCCCTCGGTTCGCTGCGCTGCGATTGCCGCGACCAACTGCACAAGGCGATGGAGATCATCCAAAAAGAAGGCCGGGGCGTGTTGCTCTATTTGAACCAGGAAGGGCGTGGCATCGGTCTGCTCAATAAGATCAAGGCCTACGGCTTACAGGACCAAGGCAGTGACACGGTCGAAGCGAATCTGAAGCTCGGTTTCAAAGCGGATCTCCGCGATTACGGCGTCGGAGCGCAGATCCTGGTGAACCTGGGCCTGCACGCGATCAAATTGATCACGAACAATCCGCGCAAGATCGTCGGGATCGAAGGCTATGGGTTGAACGTCGTCGAGCGTGTGCCGATCGAGATTCAGCCGCGCGAAGCGAATGTGAAATACTTGCGGACGAAGAAGAATAAGTTGGGGCACATTCTCAAGAAGGTGTAAGTCGGGCGGTTGGGTAGTCTCCGTGCTCGCCGACCCCGCACGCAGGATCAGATCTGATTTTCAAATTGGGGGCGGTGCTCGCAAGGGTTAAGGGCGCGTCTCGGCGCGCCCAGGGTGGGTGGGTGAGAAAGTGCGCGCACTTTGGGACTACCCCAACCGCCCCTCGAGGAAGTGTGTTGTGCCTGATGAGCAGGAAGGTTTAGCCGAATGCTAGCGATAAAAGCATTCGCAATGTGGGTTGTTATTGGTTTGGTGGTTGGGTTCGTGTGGGGCGAAATTCAGGTGCTCTCCGATCCGTACAATAGAGGGGCGCGTGGTTTGTATAGGCTGACAGGCGTTGTCCAGGGTGCCATCGGAGGTCTCTATTGTGCAGCAGTAATTTCCATTCAGGGAGCTAAGCGCAGATGGCTCTCGCGTGATTGGATCTTGAATGGAATAGTAGGCGCTGTCCCCCTTTGCTTGGTCTTGGTTTTGTTGGCAGCTTCAATGGGCAAGGCTGAAGTTGGATGGGAGGCTTCACTTATTCCGATTCAATCGCTGCTGGCGAGCTTCCTGACCTCGCTCCTAATTAATGAGGAATTGGCAGCCGATGAAGCTCCGTAAAGGTTCGCACAACGCGACGGGATTGAAGTTCGGGATCGTCGTCGCGAAGTTCAACAAATTCGTGACGAGCAAGCTGCTCTCGTCCTGCATCGAAGGATTAAGAAAGCATGGGGTCGAGGCAGACGACATCGAAGTCGTACGCGTACCCGGGGCGTTCGAGATCCCGCTGGTGGCGCGGACACTGGCGGCCATGCAACGATTCGACGCGGTGATCTGTCTGGGCGCGGTAATCCGCGGTGACACGCCCCATTTCGACTACATCAGCGCGGAGGCCAGCCGCGGGATCGGCCAGGCGGCGTTGGATGCGGACGTGCCGATTATCTTCGGGGTATTGACGACGGATACGGTGGCGCAGGCGATCGAGCGGGCGGAGCCGAACAAGTTCAACCGTGGCGGAGAGGCGGCGAAGTCGGCGATCGAAATGGCGACGGTGATGAATGCGATCAAGGGCGACAGGTTAGCGAGCAACCAGCTGACAAGTGGGAATGGACGGGCGAGAGCGAAGAAAAAGCGATGACTCGGTATTTTCAGCCCTTTGTCCTGTCAGCTTGTCAGTCTTCATCCTGTCAGTGGTGCTTCCGTGGGTAGCCGCCATTTATCCCGCGAGCGGGCGCTGCAGATTCTCTTTCAGTACGATATTCACGGCAAGCCGGGGGTTTGGCTCGAGGAGTTCTGGAAGCCGCTCAAGGATGGTGAAGCGACGAAAGAATTTGCCGAGCGGCTGGTGGCCGGTGTGCGTGAGCATCAAAAGGACCTCGATGCGCTTATCGGCAAGTACGCGACGAATTGGAAGGTCGGCCGCATGCAGATCGTCGATCGGAACATTCTTCGGCTCGGCGCATATGAGTTGCTTTGGCTCGACGAGGTGCCGGCCAAGGTGACGGTCAACGAAGCGATCGAGTTGGCGAAGGATTTTGGCGACGACGAAGCTGCGAAATTCGTGAACGGGATCTTGGACAAGGTGTTGGCGGCGGAGCCGAAGCTGGAATCCAAGAGGAGTGAGGCCCTTCGACAGGGTCAGGGCAAGCGTCAGGGGTAAAGGGAAGATGATCGAACGCTATACCAGACCGAAGATGAAGGCCATCTGGGAGCTCAAGCACAAGTACGAGATTTGGCTTGAGGTGGAGCTGCAGGCCTGCGCCGCGTTCGAGCAGGCTGGACAGGCCCCGCGCGGTACAGCGGCCAAGATTCGGAAGAAAGCCAGGATCAACGTCGAGCGGATTGCCGAGATCGAAAAGGTGACGAAGCATGACGTGATCGCTTTTCTTGAATCGCTCATGGATTCGGTCGGGCCGGAGCATCGGTATCTCCATATGGGGCTCACGTCATCGGATATCGTCGATACGTCCTTGGCGATGCAGATGACGGAGGCGCTCGACCTGATTCTTGAAGGTGTCGAATCTTTCCTCGCCGTCCTGAAGAAACAGGCCTTCCGGTACAAGAACCAGGTGATGGTCGGACGATCACACGGGATTCACGGGGAGCCGATCTCGTTCGGGTTCAAGATGGCGCTCTGGTACGAAGAGGTCGGCCGCCATTTGGAACGGCTTCGCCAAGTCCGAAGCCAAATCGCGGTAGGAAAGTTATCCGGAGCGATGGGGACCTTCGCGCATCAAGGGCCGGATATTGAAGAATACGTCTGCGAGAAACTCGGCTTGACTTTTGATCCGGTGTCGAATCAAGTCGTACAGCGGGACCGGCACGCGGCTTATGCGACGGCGTTGGCGCTGCTGGCAGCGACGATCGAAAAGATCGCGACAGAAGTTCGGCATTTGCAGCGGACGGAAGTCCTTGAGGCCGAGGAATACTTTTCCGAAGGGCAGAAGGGTTCCTCGGCGATGCCGCACAAGCGCAATCCGATCATCTCGGAGAACCTGTGCGGCCTGGCGCGGCTTGTGCGCGCGAACAGCCTCGCGGCCATGGAAAACGTGGCGCTCTGGCATGAGCGGGATATCAGTCATTCCTCGGTCGAGCGGGTGATCATGCCGGACAGCACGATCCTGATCGATTACATGCTGGCGAAGGTCACGGATCTCATCAGGCATCTGGTGGTCTATCCCGAACGGATGAAGCGGAACCTGGAGCTGACGGGCGGGCTGGTCTATTCGCAACGGCTGTTGTTGGCCTTGATCGAGAAGGGTGCCCAGCGCAAAGAGTCCTACGAGTCGGTGCAGCGCAATGCGATGGCCTCGTGGCGAGGGGCGGGCGGGTTACAGGAGTTGGTGAGTAAGGATCCGTTCATCTCGCAGCACCTGAAGAAGAGCGAGATCGCCGCCTGCTTCAATCCAAAATATTATCTGCGACACATCGACCAAATCTATCGGCGAGTGTTCGGCAGGGTTTCGTCGGCGAAAGCCGGGAGACGATCATGAGCGGTGTCGGAGCCATGCTGTACGAAGGGAAAGCGAAGAAAATCTTCGCCACTGACCAGTCGGACCAGGTGCTTCAATATTTCAAGGACGACGCGACCGCGTTCAACGCGCAGAAGCGGGGGACGATCCTTGAGAAGGGCGTGATCAATAACAAGGTGTCGGAGCGATTGTTCCGGTTGCTGGAGCAGAACGGCGTGCCCACCCATTTCGTCGAGCGCAAGAGCGACCGGGAGATGCTCACAAAAAAAGTCGCGATCGTGCCGGTCGAGGTGGTCGTCCGCAACGTGGTGGCCGGCAGCCTCGCGAAGCGATTGGGATTGAAGGAAGGCGACCCAATTCGCCCGGCGATCGTCGAGTGGTACTACAAGAACGACGCGTTGGGCGATCCATTGATCGCGGACGAACATGTTCGCTTGTTGAAGCTGGCGACGCCGGAGCAGTTGGCTGAGATCAAGCGGCTTGCGCTGAAAGTGAACGGCATACTGGTGCCCTTCTTTGCGGAACGGAGAATGATCCTCGTCGACTTCAAGCTGGAGTTCGGCTTGCACAACGGGGCGTTGATCTTGGCGGATGAGATATCGCCGGATACGTGTAGATTTTGGGACCAGACGACGCGGGAGTCGATGGACAAAGACCGGTTTCGGAAGGATTTGGGAAAGATTGAGGAGGCGTATCAAGAGGTGCTGAAGAGAGTGTGTGGGTAGTGTGCGGGTGAGGGAGATTTTTGGAGAAGGTGCGACGTCTGTTTCCGTGCTCGCGCGACCCGCACGCAGGATCAATCGAATTTTTCGCATTGAGGGCGGTGCTCGTCGCATGCGCGCGCTAGAAACCGATCGCCGCACCCCTCCTTCAGGTCAGATCTTTCCTCACTAGCGGGTGGGGAGGGTAGAGGAAAAAAAGAGTCATGGTTCGAGGGTTCTTGAACTACGGGCTTGTGGCGGCGGTGCTGGTGTGGGCGGCGGTGGTCGCCATGATGGCCTATCGTTTGGAAGAGTCGCCCTGGCGCTGGGCGTTTATTGCATTGGCGATCGGCGGTGTGGCCACCGTCTTCGGCATCTTCAAGATTCGGAAGTATATCGATGGGTTGGTGAAAGCGTCGGAGGAACAGGGGAGTAAATCGTGAAAGCGAAAATTCATGTGACGTTAAAGCAAGGGATTCTTGATCCGCAGGGAAAGGCCATTGAGCATGCGCTCGATTCGCTGGGGTTTAAGAATGCCGCCAATGTGCGGGTCGGCAAGTATATGGAGTTGGATGTCAACGAAAGCGACAAGGCCAAGGCCGATGCACAGGTACGATCCATGTGTGAGAAGCTCTTGGCGAATACGATCATTGAGGAATATCGGTACGAGCTGGTGTAACTGATGAAAGTCGGCGTTCTCGTTTTTCCCGGGAGCAACTGCGATCACGACTGCCAGCATGTCTTCAAAGACGTGCTGGGCCAGCATGTGGAAATGATCTGGCACAAGGAAACCTTGCTAGCAGGGCTGGATGCGATCGTGGTACCCGGCGGATTCTCATATGGCGACTACCTCCGCACGGGCGCCATCGCCCGCTTTTCGCCGGTCATGGGGGCGGTAAAAGACTTTGCTGCGAAGGGTGGCTTGATCATTGGAATCTGCAATGGATTCCAGATTCTCCTGGAAGCAGGGCTGTTACCGGGCGCGATGTTGCGGAACCGCTCGCTCCATTTCATCTGCAAGGACGTGTATGTGCGGGTGGAGAATGCGGCGACACCGTTTACGAGCGCCTGCACGCCGGGCCAAGTGCTGAAGATTCCGATTGCCCACGCCGAGGGCAACTACTACACGGATCCGGTAACGTTGGCGGGCCTGCAAGCCAATGCGCAGATCGTCTTTCGCTATTGCGACGCGGATGGCAACGTGACCCCGGTGGCGAATCCGAACGGCTCGCTCGACAACATCGCCGGCATCCGCAATGACCGCGGCAACGTGCTGGGGATGATGCCGCACCCGGAACGCTGCGCAGAGGATCTGCTGGGCAATGAAGACGGGCGGACCATCTTCCAGTCAATGGTTGAATCGTTGAAGAAATCCCATCCGAGCGTCGTCGCATCATGAAACTGACCGCTCCGACCGTGATCACCAAAGACCTCATTGCCCAGCACAACCTGACGGACGACGAGTACAAGAAGATCGTCGAGATTCTCGGGCGAGAGCCGAACTTGACCGAACTCGGCATGTTCTCCGTCATGTGGTCGGAGCATTGTTCCTACAAGAGTTCGCGCGTGCATTTGCGCAAGCTGCCGACGACGGGACCCCGGGTCGTGCAGGGGCCCGGTGAGAACGCGGGCGCGGTGGACATCGGCGACGGGCTCTGCGTCGTCTTCAAGATGGAATCGCACAACCACCCCTCTTTCATCGAGCCCTACCAAGGGGCGGCGACCGGAGTGGGCGGCATCATGCGCGACGTCTTTACCATGGGGGCCAGGCCGGTCGCGTTGCTCAATTCGTTGCGGTTCGGCGGCCTTGATACGGCGAAGAATCGTCATCTGATGAAAGGTGTCGTAGCCGGCATTGCTGGGTATGGGAACTGTATGGGCGTGCCGACCGTCGGCGGCG
>FKKE01007579.1_pt2 | contig 10286 bp, 9 predicted proteins | sample 1106331 | NCBI WGS metagenome assembly FKKE01 (sample SAMEA3931202, study PRJEB13176) | freshwater metagenome | biome: Drinking water system; feature: drinking water; material: freshwater | place: China | collected 2013-02-06 | reverse complement strand
CGTCCTTCATGCTCCCCACCGCACTCACGGAAATCACCCGCGTCACGCCGACGGATTTCAAGGCATAGAGATTCGCCCGGTAGTTAATGTCGCCGGGCGCAAGACGATGCCCGCGGCCATGCCTCGACAGAAAGGCCACTCGCACACCATCCAGAATCCCGAGAATCAGCCGATCCGATGGAGAACCGAACGGCGTCTTCACCGCCAATTCACGGACCCGTTCCAGGCCGTCCATCTCGTAGAGGCCGCTGCCCCCGATCACGCCCACTTCTGCTTGTGACTTCATCACGCCCTGGCATCTCCCATGAATCGCGGGCCAGCCACCTGTCCCGATCCGCTCAACAGTGCGCGCTCAGGCTGACACCCTGGTCGGATGAGGGCCGGCGCGAGGAGGCTGCCTCCCCTGCGAGACCGTCCAGAAATTCATGAACGGCCCGCACAACCCGCTCGGCCGTGACATCCGGAGACTCCCCTTCGTCAATTGTCATCCACCGCACATCCGGCTCTTTCCGAAACCAGGTCAATTGCCGCTTGGCAAAGTGGCGGGTATCCCTCTTGAGGCGGCGGATCGCCTCCGTCCTGTCGTATTCCCCCGCCAGATATCCGCTGATCTGACGATATCCCAAGCCCTTCATGGAGCCCAACTGCCGGCCATAGCCGGCGGACAAGAGTCGGGCTGTCTCCTCGATCAAGCCCTTGGCCACTTGATCGTCCACTCGCTCGTCGATGCGCCGATAGAGCGCCGCGCGCTCGCGATTCAATCCGATGACGAGCGAAGTGAAAGGCCGATCGCGAAATCCATGGACCTGGTGCAGCGCGGAGAGCGGCTTACGCAGAAGTTCATAGACTTCCAAGGCGCGTACGATCTTGACCAGATCATGGCGGTGGAGCCGGGAGACCGTCACCGGATCCACCTTCCGGAGCTCCTCGTAGAGGAAGCCCGGCCCCTTCGCCTCTTCCTCAGCCATGAGTCTGGTACGAAGAGGCCAATCGGCGGCAGGACCTTCCCATAGGCCGCGGATCAAGGTCCGAATGTACAGTCCGGTCCCCCCGACGACGAAAGGAAGTCGTCCCTCCCCATAGAGCCGGTCGATCTCCGCGAGGGCCGCGCGACGAAACATGCCGGTATTGAAGGCTTCATCGGGATTGACCACATCGATCAACCGATGGGACACCCCCTGGCGTTCCGCAGGCGTGGGCTTGTCCATGCCAATATCCATTCCACGGTACACCTGTCGTGAATCCGCGGTCAGGACATCAGTCCCAAGGGCTTTCGCCACCAATATGCCGACCCGGCTCTTACCGACCGCCGTCGGACCGACCAATGCCACCAGAGGGCGAATGTGTCGGAGCTTGTACGGGGACAGCGAGACGATCATGGGCGACTAAAAATACGACCGAGTTCTTCGGTCGACAGGCGCAAGGCGATTCGCCGTCCATGCGGGCAGGTCGTGGGCATGCCTTCGGTGACCCAGTCCGCGATCAAACACTGGATCTCCGGCAACTCCATCGGCCGCCCGGCCCTCACAGCCCCATGACAGGCCAGCGACGCCAAGACAGGCCGCACCCTGGTCTCCAAGGAGGCGGCCGTCCGCCACTCCGCCAGGTCGTCCAGGAGATCCTCCACAAAGGCGCCGTAGTCGAGCTTGCCCAGCTCCGCGGGGACTCCTCGCACCAAGAAACCGGTCCCGCCGAACGCTTCCAATTGGAGGCCCATCGTGTCCAGCTCGTCCAGATGGCGACGGAGCAGCTCGGCACGGTGGGCCGGCAGCTCAAGCGGCTCGGGGATCAACAGAGGCTGAACGGTCGGACGGCGCTGCTGCCACGCTCGCATCAGCCGTTCAAACAGCACACGCTCGTGGGCCGTATGCTGGTCCACCACGTGCAACTCCGGACCGACTTGAGCCACGAGAAACGTGTGGTCCAACTGGCCCAGCGGGCGCACCACCCACTCCGGCTGAGTCCAATAGGTCTGAGCAGCCTCCTCGACCCGCAAAGGAACCGACTCGGAGGAAACCGATGGCTGCTCGGATGCGACGAACGGCATCGCAGCCCCCGCATGGAGACTCCAGACCTTCGGAACCGGAGACGCCGCCATCGCCGGCCCGCTCAGACCGGTCGACGTCCAGGTCGGAGCCGCCAATCCTTCGACTTCTCGCCCGACGGCCTGGCGAAGCGCCTGCCGGACCATCTGGTGAATCACATCCTGGTCGGCCAGTCGAACTTCCCGCTTGGCCGGATGGACATTGACGTCCACGCGTGACGGATCGACGTCCAGAAACAGCACGAACCGCGGCGCGCTGCCCTTGGGCAGGAAGGACCCGTAGCCCTCATAGATCGCGTGCAAAATCGCCGGCTGTTTGACCGCGCGCCGGTTGACGAGAATATCTTGCGGCGTCCGGCCCGAGCGCAAGGCGGTGGGCTTCAACGCATAGCCTTCCAGCTGTACGCCCGGCCGCTGCGCCGTGAAGCCGACCATCTGATCCGCAAACTTGGCCCCATAGACTTGCTGGACTCGGTCGCGCCGCGACACGCCGCCGGGGTAGGACAAGATATCCTGTCCATTGTGCGCCAACCCGAATGAGACGTCCGGCCAGGCCAAGGCCGCCTGCTGCAGCGTTTGGCAAAGATGGGCCCATTCGGTGGACGGGGCTTTGAGAAATTTGCGCCTAGCCGGGGTGTTGAAAAACAGCTCCGCCACCTCGATCTGCGTGCCCGCCGCCGACGCGGCTTCGATACAGGCCGTCACCACGCCGCCCACGACTGTGAGCCGCGTGCCGACCGGTTGATCCCGCTGCGCCGTCAGCACTTTCACTTTCGACACCGCGGCGATGCTCGGCAGCGCTTCGCCGCGGAAGCCCAAGGTTGTCAGGCCGGCCAGATCCTCGTCGCGGCGCAACTTGCTGGTGGCATGGCGCTCGAAGGCACGTACCACATCTTGCCGGCTCATGCCCTCCCCGTCGTCGCTCACCCGAATGAGCCGATGCCCGCTTTCCGCCACCTCGACGTGGATGCGCCGCGCACCGGCGTCCAGGCTGTTATCGATCAACTCCTTGAGGACGGAGGCCGGACGCTCAACGACCTCGCCGGCGGCGATGCGACTGACCACGTCGCCGGGCAAGACGCGGATTTTGCCGGTGGTCGCGAGCCCGCTCTGGTCGGATGAGACGACGGACATGGGATTACGTGCGAACTCGATGGATGCGACGGAAGGACGGCGGCAGACGGAATCGCGGGCGGTTCAACGCAAGGCCGCCAGTTTGTTGCGTGCGAGCTTGGCTTCTTCCGACGTCGGAAATTTCTCGATGACGCGCTTCAAGTAGTCGCGCGCCTTGCCGGCGTCTCCGGTCTCAGCCGAGGCCAAGCCGAGCTTGAACAGCGCCGGCGGAACCTTTTCGCTCTGGCTGAAATCGGCGACGACGCGTTCAAATGCCTGCATGGCCTTCGGGAAATCCTTGGCGCTGTAATAGGATTCGCCGATCATGTAATGCGCCGAGGGGGTCAACGACGTAGTCGGGAAATCCTTCAGAAAGCGCTGGAACCCCGACACCGCTAACTCATAGCGGCCGTTGAGGTAATCATTGTAGGCCAGATTGAAGGCGGAGGTTGGCGTGATGTCCGGCGTCCCGGGGACGGTGAACGTACTGTCCGGCGCAGTCGGTCCGAGGTCCACCGGCTTGGACTGTCGGGACGGCTCCGGCTTGGACGGCTCCACGACGGGAGCCGTCGGGATCTTCGCCATCGCCCCGGGAGCCGGAATCGCCGCGGGTCCTTCCCCACGGGCCACCTTGACTTCCAAATCTTTCACCCGGGCCGACAGCTCATCGAGTCGTGCCTGCGTCGCGACGGAATCGCCGACGCCACCCGCGGGATGCCCCTCAGCCTGACGGAGGCGGTTTTCCATCTCCTTGAGCCGGTCCTGCAGCTGATTCTGCGCTTTGACGGCCTGCTCCTGCGAGCCCTTGAGCGCCTTGAGCTCCTTATTGAGTTCGACGACATCGGCGTGGAGCGCACAGCCGGAGAGAACCAGTAGAACAAGTGCCGGCACGGCGGAAGACGGCCTTCCCTTCATAGCCTGGCGAAATCCACCGCACGTCACGGCGTCACCTGAAGCTGGGCCAGTTTGGCCGACGCCTTGCCGGCCTCGGTACTTTTCGGATAGCTGTGGACCACTTGTTTCAAGAGCGTCGAGGCATTCTTGTTGTCTTTGAGCGCCAGATAAGCAAAGCCCTCTTTCAGCATGGCCGCCGGCACCTTCTCGCTGGCCGGATAGGTTGTTCTGACCCGACCGAATGCGTCAATCGCCCGCTTGAAGTCCTTCTTTCCATAGAAGCATTCCCCCAGCCAATATTGCGCATTGGGGGCCAGGTCCGACGACGGATAGAGGACCAGAAAATCCGTAAAGCCCTGCCGGGCTTCGTCGAGCTTGCCTTGTTTGAATTTCTGGAAGACCTCTTCGTACACTTCCATGGCGGAGGCGCCGCCGGGGCTGCCTTTCGCCGGAGGCGCAGAAACGCCCGCGGCGTTCGATGGTGCGTCGCCCGGCAACGGCTGGTTCTCCCCCGCCCGGCTTTCGGCCGGCGATGGATTCCCTGCGGCGGCGCCATGCACGACTTCCCGAACCGACTCCGAGGCAGCCGGCGCGACGGATTTCTGGCCCTTGGCCGACGGCGCGACGGATCGATTGTCGGAACGGCCGCGAACGGCTCCGCGCTCCGCCGCCTGTGCGCCGGCTTGACCGGACACCGCCGCGAGATGCTTTCCAAACTCATCCAGCCGCTGATCCTGTTCTTGTAATCGGACGGCCAATTTCTCTCCCACCGACTCCACCGCTTTGACGACGGATGCCACGTATTTGTTGATCTCTTCCAGGCGGCGGTCCTGTTCCTGCGCCTTGCCCGAAAGGCGGTCACCGAGGATTTCCACGGTCTTGGTAATCGAGGCCATGCTCTTGTTGACCTCGGCCAAATGCTTGGTCGTCGCCTTTTCATCGCGATCCATCATGGCCGCGAGCTCTTTGGTCCGCTGCTCCGTCGCGGACGCCCGTTCGTCGGCTTTGTTGGCGCGCGACTCGAGCTCCACCATCGCGGCTTTGAATTTCTCCAGCGCGCCCCGGAACTCGCCGAGGCCGGCGGCGAAGTCCTTGCCTTGCGCATCCAGACGCTGGGCCAGGCCCTCCACCGATTTGGCCTGCCCTCCTGCCAAGGCCTTTTCCTGCGCTGCGAGACGCTCGTCGACCGCCTGTCCTAATTTTTTCAACGCCTCCGCAAGGCCGCCCAATTCCGCTCTCGCCTGCTCCCGTTCCGCCTGTGACCGGTCCCGGTCGGCCTTGATGACTTCCGTTTGATCATGCTGAATCCGCTCGATGGCTTCAAGTCGTTTCTGCGCCCCGGCCATCCCGCTGCGCACATCATCCAACTTGGTCCGAAGCTCCCCGGCCCGATGGTCCAGCTCCTCCTGCTTCCCGTACAGCCGGGGCAGCTCCTGTTCCCGAATGTTCGAGATCTCTTCCCGCAACCGCGCCCGCGTGTCGGCGATCAATTTATCCAGGTCGCCGCGGGCCTGCTTGAGCGAACCGTACAACTCTTTCTCCTGCTTGTCCAACGCGGCCAGCTTCGCACCCAGTCCCTGCTCGACTTCCCGCAAGTCGGCCTTCTGCGCCAGGCAGCCGGCCGACACCAGGCAGACGAGCAACACCGCGCCCAGCCGACGCAAGGGCTCCCACGTCCCGCGGGGACGTGGGAGCAGGACCGATGTGACCCGAACGAGCATGCGGTGACCGTGCGACATCCTACTTCACGCTGACGACCACGTGGCCGCGCCGATTCTGCTGATAGCAGGACTCGTCGTGATCCTTGCAGAAGGGCCGCGTCTTGCCGTAGGACGTCATGTTGATCTGATGGGTTCCGATGCCGAGCTCAACCAGGTAATTCCGGACGGCATTGGCGCGCTTCCGCCCCAATTCGAAATTGTACGCGCCGGTGCCCCGCTCATCGCAATGGCCTTCAATGCGAAGCCGTTTGTCCGGGTTGGCCTTCAGCCAATCGGCGTTCTTGGCCAACGCCTGCTTCCCATTATCCGGGATCTGCCAGCTATCGAACGAAAAGTACACATCTTGCAATCCGGCGGCAACCGCCAACGCTTCCTCGCGCTGGATTTGCTCCGCCAGGCTCTCCCCCGCCTGCCCCGAATCGGCCTTGGCCATCAGCGGGGCGCTGCCACCGCCGGCCAGGCGTTCTTCACCGGCCTTGCCGCCCGGCCCCACCGGTTCAAACCCCCGGAGAGGACCGCCGTCGGGCCCCAACCCGCCGGCATTGGGTAAGGCGCGGCCGGCGCCGGATTGCCCCAGATTCTGCTCCCGAATCCCGGCTTCGGTCAGCCCACTGCCGCTCCCGCCTGGTGTCAGACTGCCCTGTTGGGACGACTTGGACCCGGCTCCCCCTTCAATTGTTTTTGTACAGCCGCTGCCGATTACGAGGGCGATCCCGCTCAACCCTACCAGATATGCAAGGCTCATCGTTCTCTTCATGGTTCCCTCTCCTTGTAAAAAATATGGTCATCTCCTTCCGACCGCATTCAACGACTGCCCCCACTTCTCATCTTCTCATTCATTCGTCCCCGCGCTTACGCAGGAGACCACGCCGGATCGCTGTGATACACGCCGCCGGACGTGAGCCGCTCAAGGCCGGATCCGTCCACATTAATCAGGTACAAGTGGCTTTTTCCATCCGCGACGGAACTGAAGACCAAATGCCGCCCATCGGGGGCCCATGAGGGGGAATCGTCGATACCGTTCCCGGTGGTCAATTGGCGACGCTTCTGCCCGTCCGGGCTCGTTAAGCATAGCTTGAATTGGCGCGTGTCCGTACGACAAACGTGTGCAATCCAATTGCCTTTCGGCGACCAGGCCGGGGCGGCATTATAGTCCCCCTCATAGGTCAGCCGGCGCACATTGGATCCGTCGGCGCTCATGATATAGACTTGCGGCCGGCCGCTCCGGTCCGAGGTAAAGGCCAGATCCTGGCCCGTGGGCGACCAACTCGGAGACAGGTCCCCCCCCGCATGCACCGTCAGCTGCTGTGTCATGTTCGTCGTCTGGTCGAGCATGAAAATCTCCGTATTCCCGGTCTTGCTGGAGGCAAAAGCCAGCCGCGCACCGTCCGGCGACACCGCGGGCGTCATGTTGAGGCCTCCGCCGGAGACCACGACCTGACGTTTTCCGGTGGCGACTTCGAGGCGGTGAACCTCCTGCCGGGTCCGATCCTCGCGATAGGATGTATAGTATAAATACTTTCGGTCGGAAGACCAGCGCGGCATCAGCGTGAGGAATCCGTCGGCGGTCACCTGCCGCGGGGCGTAGCCGTCGTAGTCCATCACGTAGAGTTCCCGTGACTTCCCCTGCTCCGAGATGAAGGCGATCTTCGTCCGCGCGATGCCCGCCTCGCCGGTATACCGATTCACCAGCTCATCGGCCAGCCGATGGGCCATCAACCGGAGCGTCGGCGGCGCCCCCGCATACCGCTTCCCGACGACGCTCTCTCCACTGCCGGCGTCATACACGAAGCCGTCGAGCACGAGGTCGGACTCCCGCGCGGTCATGTTGCCCCAGACCAGCACCGTGACGCCGCTGTCCGCGACTTCTTTCAGCAGCTTGACGTTCTTGTCGAGCTCTCCGTTCAATGTGACGCCGTATTTGCTGACATCCATCAGCGCAAAGACGAGCGACCGTTTGAGATCCGCGCGAAGGACGTCCGCCACCTGATCCGCCGACCGATCCAGCGCCCCCGTGGCCTGAATGCTGAACAGTCCGATCGGAATCTTCTCGTAATCCGACCGCGTGACGTCGATGGCGACGTCCTGTGTCCCGGACTCGACAAACCCCGCCACCCCACCGATCAGCAGGATCGCCGGCACGCACGCGCTCAACCAACTCCGCATCGCCATGAGATCACCCGGCTCCTTCGCCGACCGTAAAACTGATATGGACGTCCAACCACGCTTCTGTGAAGTCCGGGGGAAAGGGCGGCAAGGGCACGGCCGACAAGATCGCGCGCTCACCGGCCAGATCGTAGTAGGGCACCCCCGAACTCCGCTCGACGCCGACGTTCGAGACCGCCCCCGTCGACGCCAGACGGAATTTGATCCGGACCTGCAGGGACTGGCTCGTGGCCTGCACATCCGTGGGCGTCCAGTACTGGCTGATTTTCTGCTGCACGATGGCCAGATACCGGTTCTGTCCAGGCGCCGAACCCTGCGCGCGAACCTCGAGCGCGGGCTTCTGTAGATCGACCGCAGGGGATTTGGCCGCCACAACCGGCGGGGGGGCCGTCTTGGCCGGCACAAGGGACTTCTGCAAAGCCTGCGTCACCAAGGAATTCAGCGACGGCGGCACGACCGGTGGCGCCGGCTTCGCCGCAGGGACGGGGTTGGGCGGGGGAGCCGCGAGTTTCGGCGCATTCGGCACAGACAGGTTTTTCAGGCTGGACTCGAACCCTTTGGAAGTTTTGGACGGCGTGGTCGACGCCGGGATGGGGTCGCTCAACTTGGGCGCCTCCGGCGGCAATTCCACGCCACGCATCAGCTCCCGCACCAGGCTGTCGGGCTTGGACGCGGGAGAAGCCGTGGCCGGCGGAGGAGCCGGCAGGTCGTGCCCGATCAAGTCCTTGAGCGTCCGGGACCGACCCGGCCGCGTCTGCGCCGCCGGGACGGGCGTCGCGCGCACCGGCGGTGGCGGCTCTTCTGTGCGTGACGTCGTAACCGGCGGGGCCGCCTTGGGGTGTACGGGCGCCGCCGCATGAGGATGCGGCTCTTGTTGCAAACTGACCAGGGTCACCTCCTGAGCGGCGAAGGGCCGCAAGGCAGGCGTCCATTGCATCAGCGACACGAGAAGAAACAACATCCCGTGGCCGACCAGCGAAGCGAGCAGCATCAACCCCAGCCGGCGGCAGCCGTCCGACGGAGATTCCAAGACCGTCAGGCTGAGCGATGTCGTCATGCCGAACACCACGATGCAGATCACCCGGTCTGCTACCGGTCGGCCCCCGTTGGTTTGGAACGAATCGTCTCCTCGACGACGCGTTCCTCTCCGGGCGCGTCCGTCACCATGCCGAGCTTCTCAATCCCCGCCCGTTTCACACTGTCCATCACCTGCACGACGGACCCATAGGGCACCGTACGATCGGCGCGGAGATAGATGCCGACCTCCGGATTATGAAGCTTCATGCCCCGCAGCTTGCCTTCCAACTGGGCCGCGCCGACCAATTCCTTGTCCAGAAACACCTTCCGGTCCCGCTCGATCGTCACCACGACCCGCTCTTCGGCCTTGATGGTATTGCTGGTCGAGGTCGGAAGCTTCACGTCGAGCCCGCGATGCAACATCGGCGCCGTCACCATGAAGATGACGAGCAACACCAGGACGACGTCGACGAGCGGGATGACGTTGATTTCCGCGAGGAATCGCCGTTGGCGAGCTTCCAACATGATCAGCCCCGCACGCCGACCTGCCGCGGCCTACTGCGCAGCGACTGTACCAACTCGATGACGAAGGCATCGGACCGAAAGGCGACCTTGCGAATCCGCATCAGAAAGTAGTTATAGGCGATCACGGCCGGAATGGCCGTACACAGGCCCGCCGCCGTCGCCACGAGCGCCTCCGCCACACCCGGCGCCACCGCGGCCAGGCTGGCCGTGCCCTGGCGGCCGATCTCGCGAAACGCGTCGATGATGCCCATGACGGTGCCGAGCAGGCCGATGAACGGCGTCACGTTGCCCGTCGTGGCGAGGAACGGCAGCCACTCCTCGAGGCGGCTGAGCTGGCTTTGCAGAATTTTGGAGGCCACTTGCTCCAGATAACGGCGATCCGGCGTCTGCGCGTCGTCCGGCTCGTCGAGCCCGCGCGACGAAAATCCGCCGATCTCCATCGGCTCGCCGTCACGGCCGACGCGATCCATCAGACCCAGGTAGATCGCCCCGCTCGGGCTCTGGGCGGCCCGCTTGGCCTGCTTGGCAAGATCGTGAGCATCGGAGGACTTGCCGTAGGCGTGCAGGAAGCGCTGCTCGTCCTGCTCGGCCGCCCGGAACGCCCGCCACTTCATGAACACGATCGCCCAAGCGACCACGGAGAAGGTGATGAGGACCAGGAGGACCAGTTTCGACACGAGGCCCAGGGAAACGGCTAGACCGGTGGTAGCGGGTGCTGACATAGTAGGACTACGGATCCTTCCGCCAACCTGTTGGGGTAGTGCCCCTCCCGCTCGCCGCGGGAGGAGTCTGAGACCAAGAAAGGC
>FKKE01003669.1_pt3 | contig 10289 bp, 13 predicted proteins | sample 1106331 | NCBI WGS metagenome assembly FKKE01 (sample SAMEA3931202, study PRJEB13176) | freshwater metagenome | biome: Drinking water system; feature: drinking water; material: freshwater | place: China | collected 2013-02-06 | reverse complement strand
AGGGCGCGCCGGAGAGATGATCGGCGTGAACATGGGTCTCAAGCACCCATTCGATCGCGAGGCCTTCGGTCTTTGCGAAGCGGAGAATCTCGTCTGCCGAGTCCACCGACGCTTCCCCGCTCTTGTGATCGAAGTCGAGTACGGGGTCGACGACGGCTGCAGCTTTGGAGTCGGCATCCCAGAATAGATAGCTGGCGGTGTTGGTCGGAACGTCGAAAAAGGCCTTTACACGAAGATTGTTCACTGGTTTCGCCTCGCTGGGGAATAGTACTTGACTAGTATATTAGAGAAAACTAAATTAGCAAGAACTAATAAAGGAGATCGCACTTGGCCGTTTCGGCACGTCGGGAACTTGTCGCCTTGCAGGAAAGGGCAGGCGACGTAGCGGAGCTTCTTAAGGTTCTCGCGAACGAGCAACGGCTTCTTATCCTTTGCCGACTTGCGATGGATCGCGAGGTTTCGGTCGGTGAGATTGCCGAAGCAGTGGACCTTGGTCAGTCCGCGCTGTCCCAGCATCTTGCGAGGATGCGCGACGAAGGACTGATCGAAGCCCGCAAGGAAGGTCTCTGTGTCTTCTACAGGATCACCGATCGCAATCTTTCCAGACTCCTTAACGCACTCAAATCCATCTACTGCCCCTAAGAAAGAACAGGAAAATGATCGAAACGATATCGCCCACGCGGGCGGCCGAGCTGTTGAAAAGCGGCGCGAGGCTTGTCGATATTCGCGAGCCTAATGAATTCAGGCGGGAGCGCCTGCCGGGAGCGGAATGCGTTCCGCTATCGAACTTCTCCGTAGAGGAGAATGGCATCCGGTTTCAGGGGCCGGTTGTATTTCACTGCCGCTCGGGCATGCGCACCGCGGGAAGCGCGGAATATCTGGCGGCTGCGACCGACGGCACAAGCTTTATTCTGGATGGGGGCTTGAACGGCTGGAAGTCGGCAGGTCTCGAAACCATCGTCGACCGCGGACAGCCGATCGACATCATGCGACAGGTTCAGTTCGCTGCTGGAAGTCTGGTCGTGCTTGGTGTTGCGCTTGGCTATCTCGTACATCCGAGCCTAAATTTGCTTGCGGGGGCGGCGGGTGCCGGTTTGACGTTTGCAGGGCTCACCGGCTTCTGCGGTATGGCTCGGCTGTTGAACTTGATGCCGTGGAACCGGCGTGCGGCGGCGCAAAAGACGGGATAACGAAACTTGTTTCTGGCACAGGATCTCGCGGCCGTTGCATCCGGCGCGCTGGTCGGCTTCGTTCTGGGGCTGATCGGGGCAGGGGGTTCGATCCTGGCCGTGCCGCTGGTGTTCTACGCGGTGGGTGTGCCGTCTCAGCACATCGCGGTCGGCACCAGCGCGGTCGCGGTTGCGGCGAGCGCCTTGATGAGCCTTGCGGGCCACGCGCGCGCGAAAACCGTTCGCTGGCGCTCTGCGCTGACGTTTGCGGCGGCCGGTATCGCCGGCGCTCTTGCAGGAACGATTGTGGGGAAGGCCGCCGCAGGCAAGCTGCTGCTCGGATTGTTCGGGCTGATGATGATTATTGTCGGCGCAAGCATGCTGTTTCCAGTGCGTGCTTCCTACCGCCGCGGCACGCAACTGTGGAACGATAGCGCGCCTGAATTGCTGCCAAGGTTGATCGGCTACGGATTGGCGGTCGGATTTCTTTCTGGATTTTTCGGGATCGGCGGCGGCTTCCTCGTCGTGCCGGGACTTATTTCGGCGACTTCGATGCCGGTGCTGAACGCCATCGGAAGCTCGCTCGTATCCGTGACGGCATTCGGTACCGCGAGTGCCGCGAGCTATGCGTATTCGGGACTGGTCGATTGGCGTGTCGCAGCGGCGTTCGTCGGCGGCGGTGCTGCGGGTTCTCTGCTCGGCCTTGCGGCATCGAGGGCGCTGGGAAAAAGCGATCGTCTCTTGAAATCGATCTTCGCGGCGTTCGTCATTCTGATCGGCTGTTATGTCGCATTCGATCAGGCGAGGGGATTTCTCTAGAGATTTGCAATTCTCCGGCTGGCGATAGCAAACTTGGCGCAGTGGCCGTTCAAGAAAGTGCCGGAGGAAATGCGATGAAAAGAATTCTCTTCAGCGGATTGATTTTTATTCTTGCTGCGATGCGTCCGGCGTTCGCGCAGGATGCGCTGGTGACGCACAAAACCCTCAGCCCCGAACTCGCGCTCGAACTCGCGAACGCGACGCTGAACGACTGCCGGAAGCGCGGGTTTCAGGTGGCGGTTGCCGTGACGGATCGCTTCGGGATCACGCAGGTGCTGCTGCGCGACCGTTTCGCCGGGCCGCATACCGTGCAGACCGCGACGGGCAAGGCGTGGACGGCCGTTTCCTTCAGGACAAATACGACCGATCTCGTTGCCGCAACCGCCGCCAATTCTCCGCAGGCCGGTATCAGAAACCTTCCGGGCGTTGTGATTGTCGGCGGCGGAGTTCTGATCGAAGCGGGCGGTACAATTGTCGGCGCGGTCGGCGTATCGGGAGCGCCCGGCGGCGACGCGGATCACGCCTGCGCCAAGACGGGCATAGACGCGATCCGCGACAAGCTGGATTTCTGATGCAGCACGCGCGGAGAGACCGCTTCGCTCAGCCGACCTTCAGATAGGCGAAGCCCTTCGACTGCAACTCGGCGACCGTCGCGACCCCGGACGGAACGAATTTGAGGAACGATTCCTTCCGCGTTTTCGCGGGATCGATTTTCAGCCGCTTGTAGGTGATCTGGCAGAGATAGGCTTCGACGCCGTACTTGGTCAGTCCCGTGAACCGCTTGAACAGGTCGGGATCGATTTCTTCCTTCTCCCAGGGCGTTTCCTTGCGGTCATCGAGGAAGAACTTGAGTCCCGCGCCGTGCGCAACCACCACGAGTTTCAGCTTCAACGGATCGAAATCGTACGCCGAATAGTGGTTCAGCATGTTCTGCATCATCTGCGAGAACCGGGCGGGGTCGCCGAAATCGCAATGATAGAGGCAGGCGATATCGGTATCCTTCTTTAGTTCGGCAATGTTCAGCGCAGCCGGATTGCTCCGCGCCGCGGTTGCCGCGGCGAGTGCCGCGCCGGAGCCGATCAGCGCTCCGAATACCTGACGCCTGTTCTTCATGCGTATCCCCATCGGTCGTTCATGGGGATTTACCGCCGAATGGGCCGCAGAGAAAGAGAAAAGAAGGCGCGCCTGAGCGCGCCTTCGTTCGCAAGGTTACTTGTTGACCGGACTATCCGGGCTCATCAGGAGCGCGACCACGTCCTTGATCTGATCGATCGTCAGCACGCCGTTCGCGCCGAGGCGGGGCATGTTGGAGCAGGGCAGCGTCGCGTGCGAATTGTAGATGCGCTCATACACGGCCTTCACGGCCTCTTCGTTGAAGCCCTTGAGCTTGCCGTAGTTCAGGAGGCTCGGTCCGATCGTGCCGTAGCTCAGCTCCTTCGGCGCCAGCTGATGGCAGGCGTAACAATTGCCGCCGTTGGCGCGCTGCGGCGGGTAATCGCTGAACCGCATGCCGTAACCGGACTGCGCAATCGCTTCGCCTTTTTTCCAGTCGCCGAGGAACTTGCCGTCGTCGGGATACTTGATCGAAGCCTTGGCCGCTTTCTGGATTTGCGCGGCGATGGCAGCGGGCGGATTGTTCTTGTAGGCCGAACAGTGCTTCATCGTCTCGTCGGGCATCAGACGGTCTTTCCAGTCGTCCGGCGCTTTTGCGAATGCCGCCTTGATGGCGTCGTCCGCGGAGAGTTTCTGTTGCGCGTAAGCGGCCGTGCTGATCGCAGCGGCGGCGACGAGAGCGGTTACGGCGAGAATGTTTCGCATGTGCGTTTCCTCGTTTACCGCTTGAGGCCGGGCGCGGAAATTTCGCCGCCCTCGGCCGTTTTGCTGAGATAGGCGATGATGGCGATGGTGGCGTCGGTACCGAGTTCGACCCGCGGCATGCGCATCTGCCAGTAGCAGTCGAAGACGCGGTGCTGCATGGTCATGACGTGGCTGCTCGAGACGCGGTAGCCGGGCCATTCGCCGACGACCTTCTTGGCTTCTTCGGGATCGGAAAGGTATGGCAGGCCTTGCAGCCGGATGCGCTGGCCGGAAGTCGAGTGGCAGCTTGCGCAGGAAAAATCGAACGGGCCGGAGCGGCGATTGAAAAGTTCCTCGCCGAGCGCAACGACGGCCTTGGCCTGCGGCGTGTCGAGTTTCGGCGCGAATTTCATACCGGAAGATTTATGCGCGACATAGGTCGCGATCGCACCGAGTTCCTTGACCGGTTTGCCGCCGGACGGATGCGGATTCTTCACGAGTTCGGCGCGGTCGAAACCCTGCAAGGTTTCCATGCACCAGAGGAGTCGCGCTTCGAGATCGAGTACTTTCTTTGCGTCGGCAAAGTAGCGGGGCAGTTCGGCGAAAGCGCCGTCCACCACACCCGGACCTTTGCCGAGATCGCACTTCTCCAGCGAAACTTTCTTCGGACCGCGCGGCGTCTTCCATAGCTGCTCGCCGCGGTCGGCGTCCAACAAGCCGGGATTGCTCCACGGATCGGCTTTCAACATCTTGCGATACTGTTCGATCGCTTTTTCCGTGGCATCGTCCTGAGCGTTCGCGGGCGCAGCAAAGGCAACGCACGCGCACACTGCGCCGAGCACAATTCCAGTCAGCTTCATGTTGGCTTCCTCCGAACCCTTTTTGATTTAATTGATTTTTCTTGTTTAGGGCAGTTCCAAGAATACATAGAAACATACGAATGAAAAGAAATGTTTTGCGGCGTTCAAAGGAGCCGGCGCACGAGATCGCGGAACGAACCTTCGAAAAGAACGACGATTCCAATCCGCGCACCGACGATCATTCCCGCAACTGCGAGAGCCCAGGACAGCGCAAGCAGCGAACCGGCGGTAAGTCCCTGACCGATCGTGCAGCCGCCGGCGAGGATTCCGCCGAATCCCATCAAAGCCGCGCCGCCGAGGTGCCTCCGCATTTCGCGCTGGTCGTCGAAAGCTTCCCACCGGAATTCGTTCGCAAGCATCGCCGAGAGCCACGAACCGGCAATGACGCCGAGTACGCTGCCGACGCCGAACTCGACGAGTGTCGCAGGTGCGAGTAGGGCTCCGAAGATCGCGCGTCCGACCGGAGCCACGAACGTCAGGCTCTGCGGTTTCGACACTCCCTCGAATTCATCAGTCAGAAAGGTCGTCGCGAGCCAGCCCAGCCCGATGCAAAGACCGAGCGTAACTCCTGCGGCGAGCAGCCGGGGAGATTTGCGCAGGCGGGTATGAAACGCCGCGAAAGCGATCAATAGTCCGCCGATTGCGATGGAGAGCGGTAGCCTCAGATCGGCATGCAGAGCCTGTCCAAGCACTGACGGAAGATCGGAGGCTGTCTCCGAAGCAAACCGGATCGGGAAGGATTCGAACACGGAGAGGCGTACTCCGGATAACACGCCGCGCAGGATTGCAAGCGCGGTTGCGGCGAACACCAGCACGACCACAAGACTTCTGAGATCGCCGGAGCCTAGACGAACGAGCGATCCGAAGCTGCAAGTGCCGACCAGCGCCATGCCGAGGCCGAACATCAACCCGCCGAACAGAAGCCCGATCCACGGGATGGCAGAGGCGACATAATTCGTTCTGGCCGGTTCCAGATAGCCTGCGACGATCAATGTCTGGGTGAAGAGGATTGCGATACCGAGCGCGAGACCGAAGATGCGGATTCGCCGCGTGTCTCCGGCCACGGTTGCGTCTTCGATCGCGCCGAACGAGCATAGCTTCGAGCGCTGGGTTACGAATCCGGCGATGCCGCCGATCGCAAATCCGGCAAGCGCTACTGACCATGCATAGGCCGACACCATTCGCGCGCCTTGTTCGATGTTTCAGGGCAGCTTGCCGGCCCCTGAATGCCGGTTATTTCTTTTTGTCGGGCTGCGCCGTCTCGCAGAAAATTTCGTAGATCACCGAAATGACCTGCCGCACGTTCTCGTTGGCGAGGCTGTAATAGATCACCTTGCCGTCGCGCCGCGTCGTCACCATGCCGTCGAAGCGCAGCCGCGCGAGCTGCTGCGATACGGTCGGCTGGCGTAACGAGAGAATGGTTTCCAGTTCGGTGACAGAACGTTCGCCTTCGGCGAGCAGGCAGAGCAGGAGCAGCCGGCTTTCGTGGGATAGCGCCTTCAGGAAGTCGCTTGCCTCGCGCGCATTGCGCATGAGCTGATCGAGTTCGTCGGAGAACTCCGCGCCGTCGCGCAACTCCCGTTCGATCGATTTCGATACGATTCTGGTCATAACGTTCTCCGTCCGGCGGCGCGTTCGGCATCCGGCAACTTCTGTAGCAGTACGCCGAGCAGGCCCCAGAACGACGCCTCGTCCTTATACCCGGTAAGGCGGCCGATTTCCTTCCCGTTCTCGACGAGAACGAAGGTCGGCGTTGCGACTACAGGCGAGGAAAGGGAAATGTCCAGCGGCATGTCTTTGGACAGCACGATTCGCCTGAGCGGGGCGATTTTGCTCTCGGGGGTCTTCGGATAAATGGGTCCGATCTGGCGGTGCCACATCAGGCACCACGGGCAACCGGGGCTTTCGAACATCAGGAGTTCGGCGGCGTGCGGGCGTGAGAAAGCGCCGGAAAACATGACGCTGAACGCGAGTAAGGAGAACGCCGTGAGGACTTTTCTCCGTAGCACCCGTCGCATTTCGCTCGCTCCATCTCGGATAAATCGGCCCGGGAGGCTTTACATATAAAAAATTTAATATGAGAATATGTTCAAGAATAGCCCTGCTACAAGCAGGCGTGGGATGAAATCTAAGAGGAGAGGCCGATGGCTGTAACGAGGCCAATTGCGTCACGCCGCCAGGTCCTGTCGGGACTTGCTGCCGTGCCGCTGGCGTTTGCATTCCTTCCGCAGCTTGCCGAAGCGAGTGCCAGCGCGGTGGAAGCCGAAATCAAAAAGCTCTTTGGCGACAAGGCGATCGGATCGGGCAAGATTAAACTCGACGCGCCGCAGATCGCGGAGAACGGCCTCGTCGTGCCGGTCACGGTGGAGGTGGAAAGCCCCATGACCGACGCCGACTACGTCAAGGCGATCCATGTTTTCGCAGACGAGAACCCGCTTCCGGGCGTCGTGAGCTACCGCTTCACGCCCGCTTCGGGCAAGGCAGTGGTTTCGTTCCGCATGCGCCTCGCGAGGACGCAAAACGTCGTCTGCCTCGCGGAAATGTCGAACGGCGCCGTTCACATGACGAAGTCCGAAGTCAAAGTGACCATTGGCGGTTGCGGCGGCTAGTCCGCGGCGCATCAGGAAAGCGGTATCGATATGAGCAATCCGACACCCCGAGTTCGAGTTCCCGCCAAGGCCAAGGCCGGCGAGGTCATCGAGATCAAGACGCTGATTTCCCACGAGATGGAATCCGGCCAGCGGAAAGACTCCGCCGGCAAGGCGATCCCGCGGAAGATCATCAAGGCCTTCACCGCGTCCTTCAACGGCAAGCCGTTCCTGGAATCGGACTGGCATCCGGCAATCTCGGCCAATCCGTACCAGTCCTTCTTCTTCAAGGTGACGCAGGCGGGCGAATTCCGCTTCGTCTGGAAGGACGACGACGGCAGCGAGTACGTCGCGACGAACAAAATAGAACTGGCGTAAGCACGAGCTAAGCCGCTTACGCCGGCTTCTACCTTCGACATTCTGTCTATTCTACTGGGCAACCGGCAAAGGCGGTGGCAACGGATGATCTCGCGTCGAAATTTTCTACAGGCTGCCGCGGCGGCTTCCACGATCGTCAGCGCCTCCGGCCTCGGGCCGCTCGGCCGCGTAGCCGCGCAGCAGCGGCTTACTGCCGAGCAGATCGCCAGATTCGATCCGCTCGGCACAGTCACGTTGCTCTATGTCGCGGATGTTCACGCGCAGCTCGTGCCGCTCTATTTCCGCGAGCCGTCGATCAACATCGGGGTCGGCGAAGCGAAAGGCCAGCCGCCGCACCTGACCGATCGCGAATTTCGCGAATACTTCAAGATCGCATCCGGCAGCGCCGAAGCCTATGCGCTCACCGCCGACGATTTCGCGCAGCTTGCGAAGAACTACGGGCGCATGGGCGGCCTCGACCGTCTTGCGGCGCTCGTGAAAATGGTCCGGGCGCAGCGCGGCGCGGATAACGTGCTGCTGCTCGACGGCGGCGACACCTGGCAGGGAAGCTGGACGGCTTTGCAGACCAAGGGGCAGGACATGGTCGAGACCATGTCGAAGCTCGGCGTCGATGCGATGGCGGGCCACTGGGAATTCACGCTCGGCGCGGACCGCGTGAAAGAAATCGCCGAGAAGGCGCCGTTCGCATTTCTTGCGCAGAATATCCGCAGCCTGGAATGGCAGGAGCCGGTCTTCAAGGGCCGCAAGACTTTCACAAAGGGCGGCGCGCGCATCGACGTCATCGGTCAGGCCTTCCCGCGCACGCCGATCGCCAACCCGCGATGGATGATGCCGGATTGGGAGTTCGGCATTCGCGAAGCGGACTTGCAGAAAGAAGTGGACGCAGCGAGGGCGGAAGGCGCGGATGTCGTCGTTCTGCTTTCCCATAACGGCTTCGACGTCGACAAAAAGCTCGCGGGCAGGGTTCGCGGGATCGACGTAATCCTGACCGCGCACACGCACGATGCGCTTCCGGATCTGGTCCGCGTGGGCAGTACGGTGCTTGTCGGCGCGGGTTCGCACGGCAAATTCCTCTCCCGCCTCGACATCGAAGTGAAGAACAAGAAGGTGGCGGGTGTCCGCTACAAGCTGATGCCGGTGTTCTCGGATGCGATCGTGCCGGATACCGAAATGAAGGCGCTGATCGACAAGATTCGTGCGCCTTACGGCAGCGTGCTGTCGCGCGAACTCGCGCGGACGGACTCGCTTCTGTACCGCCGCGGCAATTTCAACGGCACCTTCGACGACCTGATCTGTCAGGCGATGCTGAAACAGCGTGACGCGGAAATTTCGCTTTCGCCGGGATTCCGCTGGGGCGGAAGCCTGCTCCCCGGCGATCCCATCACGTTCGAAGCAGTATCGAATGCAACCGCGATTACCTATCCGGCCTGCTACCGGATCTCGATGACCGGCGCGCAACTGAAAGAAGTGCTGGAGGATGTGGCCGACAACCTGTTCCACCCGGATCCCTATTTTCAGGGTGGCGGCGACATGGTTCGCGTCGGCGGCGTCGGATACGCGATCGACGTCTCGAAACCCGCCGGCAGCAGAATTTCGAACCTCACGCAGCTTTCGACGAACAAACCGATCGAGGCATCACGGTCCTATTCGGTCGCTGGCTGGGCGAGCGTGAACCAGAACGTCGAAGGGCCTCCGATCTGGGAGGTGGTTCAGAAGCATCTTGCGGATGTGAAGACCGTCCGGATCGAACCCAACACCAGTGTCCGCATCTCCGGAGCATAAAGCCATGGACGAAAAACGCGGCAAACGCGATCAGCAAGCTCTTTCGTCGTCGATTGACGCCGCCGGAAAGAGGATGGACCGCCGCCGTTTCCTCGCGGGCGCAAGTCTTGCCGGTGCGGCGGCGGCAGCCACGATACCGGTACGCGCGCAATCGCCGGCGAAGCCCGATCCCGCGATCACGGAAGTTCCGGACTGGTCGCGCTATCTCGGCGAAGGCGTTGCCGCGCGCCCCTACGGGTCGCCGTCTTCTTTCGAGAAGCATGTCGTGCGGCGCGATGTCGAATGGCTGACGGCAAGCCGCGAGTCGTCGGTGAATTTCACGCCGCTCCATGAGCTCGACGGCATCATCACGCCGAGCGGACTTTGTTTCGAGCGTCATCACGGCGGCATCGCCGAAATCGATCCGGCGCAGCACCGCCTGATGATCAACGGCCTGGTCGAAAAGCCGATGGTCTTCACGCTCGAGGATCTGAAGCGTTTCCCGAACCGGATGAACCGCGTCTATTTCCTCGAATGCGCGGCGAATAGCGGCATGGAGTGGCGCGGCGCGCAGCTGAACGGCTGCCAGTACACGCACGGCATGGTGCACAACGTCATGTACACCGGCATCTCGCTCAAATCGGTGCTCGATCAGGCCGGCATTCGCCCGAACGCGAAATGGCTTCTCGTGGAAGGCGCCGACTCCGCAGGCATGACGCGCTCGATCCCGATCGAGAAAGCGCTCAAGGACTGCATGGTGGTCTGGGGCATGAACGGCGAAGCGCTCAGGCCCGAGCAGGGCTATCCGCTCCGCATCGTCGTTCCCGGCTGGGAAGGCAATATGTGGGTGAAGTGGCTGCGCCGCATCGAAGTCGGCGATCAGCCCTGGCAGCACCGCGAGGAAACGTCGAAATACA
>FKKE01001888.1_pt2 | contig 10292 bp, 5 predicted proteins | sample 1106331 | NCBI WGS metagenome assembly FKKE01 (sample SAMEA3931202, study PRJEB13176) | freshwater metagenome | biome: Drinking water system; feature: drinking water; material: freshwater | place: China | collected 2013-02-06 | reverse complement strand
GCCGCGCCCCGGCTTGTCGCAGCGGCGAATCCACGATTGCAGCAGAAGCGTTCATGAATAATGCGGGTTAGGACCCACAGCCGGTGGGGAGGGGGAGCGCGGCGCTCATGGCGTGGAGTTCGGGGCCGGAGGGGCGAGGGACAAGTGGGGACAGACCGGTCACGACCGATCGTGCCGCGAGGGCTGGTGGCGCTACGGTCGGGTGATAAGCGGCGGTCACAAAGGCCGTCGGCCGCCAGCCGCCCGGCTCGGCGGGCACGCCGTCACGTCCGGCGAGGGTGAGGCTGCTGGTCGTGCCTTCCCGCAATCGCGCGGAACAGCGGGCGGTCAGCAACTCCGAGGCATTCAACGGCTGTTGCGAGAGGCGCGAGAGGGCCGTTGCCACATTGTTCACCGGCGCCTGGATCGCCACCTGGCCGCTGACACCCAATGCCGAGGAGGCGTCAATACGGCTCAACGGGTCCACCATGACGACATTGCCGACGATGGTGATATTCCCGCCGGCGCCTTGAACGGCGTTGGCCAGGATCTGACTGTTTCGGATGATCACCGACTGAGGGTCCAGCAGGATGTTCCCGCCCTTCGTTGCTGTCCCTCCTGCCACGGAGCTTTCGATACGGCTGTCTCCCAGTTGGATAAGACTTGGAGCCATTAGAGTAATGTCTCCGCCGGAGGCCGCAGTGGCCCTCGTGGTGATCGTGCTGTCCTGCAGCAGAATCGCCTGATCGGCGGTGAGCCGGATGTCTCCGGCATTGCCAGCCCCCACGCTCGTAGCGGAAACGGTGGCGCCGTTCGTCAACTCAATTTGGCCCCCACGGAGATCGATACTGCCGCCCGGGCCGTCACCCGTGGAGCTGGTGGAGAGCAGGCCTTGCCGGCCACGAATGGCCACCCGTTCACTTCCGATGATCGTCAGCGTGCCGCCGCCGGTCTGGCCGCTGGTACTGCTGTCGACACGGGTGTTCGCCAGTGAGATGTTGGCCCCGCGCAGCACAACATCGCCGGCGAGTCCGGTGCCGATGGCCGCTGTCGTGATGTCGCTGGCATCAAAGACCAAGGAGGGGGCGGCGACGATGACCCGGCCGGCATCCCCGGTCCCAGTGCTTTGAGAGGTGACTCGACTGGATTCGGTCACCGAGACTAACTGGTTCGCGTCGACCCGAATCGTGCCTCCGCGTCCAGCCCCCTGAGTCCTGGTGGTTAACTCACCGCCATTGGTCACGGCTAGGGTGCCGGCATTAATCTGCAGGCTGCCTCCCGCCACATTTTCTGGTGTCGCGCCGGTGTCGAACAGGATGAGATTCAACACATTACGAGCGGCGGCTTTGGTGACAGACTTCTCGGTTAGCTGGTTTATCACCTTGTCAGGCAACCCTCCGCTGATGCCTTGCAAGTTGGCTTCGCGTAAGACGAGAGCAATGGTCTCCAATGCCACCGTGCGCTGAAACGCCTGTCGAGTATTTTCGACGGCAGTACCGGGGATAGGTACCACTACTCCAGTCAGCACACGATTGACCACCTGCGTGGCGGATTGACGATTCGGAAGCGACCCGGTGACTTCATCGAGCGCGACTTGGATCGGGCCAAGGGTTTCGAGCGCCGCAGAAACCTTGGGTAAGTGCTCTTGGAAAATTTCATTTGATCGATACGCATCCAGAATTCCGTTTTTGACCTGCATCGCGGTGTCGGTCGTGGGCCCTAAAGTATCCAGTGTGGAGCTTATCCGATCAAGGAGATCGGGCGGTGTGATCTTGCCCGGCGTGGAGCCGATCAAACCGCCCACCACCTGAACGGTGGGTGCGGAAATAATGACCTGCCCTGCCTCACCATCTCCGGCTACGCTGGATACCCGGCTGGGCCCGGATGCACCTAGGCCGCTCAGCTCCAGCGATTCTGTGGCGGTGAGGGTTAGTGCGCCGGCTTTGCCCGAGCCTGCTGAGGATGTTTCAATGCGCCCCCCCGTACTCACCATGACCTGCTCAGCATCAATGGAGAGTGTCCCGCCCGCCCCCGCTTGGGTCTCTGTAGTAACGACAGCGTTGCCAGTAATCTCAAGCTCTCTGCTAACAATGCCCAGAGAGCCTCCTTGGGCTATCTCACTGAACGTCGAGAGCTTACTGACCTGGGAGCCACTGCCATTGATAACCACACGGTCAGCCAGGATAGTTAGGTCTCCAGCCTTTCCGCTCCCGGCTGCCGTTCCCGTACTACTGCTGGTAATCGCCGCCTGCCCTTGGACGGTCAACGTGTCCACATTCATGGTAATCGATCCGGCCGCACCCGATCGCGATGTCGTGGCGGAGACCAACGCGCCATCGCTCAGAATGACTTGAACGGCCCGGACGTGGAGCGTCCCTCCATCGCCCGACCCCTTCGTCTCCGTCAGAAATCGGCTGACTCCGCCGAAGGGGTCTTGCCCGGACACCATCACCATGTCGGCGACGCTCCCTTCTCCGGTCACGCCCCGCACATCGATCATCCCGCCGGAGCCGCCCTTGGGATCCGTACTGGCGCCGGTGGTGCTACTATCAATGCGCCCTCCTCCCTGGACATCGAGCACATTGACATTCAAGGCGACCGTCCCGGCTTGGCCGCTGCCGAGCGTGTTCGCCGAAATGCGGGCTTGGTCAGTGACCACGAGCTGGTTCGTCGTCACGCTCAGCCGTCCCCCCGCCCCATTGCCTTCCGTTTCCGTGAGGAAACCGCTAAGTCGGCCGCTGACACTCACCAACTCGGCAGCCGTGCTGGCCCCGCCAAGGCCCTGGACTATGATCGGTCCCCCGCCGAATTGCGGCGGCACCGCCGGCGTCACCGAGACATCTCGAGTCCGGGTATCAATGGACGCCTGCCCGCCTCTGAGCTCCAAGGTGCTGATCGACAGCACCACCGACGACGCCGGGCCATTGCCCCCGGTGATTGCCGTGATGCCGGAACCCTGCCCGGCGCTCGGACCGCCTTCGACGACAAGCTCAGGGGTGGTAATGAGAACGGCCGCGCCAGCCCCTTGACCTCGAAAATTTTCCGCCTTGATCGTGGACCGTGCTCCAATCATCATGTTCTGGCTGGCCTGAATATCGAGCGTCCCGCCGTTCCCGCTGGTCCCAGACCCCAAATTCCTCAATTCGACGGTCGCACCGCCCGTCAGCAGGAAGGATCCCACACGGATGCGAAGATCGGCACCGTTGCCATTCGTCGAATAGTTCGCAAAGAGACTTGCTCTGGTGTTGACCTCGAGCGTGGCGGCACGCAGTTCAATCGCCCCGGCATGGCCCGTCCCGACACTAGTAAAGGACCCGGGATTATTCGGCGCACTCAGCACACTCGAATGATCGACGAGGATCGCGTCTCGCACCGCAATATCCAATGCCACGACGGGAGCGTTCGCATTGCCGGCCGTGCTGGCCAAGATCGCCGAACGGTTGTCCACCGTCAATCGGCCCCCGCGAATCACGACCTGCCCGCCTGGCGTGCCGGCAGTCGTATCGGCGCTGGCCACCACACTCGCGCGATTGTTCAGCGTGATGGCGCCCAAGGCGGCGAAGGCATCCAAGGACGGCGCCGTTGCATCCACGGTCCGCACGGCGGGCACTTCGCCGGCCGAGGCCACACTCACCAATTCCACCCGCCCACTGAGCGCTTTCAGCGTGGGAGGACTGGACAAGGACAGCCCATTCAGGTCGAGCGACCCGCCGACCAGGGCAAGGGTCTTCCCAGTCGGGACTTGGAGTGAGCCCTGATTGATTGTCAGAGCCGCGTACTGGGCACGATCCAGAAAGCCGAACGCTGCTACAGGTTGAGCCGAGAGGGTGCTTTCTTGGAGATCCAAGCTGGCATAGAATCTCGCGTGATCAGTCAATATCAGATTGTCTGCGGTACTGGCATGAAACGAGCCGCTTACATTTAGGCGGGCATTGGGGCCAAAGATAATCCCACTGGGATTGATGAGAAAGAGTTCCGCGCCAGGGATGTCGGCCCTGAGCCGTCCTTCGATGAGGGAAGGCTCGCCACCTGTGATTCGCGCAATGATTGCGGTGATTGCGCTGGGACCAGTGAATGCGGCCTCTTCGCCTGACAGGAGTCGGAAGCGACTGAAGCTATGGAACAGGTTGCTCCCCCGAATCTGTCCGAGTTCAGCCCCAATTTGGAATCGAGGCCCTGTGAGCGGTCCCGCCGGGCCCAGGCTCCCATCGAGAGATAGTTCTCCCTGTTGGAGCCCAGGTCCGAACCCGTCGATCACTCCTCCAGGCTCGACAGTCACTGTTCCGACATTAAGCGATACGGTGCCTCGCAGTCCCGTGCCTGTGGCTGAAATGGCCCCCCCCTGGGCCACAACGAGACGAGGAGCCGTCACGCTTATCTGCCCTCCGTCTCCATCGGCCCCCGTCTGGCTGAAGAGCCCCGTCTGTCCCAAAGATCCATTGCCTCCGATCTGGATCGCCTCTGTGGCCTGCACAGTGATAGCTCCAGCTAGGCCGGTACCGCTATTGCTGGTCCTAATTTGCCCGTTCCGTGTCACCATCATCGACTGGGTGCTGAGTGTGATCGTGCCCCCTGCTCCAGCGCCCGAGGAGGTTGCAGAAATTACGGCGCCGTCTTCGATAGCGAGCGACTGTGCGGATACCACGATGTCCCCGGCGCTGCCAGCCCCAGACCCGAAGCCTTTCGCATCGGCCAATAGGCCGCTTTGCTCCTGCCCGTTTGCACCGTGGCCCCCGAGGGTCACGGTGTTGGCTGTCACGGTGATCGTGCCTCCTGCTCCAGGGCCAGAGGTAGCGGCAGAAATCGAGGCGCCCTGCAGAGTTAGCGCGTCGGCTGTGACGGTGATCGTGCCGCCCGACGCAGAGCCTGAGGCAGTCGACTCGATCTGAGCCTCACGCTCAAGAGTTACAGTCTTCGCTTCAACTAAGATGTTCGCGCTTTGACCAGGACCGGAAGAGTTTGCTGTGATGAGACTGCCGCCGGAGAGAGTGATGTTTTCTGACATACGCACATCGACTGCTGCGAGGGCGCCATTTTGGTTGCCGAAAGTGTCCGCCGCGATAATGCCATCCAAGGTCAGTTTTCCGCCGCGAATTACGACACTCCCGCTGGTGTTGATACCACTGCTGACATCAAGCATGGCTCGCTCTGACAGCATGATCTCTCCGAGCAGTCCAGCTGTGTTTATGTCGAACGCAGCAAGGTTGACAGGAACCTCGCCGACGGACTTCACACTGGCGAGTTGAATGCGACCACTGGGGGCGGAGATAGTCGGCAGAAAGTTAAAGTCACCCACGGGTGCGCCGACGATCATGATGCCCCCTCCAACGAGGGAAAGTGTTTCCCCGGGCTGAACGGTTAAGCTTTCGCCATCGCCGGAAATAAACTCTTCATCAAATGAATGTTGGACAGATATTGGAGACGGAGTGTTCGTCAAGAACCCAAATGCCGCTACGGGCTCAACCGATAGCATGCTCTCGTTCACGCCAAGACGTGAATAGAATCGCGAGTCGTCGACCATACGCAGATAGTCCGCTGTGGAAAAGTGGACGGAGCCGCTGATGTTCAAACTGGCGTGTCCGCCAAACAGGATACCGCTGGGATTGACCAGATAGAATTCTGGCTTCGCGCCCGCAAAGTCAGTGCCCAGCAGGCCGTCGATAAACGACTGCACGCCGCCGGTCACCCGGCTGATCACGCGTGAGATGGTATTCGGGCCCGTAAAGGTTGCGCTCTCGCCCGTGAGCACATTGAACTGCTCAAAGCTGTGAAAGAGGTTGGCGCCCCTCGTCTGACCCAGATCGTGAGGAATCGTGTACGCCGGGCCGGTGAGGGTGGTGCGGGAACCGAGGCTCCCATCCAGCTTGATGCTTTGGGCAGAGCTCACCGCAGGAGTCAGCAAGCAGCTGCAGAAGAGCAGGATGCTGACGGCTTCAGCTCGATCTGCGGTCCTTTCGGTACTCCATCTCCACATCACATGCTCATCTGTTGGCTGCTCGTGGCCCCATACTCTTAGTCTGCCGCAGATTGGACCACAGAGGTGTGAAGTAGGGCACAACCTCCTCCCTCCTGGCCGTGAACCTATGGTCTAGCCCTGAGCAGCCTGTCGACGAGTCGGCAGGCGAATCGAGATCGTCGTGCCTACGCCAGGCTCGCTCTCCACCCAGATGGCGCCGCCGTGGGCATCCACCACGTCTTTGACGATCTTGGTACCCAATCCGGTCCCGCCGGGCTTGCGGCTGATCGCCCTGGTGGTAAACAGGCTGTCGCGGACTTCAGGGGGCATCCCACGGCCGGTATCCTTCACCGTGAGCAGCAGGGCTTCTCCCAGGTCTTGCCCGCTCACCACGACCGATCCTCCGCGCGCGGTCTCCGGAATGGCATTATTCACCAGATTGTAGAACGCGGTATAGAGGCGGCGCTCATCAGCCTGGACCGTGGGAAGACGATCGAGCTTCTCGGCTTTCAGCGCCACGCCTTGCTGTTCAGCCAGGAGGCTGAGGGTCTTGAAAACACCGCCGACGATCTCTGCCACTGAGCAGGGCGTCACGCGGAGCGGCGCGGTCACGCCCTGGACGAAGTCCGATATTTCGCTGATTCGATCTTGGATGCGTCGCGCGGCTTCCCGCACCACACCGACTACTTTTCGATTCACGTCTTGCTGCCCGGCGCCAGATTCTGCCGAGCCGGTCGAGGGGAGGCGCGCTTCACAGAGGTCGACGGCGCTGAGCATGGGGGTCAGCATGTTTCTCACATCGTGTCCGATGTTGGCGAGCAGCCGGGTCAGCTCAGCCAGTTTGACCTGATCTCGGACGCGCGCCTGCTCGATGGTGGTGGCGGCGATGCCGGCAATCACCGTCAGGACGCCGAGGTCTTCTTCGCTCAAGCGGCCCTCTCGTCTGTTGAGAATCTCCATGACGCCGATGGGCTGCCCGCCTGGACGTTTCAACGGCAGGACGATCATGTCTCTCGTGCGATAGCCCGTCAGCTCATCAATTCCAGGAAAGTGACGGCCGTCTTGCTTGACGTCCGGAATCAATTCCGGCTGGCCTGACTCATACACGGCGGCGACGAGCCCCTGGCCCCACCTGAGTTTGGTGCCGGCGGGAACCGGTTTCACCCCGATGGAGTGAGAGAAGACAAACTGTCTGGTCGGCGGGTCGGCGAGAATCACGGACCCGGCTTCTGCCTGGACCGCGTCCAAGGCGCTGGCGAGCGCCTTCTCGACGAGCTCGTTGACTGTGCCGAATTGTGAGAGGGCGTCGCAGATGCGGTGGCTCGCTTCGACTTCGCGGGCCAGTTGCAGGAGACGCAGGTCGTCGCGGCGCCGCATCACGCGGCGGCGCTCCTGCGCGACGGGAAGAGGGGGTGCGGTGGAAGACAGAGGAACCATGGATCACCTCACTCAATAAGGGGGGAGAGCAAGGGAGTGCCCCATGTGGGCACGCGCCGATTAACGTAGGCCTGCATATGCTCCAATTTTTGCGAGGAGTCAATCTGGATTGACTGGTCAATCCATGGCAGCGTGGTGGGGGATGGCGCGCGACTAGAATTTCGATAGTACTTGGTAGACAGATCTGTCTACGGCGTGGACAGACTCCAGCCCTGGGTGAGAAGAGCATCTGAGGACAACAAAGAGATAGTGCTGTCATAACAATGAGTTAGAGAGAGCAGCTCGTTCCTGTCGCCCTTGGCATCGCTGTTGCCATACCACTCAGCAGAGGCAGCAGATGGCGGACAACCTGGGCGGACATAGGAGGTGCACCATGGCGTGGGGAATCATGATGGCGGCGGTGAGCATGGTTGGAATGCTGGTGATTGCAGTCGCCAGCGAGTCGAAGGAGTCGGACTCGGCCACGACAGTCGTGTGGGAACAGGAGTACTATCCGGAGCAGATTGACCATCAACTCTGGGCGGAGGCTGTCGAGGAGCCGGCAGTCCCGAGTGCTGTTGAGGGGCTGAGGGCAGTGGAGGCCTACCCGGTCGCCAAGCCCGCGGACATTCCCTTGGCTGCCTAGCAGCCCTCCCCGGGACTGTCCTTAGTCCTTCAGGTGCCCTTCTCCTTCTGGGAGAAGGGCATCGTGTCTTTGGCGATGTGAAGGCGGCTGTTAAGAGAGGAAAATTGTGTGCAGGGAGGCGATCTGAGCGGTGGATAAAGCGGTTAGTGCCGAGACTGCTCAGCCCGCTGGAAGCCCCGCGCCAGCATGAAGGCGCCGACGAAGATCATAGGCAGGCTCAGGACCTGGCCCATGGAGAAGGGGCCGAAGATGAACCCCAAGTGTTGATCGGGCTCGCGGAAGAACTCGACGACCATCCGGCAGAGCCCGTATCCGGTGATGAAGGCCCAGAAGAGTGTCCCCGGCGGCTTGGGCGTTCGGCCGATAACCCACAGCAGCGTAAACAACCCCAACCCTTCTAATCCCGCCTCATAGAGCTGGGAGGGGTGCCGGCATTCCGGCCCCGCTCCAGGAAACACCATGCACCAATCGACGTCAGTGGGTCTGCCGAACAGCTCGGCGTTGATGAAGTTCCCGATCCGCCCCAGCCCCAGTCCGATCGGCACGGTCGGGGTGGCCAGGTCCGCCACGGTGTAGATCGGGAAGCCATTGCGCTTGGCATAGAGCGTGAGTGCGATGATGGTCCCGAGCAGGCCCCCGTGAAACGACATGCCCCCTTCCCAGACCGCCACGATCTTCAGCGGATTCTGAATGTAGTAGGGGAAGTTGTAGAAGAGCGTGTAGCCCAGCCGACCGCCGGCAAAGATGCCGACCGCGGCGTACACGATCATGTCCGAGAGCTGTTCCGGGGTGAGGGCGATCTGCCGTTCGGCGGCCTTGCGCCGAACCAGAAAGTACCCTGCCGTTAGTCCGAGCAGGTACATGAGCCCGTACCAGCGGAATTGAAGTGGACCGAGCCGGAGAAACACCGGGTCGATGTGTGGGTAGGGAATGGCGTCAAATATCGGCATCATGGTTCAAGCGCCCAGTTGCGTCCGCGGCATGGTACGGACCCGATGAGTGATTTGCAAGCGGCGGCGCGGCGCGCTGTCTGTTTTCTGAAACGGTTGAGGCGCGGCACTGTGCAGAAAAGAGAACAGTGGGATAGACAAGAAACCCGAGAGTCGAAAGAATCGCGTGATCGGCTGGATTTTTGAGCCTTTCCTGCGTGGCATGGTTGATGCGTAGTGAACCGGTGAGCGCAGGACATGATGTGTTCCGGCTCGATCGTGAAACACTTTGTTCCACAAAGGAGGTAGTCCCATGTCTACTGAAGCGAAGCAAGTGGCGAAGGTCGCGGCCTTGGTGGCGGGCGGTGCGGTCGTCGGCGCGGGGCTGGGGTTGCTGTTTGCGCCGCAGTCCGGCCAGGAGACGCGTCGGCAGATCAAGCACTATGCGAAGCGGGCTCAGGTGCAGGCCAACCGGTTCGCGCGGAATCTGAAAGCCGGGTACGAGCAGATCACCGGCCGCACGGACGAGAAGCCGGAGTTTGAGATGGCCAATGGCCTGAGCATGAGGGGCTAACGCGCCCTGCCGCGTCGACAGTCTGAACGTCGAAGGGGTCTGTGCCGTTCGGTGCAGGCCCCTCACGCGGACCAGTACCATCCCCTTCGGCCGGTGAATTCGCAACCACAGAGGCAGGAAGGACATTTTTCGAGTCGTCGTGATGCGGCAAATCGCCCAATCCCTTGACTTCTATTTGGGGTGAGTTATGTGTAGAATCATACATGACGAACCGCCCCCTCACACACGACGAACAGAAAGCCGCGGAAGCCGCCTTCCGGGGTAGTCCCTTCGATCCCAAGTGGTCCGCCTCGGCGCGCCTCGTCTATGACGGCATTCGGAACGCGTTGCCGACAGGCGAATCGCATGCGCCCCTCAATCCGGTTTTGTCTAAAGGAACTGAGCTGGATCGAGTCGAGGGGCGACAGGGGGAGGCAGAACTCGCAGTCCCTCAAGTCGCCGACATTCCCGTTGCAGAATCCGAAGCTGAGCCAGCCGCCGAATCGGATGCGAATCCGATCACGAGCCGAGAGGAAGCCGTCGAGAAGGGGCTGCTCGTCGACGTGTCCTCCTTGGCCCATGAACTGGGGATGACGATGCCCGTCGGCATCACCAAGCCTCTCTGGGATAGTGGCATTTCCGTCGCCGGCCAGATCGATGGCGCGGATGTGAATCAACGGGTTCGGGACGTTCTGATAGCCCTCAGGCTGTCGCTCGGCGGAGCGCGTGAGTGGCCCAGCGTCATGCAGTTTCCCGCCCTCTTGTCCTTTCCTCCGGAGACAGCGCCTCGCCTCTGCTCCGTGATCGCCGTCG
>FKKE01014432.1_pt1 | contig 10295 bp, 11 predicted proteins | sample 1106331 | NCBI WGS metagenome assembly FKKE01 (sample SAMEA3931202, study PRJEB13176) | freshwater metagenome | biome: Drinking water system; feature: drinking water; material: freshwater | place: China | collected 2013-02-06 | reverse complement strand
GTCTATCCGAGCCCGGAATATATTCAGAGCCTCAGGACTTCTACCCCTATCTCAGAACATGTGCATGTGGACTTCGAGCTGTGGGGCTGCCCTATCGACAAGGGGCAATTGCTGCGGGCCCTCACGGATCTGCTGGCCGGCAGACAGCCTCGCATTCACACAGATAGTGTCTGTCTGGAGTGCAAACGGCGTGGGAATGTCTGCGTACTGGTTGCCAAGGGCGTGCCCTGTCTGGGGCCGGTCACTCGCGGCGGTTGCGGCGCGATCTGCCCTTCCATGGGGCGGGATTGTTACGGCTGCTTCGGGCCGATGGGTGGAGCAGTGATGGGGGTAGGGCATCCGCCCAACACGGCGTCGCTGGCAAATCAGTTTCATGAAGGGCTCAACCTGATTCCGGTTGAGGTCGTGCGAAGATTTCGCGGAATTAATGGCTATGCGGCGCCCTTTCGCACAGAGAGTCATGGGTGGGAAAACAATCGTGAGTCGTGAAGCGTATCTCGCTTGCGAGAATCGAGCAGCGAATGGCTGAAGAGACACCTAAAACGAGAACCATTGCCGTCGGCACGATTGCGCGAGTCGAAGGCGAAGGCTCGTTACGGGTCACCGTGCAGGACGGCGAGGTCCAAGACGTAGAACTCAAGATCTTCGAGCCGCCTAGGTTTTTCGAGGCCTTTCTTGTCGGGCGGCACTACGACGAAGTGCCGGACATCGTGGCAAGGATCTGCGGGATTTGCCCAGTCGCCTATCAGATGAGTGCCGTCCATGCGATCGAACAGATTTTCGGCCTGCGCATCGAAGGGCCCCTACGAGAATTACGGCGGTTGATCTACTGCGGCGAGTGGATCGAAAGCCATGCGCTGCACGTCTATATGCTGCAGGCGCCGGATTTTCTCGGCTACGAGAGTGGCATCGCGATGGCGAAGGACCACGCCGACGTGGTGACGCGCGGGCTGCGGATCAAGAAAGCCGGCAATGCGATCATGACGTTGCTCGGAGGCCGTTCCGTCCATCCGGTGTCGATCAAAGTCGGAGGGTTCTCGCGGGTCCCGAGGCGCCGTGAACTGGACAGTCTCAAGGACGAACTCTTGTGGGCGCGTGATGCGGTCGTCGAGACGGTCCGTTGGGTTGGGGCTTTTGACTATCCAGAATTTGCGCCAGACCATACGTTTGTTGCGCTCCGTCATCCCGACGAGTACCCCTTCAACGAAGGGCACATCGTGGCAGGGAATGGCCTAGACATTTCCGTCGACGCTTTCGAGCAGCACTTCACCGAACATCAAGTGTCCTATTCAAATGCGTTGCAGTGTACGTTGCAGGGTGCGCCCTATCTGGTCGGGCCGTTAGCCCGTATCAATCTGAACCCCGATCGTCTGCCTGTGCCGGTCACGCAGGTGTTGACAGAGACAGGCCTGTCGCTGCCGCTCCGCAATCCGTTTCATGGGATCGTCGCCCGCTCGATCGAGATGCTCTATGCCCTGGAGGAATCGCTGCGATTGATCGATCGGTACGAGCCTCCGCCCGCACCGTCGATGCCGGTCACGGTCCGGGCTGGCACCGGTATGGCCTGTACCGAAGCGCCGCGAGGGATTCTCTACCATCGGTATCGGGTGGATGAGGATGGTCTCATCCGTGAAGCCAAGATCGTGCCACCGACCTCGCAAAATCAAGGCCGTATCGAAGAGGACCTGCGGCTGTTCCTGCCCCGGGTGTTGGATCGTTCTAACGAGGAAGCGTCACTCGCCTGTGAGCGAGTCATCCGCTGCTACGATCCATGCATTTCCTGCGCAACGCATTTCTTGAAGCTGGACATCCGTCGGGAAGAGGCCCTGTGACGCAACTCGATCCTTGTTCTACCGCCATTCGGATCATCGGCCTTGGAAATGGTCTGCGAGGAGATGATGCGGTCGGTCTCCTTGCGGCACGCCGGCTTCAAGGACTCGTCAGCGACCGGGCCGAGGTGGTTGAGGCTGAATCGGCTGGAGTGGAGCTGCTGGAGTTGATGGAAGGCGCGTCTGTCGTGCTGTTCATCGATGCCGTGCGCAGTCGGCAAGTTCCGGGCACGATTCATCGGCTCGATGCCTCGGCCGGTCCGATCGCGCCAGAGCTGTTTCCCCCATCCACCCATGCAATCGGGGTGGGAGAGGCGCTGGAGTTGGCGCGCACATTGGGTATCCTTCCGGCCAAGGTCATCGTCTACGGGATCGAAGCGGATGACACGAGCATCGGCCATCCTCTCTCTCCAGAAGTCGGTCAGGCGCTGCACGAAGTTGTTGAACTGGTTCTCCGAGAGATCGAGTCGCAGGCATGCACGAATTCCATCTCATGACACAGGTTGTGAAGGCCGTGGAGACCGAGTTGCAAGGGGTCGCCCAGGCCAAATCCGTCGTGGTACGGGTGAAGATCCGAGCGTCGTCTCATCTGCTGGCGCAGGATTCCTCGACGCTGCACACCGCCTTTGCTCTGGCAGCTCAGGGCACGAAGGCTGAGGGTGCGACGCTGGAGATCATTTCCGTACCAGGCGAGGCCTGGTGTCCTCGTTGCAAAATGGATCTTGCGGCGAGAGGAGCGGATGGTGTCTGTCCATCCTGTGGAGGGTCGATCCTTTCGGGACCGGATGCCCCGGAAATGGTGGTGCATGAATTGGTGGTAGAGGAATGATGAACCCGGTTGCCCAACGTGTACGGATTGACGTGGGTGGGACCGTGCAAGGTGTGGGGTTCCGTCCGTTCGTCTATCGGCTGGCGCGTGAGCTGGACTTATCAGGCTGGGTCCGCAATGGCATGGATGGTGTATCAATTGAGGTGGAAGGAAACTCGCAGGCCGTTGAAACATTTCTCCAACGATTGCAGACCTACGCACCGGCGCCAGCCTGCGTTGAATCGATCGACTGGCATGTGGTCCCGGTACTGGATGACACAGGCTTTGCGATCCATCGGAGCACGGAGCCGGGCCGACGGGCCCTCGTGATCCCTCCCGATTTGGCCACCTGTGCTGATTGCCTGCGCGAACTGACCGACTCATCGGACCGCCGGTTTCGCTACCCGTTTCTCACCTGCACCCAATGCGGCCCGCGCTTCAGTCTGCTCACAGAGATGCCCTACGAGCGGCCCAATACGACCATGGGCGCATTCCCGCTCTGTCCCGATTGCCAAAGCGAATATGACGCGGAAGCAGACCGGCGCTTTCACACCGAACCGACAGCCTGTCCAGCCTGCGGGCCAAGGGTAAGATTATGGGATGACCAGGGCCGTGAGACAGAACGTGGTGAAGAGGTCTTGCGGCAAGCCGAAGCGTTGCTTCGTGCGGGACTTATCGTCGCGGTCAAAGGGTTGGGTGGCTTTCAGCTCTGGGTGGATGCCGGATCAGACGAAGCCGTCCGGCGCCTCCGCGTGAGGAAACAGCGACCAGACAAACCCTTCGCGGTGGTGTTCTCATCGCTCGAATCGGTCCGGGCTCACTGTCTCTTGTCCTCAGACGAGGAGCGGATGTTGTGTTCGCCGCAAGCACCGATTGTCTTGCTGCGTAAACGAGGCGAATTCCGACTGGCTCAATCCGTGGCGCCTGGCAATCCTAACATCGGGGCCATGTTGCCGGCGACGCCGTTGCATCATCTTCTGATGCAGGACCTCCAGCAGCCGATGGTCGCCACAAGCGGCAATCGGTCGGATGAGCCGATCGTGATCGACGAACTGGAAGCGCCGGTTCGATTAAATGGCATTGCCGACGCGTTCCTCGTGCATGACCGGCCAATTGCGAGGCCGGTCGATGATTCGGTCATACGGGTGAGGGTAAACGGATTCGATGTAAACGGCATCGAATCGAAAAACAAGCCGAAGGCGAGCGTGATGATTCTCAGACGTGCGCGCGGCTATGCGCCTCAGGCGATCCGTTTACGGGACGGTCTCGTTCAGGGACATGGGCAAGGTCCGGTGCTCGCCGTAGGAGGACACCTCAAGAACACAGTCGCATTGCTCCGAGAGGATCGAGCCTGGCTGAGCCAGCATCTGGGCGATCTCTCCACCCTGGAAGCAGACGCGGCCTTTCGGCAGGCGGTCGAGGATCTCCAGCGGCTGCTGCAGACCACGCCGAGGCTCATTGCCTGCGATCTCCATCCTGACTATCGATCGTCAGTATTTGCGCATGAAGTGGCGTCGTCGCTCGCTGTGCCACTGATTCCTGTGCAGCACCACCATGCCCATGTCGCATCCTGCATGGCTGAGCATGGACTGGACGGCGAGGTGCTGGGGATTGCCTGGGACGGAGCCGGATATGGAACGGATGGGCAAGTCTGGGGCGGGGAATTTCTGATTGCGAGTTACAGCCGGTTCAACCGGTTCGCGCATCTTCGGCCCTTCAAGCTGCCGGGGGGAGAAGCAGCTATGCGGGAGCCGAGCAGGTCCGCCGCTGCCGTTCTGTGGGAAATGATGGGAGAACAGATGCCGGCCTATCGGTTGTCATCGTGGGAAGCAGCACGCGAACAGCGTGAGCGGTTGGTGGCTTTGTTGCGATCAGGCGTAGCTTCACCCTGGACCACGAGTATGGGGCGGTTGTTCGACGCCGTGGCATCACTCACAGGCCTGTGCCGCCAGCCCTCCTTTGAAGGCCAAGCGGCGATGGCGGTTGAGTTTGCGGCGGAACGGGCACAAGCGGGTGAACGGGACTTCGCAGCTGGATATCCCGTGGACCTAGCAGAACCAGATGCTCCTGGAGGCAGTCGGGTTATCGATTGGCGTCCGATGATGAGCGCCATGCTGGATGACCTCCGCCGGGGTTATAACTCTGATGAGATCGCGGCTCGGTTTCATGCAGGACTGGCCGATGGGGTTGTACGCGTCGCCCAGGCGGCTGGATTGCCGCGCGTCGTCTTGACCGGCGGCTGTTTTCAGAACGGGTTGCTCTTGTCGCTGGCTCGGCGACGTTTGGAAGGTGCCGGGTTCGCGGTCTATAGTCACAACCTCGTTCCGCCCAACGATGGGGGGTTGTCGTTAGGGCAGGCGGTCATCGCGGCGCATCAGTAACGTTCAGCAAGAAAGGTAGAACATGTGTCTCGCGGTTCCCGGACAAGTCGTGAATGTGGCCGATGACCCGCTCCGCACCGCGACGGTGTCGTTCGGCGGCGTGACGAAATCCGTGTCGTTGGCGTTCGTACCGGAAGCCGGAGTCGGCGACTATGTCATCGTCCACGTCGGTTTTGCCATCAGTAAACTGGATGAGGAAGCGGCGCGACGGACTTTGCAGACCTATGCCGACCTGGAAGCCTCAGGTTCGCCAGGGGCAACCGACAGTTGAGCACTGGATATGGGGTTTGTCTGGACAACAATTGGCAAATTCGGCCCTAACGCGAATCGGCCTGAATAGGGTTAGAGGGTGTGGAGTGGTTTCCGTACACCCATACAAACGTATGGCTATCCAGCTTTCTTCGTGCTAACCTTCGCCCATGGCGAAAGCCCGATTCGAGTGGGACGCGAAGAAAGATCAGGAGAACCAAGAGAAGCATGGAATCGCCTTCGCAAGAGCCCAGTTCGCGTTTGCCGATGCACGCCGTGTCATCGCAGAAGATCTGTCGCATAGTTCAAGCGAGAAGCGGCATTACTGCTTCGGCTGGGTTGACGGCGGAGTCCTGACCGTTCGATTTACGTTTCGCCATGATGTCATTCGGATTTTTGGAGCCGGCTACTGGCGGAAAGGCAGGCGCATCTATGAGCAAGAAAACAAAGTACACCGACGAACCACTCGCAAATCTTAGGGTCGTTCCTGACTTCCTTCCGCAGCCAGAAGAACTGGTCTTTCGGGACGAAGGCATCAAGGTCACTATTGCGTTGAGCAAGAGAAGCGTCGAATTCTTCAAGGGTCAGGCGCAGAAACATCATACGCAATACCAGCGCATGATCCGCCGGCTGCTCGATGCCTATGCAGAGCATCATTTGCAATCGCGAAACCCCCGCCCGACTCGAACGCGCCAAAAGCTCGCGCGTGCCAGTTAGCCTCACGTTCGGGGGAGCAGGTCATAGATCATTAAACCGTAGTATTGGTCAGCCGACATACTTCACGTGATGCCGAATTGGAATGTCGCCATCGACGACAACCTACTGGAAAGGCCTTTGGTTCCCGACCAACGAACCCGCTGGACTCCCATCAGCAAGCTTCCGGGCACGATCGAAAGACGTATGATCAACGAGGAGGACAAGTTATGACTGACAGTGACGGGATATTGTTTGTAGCGCATTGGACGCACACGCCTGAGAATTGCCCGGGAAGAAGTAAAGAGGGAGCTACGATGCTCAATGAGTTCTGGGCCAAGCGGGATCTTGCCGCCAAGAAAGGAATAAAGATCCTGAGTGCCTATGTGGCGGTGACGGAGCATACGTATTACATCACTGTTCAGGCTAAGAATTATCAGTCTCTCTTGGAATTTTTCGAACCGTTGGCGCCGACCCAAACCGGCACAATTCATCCAGTTACGACGATGGATGAATGGACGAAGCACATTGATCCAAAGAGAACGTGATGAGCGGCTCTTGAGGGTGGCATGAGTCTAACAGCGCGGCCCAAGGCCGGCCTGACCGTAGCCGTCGGGGTGGTCGCTTAGTCGTATACCGTGTACAAGGTCCGGCCGCTCTCATTGCAGTGCCAACGAGTATGGCGTTATGCTCGGATTGTACGTTGACGTATTAATGGACAACAAATAGAAGATTCGACTCTTGCTCGAATCGGCACAAGCGTTGTTCGGCGGCTGCTTGGATCATGAAGCGGTGACATATGAGCGAGGTGAAGCGACCCGAGCCACCATCTAGCCGACCTAGCGTTCAGTCACTACTGGAAGACATCCGGCCGATCCTCAGTGCTGTAATCAAGGCTTCGATTCGTGGTGTCGGGATACATGGCTGTGCGTTGAGGGCTTCATTGGCGAAGAGTTTTGAGTTCGCGGAGCTTGTGCACCGAGATCCTTCGCCTGACCACGGCTTCTTCATAACCTCTACGCTTAGAGGCATTTGCGAGGATCTAATCGCACTGACTTTTGTCGAGCCTCTGGGACCGGACGAACGAAACGAGGCCATATCACTATTGATGGAGAAGAACATCGCGGATGGTATTGCTGCGCAGAGCGCTTTTTTCAAGTCGATGCGCCCTTGGCAGCCAGTTATTCAGCCACCGTCGGAAACATCGACAGATGCTGAAAAGCGGTTACGCATATTAGCCAAAACTCTCGGGTGGAGTGGCAGACAGCCGTGGCCGACAGTATGGTTCATGGCCAAAGCATCGTCCTTGGACGCACTTTACTCATACATCTATGCCGCCACATCAAAATGGGTCCACTTCAGTCCGCATATTCTACTAAGAATGGGCTGGGGCGGGAGATTAGGCGACCTAGGCGATGAAACGGAGTGGACGTTCACGACGAACAACTTCTCTCGGTACTACACCGAGTTTAATCAGGTGTATGCGCTTATGTTACTCCTTCGTCTTATTAACGGTCCTGCAATGGACATCCTTCCACCGAATACTACTTCGATTGCTGCCGCGTTGAAGTCTTGTCTCGACATCCCGCTACGATGGCCCGAGGATGTAACTTTTGAGGAGATGAATCTGAAGGGACCCGGTTCAATTCAACGTATCTTACTGCGCGCAGCTCACGACGTTGGCAGTACAGGCTCTTCTTGAATCCTTCGGTCGACAGCCGCATAACAATGATATGGAGCCGCCAGGCTTCGCCCGAGGCCGATTCTGAGCATTAAGACGGCGCCCGATCTACAAAGGGGATCAATGACTCGCCACTTCTTCGAGGGATAATGTCGAACAACGGAGTTGCAGGGGATCATTTTCATGAAGTACGTGGATGAGTTTCGTGATCGTGCGGTGGCGGGGGCGCTGGCGGAGAGGATCAAGCAGATCGTGCGCCGGCCGTGGACGATCATGGAAGTCTGTGGGGGTCAGACCCATTCGATCGTGAAGTTCGGGTTGGACAGTCTGCTACCCAAAGATCTCACACTCGTCCATGGGCCCGGATGTCCCGTCTGTGTGACGCCGATCGGATTGATCGATGACGCGGTCCGGCTTGCTAGGCAGCCAGGGGTGATCCTCTGCTCGTTCGGCGACATGCTGCGCGTGCCGGGATCGCAGGGCGATCTCTTCGGTGCGAAGGCGGAAGGCGGGGATGTCCGGATCGTCTATTCGCCGTTGGATGCGCTCGAAGTGGCTCGCGCGAATCCCGACCGTGAAATTGTCTGTTTCGCCGTGGGATTTGAGACCACCGCGCCGCCTTGGGCGATGGCTGTCGTTCAGGCGAAGGCATCAAAGCTGGAAAACTTCAGTCTGCTGGTGGCCCATGTGCTGGTGCCGCCGGCGATGGAAGCGATTCTCTCTTCGCCTCAGAATCGAATTCAGGGTTTTCTGGCCGCCGGCCATGTCTGCACGGTGATGGGCTATGAAGAATACGACGCCATTGCGGCGAAGTATCGAGTCCCGATTGTCGTGACGGGATTCGAGCCTGTGGACGTACTTGAGGGCATCGCCATGTTGGTTGATCAGTTGGAGTCAGGGCGAGCGGAAGTTGAGAACCAGTATGTGCGATCGGTCAGCCGTGAAGGGAATCGGCAGGCGCAAGCCATTGTGGACGACGTCTTCGAACCGGCGCTGCGTGCCTGGCGGGGCATTGGGGAAATCCCGCGCAGCGGCCTCCAGATCAAGTCCGCCTATGCCGACTTCGATGCGACAGTGCGCTTCCGCAACGTGCTGGCCTCGTTCGGTCCTGCCGCGCAGGAAGATCCAGAGTGCCAAAGCGGATTAGTACTTCAAGGTTTGCTCAAGCCAATGGACTGTCCTGCCTTCGGATCGAAATGCACACCGGAGAAGCCGCTGGGCGCGCCGATGGTCTCAAGCGAAGGAGCCTGCGCTGCGTATTACCGATATCGTTCCCATGCGACAGCCTAGTTGCTGAGAGTAAGCGAATACCGTGAACAACAAACCCTTTGAACCAGCCTGTCCCTTGCCGGTTTCGGACAAGAAAACCGTGCAGTTGGCACATGGCGGTGGCGGGCGGCTCATGCAGGAGTTAATTCAAGACATATTTGTGCGGGCGTTTCACAATCCCCTGCTGGCGCCTCTGCATGACGGGGCTACTTGGCCTGTGGAGAAAGGCACGTTGGCCTTCACCACTGATTCTTACGTCGTGAAGCCACTGTTCTTTCCGGGCGGCGATATTGGCAGCCTCGCGGTCCATGGCACGATCAACGATCTTGCGATGTGCGGCGCGAAGCCGTTGTATCTGAGTGCGGGATTTATCCTGGAAGAAGGGCTGAGTCTGGATGTCCTCCAGCAAGTCGTGCACTCGATGGCCAAGGCGGCGCGGGCGGTCGGGGTGTCAATCGTCACGGGGGATACGAAAGTCGTCGATCGGGGGAAGGGCGACGGGATCTTTATCAACACGGCGGGGGTCGGGCTGGTTCCGCCTGGCCTTCGTGTGTTGCCGACGTTGATTCAGCCGGGCGATGCGATTCTTGTCAGCGGCGATCTTGGCTCCCATGGCGTGGCTGTGTTGAGCGTGCGGGAGGGGCTGACGTTTGCCGGCGATGTCGAGAGCGATTCGGCACCCTTGCACAAAGTAGTCGGCGAGCTCATTGAGAGCGGCATCGACATCCATTGCATGCGAGACCTGACACGTGGGGGGCTAGCAAGTGCGCTAAATGAACTGGCTGTGGCGGCGAAAGTTGGCATGACGATCGACGAGTCAACCATTCCCGTGCAGGAGCCGGTGCGCGGCGCCTGCGAGCTGCTCGGGCTTGATCCCCTCTACGTGGCAAATGAAGGGCGATTCATTGCCATGGTGCCTGAATCACAGGCCGAAGCCGCACTGGCGGTGATGCATCGCCATGCGGTGGCCGGTAAAGCGGCGTACATCGGCTGTGTCACGGATTGGCATGCTCCCCCGGTCGTCCTGAGGACGGTGGTAGGCACTCATCGGATTCTTGACTTGCTTTCAGGTGAACAGCTCCCACGAATTTGCTAGCGCACTTCCTTGTGAGTGTCTGCATTTGCATACAGTATCCATTCTTGCGATGGTTGCTGTTCCCACAGGCGCAGCGTTGCTATAGCGGTCTCTCTCTTCGATAGGCAGAGTTCCAGGAAGCTCACACCATAACGTATCGGCCGCGCTAGCGAGTACCGCCCTATCTGTTGTAGGCGTGTAAATCCTGACTGACGATGTCTGGGCCGACAGGTGTCATTATCTTGGCAGAACCACCCGCAGCTGGAAGTGTTCTTCGGAGGAATGATCCATGCACATCACCGGTTTCTAT